>TARA_R110002020_G_scaffold14225_17_pt1 | contig 11452 bp, 11 predicted proteins | sample TARA_R110002020 | Tara Oceans TARA_R110002020 (sample SAMEA4396489) | marine metagenome | biome: Westerlies Biome; feature: [MES] marine water layer (ENVO:01000295) within the mesopelagic zone...; material: water (ENVO:00002006), including particulate matter (ENVO:01000060) such...
CGTCCTGGACGATGCCGATATCGACGGCGCGGTCAATGCCGCCATCTTCGGCTCGTTCATGCATCAGGGCCAGATTTGCATGTCCACCGAGCGGATCATCGTCGACAGCAAGATTGCCGACGAATTCGTCGACAAGCTGGCTGCCCGCGCCGCCCAGCTGCCGGCTGGCGATCCGCGCGGACATGTCGTGCTGGGCTCGCTGATCAGCCTGGCGGCGGCGGAAAAAAACGAGGCCCTGATGACCGACGCCGTGGCCAAGGGCGCCGTCTTGCGGGCGGGTGGCACGCGCAGCGGCACGGTGGTGCAGGCAACGATACTCGACAATGTAACCTCGGCCATGCGGGTCTATAGCGAAGAGTCGTTTGGCCCGGTTAAGCCGATCATTCGCGTCAATGGCGAGGAAGAGGCCATCCGCGTCGCCAACGACACCGAATATGGGCTTTCATCGGCCATTTTCAGTCGGGACATACAGCGCGCCCTCGCCGTCGCCGCGCGGCTGGAAACAGGCATCTGCCATATCAATGGACCCACGGTGAGCGACGAAGCCCAGATGCCGTTTGGCGGCGTGAAGGGCTCGGGCTATGGCAGATTCGGCGGCAAGGCGGCCATTGCCGAGTTTACCGACCTGCGCTGGGTCACGATCGAAGACGCCAACCAGCACTATCCCTTCTGAAGCACGCAGGTAGCAATCATTAGAACGCGCCGGCCGGTCTCATGCCTGGCCGACGCCTCGAACAGGCCGGCCTGGGTGCCGGATCCGCGACCAGCGCAGCCCCGACCATGTTGCGGGCTGCAGTCGCGCCGCTGTGCTGGAACAGGGCAGCATGGAATTCATGGAACCGGCCGGCTCCAACTGCCGGGACTGCCGCCCCAGGGCATCGAGCCTGGTTCGCAAGATCGTGCCATTCGACCTGCTCCCCATCCGAAAGTTGGCTCCGGCAACCAGGCACTAGTGCGTCGACCAAGCCACGAGCGCCTCTCGAGGAAGCGCCCCAGATCGGTCGCTACCCCGATCGCTGGCCAATCCCGAAAGCTGCCGAGCCAGGTGGCTTTCGCGCAGGAACTGCTGATGCCTAGATCCAGATCAAAGGGCGCCCCCAGAGATGCCCTAAAAGGGCACCGTGACGTCTCAAATCATGGTGACCAGTGTCGATAAATCAGCCAGACTCAGTTGAACCGCTTGCCTGCCGTCAATGTGTCGTACGGCGCGCGGGCGTATGCGGCGCTCTCAGCAATGAGGAGCTTCAGATAATGTCGCGCCATGCGCGGACGGTCGTGTACCAGGCCGGGACCGAGGTATTTGGCGATGAAACCGCCATCACCGGCTATTCCAACGTGGTCAGCGGCGTGATCAAGCTCCTCAAGGTCCTGGAAGACGGACGGCAGCAGGTTGTCGGCCTCAAATTTGCCCCCGATTTCATGGGACGCCTCTTTGCCACCGACAATAGGCTTTCGGCCGAGGCGGCGTCCCTGGTCAGGCTGTGCCATGTCCCCCGTGCGGTGCTGGAGAGCCTGCTGCCGCAAAGCCGTCCTCTGGAACGGCGACTGATGGCGGAGACGCTGCGGGAGCTCGACGAGGCGCGGGAATGGATGGTAACCTTGGGGCAGAAGTCAGCTTCCGAGCGGGTCGCCAGCTTTCTCTATCTGATTGGCGTGCATCTTTGCCCGCAATCCAGCCAGGCCCCCGGGACGATCGCTTATGAATTGCCATTGACCCGTCGCGATATTGCAGACTTCCTGGGCCTTTCGATCGAGACGGTCTCGCGCCAGCTCACCGAGCTGCGGCGCCTCGAGATCATCGCCATTCGCAACAAGCGGCAAATCACCATTCCCGATATCGGGCGGCTGCGCGGCCGCTGCGGCTAGACGGCTTTTCACGCAGCGTGCCGCGTCCGAGGCGCGCAGGACGGCGCAATCAAGCCGGCAATCGCCGAACCGGCGCCCGCTGGCACAGCCGCGCAGAACATCGTCCGCAGTGACGGCCACGCCGCAATCGGCCGCCCTGGCCGAGGCGCCCCGCCCAATCAGCGCTTGTAGTCGTCGTTGAGCAGGATGCGCTCACCGTCTCCCTCCACGTCATCATACTGGCCGCTCCGCAGGGCCCACAGGAAGCCCACCAGGGCCAGCAGCCCCAGGCCCATGGCCGAGAGGACGAGGAGGACGAGACCGCTCATTTTGGCATTCCATTGGCTGAGGGGGCGCCGGCAAACCGCAGCCGCATGGCATTGATCACAACGATCATCGAGGACGAGGACATGGCGATGGCGGCCCAGAGCGGGGTGACCAGGCCGGCCGCCGCCAGGGGCAGGACGACCAGGTTATAGGCGATGGAGAGCCCCAGATTCTGGCGCACCAGACGGTCGGCCTTGCGGGCCAGCCACAGGGCATAGGGCACGCCATCGAGCCGGTTGTTGGTCAGCACGAAGTCGGCAGCAGCGCGCCCGGCATCGGCAGCCGATGCGGGGGCGAACGACACGTCGGCAGCGCGCAGGGCCGCAGCATCGTTGATGCCGTCGCCCACCATGGCCACGAGCCCCGTGTTGCGCATGCGGGCAATGGCTTCGGCCTTTGACTGGGGTGTCATGGCGTAAGAGTGGTCAGCTATGCCAAGCAGCCCGGCCATGGCTGACACCGCCTGTTCCCGATCGCCGGACAGCAGATGCGTCGCGACGCCCTGCCGATGCAATTGGGCGACCACTGACGCGGCCTCGAGGCGTGGCTCATCGGCAAATTCGAAGGCGGCAACGGGTTCGCCATCTGCTGACAGCCAGGTGACGGGGCCAGCGGCGGCAAGCTGGCTGGCGCCGCAAAATTCGGCACTGCCGAGCCGCCACAGGATGCCGTCGTGGCGGACTTCCACGCCGCGTCCGGGGCTTTCTATGCTGCCCGGAAAGACCGGGGCGCGACAAGCCGCGGCCAATGCAACCGAGAGCGGGTGGCTGCTGGCGCCGGCCAGTCCGGCTGCGACCGATAGCAGCGCCGGATCACCAAACAGCTGGCCGGACAGGCGCAGCGTCCCGGTGGTGAGCGTGCCGGTCTTGTCGAAGGCGACATGCCGGACATCTGCAAGCCGCTCCAAAGCGGCGCCGTCCTTCATCAGGATGCCCTGGCCAAACAGTCGGCCAGCGGCGACGACATGCACAATGGGCACGGCCAGGGCCAAGGCACATGGGCAGGTAACGATAAGCACCGAGACTGCATTGAGCAGGGCGCTGCGCCATCCGGCGCCCAGTGCGAGCCAGGTCAGCAATGTGGCAAGCGACACCAGGTGAATTACGGGCGCATAGTGGTCTGCTGCCCTGTCGGCGATACGGCGATAGCGCGTGCGGGCGCCCTCGACCGCCTCCATCAACGCCGTGGTGCGCGACAGGAACGAGTCCTGCACCGGCCGCAACGCGGTAACCTGCAGCGCCCGGCCGACGATCAGTCCACCGGCGGGCAGCGCGTCACCGGCCTCGATCTCCTGCGGCATCGCTTCGCCATTGACCAGCGACAGGTCGGCCGTGCCCCGGCCCGCCGCGGCGCAATCCACCGGAATGCGATCACCGGCCCGCAGCAGCAGCGTCATGCCCGGCACGATGTCGGCCGAGCGGACAAAGCCGGTAGTGCCGTCCTCGAGCATGCGCAAGGCGCCACGCGGCGCCAGCCGGGCCAGATTGGCCACGGCATTGCGCGCCTGGCCGCGCATGAGATGATCGAGGGTGCGTCCAATCAACAGGAAGAACAGCAGCATGGTGGAGGCGTCGAAATAGGCATGCGCACCGCCCAGCTTCGTTTCAATGAGGCTGATGGCCGTCGTGGCGACCAGGGCGATGGCGATGGGCACATCCATATTGGCCCGTCCGGCGCGCAGGGCATGCCAGGCCGAACGGAAGAAGGGAATGCCGGCATAGACAACGGCAGGCACGGCCACGAGCGCCGAAAGCCAATAGAACAGAAGGCGTGCCTCGCCCTCTACACCAGACCAGACCGCTTCGGAAAAGAACATGGTATGGGCGGTGGCAAAGCCGGAGACGACCAGGGCGGAAACCAGTTCACGCAGCGCCGGGTCCCTGCCATCGGTATCGCGTGGATCGAGCGGGTGATTGCGATAGCCGTGGCGTTCAACCACGCGTGGCATTTCCGCCAGATTTGCAGCATCGTCAAAATCGATCTGCACCCGCCGCCTGCCCAGATTGACCCGGGCCGTATGCACACCGGGCATGCTTGAAAGCGCCCCTTCGATCGTGGCAATGCAGGCGGCGCAATAGGCGTCGGGTACGGCCAGGCAGATGCGCCGCGTGCCATCGGGGCCTGGCTCGACATATTCCTCCAGCGCAAGCGCATTGCCACCGGTTGCCAGGCTCATGGCACGCTGATCCGCGCCTCGCGTTCGACCGCGCCAAGCGCTGTCGGTGCGGTTGTGATTCTGACGTCCCAGGCACCCGATGCCAGGTCGATCGACCCTTCATAGCCGCGCGGCGTTGCCGACAGGAGGATGGTGGCATCGTCATGCCCGCCCACAGGCCGGTGGATGAACGCCTGCACGTCTGCAAGCTTGAGCGACCGGGCATTGCCCTCGGCCTTCAGCGCCAGAATGCCGGCTTCATAGCTGATCCCGAACGCCCAGCCGGCTTCGTGCTGGGCGCTGATGGCATCGGCCTTTTCCTGGAACTCCTGGCTGGCCACATAGCTGTTCTGCACCACCAGGCCCGTCCAGGTTCGCGACGCCGATACCGCCATGATGGTGTTGACGGCAATGATGACCCCGAAAAAGGCCACCGTGATCAGCAGCATATGCCGCCCGGTAAACTCCCCACCTGATGCCTTGCTCATGGCTGTTCCCCAGGTGCTTCAAAATGGACCTCGGCCGACGCCGTCGCCGTCCCGTCCGCTGCTGTAACTGTCATCACGAAGTCGGTTTTCGAGGCCAGTTGCCCTGCCGGCGAACGGACATAGACACGAAGGGCCAATACGACATCGGGCTCTACCGTGACATCGAGCTGCCGTGTCGGCGCTGCGGCAACCCCGGGACCGGTCATGGTTGCGCCCGGCAGCCCTTCAAGGGTCAGGACGAGGTCGCGCGGCTGGGTCGTCATGTTCAGTAGCTTGATGTCATAGCCGTTCTGGATCGATCCATCGGCCAGCATGACATAGAGCGGGTTGCGGTCGTGCAGCACGTTGAGCCCGACGCTGGGCCGCAAGGACAGCGCGGCCAGCATGGCCAGACCAATGGCGGCCCATATGGTGAAATAGACCAGCGTTCGTGGCCGCAGCACGGAGCGCCAGTTCGTGGTCCGGATCGCCTCGACAAAGCCGCCGCCGGACTTGCGCACCCGCTCGGGATGGATGGCGCCCCTGGCGTCCTGGGCAAGTCCCATATTGGCGCTGTAGTCGCTGAGCGTGGCATAGGAGATCAGGCCGCGCTCGCGGCCGAGCTTGTCCATCACGCTATCACAGGCGTCGATGCAGAGGGCGCAAGTGATGCATTCCAGCTGCTGCCCGTCCCGGATATCGATGCCCATCGGGCAGACCGCGACGCAGGCATTGCAGTCGACGCAGTCGCCAATGGGCTTGCCCGCGGTGGCTTTCTTTGCCGCCTTGCCGCGTGGCTCGCCACGCCAGTCATTGTAGGTCACGGTGAGCGAATGCTCATCGAGCATGGCGGCCTGGATGCGCGGCCACGGGCACATATAGGTGCAGACCTGTTCGCGCATCAGCCCGCCGAAAGTGTAGGTGGTGGCTGTCAGGATGGCGATGGTGAAATAGGCGATGGCCGGCGCATTGAGCGTCACCAGATCTGCCGCCAGGGTGCGGGCATCTGCAAAGTAGAAGATCCACGCGCCACCCGTGGCGGCGCCGATCAGCAGCCAGATACCGTGCTTGAGCACGCGCTTGCCGATCTTGGCGGCTGACCAGGGCGCGGCGTCAAGTTTGATGCGCGCATTGCGGTCACCCTCGATGGCCCGCTCGACCCCCATGAACAGATCGACCCAGACGGTCTGCGGGCAGGCATAGCCGCACCAGGCACGGCCCACTGTCGAGGTAATGAGGAAAAGGCCGACGCCTGCCATCACCAGCAGCCCGGCCACATAGTAGAATTCGTGCGGCCATATCTCGATGAAGAAGAAGTAGAACCGACGATTGGCCAGGTCGAGCAGCACAGCCTGATCGGGTGCATAGGGACCGCGATCCCAGACCAGCCAGGGGGTGACATAGTAGATCGTCAGCGTGATCGCCATGACCAGCCACTTGAAGCGGCGGAACTGGCCGTCGGCCCGCTTGGGAAAGATCTTGCGCCGCGCCGCATAGAGCGGCTGCTGCCGCCCCTTGGCGGAGTTGACCGCCTCTACGTCGTGGTGCTCATGGGTCTGAGTATGGTCGATGATAATCATGCCTGGTCCTTGATTGCACCATGGAACGCGCTCCGCCGCCTGCCCTTGATCTGCGTCAAGCGCTAAGCAAGAAGGGGGCGCCACGACGCCCCCTTTCACCCCTGCCGAATCTGCATGTCGGCCGACGGTGTTCTAGAGACCGCCTCCCAGGCCATGGACGTAGACGGCAAGCTGCTTGATCGTCACGTCGTCCAGCTTTTCGGACCATGCCTGCATCATGCCGTGGCGCGGGCGGTTGATCTGCGCGGTGATGGCCTCGAGCGTGCCCTCATAGAGCCAGATCTTGTCGGTAAGATCGGGCCCGCCGAGTTCGGTCATGCCGCCACCGGTCTCGCCGTGGCAGGCGACGCAGTTCTCGGCGAACAGTTGCGCTGCCTCCGGCGTCACCACACCGCCCTCGACCCCGGCCAGGTTCGCGACGTAACCCGCGAGAGCCTTGATCGAGGCGGTGTCGAGCAGCGCGTCGGTCCCGAAATTGGGCATGATGTTGTAGCGCGTGTCCGGATCGGTCGGCGAGCGCACGCCATGGGCGATGGTGAGATAGACGTCCTCGACCGTACCGCCCCAGATCCAGGAATCGTCATTGAGGTTGGGGTAGCCCGGTCCGCCTGCGGCGCCGGTGCCATGGCATTGCGAGCAGTTGACCTTATAGGCCGATGCGCCGGCGGCCGTGGCGAAGCGTGCCAGCTCGGGATCGGCCAAAACCTGGCCCACTGGGAGTTCGGCAATGCGCGCCAGGGTGGCAGCATTGGCATCGTCCACCGCAGCCATGGTGTCGGCCAACTCGGCGCGGCTCGAATATCCCAGAACACCCGTCGTTGCCGAGCTCAGCAACGGCCAGGCCGGATAAAGGACCGTATAGGCCACCGCCCAGATGATCGTGCCGTAGAAGGTCCACAGCCACCAGCGCGGCAGGGGATTGTTCAACTCCTTGATGCCATCCCATTCGTGACCGGTCGTCTCGACACCGCTCAGGTCGTCGACCGGCTTGCCGTGATCATGCATCGTATCGTTTTTGCTCATGGCGCATCGCTCCGCTCGTCATTGCGCAGTGGAATGAGGGCGGCCTGCCGGGCGCTTTCGCGGGCGCCCGGACGCAGCATGAAGGCACCGACGGCCAGGAAGACCGCGAAGAGGTAAAGCAGGCCCCAGGAGTCGGCGAAGTGCCGCAAGGTTTCATAGCTCATCGTTTCGGTCTCACCTGTAATTGGCTTCGGCCTGGTAGCTATCGAAATCGACCAGCGTACCCAGCATTTGCAGATAGGCGACCAGGGCATCCATCTCCGTGATCTCCATGGCATTGCCGTCGAAATCGCCGACAACGGCCTTGGGATAGCGCGCGAGCAGGGCCGAGGTGTCGGCATCGGTCGTCGCCTGGGCCATGAGGTCGATGCCGGCAGCCGCGATCATCTCGGGCGAATACGGCACGCCGACCGTGGCATTGGCCTTGAGCATGCCGCCTATAGTGTCGAAATCCAGCCTGGCCTGCGCCAGGAAGGCATAGCTGGGCATCACCGACTCCGGCACGACCGAACGCGGATCGGTCAGGTGCTGCACCTGCCATTCGTTGGAATAGCGTCCACCGACGCGGGCCAGATCCGGTCCCGTGCGCTTGGACCCCCACTGGAACGGGTGGTCATACATGGACTCAGCGGCCAGGGAGTAGTTGCCGTAGCGCTCCACTTCGTCGCGGAACGGGCGGATCATCTGGCTGTGGCAAACGTAGCAGCCTTCGCGGATATAGATATCGCGTCCGATCAGCTCGAGCGGCGAATAGGGACGCATCCCTTCCACCTTTTCGATGGTGTTCTGGAAGTAGAACAGGGGAACGACCTCGACTATGCCGCCAATGCAGACAACCAGCAGAGAGCCGACCAGCAGCAGGGATGCATTCCGCTCGATGACGCCATGTTTTTCAAGAATGGACAAAGTGTTCTCCTACTCTGCCGGTTGCATCTGGACGGAAACGGGCATGGGCTTCTCGGTGCGCACCCGCCCGGCAATTGTCATGGCGATGTTGAAAGCCATCACCAGGGCACCGGCCAGATAGAGCGTGCCGCCAACCATGCGCATGACGTAATAAGGGTGCAGTGCGGCCACCGTTTCGGCGAACGAATAGACCAGGAAGCCCTGGCTATCGTATTCGCGCCACATCAGGCCCTGCATGATGCCGGCGACCCACATGACGGCGGCGTAGATGACGATGCCAAGCGTTGCCAGCCAGAAGTGCCAGTTGATCATGCGCAGCGAATAGAGCCGCTCGCGACCCCACAGGCGCGGCACCATGAAATAGATGGCACCGAAGCTGATCATGCCCACCCAGCCCAGGGCGCCCGAATGCACATGGCCGATGGTCCAGTCGGTATAGTGGCTGAGCCCGTTCACCGACTTGATCGACATGACCGGCCCCTCGAAGGTCGACATGCCATAGAAAGCGACGGCGATGACCATCATGCGGATGATCGGATCGGTCCGCATCTTGTCCCAGGCGCCGCGCAGGGTCAGCAGGCCGTTGATCATGCCACCCCAGCTGGGCATCCACAGAACGATCGAGAACACCATGCCCAGGGTCTGCGCCCAGTCGGGCAGCGCGGTATAGTGCAGATGGTGCGGACCGGCCCAGATATAGAGAAAGATCAGAGCCCAGAAGTGGATGATCGAGAGCCGGTAGGAATAGACCGGCCGTTCGGCCTGCTTGGGCAGATAGTAGTACATCATGCCCAGAAAGCCCGCGGTGAGGAAGAAGCCCACTGCATTGTGGCCATACCACCACTGCGTCAGCGCATCCTGCACCCCCGAGAAAAGCGAGAAGCTGCGCGATCCGAAGGGCGACACCGGCACCGCCAGATTGTTGACCACATGCAGCAGGGCAACCGTGATGATGAAGGCGAGATAAAACCAGTTGGCGACGTAGATATGGGGTTCCTTGCGCTTGAGCAGTGTGCCCAGGAACACGACGAGGTAGGCGACCCAGACAATGGTCAGCCAGATATCGACATACCATTCGGGCTCGGCATATTCGCGGCTCTGGGTGATACCCAGCAGGTAACCGGTCGCGGCCATCAGGATGAAGAGCTGATAGCCCCAGAACACGAACCAGGCCAGGTCGCCCCCGAAGAGGCGCGCCCGGCAGGTGCGCTGCACCACATAGAAGCTGGTTGTCACCAGTGCCGTGCCGCCGAAGGCAAAGATCACCGCGCTGGTATGAAGGGGCCGCAGGCGCCCGAAATTGAGCCAGGGGCCGAAGTTGAGGTCCGGGAAGGCGAGCTGTGCGGCGACAAGAACGCCGACGAGGAAGCCGACAATTCCCCAGAACATGGTCATGATCGAGCCGATTCTGATCGGTCCGTCCATGTAGCCCGCCTCGGCCTCTGCCGGCGCTACCGGTTGCGGCAGGCGGATGGCGACGATCGTGGCCACCCCCAGCACGAAAGCTAAAATGCCCATGTGAATCCGGAAGGGGTCATCGACCGCCAACCCGGATAGCGTGACAGCCAGGAAGGTTCCTGCTGCCAGTCCAATGATCCAACCCGTGTATCTCACGACGCCCCCTTGAAGATTCGGCCGGTCATCGGGCTGACCAGCATCTTGGGCTTACCGTCGCGGCCGCACATCCACTTTGACATTTGTCAATGTGAGGACGACGAGCAGGAATAAGTCTGCATGTGTTCTCTGGACGGAGGTTCGCATGCTGGAAAGATTGGACAGATCGGCCCTGCGCGAGGTGGTACTGGGCCACAATGAGCAACTGGGGCTCTGCAAGGCGCTTGAGCGCATTGCCGACGCCCTGCCGCACGACCTGGATGCCAAGAGATGCCGGGAGGCCGCCGTCGCCATCCATCGCGTGATGACTCGCGTGGCCATGGCCGAACAGGATATCATCGGCCGGGAACTGGCTGAGGGCGGCTCCGTTCTGACGGTCAACCTGGCCCCCACGATCGAGCGCCTGCGGCGAGAAAACGCCGAAGACCTCAGCTATGCCGAAGAGCTTCAGGAAACCCTGCGAGACTATGGGACTGACCAGCCCAGCGTGTCGATCGATGCTCTGGGCTACATGCTGCGCGGTTTTTTCGAATCGCGCCGCCGCCGGATCGCTCTGGAACGGGAAATCCTCGACGCTCTCGCGCCACCGCCGCAATGATCGCCTCGCCACTGATCTGGGGCCTGCTGCTCGGGCTGGGCTCCAGCCTGCATTGCGCCGGGATGTGCGGTCCGATCGGCTGCTCGCTATTAGCACTCGGCCCCCAGACCGAATCTCGGCAGGCCCTGCTGCTGCGCGTCTTGCTGATGCAGGCAGGGCGGATCGCTGCCTATGTGCTGCTCGGACTGGTAGCGGGACTGGCGGGGGCCCGCATGCTGGTGACCTGGGATCTCACGCCTGTCCACCAGGCGCTGCAATGGGCCGCGGCCTCCGTCGTGGTCTGGCTCGGTCTCGCCACGGCGGGTCTGGTGCCATCCCTGGCCCTGGGCGATCGCATGCTGATCCCCCTTGCCCAGGGCGTAGCGCGACTGCGGCTGTCGCTGTCGAGCGGCGGACCGGAATTTGCCCTGCTTGGAGGCATGGTCTGGGGCATGACGCCCTGCGCCATGGTCTACACGGCCCTGTTCAATTCCCTGCTCACCGGCGACGCGGCCGGCGGTGCGCTGCTGATGCTGGCCTTTGGGATGGGCACCATCCCGGCGGTGGCAGCGTCATCGCTTGCCCTGTATGGCGCGCGGCTCATGCCCAGGCCGGGGCGGCAGGCCGCCGGTCTGCTCATGGTTGGTGCCGGCATCCTCGCACTGGCACTCACGGTTCCCGGCAGCCCGCTATGCCTGACGAACCCCGGCTCATAGGCGATCGAACGCCAAGCGTTCGGTCCTGTCGAGGCGGGTCAATGTCATCGCCACCAGGGCGCCAACCAGTCGCCATCAACCATATGACCGTCACGCCAAAGACCAAGCCAGCCCGTGCGCCTTCAACCCATTGTCTGCGTGCACAATGGCGGACCCGGCAAAGGAAAAGCCCAGCGAACTCGATGAGTTCACTGGGCTTTTTTGGTTGCGGGAGCAGGATTTGAACCTGCGACCTTCAGGTT
>TARA_R110002020_G_scaffold10051_48_pt1 | contig 11448 bp, 10 predicted proteins | sample TARA_R110002020 | Tara Oceans TARA_R110002020 (sample SAMEA4396489) | marine metagenome | biome: Westerlies Biome; feature: [MES] marine water layer (ENVO:01000295) within the mesopelagic zone...; material: water (ENVO:00002006), including particulate matter (ENVO:01000060) such...
GAACGGGCTGGAAGATTTCGCCGCGTGCCTCGCCTGCGATGGCGCCCATCGAGATCGGCGTGTAGGGCGGGCGGAATGTCGTCGTGCCGACCTGCGGAATGGGCTTGCCAAGCGCATTGGCAAGGACCGCCAGACCATTGATATTGGACAGCTTCCCCTGATCCGTCGCCATGCCCAGCGTGGTATAGCGCTTGGTGTGTTCGACGCTCTCGAACCCTTCGCGGGCGGCGAGTTCGACGTCCGTCACCTTCACGTCGTTCTGGAAATCCAGCCAGCTTTTCGACTTCAGGTGATAATCCGCCCGGCCCGGCATCTGCCAGACCGGCAGCATCGGCGCCTCGGTCGCGGTCTCGACCGAGGGGCGCTTAGACGTCTTCGCCTTGAAGCCTGCGCCATTGGCCGCGTCCGCGCCGGCCGAACGGGCATCCTGAATCACGGCCGCCAGTTCCATCGGCCCGCTGGTCGACCCTGCCGTGCGCACCATGGCCTGGCCGTCGGCACCTGTGGGCGGGCGCGAGAAATCGGGAAGGAAATGGGCCTGCGCCTCGTCCCACAGAAGCTTGCCGCCCGTGTGCGACCACAGGTGCACGGCCGGGGACCAACCGCCCGACATGGCGACGCCGTCGCAGGCGATCTCCTCCATCGCGCCGCCGGTGCCGTTGGTCATACAGATCTGGATGTGTTTCACCCGCTTGCCGCCCGACACCTTGCCGATGCCCCGGCCGCAATCCACGCGGATACCGGCGTTCCGGGCCTCGCCCATCAGCTCTCCGCCGCCGCCTTCGCGCGCGTCGAGGATGCGCAGCACCTCGACCCCCGCCGCGTTCAGCAGCAGCGCGGTGCGGTAGCCATCGTCGTTGTTCGTGGCCACGACCATCCGCTTGCCCGGCACCACGCCCCAGTTTTCCTGGAAATCGCGCACGGCCGAGGCCAGCATCACGCCCGGCACATCGTTGCCGGCAAAGGCCAGCGGGCGTTCGATGGCGCCGGTCGCGGTGACAATCTGCTTGGCGCGGATCCGCCACAGCCGGTGACGCGGCCCGTCCTTGTCCGGCGTGTGATCGGTCAGCCGTTCGTAGCCCAGCACGTAGCCATGATCGTAGACCCCGGCCCCCATCGCACGCAGGCGCAGGGTGACGTTGGGCATCGCCTCAAGCTCGGCCACGGTCCGGTCGACCCAGGCGCTGGCCGCAAGGCCGTCGATAATCCCGCCATCGACGGGCGAGCGTCCGCCCCAGACGGCGGTCTGTTCGAAGAGCAGCACCTTCGCCCCGGCATCGGCCGCGGCTTTCGCCGCCGTCAGGCCGGCCACGCCGCCACCGATCACCAGCACGTCGGTGTGCGTGTTGAAATGTTCGTAGGTATCGGCGTCCTTTTCTTCCGGCGCGCGGCCAAGGCCTGCCGACTGGCGGATGAAGGGCTCGTAGACCGATTTCCAGAAGGCGCGCGGGTATAGGAACGTCTTGTAGTAGAACCCCGCCGGCAGGAAGCGCGACAGATGCGCATTCACCGCGCCGATATCATGGTCGAGGCTGGGCCAGCGGTTCTGAGACACGGCCGTGAGCCCGTCGAACAGTTCTGTCGTAGTGGCGCGCTGGTTGGGTTCCATCCGGGCGCCGTGGCCGAGGTTGACCAGCGCGTTGGGCTCTTCCGCGCCGGAGGCCACGATGCCGCGCGGGCGGTGATACTTGAACGACCGGCCGACCAGCATCTGGTTATTGGCCAGAAGGGCCGAGGCAAGCGTGTCGCCGGCGAAGCCGTCGAGGGTCTTGCCGTCAAAGGTAAAGGTGATCTTGTCCGAGCGGTCGATCAGGCGGCCGCGGTCCTGGAGGCGGTAGCTCATGAACGGGTTCCCTGGCCACGAAGTCGGATTTGAGTATTTGGAGAAAGAAGAACGAGGGGCGTCATGCGTAATCCCTCCACGTCCAGCCGGGCCGCGCCTTGGTAATGCGGTCGCGGATGTCCTTCGGGGGTTCGGTGGTCTGGGCCTTGTAGGTGCCGAAGACCTGCAGGGTGGTGGTGCAGCGGGCGGCGTGGAACCACTTGCCGCAGCCATAGGCGTGGCGCCAGCGTTCGAAATGCACGCCCTTCGGGTTCTCGCGCATGAACAGGTAATCGTGGAACGCATCGTCCGAGGCGCCCGGCCCTTCGCGGGTCAGGTGCGCCTCGCCGCCCGGGGACAGTTCGGTTTCATCGGCCATGACACCGCAATAGGGGCACTGGAGGATCAGCATGACGGGACCTTTGCGTGGAATGTGGCGCCTGCGCGGCCACGGGATGCGGATGTGCGGACGGGCATCAGGCACGCTCCTTCGCAGGCAGGCTGTTGGCATGCGCGAGCGCGAGATCGGTCAGCGCGCAGCGGGTGGCATCATCGGTAAAGGCGCCGTCATCCAGCTGGACCATGCCGCCCATCTTGCGCCCGGTGAGCGCGAAGGGTTCGGCCCCGGCCACCAGTGCCTGCGCCTCGCGCGGTTTGCCGACGCGGTACATGGCGTGGTCCTTCATCACGCCGCAGACCATGTTGCCATGCAGCATGAAGCAGAGCCCGCCGAACATCTTCTTTTCCGACAGGCCGGGCGCGATCCCCAGATCGGCGCGCATGATGTCGGCGTTTTCGGTGGAATAGGCCATCAGGCGCCCCCGCCAAGAGCCACCGCGCACGACGACGGGGACAGGCGCGCGACACGCCTGTCCCCGTCAGTGCCGGTCAGAGCTGAAAGGTCAGCTGCCGGAATTGACCTCGCCATGGACTTCGATGCCGCCGGGCATCCGGGTCCAGAGGTCAGGTCGTTCGGCGAACGGGACGCCGCCCGTATACGCGAGATAGCCCGCGGCCATCGCGACAACGAGAAGTGCGCCGAGAACGAAGGCCATGAATCGGTCGCCGCCCGAGCCGTGGTCGGTCTGGTCTGACATCTTTGCCTCCTGCGTTCGGTTACGGTTGCAGGAAGAACACGACACAGAGGGGAAGAGTTCCGAAACAAATGCCCGCTGACGCATGTGTTACCGATTTGCCGCATATTGGGCCCCGCCGTCGGGACCTGACCATATGCAGGGGCCGGGCATTGGAAAGAGACCCGGGTCATCAATGCGCAACCCCCGCGGCGACGCTTTCGTCGATGAAGCGGCCTTCGCGGAAGCGGTCCAGCGAGAATTCGGCGCAGAGCGCGCTTTCACCCGTGGCCATCAGTTCCGCAAAGCCCCAGCCGGATCCCGGGATGGCCTTGAAGCCGCCCGTGCCCCAGCCGCAGTTCATGAACATGTTCTCGACCGGCGTCTTCGACAGGATGGGGGACCGGTCGCCCGTCATGTCCACGATTCCGCCCCATTGCCGCAGCATCTTCAGGCGCGAGATCATCGGGAAGGTTTCGACCAGCGCGCGGACCGTTTCCTCGATATGATGGAAGCTGCCGCGCTGGGTGTAGTTGTTGTAGCCGTCGGCGCCGCCGCCGATCACCATCTCGCCCTTGTCGGATTGCGACATGTAGCCGTGGACGGTGTTGGCCATCACGACGACATCCATGCAGGGCTTGATCGGTTCCGACACCAGCGCCTGCAGCGCCACGCTTTCGATCGGCAGACGGAAGGCCGCCATGTCGGCCAGCGCACCGGAATGGCCCGCGACGACAACGCCCAGCTTGGCGCAGTCGATCTCGCCCAGGGTGGTCGAGACGCCCTGTACCTTGCCGGCCTCGGTGCGGACGCCCGTCACCTCGCAGTTCTGGATGATGTCCATCCCCATGTCCGAGCACGCCCGCGCATAGCCCCAGGCCACCGCATCGTGGCGGGCCGTGCCGCCGCGTTCCTGCCAGAGCGCGCCCAGAACGGGGTAACGCGGGCCTTTCAGTTCGATGATCGGGCACAGCTCCTTCACGCGCTCGGGGGTTATGAATTCCGTTTTCACCCCTTGCAGCGCGTTCGCGTGGGCGGTGCGCTGGTAGCCGCGGATCTCGTGCTGGGTCTGGGCCAGCATCATCACGCCGCGGGGTGAGAACATGACGTTGTAGTTCAGGTCCTGGCTGAGATGCTCGTACAGGCTGCGCGACTTCTCGTAGATCGCCGCCGACGGATCCTGCAGGTAGTTGGACCGGATGATCGTGGTGTTGCGGCCCGTGTTGCCGCCGCCCAGCCAGTTCTTTTCCAGCACCGCCACGTTGGTGATGCCGAAGTTCTTGCCCAGGTAGTAGGCCGTGGCCAGCCCGTGGCCGCCGGCGCCCACGATGATCACGTCGTAGCGGCGCTTGGGCTCGGCCCGGGCCCAGGCCTTGTCCCAGCCCGTGTGGGCGCGGAAGGCTTCGCGGGCGATGGCGAAGGCGGAATAGCGTTTCATCTGGGCTTGCTCCGGCACGAACGTGAACGTAGGCCCGAACCGGGCCCTGGCGAGTCTTATCCTTCCCTGCAGATTGGCCGATGAAAAAGCACGCCACAATATCGGCCGCTTGCGACATCCTGCGCTTTCGTTATTTGCGCTTTCGCGACAGGCACGCCATCTGTAGACGGCGGGCACACATGCAGCCCGGCAACAGACGGAGAGGCAATGACATTCTGGATCGCCAGCATCGGCCTGTCGCTTGCGGTTGCGGCCCTTCTGACCCTGGCCGTTCTGCGCCCGCGCGGACGGGATGCACAGGCCACCGCCTATGATCTGGAGGTCTACCGCGCCCAGTTGAAGGAGGTCGACCGCGATCTGGCCCGCGGCGTCATCGCCGAGGCCGAGGCCGACAGGGTGCGCACGGAAATATCGCGCCGGATCCTTGCCGCCGACAGCGCCGCGCAAACCCAAGGCGCCGAACGGCAGGGCCCGGCCTGGGCCACGTGGGGCGCCGTTGCCGTGCTGGCCGTCGCCGTCGTGGGGGGGAGCCTGTGGCTCTACCGCGATCTGGGCGCGCCGGGCTATGGCGACCTGTCCCTGAAACGCCGGGTGGCCCTGGCCCAGGAGGCCCGCGAAGGCCGGCCCGACCAAGCGGCGGCCGAGGCATCGATGCCGCCCGCCCCGCCGCTCGTCGACGTGACCGACGATTACCGCCAGTTGATAGAACGCCTGCGCGCGACGACGGCCGAACGCGCCGCCGACGCGCAGGGCCAGGCGCTGCTGGCGCAGCACGAGGCCAATCTGGGCAACTACAAGGCCGCCTACGAGGCGCAACAGAAGCTGGTCGAACTGAAGGGTGACGAGGCGACGGCCGCCGACCACGCCACGCTGGCCGGGCTGATGATCCGCGCCGCGGGCGGCTATGTCTCGCCCGAGGCCGAAGCCGCGCTCCGCCGGACGTTGACCGTCGATCCGCAGAACGGGGCGGCGCGGTATTATTGGGGCCTGATGCAGCTTCAGACCGGGCGGCCGGATCTGGCCTTCCGGTTCTGGCAGGAACTTCTGCAGCAAAGCGGGCCTGACGCACCATGGTCAGCCCCGATCCGCGCGCAGATCGAAGAGGTCGCGCAGCGGGCGGGCGTCAATTACACCCTGCCCGCCCCCGTCATGCGCGACCCTAGCGATGAAAATATCGCGGCGGCGTCGGAGCTTTCGGGCGAAGACCGCACGGCAATGGTCCGTGGCATGGTCGAAAACCTGTCGCAGCGTTTGGCAACGGAAGGCGGCCCGCCGGAGCAATGGGCACAGCTGATCCGCTCGCTGGGCGTTCTGGGCGATACCGAACGGGCCACCGCGATTCTGGACGAGGCATTGACCGTCTTCGCCGGGAGCCCGCAGGCCATCGACCTGATCCGCGCCGCGGCACTGGATGCCGGTCTTGAGGAACCACCCGTTCGCGGCCCGAGCGCCGGGGATATCGACGCTGCGTCCGACCTTTCGGTCGAGGCGCGCTCTGCCATGATCCAGGGCATGGTCAACAACCTGTCCGACCGGCTGTCAACCGAAGGCGGCCCGCCCGAGCAATGGGCGCAGCTGATCCGTTCGCTTGGCGTGATGGGCGATACCGAACGCGCAGCGGCCATCCGGGACGAGGCGCTGGCGATCTTTGCCAACGATCAACCCGCGATCGACCAGATCCGCAGCGCGGCGCAGGCGGCCGGATTGCCGGAGCCAACCGAATGATCTGCGATCCGTTCGATGAATTCGCCCGCGCCCTGCCCTTTGGCCGCGCGCTGATGGGGCTGGATCTGGGCGACAAGACCATCGGCGTTGCGGTGACCGATCTGATGCTCTCTGTCGCGACTCCTCTGGAAACCGTGCGGCGGAAGAAATTCACGCTGGATGCCGAGGCTCTGCTGAAGATCATCGCCGACCGCAATATCGGCGGGATCGTCCTTGGTCTGCCCCGGAACATGGACGGCTCCGAAGGGCCGCGCTGCCAGTCCACCCGCGCCTTCGCGCGCAACCTGATGCAGAAGACTGATCTGCCCATCGGGTTCTGGGACGAACGCCTGTCCACCGTCGCCGCAGAACGCGCGCTGCTGGAGGCCGATACCTCGCGCCGGCGGCGGTCGGAAGTGATCGACCACGTGGCCGCCAGCTATATCCTGCAGGGCGCGCTGGACCGGCTGCGGGTGCTGAACGCATGACGCGGCGCGATGGCAAAGACGTCTGGTCGCGGGAGGAGATCGCCTCCCCCTGCGTGCGGATCTGCGTGCTGCATCCGGACGAGAAGATCTGCATCGGGTGTTACCGCACGGCGCAGGAAATCGGGCAGTGGTCGCTTCTGTCCCCCGAGGACCGCGCCGCGTTGATGGAGGAACTGCCGTCCCGCGAAAGCCGGCTCAGGAAACGGCGCGGCGGGCGGCGGCGGTCACCCCAGTAGGGCGAGACCGGGGAAGGTTTCCAGCAGCCACCAGCTGAACCGGGTGAAAAGCCCCGTCACCAGCGCCAGACCCACCAGAAGCAGCAGCCCGCCCATGATCCGTTCGATCAGCTTCATGTGACGCTTCATGTGATTCATGATCTTCATCGACCGCCCGATGAACATCGCCGCCAGCAGGAACGGTATGCCCAGCCCCGCGGCATAGATCCCCAGAAGCACCGTCCCCCGCGCGACCGAGGATTCGGACGCCGCAAGCGACAGTATCGCGCCCAGTTGCGGGCCGATGCAGGGTGTCCAGCCGAAGGCGAAGGCCAGTCCCAGCACATAGGCGCCCAGGGCGGAGCCCCCCTTGTCCCCCGTGTCCAGCCGCGCTTCGCGGTCCAGCAGCGGTATGCGGAAGACGCCCAGGAAATGCAGGCCGAAGATAATCACCACCACGCCCGAGATCTTGGCGAAAAGCTCCTGATTTTTAAGGAAGAACGTGCCCAGGGCCGAAGCGGTGAAGCCAAGGAACAGGAACACGGTCGACAGCCCCAGCACGAAGCAGAACGCGGCAAAGGTCGCGCGGCGGCGGGCGGCCTTTTCGCTGTTCATGTCGTTCAGGGAGACGCCGCTCATGTACGCCAGATATGGCGGGACGATGGGCAGCACGCAGGGGCTGAGAAAACTGATCACGCCGGCGACCAGCGCCACCAGCATCGCGGGCAGAAGCGCCGCATCGAATATGTCGATCCCGAACATGAACGATCACATAGGCCAAGCGCGGGCCGGCGTCACGCGGCGCGCGGTCACAACGGCGTGGCAAGGTCGAAACATCGCAGGCACGGTCAAACCGCTTCGCATTCTGCCGCGAAACGCGCTACGCATTCGACATGACAAAGATCGATCATCACCTGGATGCCACCGGGCTTCTGTGCCCCCTGCCCGTCCTGAAGGCGCGAAAGCGGCTGAAGGATCTGGACGAAGGCCAGGTGCTGGAAATGCTGGCCGACGATCCGGCGGCCATCATCGACGTGCCGCATTTCTGCACCGAGGCCGGGCATACCCTGCTGGCGCAGCAGTTCGAAGGCCCCCACCAGATCTACCTGATCCGCAAGGGACGATAGGCGGGCATCCTTCCGGCGCCCGCCCCGTTTCTTCTTAACCCAGCGACCACCAGCCGCGACGCTTGGGTTTCTTGTCGTCTTCCGGCTCGGCCTCAGTCACGGCAACATCCGCGTGTTCCGGAGCGGATTCTTCCGCGGCGGTATCGTGCGGTGCGGCACCGTTGGTCACCGGGCTTTCGGCCGGGGCTTCGGGGGCCTTCTCCGGTTCCGGGGCAGGCTCTGCCGAGACCTCGGGTTCTGCCGGCGCGTCTTCTGCCTGAACGGGTTCAGGCGTCTCCGCTGCAGGTGCCTCGGCCGTTTCCGGTTCCGGGGCCGCTTCTTCCGGGGCGTCCGGGACAGGATCGGCCGCCGGGGCTTGCGTCACCTCGGGCGCCGGAGCGGCCTCGGCGGATGCGGCGTCCGCCGTCTCGGCAGGAGCCTCGGCCGCGACAGGTTCCGGTGCGGGCGCGTCCTCGGCCGGCTTGTCCTTGTCGGACTTGCGACGGCTGGAGCCGCGGCCGCCGGGCTTGTTGTCATCCGGCGTGTCATCGCCCGACGGATCGTTGTTCGACGTTCCGTCGTTCGCATCGTCGCCGTTCGACCCGCCGGACCCGTTGTCGCCGGACCCGTTGTCGCCGGACCCGTTGTCGCCCGAGCCATTCTCGTCCGACCCGTTGTCGTCGCGCTTGTCGCCCGAGCCTTTTCCGCGGCGGCGGCTGCGGCTGCGGCGGCGCTTCTTCTTCTTCGGCTGGTCGTCCGAATCGCCGTTCTCACCGCTGTCGGACTTGTCGGAAGTGTCCGACTTGGCCTGGGTATCCTCGTCCGGCGTTTCCTCTTCGTCCGTGTCCACGTCGTCCATGTCGAACTGCGTGGTGTCGATGGACACCACGTTCGATTGCGGCACCGGAACGGCGCGGGTGGCCTGCTTGAACTTCTCCATCTCGAAATCCGGAGAGATCAGGTGCGGATGGCCTTCCACGCGCACGGCCATGCCATAGCGCAGTTCGATCTGCTCGATATGCTCGCGCTTGGAGTTCATCAGGAAGTTGGCGATGCCCACCGGGCACTTGACCAGAACCTCGCGTGAACGGCCGCGGACGCCCTCTTCCTCGATCTGGCGCAGGATCGACAGTGCCATGTTGTCGTCCGACCGGATCAGGCCCGTGCCATGGCACGACGGACAGGGCTGTGTCGTCGCTTCCAGCATGCCGGGACGCAGACGCTGACGCGACATCTCCATCAGGCCAAAGCCCGAGATGCGGCCAACCTGGATCCGCGCGCGGTCCGATTTCAGGCGGTCCTTCATGCGCTTCTCGACGGCGGCGTTGTTCTTGCGCTCGTCCATGTCGATGAAGTCGATCACGATCAGACCGGCCAGATCCCGCAGACGCAGCTGGCGCGCGACTTCTTCCGCCGCTTCCAGGTTCGTCTTAAGCGCCGTTTCCTCGATCGAGCCTTCCTTGGTGGCCTTGCCCGAGTTCACGTCGATGGCCACCAGCGCTTCGGTCACGCCGATGACGATGTACCCGCCGGATTTCAGCTGCACCGTGGGATTGAACATCGCCGCAAGGTAGCTTTCCACCTGGTAGCGCGCAAACAGCGGCAGCGGATCGTTGTACTGCTTCACGTTCTTCGCGTGGGACGGCATGATCATCTTCATGAAGTCCTTGGCGTTGCGGTAGCCGCGTTCGCCTTCCACGAAGACTTCATCGATCTCGCGGTTATAAAGATCGCGGATCGAACGTTTGATCAGGTCGCCTTCTTCATAGATCTTGGCGGGCGCAATGCTTTTCAGCGTCAGCTCGCGGATCTGTTCCCACAGGCGCTGGAGGTATTCGTAATCGCGCTTGATCTCGGCCTTGGTGCGCTTGGCGCCCGCGGTCCGCACGATCAGGCCCGCGCCTTTCGGCACGTCGATCTCGGTGGCGATTTCCTTCAGTTTCTTGCGGTCGGTCGCGCTGGTGATCTTGCGGGAAATCCCGCCGCCCCGTGCCGTGTTGGGCATCAGCACGCAGTATCGGCCGGCCAGCGACAGGTATGTCGTCAGCGCTGCACCCTTGTTGCCGCGTTCTTCTTTGACGACCTGCACCAGCAGGATCTGGCGAACCTTGATGACTTCCTGGATCTTGTAGCGCCGCGGCCGCGGTTTGCGGGGCGGACGGATTTCATCCTGGTCGTCGTCGTCGGACACGGATTCGATGCTGTCGTCCTTCGACGCCGCATCGTTGCGCGACCCGCGCGAGCGGGAGACTGAGCGACGGGACTTACGGCCATCGTTGCCGTCATCGTCGCTGTCGTCGTCGTCACCATCGGTGTCGTCATACGAATCGTCGCCGGACTCGTCGTCCGAAGGGGCCTTGTCGGCCTTTTTCGGCTTCGTGTCTTCGGCCTGTGCGTCGGCTGTGTCCGTTGCGGTATCGCCCGCCTGAGCATCGGTCTGCGCCTCTGCCTCGGTGCCGGTATTCTCGGCGTCGAGGTCGATCGTCTCCATCCCGCTGATTTCGGGCGAGACGACTGTAGTGTCTTCGGCCTTGGGATCCACATCCTTGGTTTCGACGGCGTCATCCGACTTGACCGTTTCTGCCTGCGTCTTCGACGAGGACCGCGAGCGCGAACGCGACCGGGAAGACGAAGACGACGAGGAGGACGAAGACGACGAACGCTTCGAATTTTTTTCGCCCTCGTCGTCTTCACGCGAATTCTGCGCCTCGGCAAAGGCGCGTTCTTCTTCCATCAGCGCTTCGCGGTCTGCGACCGGGATCTGATAGTAGTCGGGATGAATCTCCGAAAAGGCGAGGAAGCCATGGCGATTGCCGCCGTAATCCACGAAGGCCGCCTGCAGCGACGGCTCTACCCGTGTGACTTTCGCTAGATAGATATTGCCTGCAAGCTGACGTTTGCTTTCGGCTTCAAAATCGAATTCCTCGACCTTGTTTCCGTCCACCACCACAACGCGGGTTTCTTCCGCGTGGGTGGCGTCGATGAGCATTTTCTTTGCCATTTGTCCTTCGTGCACACGCGCAAGCGCACGTCCGGACCAGGCGGTCCGGAGCACGTGCGGGCATGTCTTGTCTGGGCGATGGGAGACGCGGCGCGGCAGGACGGGGCTGTTGCCCCTTCCGCCCGGATTTCGATCTCTTGCGCGCGCGTCATCGCGGTTCTTCTCCGACAGACCCCGCCCATAGGCGATCGGCCTGCCCGTTATATTCCTTTCCACCGGCCGGTTCACGGCACGGAAAAAGGCGCTCGGGTCGACCCTGTTTCCAGGGTCTGTCACATCTGTTCCAGAGGCTCGGATTGTACCAATCCGAAACCACAGCGCGCCGGCGCCCCTTCGTCGGGGCGTCCACCGGTTCGGGCCGTGGCCGGGAACAGTGAATCTCTCAAAGTCGGTTCGCCTGCACCGAGTGCAGGCTAGACCGTCCGTTTAGCATAAGACCAGCGTGGCGGTAAACACAATGGCCAAGATGTAGACAAGACCATGTACACGTCGGGATATCCGTAACATTCCTGTTCGGTCAGCGTTTTGCACCATCCTTTCGGCGGGTTGTTGCAATACGGATGAATGAAACGGCAGATTGCGTTCATGACGCAGCGCCGCG
>TARA_R110002020_G_scaffold223538_1_pt1 | contig 11446 bp, 8 predicted proteins | sample TARA_R110002020 | Tara Oceans TARA_R110002020 (sample SAMEA4396489) | marine metagenome | biome: Westerlies Biome; feature: [MES] marine water layer (ENVO:01000295) within the mesopelagic zone...; material: water (ENVO:00002006), including particulate matter (ENVO:01000060) such...
ATGGATGGACGTGGGGGCGTGGGTGTACGAAAACTTTGACGTGGCATCCGGCGTGTCGTTTCTTCCGTTTAGTGATCACACATACCAACAAGCACCTTACCAAGACATAGAACCTGATGAGTACCTTGAATGGAAGGATCGTATGACCTATGTAAACTTGGATTGGTCACGGCTTACGGACTTTGAACGAGAGGATAACACCACGGGGTCACGCGAACTGGCTTGTACAGCAGGGGTGTGTGAAGTGGTGGACCTCAATGCCGCCTAAACAAAACAAACCTTTTGTGTGGAAACGGGGCGTAGACTACATAATCTACAACCCGCCACGCAAATCAAAACAAACTGAAGAGTGGAATAAAATAAAGGATAAAGAAGATGACAAGTAGTAAAGAAGCTGTAATAACTGTTGACGACAAAGAATACTCGTTGAATGATTTAGACAACACTCAACGGTATCTTCTTGTGCAAATACAAGAAGTGTCAAATGACATACGCAGTTTGAACATGAAAGTTGCACAGGCACAAGCAGCACTAACTACGTTCAAAAGCACTCTTATTAAGTCTTTGGAAGAGATAGATGATACAAGTAAAGATAACGCCTAGTATAATTAGTCGCGCAAAAAATAAAGCCGCCACTGTAGGTAATCTACAGGGCAGCATCACAGGCAGCTTGAGTCATGTGGTGGGCGCGATAGGCGAGATAATTGTAGCCGATGTTATGGGTGCGGATGAGTCTAACACCTACGACTACGATTTGGTGAGGGACGGGGAGCGTATTGACGTTAAAACGAAACGCTGCAACACCCGCCCCTTTCCACACTACGATTGTTCGGTGGCTGCACACGGGACCAACCAAAACTGCGACAGTTATGTTTTTGTTCGTATTCTTACTGACACGTCTCGTGCGTGGATATTGGGATCAATACCTAAACCAGACTTCTACACAAGGGCAACAAAGTACAAACGGGGCGACATTGACCCCACAAACGGTTTCACGTTTAAGGCCGATTGTTACAATCTACCTATTAGTGAGTTGTCTGATGTCAAACAAAGCGTCACTGTTTAAGTTCGAAGCAAACCTACTCCCCAACGGAAAGGTTGAGTTGCTTAGTGAATCAGTAAAACCTGAAGAGTTTGAGGGTGTGATGAACAAGGGGATGCCAGAGTACGATGGTTCGCACTCAATAGCATCCCTGTTGCGTTACTTGAAGTCTTGGTCAGATGAAGCTATGGAGAAGTCTAGAAACTATATCTAGCGTTTTTTTCTTAGTCTAGCCCCGGCTATCCGATCAGCTTGAGTTGGTAGGGGATTATTATCTATTCCTGCCTCAATGCTTAACCTACCGAAATTTGTAGGGTCTGATTCGGCTAATAGCTGTCTATCTGTTTTTTCTTTTTTTGTTGGGGGCTTTTCCTTCTTTGTGTCTTTAATAGCTTTAATATCTTTGGCGAGTCCCCCCTTTGCCATACCCTGCATCATGTTAGGCATACCCATGCGATTATTTTGACGTTGGTTTTGTGTCATTGTGTTGGTCATCATACCACCCCCGTAAGCTTTCTTGCGGGGTTTCTTTTTGGTTGCCATGCCGCCGTACATCATTGGCTTGCGCTTTGCAGCACCGCCGTACATCATGCCTTTGCGCTGGCCGTTAGTGTAAGTTTTCATGTTACTCTCCTGCTACTGCTTTGAATAGTTGTTCATTGGGATCACGTTCTTGTATTCTTTCTTTTGGTGCTTCAATCATTGGTGAGGTATTTCCAGTGACACTAGATAGCACTTGATCCACAGTCGGTAAAGTTCCTCCGCTAACAATCAAATCCTTTGCTATGTAGTTACGCAGCCTTAGTCCCAATGTTTTTATATCATCTCCAGATATACCTGCAGACGGATTGGCTAGAATCTTAGCCATTATCCCTGCAGCCTCTCTGTCCCCTAGTGCCATCTTTATTAGTGATTCATTTCTGTACATAAGCATTCTGGTTGACACTTCTGTTCCAACGTACAGAGGGCTAACCATTCCTCTTGCTATATTAAACGCACGAGAGAATGCACTTTCAAGAGACATCAGCTTACCCGCATTCATGCCCCGCACACCCATACCATTGCCAGTTGCAAAGGTGGCCCAGTCAGCGATTGCATCCATGTGATCAGTGTGTCGTTTTCCTAGCACAGCCTCCATCATTGCACGTTTGCCGTCCACGTCTGCTACGTGATCAATAAGGACATTTACGTCTTCTATTTCACGTATGCCTTCTCTCTCTGCTGTTTTGGTCGTGTATTTAAATTTAACGCCAGATTTAGTCATCAGCATTCTCATGTACTGATACTTCATAAACGCTCTGACTTCTTGTTCTGTCATAGGGTTGTCGGTTAGTTTGCTTCTTTGTACAAACTCTATAACCGAATCTTCAAATTGTTCCGGGGTACGCCCATCAAAGAACTTCTTTCCAAATTTAATTGGGTCTTCTGGCAATTCCTCTAACTGACGTGCCCTAGCTAAAAGGTCTTGTTCTATAGCAAGTTCTTTTTCAGCCCCTATTCTAACAGAACTTACGTTGTCCAACAGTTCAGTTCTTACTCGCTTAAATTCTGTTTGTACGCCCACGCTTTCTATTAACAGTTGATCAAAATCTTTAGCAAACTCTCCCACTTCTCCCGCGTTAAAAAGACGAACATTAGAAGTGCTTTTGCCTGTCTTGCTAACAAGAGGAACTATCATAGCTTGTTCTATTTTGTTTATGCGGTCATACACAGAAAAATTGTAAAGAGGTTTAGGTTCTTTTACATCCAGACGAAGTATTGGACTAGCTGCCACTGCTTGTCTTTCAACCTCACTACGAATTTTTCCGCTAAACGCAGTTGCGCCCGCTATGTTGAACACCTCTTCAAAAAGCCTCATAACTTGAACGTGATCTTTTCTTGTGCTATCAAAACCTAACTCCCCGTTTGGTCCCACTTCTGCACCAATAAACTCAAGCAGTTCATCTTTCTTTTGCTTTATTTGCAAAACTATGTCGTCAAACTCTGGACCGTCTGTGTTCGGTAGTATGGCCTTTGCCATTAACTCTTCAATTTCTTTGTATATATATCGGGGTGTTCTGTTTTTATTTTTGTACTTAGCATCTAGCCCGGTGGGGGAGTTGTTTAAAGTTTCCTTGTACGTTCTGTTTGATCTGACGTTTCCAGCGTATGTGCCCGCAGATGTAGGCTCACCCCGAATCCTTCGATACGTTGCGCTAGCTTCGTCGTATGCTTTACTAAGATTTTTTGTAACCCCAGCCTCATCAACAAATGTGTATTTACCAAGAAGACTTGATACCTCTGCCGCTATTTCATTTGAAATGACACTTGCGTCGTAGTCCGATTTAGACTGCGCTCTACCCACGTTTCTAAAGTGTCGTTCTATTGCTGCTACTTCAGAAGGAGTAGCCAACAAGTAGTTTACTGTGTTTCCCTTTTCAAGAGCTTTTTCTTGCATCTCTAAAGCCAGATCAGCAAAACTGTATTCTTCGTTTCCGGTTTGTTTTCTTTTTTGGCGCACAAAAGCGCGAAGGGATTTTACTGTATACCCGTAGTCAACCATGCCTCTCAAAGCAACTTTGTTCATAGTGCGGTACAGTTCTGTGCCGCCCTGTGACATAAACCTATTGCCACCCTTGAATGCTTTTGAAATAGGCTGTCCTTCTAAACTCGTTATTTTATTTGTAATGGTTGATGCTAATTCAGATGCGTCAATTAGCATAGCATTACCATTTGCATCTTTTAAGTTATCCAACTGTCTGTATCCAGAGGATGCTTCAGATATTCTTGTGCCCTCCGTAATGTTGAATATGGCTTCTGTAAGATGATTCATCCTCTTGTCTATTTCAGTAGATTTTAAGTTCCCATGAAAAGAAGACAGGGCGTCCAACTGATCTTGAACTCCCGCAAGAAGTTTTTGACGAACATCTAGTTGCACCCTAGCACGAGTTACGTTGTCTGCGACAGTGCCTTCTGGAAGCAGCCCCATAGATAATTCTGTTAGACGTTCAACAGTGCTTTCATCTATTGTGCCCCCCTCTTCTGGATTAGCAGCAAACCTGTACATCTCGTCCACGTGTTGCCTAAGAATGTCTTTTCTAGCAAACATGCTGTCTCGTTGGGCCACTACCATACCCGCTATAGTGCCCACAGCGTCTTGCAAAGTATCATTGCTAGCTATGTTTATACCTGCTTCAGCCTCTACACTCTGAACAAACAAGGCCAAGTTAAGGTCCATACCCTCAATCAGTTCTTCTTCCGCCTTCATTGAATCTAAGGCTTCTTGAATCTTTCTTCCGTTAGTCAGGTCTTTAACTTTAATACCGGATATTTCCGCCCCTTGTGCAGCTACTAGCGGGGCTAGTCCTGTGGCCTTTGCCAAAGACAAACTTAAAAGGGACATGTTTTTGTCAATGACATCGCTGTCAAGGTCTAACAGTTGCATCTCAGTGCGAAGTTCTTGCATCGTTCTATTGTACCGGAGAAGTCCTTGATACGCTCTTTCTCTGTACTCACGGGGCATAGCTGAAAATATTTTATTTAGCGTAGTGAACGATTTTACTGCTTCGTCGCTAGGTTCCAAACCGTTGCGTTGCAAAACAGTTTTCATGTCTGCTACATTTCCTGAACGTATAGTGTCGGGTGGAATTATGTGGAGGGCACTTCCAATAAAATCTAAAGTCTCTGCTGCTGTAGAGGGTATGTCAGCAGTCGCTTTGTTAGATAGTCTCAGACCCATTGTAACTGATCCCCGAATAGTCATGGGGGCGAATATTGGGGTTAGTATAGACGTTATTGCATCTGCAGCTACGGGGGACATGAATGTTGCCTGTTGTCCATCTACATCGTAGCTGCCAGACAACAAAGACTTTCCATAGGCCATAGCCCCTGCTATTAGTGCATCATCTGCAACAAGTTCTCGTATAAACGGATTGTCCAGATATATTTTTGTAGAAGAACCCATGCGTATCTTGTATCGTTCTTTTCCTTCTTGTAGATATTTCAATGAATTTTCAAGGGCAGTTCTTTTTTCGCCAAGTGCTGCTAGTTGATTTTGATCTAGGGAGTCGCCATTCAAATCTTTTTTTGTTTTGATTTGGATGTTTGTGTCACCTAGATCACTAGTTGCTTCACTTATATCACTATCGTATCTACGCAAAGTTTGAACGTGCATGTCAAATACATCGCTCCTTGCCAACATACCTTTGGCACTTTGCAGTGTTAATAAGTTCCACGCTTTAGAAAAAGGACGTTGAAATCCCCCCCATGCCTTTTTGCGTTCTGCATCAAATACTTCTAAGTCAGATTTATCCCTAGAATATTTAGGAACCTCGTTACCCTTATCATCTGTAACTGTCTCGTTACGGGCTTTATCCACTACTTTTCTGTAACGGCCCTGTTTCGCCATATTCATTACAGTAAACGCATAGGTGATCGGTGCCATCTCTGCAAAGTAAAGAACTGCCTTTTCATGGGTGGGCAAACGATTAAACGACAAGTCAAAGAGTTGCCTAACCGTATCCTGTGGGAGTTGGTATTCTTGGTATTGAGGCATCCCATTTTCGTCCACAACTTGTTTGAGACTTTGTGATCCGTCTTCTGCTGTTACAACTTCCAACTCAGGATTTTTAAGAAAGTAGTCTTGGTGTGCAGTAAACCATGCCTTGTCAGCATCTTCTTCGTTGTTGAACCGTGCGTAAAATGAATCTTTGTACATCTTGTTCATTGTTATGTAGGCGTCTTCAAACAAAGTTGCGCTGTTTAATATGGCCTCATAAAATCTTCTTCCGGTACTAAAAGAGTATCCGTCCATGCCCTCACTAAACATCTCTGCAATAGACTTTTCGGATGCTTCTTCTCCACCAAAGAATTCAGCCATACCCCCAAAAGTCTTTTCAAACACAGCTTTACCACCATGAAACACCATTGCTGGAAAGTCAGGTAGTCCCCTAGCAACCTCTGGAAAGAGGTCACCCATTGTCTTTTTAAACTCTGTGTAAAAATCGCCTGTGGCTATGGTGTTTAAAAGAACCTTTTGACCCTCTAGCGGAATAGACGTTGATTTACCTTCAGTGAATATGTTGGATATAATTCGGGCTGTCTCTTGGCTATCCGTAACTATGTCCGTCATTGTGGATTTGAATTTTGGATTAAGTGTGTCAAACGCGGGAGGTAACTGAACTTCTTTGTACTCTGGTCCCGGAGAAGAAAACGCAAGCGGTAATCCAGTTGCCTTACTTACTGTGTTTTCTGCCATGAACGTGGAAAAGAATCTTTCTTCGTTCGTTGCATCTTTTGACGCCTGTAGGTAAGTCGTATTTATAGGCACCCCACCAATTTCACTGATGCCATTCATCTCTGTGGATATATACGTATCTATATCTTGTTGGGTTAGTTGTGGGTTGTTACGAAGAGCCATCAAGCCATCGAATTTTCTTCCCAACACTTCTGTTCTAAACTCGTCAGTTATTCCCTCTTGTTCTTGTACATCTTTTTTAGCTAAAGAAAATACATCCACACCACCCAACTGTGCTGGATAGTCTGCAGGAACCTCTTCTGGACGAGGGGGCATTTGTGGCTGTAAAGACTCTTGTTCTTCAGCTATGGCTTGTGATACATTTACCATGTGTTACGATCCTAGTTCCTCACGTATACTGCTTTTCCGTCAATCATCTGAATCTTAAATGTTCCTTCGATCCCTTTGATTGTAATTTTAGGAGTGTTTCCTGACACGTCATTACGGGGGTTAATACCCATGTCAAGCAGGTCTTGTACGGTATATCTTGCTTTAGCTGGTAGTGCTGCGCTAGAAGCATCCCCTGCAGGTTGTGGGGTTTCACCGGCTAGTGGACCGGGCTGGGTGTTTTGTTGATAATCTCCCGCTGTGCCAGACCCTAGCGGAGTGTCATCAGTCAAGGCCCGCGTTGCTGAACCTGTAACTGTAAGTGTATTCCCATCAACAGCGGCAGAACTACCGGGAGTTAGCCCTCCCGACTGTGGTGTCGTCGCTGCTTGTGAACCAGACTGTATGTATTTTAGAACGGGCACATCACCCGACATCAGTCGACTTTTTCTTCCTGCGTGTAGCACAGTCTCTCCGTCATTTGACAAGATGTACACCATTGGACCCTCGTCGGTTGAACCAGAAAGATTGTCTACATACACTATGCCTGAACCGGATGTCGCTTCATATCTAGGCATTATGCTGTATTTAGCTCCTACACCAGTCGCACCCGCCAGTATGTCTGCAGCGGATACTTCAGCGGCTGCTGTTTCATCAGACGTTGTGGTGGCACCTGCAACTCTTTGTTCGTTGTGCTTTCTCAACATTAAGTCACGAGTTCGTAATCCTTGAATTTTTAGGCGCAAGTCTACACCAAAACCTTGTGCTGCGTCAGGAGATTCGACCATGAGTTCAATTCCACCCAGCGTTTTTAAAAGGGAATCTATTTCTCCCTTCACAACATCTATGGCTTTAGCCTCTCCAACTTTAGATGTAAATCCTCGTCCGGTCAATTTTTCCAAGTTACGTTGCAAGTCACCGTCAGAAAGTCTACCTGCACTGTCCTCCGCACGGGCCATTTGGGCAGCGATAATAAAGGCTAAAGCGTCTCGTTTTGCCCTTTCACCACCTTCCCGTTTTAATTGATCCATATATGTTAGTGCATTTCTTTTTATGGACTCTTCATCAGTTCCGTCTTTAAAATTACCCCCTTGTGTGACTAGGCCGGTAAGCTGTTCAATATTACCACCTGCACCAAAAAATGATTCTACAAAGGCAAACGCGCTGTCTAAAAATGTGTCTTTAACTGTTGTTATGTTTCCAACAATTTGTTGGTAAGTTATAAGTTGTTCTTGTGCTTTTCTAGCAGCGTCTACTCGTTCTTTAAATTGAGCGTAGCTAGTGCCCTCTCCGTATGTAGATTTAAATCCTTCATTACGGTTTGACCCTGCTTTAAATTGATCTTTGGTAGCTAGTCCAAAAGCTAGGGATTGTTGTTGCATTGGCGTAAGAATTGTACCTATCATTCCCTCTACTATTCGTACTTGATCTTCTGGGTTTGACACATTCTTGTCTAGATACTCTCCTGCAGCTATCATACCCTCAAGACTTGTAAAGTTAATTGAGTCTCCCCGCCTTAAAACTTTTGCTAAGTTAGAAGCGTGTGCAAGTCCTTCCGCCAAAGATGATTCGTCAGTATACATGCTGGAAAAATTAACCATAAACACGTCGCGGTGTCTTCCCTGTGACTGGGCAAGAAAGTCAATGTCTTCAACTGTAACAGGGTCCATACCAAGTAAGGATGGTGCAGCGGCAAGGGCTGACATGTCAAAAACTAACAGCTTGTCTGGATCGTCAAACGCCCGAATAACGGACAAGTTTGTATCGTTAATGGCTGTGCCGGGGGCTGCTTCTCTATTAAAGGCTGTTACAAAGTTTTCTTTGGCAACACCCGCTTGACTTTGTAATTCTGCATCCATGTCAAGACCCAAAAAGTCTTTCATAAAGTCGTAGCCGTTAATATCTGTTCCGGGGGCAAACACCTTTTTACCAGCAGCGGGATCACTTGGATCACCCTTGTAAAATTGCATGACGCTTGAAGTATACTCTTTTCGAAGAGCGTTGCGGTTTGCATCAGAAGAAAATGTGTTTTTGAACGCTTCGTCTCCCACTTTCATTCTGTATTGATGCAAGCCGTCAAGAACAAGTCCCGCTTTTTTGCCGGGATCACCCATATCTTTTGAAAACCTACTTCTAAACATCTTAGAGTTGTTAGCCAAAAGATCAAAGTCACTGCCAATTAAATACTGTGACCCTTGCTGTGCAGTGTTTGCTAGTGTACCTAACACGCTGGTAAAATCTGTATTTACTCGTGGTCCTGCTTCTCCAAAGATGTTGATGCGTTCACGATCATCTATCTTGCCCTGTGCAGCCGCTATCATCTTCTCAATTCTTTGGGCTGCAGCAGCGTTAAAATCATCTCCCGCTGTTAAAGCAGCGTTTGCGACAAGCTTAGTCATGTCGTCTAGCTTAGTTTGTTCGCCCAGACGCATTGCCTTTTCTTCTTGTATATTTTTTGTAAAACCCTGTACTAGACCAGTGGCAAGTGCTATACCAATACCCATCTTTTACTCCTCCATCTGGCCTTGCATGTTTATAAAGTTTTCTTCTGTGGGTGGAACAGGTGCGTTGCCCTGTCGGATACCCTTGTTCAGTGCTTCTGCTACGTATGTAAACATGGCAGGATTGTTTTGAGCCATCATGTTAAAGAACGTCTGATCATCCATCTCGTCTTCAGTCAGTGCGTCTTCGTTTTCAAACATACGGTACGGCACGTCGTTTTCTTCCGCCATGTTAGCTATGTACATGGCAAGTGGCCCCTTGATAAGCAAGCCCACGTCAGGCATAAACTGTCCGTCTTGAAAGGCTTGGAAAAGATACCCCTCTACAAGTGCTTCTACAGACGCACCAACCATCAGCAGTTTTAACATTTCTTCACGAGTCTGTTTCACTTCAAGTGAATCTATCGCAGCACGTAACGCAGCTTCAGGATTAACCTCACGTGGAGGTTGACCCCACGGCCACCGTTCGTTGTCACTTATCAAACCGTATCCCGGAGGGGCGGCTGCAAGCGGGTCTTTTGCTTCAATGCTTCCCGGTGCGGGCATCATATCTTCAGCCATGTTACTTAACCTCTGTCATTTTTGTTACGGATTGTCCCCCTTTTGCCGTAAAGTTTATGTTGCCATACTTTGATAGCATATCCACTATTTGAGGGTTACGAGCGTTTTGTACAAGGTTCATCATCACACTCTCTAGTCTAGGATCAGACTGCATCAAGCGTTGTATTGGTTGTAGTTGGGGAGTTCCCGCTCCCGCTGTGGCTGACCGTGACCCGGCTGCTAATTCCCCCGGCGTTCTGGCTCTAACTGGCGCAGGTGCCGACCTTTTAAATTTAGCGTCGTCACCCGAATCCAAAAAGGACTGTGCAAGCTGGCTTGTAGTCGCGGGATTGACGCTTCCAGTTGTTGCAAATTGTAATCCCGCCATAGCTGCGATTGGAAGTAAGGATGAGAGTAATTTCATTTGTTTTTCCTACATATTTTATGACGGCTTGCTACCCGCCATCCAAGTTGCAATCCAGTTACCTATGCCCAGTGCAAGGTCGTTCTTTTGTTGGTCGTTGTACAACTCTTTGGTGTTGGCAAACTCCATAGCCATGATACCGACTTCGTGCTGCCGTTGCATGTACGATTCCGTTTTTTGAAAGTTCCACGCTGCGTTGTCACGATACTTTTGCCACAGATTGTTTAGTGCGTTTTGGCTGGCGTTAAATTGATTTGCTACGTTGATGCGGTTTGTTTCGTTTTGGATTGCTGTAGCTGCAGTGTTGACTTGTCGTCTCCACTGTACGTTTGATTGATCCACAGCAAACTGCATGTTAGCGTTGAACTTCTCGCGGTTGTCGCGCATGGCTGCGTTAAACTGACTTTGTGCGTTTATTTCTCCAGCGTTAAACTGCATGGTTGCTGCAACACGGTTTTTGTTAGCAGTCTCAACCTGTGATCCCAGATTTGCAAAGAACTCTTCTACTTGTAATTCGTTCTTGGCGTTAAACTGTTTGCGGGCGTTGTCCTCTGCAGCGTCTTTGAACATGGCCTGTGTCAGTGCGTTGTACGACAGGGTGGCTCCTTGTTGACGGGCATCAAGGTTCTTTGTTTCAGTAGCAAGAAGCATTTGGGCGTTTGTTACTGCGCCCTGCAGTCGTGCAGACAGGTTTGCTTTGTCCATACCAGCAACTACAGCGGCGTTAGTTAGGGCTGTTTGCTGTTGATTGTTAAGGTTTTGAAGTTGGATTGTTGCGTATTTGTTTGCGTCTTGGCTGGCAATAACAATACCGGACTCCATGACAGCCTGTGTCATTGCGGCTGCAGCCATCGACGACGCGCCCAATCCCCGTGCTTGCATTACACCGGCTACTTTGCGGACTGCAGGTGCAGCCCACGCTGGCATGGGTTTACCCTCTTCAATGCTGCCTAGCAATTCACCCAGTTGATACTGGACTGTGGCCCGTTGGTCTAGTTCTTGTGTAGCGGCTGTAGCTTGTGATCCTGCAGATACGGTGCCCTCAACTTGAGATATGTCTACTTGTGGGCGACGGGCATCTTGTATTTGTGCCGCTGTCATGTCTGTGATACCGGGGGCTATCTCTGTTGTAGCGGCAACTTGGCCCAGTGTGGGATCAGCAGGAACGGTAGGAACCGACGCTTCTAATCCAGTGAGATTTACAGTAGACGAAGTAGCTTCAGGAGTTGCCGATGTAAGTGTGGTGTCTGCGCTGGTGGCTAACAACTCACCTTCTTTTACAGTGGGAGTAACTGCAGTTAAAGTCGGAACTCCTGTAGGTTTTCCAGCAGCCATGT
>TARA_R110002020_G_scaffold343_1_pt1 | contig 11445 bp, 6 predicted proteins | sample TARA_R110002020 | Tara Oceans TARA_R110002020 (sample SAMEA4396489) | marine metagenome | biome: Westerlies Biome; feature: [MES] marine water layer (ENVO:01000295) within the mesopelagic zone...; material: water (ENVO:00002006), including particulate matter (ENVO:01000060) such...
TTGTCCACCCTTATGCTTTGCCATATTTGGAAAAAGCTTTTTATTTAGCTTTGCATAATCTTCCTTCTCTTGAGCCTTAGCATCGTCATGCCATCTTTCAAAAGTACCCTCTTTATATTCTTCTATTCCCTTTTTAGCACCATAGTAAAGACCAGCTCCTTTTGCACCACTCACAGCGCCCTTAAGTAGATTGTCCAAACCAAAGCCACCACCTAGAGCTGCTGAACCTGTGATAGCTCCTATAGTCTGTTGTGCAGGTTTTCTCCACCAAGGAACTTCATGTCCTGGATCCGAATCATTCATAGCATCCCATCCAGTTCTAAATCCCTGAATCTTATTCATTAATCCGCCTGGGTCATTGTTAACTTGGAAGTCACCATCTTCACCAATAGTCCAGTCTAAATCATCAAGCTTTGGAGATTGCCCAGTAGATTGAAGCTTTGTATCATCCTCACCTTTCCATACATCTATATATCTCTGGAAAGATTTACGCTGAGCTTTTTCGTCCATGCTTTGCCAATCAGGATTTATCTTTTTCCAATCTTCTTCATGTAATTCAAAGTCTGAAAGATCCTCGTCACGCCCAGCATATTGGCCTTTCCTAGCTCCAGAAATTCCACTCTGCCAAAACTCTTTGTCAAATAATGGCATAAGCAGTCCAGAATCTTTTGAGCCAGGAGCCCCGAGTAATCCTCTCATTACTCTAGGAGATGTAGCTTCGTCGTATCTTTTATATTCATTGAAGAATTTCTTATGCAATTCAGGGTCTTCTAGTCTATTCCATATTGCATCTTGAGCAGCGGTTATATCTGCTTCATTACTAGTACCTAGCCAATCTGTAAGCCTATCTACCATTCCATCACGGCCTGTTCTGGACTTAAATTGAACTTTACCTTTATCATCTGCTTCAAATTGAGGTGACATAGTTTTGTAGAAATCATCATAATCTTTAAACACATCCATCCCTGGATGATCTTGAAGTTCAGTCTCCCACATATTCTTAATTATTTTATCACTCCAAGCCCTTTTAGAGCCTTCAAACTCAGGTTTGAATGTTTTCCCCAGGAGACCTGTGAGACCAGCATCTACAGCCATAGAACCTGCTGAACCTATTGCATATCCCATATCTTTAAGCATTTCAGCGTTTTGCATTGATGCCATTTGTACTGGAGTAAAATCTACATTATAAGCCATAACTACCCTTTCCATCCATTAGAATAGTCCCAATCCATATTTCCAAACCCAGTCATTCCACTTAATAATCCTTGAGACGCACCACCATATAACGCAGCATTAAATGTATTAGCTTGAGCTGATTTTTGTATATGAGCATTAGCTAATGTAGAATCATAGCCTTGTTGAGCTGATAATTGATTTCCATACATACTGCCTCCCATGCCAAATAAACTATTACCCATGCTACGATTAGTTTTCATGCTATTTGTAAATTGATTTCCTAAAGTTGTTTGTAAATTACGACCCATATCGTTTTTATTTGCTAAAATTTGAGAAAGATTAATTCCACCACCACTACTATTATTAGTCCTGCCTATATTACGAAAAGCATTTGCCATTACATCGTGACTTTGATTTTTTAAATAACTTCTATCAGCTTGATTAATAGCGCTTTTAGGATCCCATAATTCTTTAGCTCTACCCCATAACTCATCAGCTCTCTCGCCCATGTTGCCAATTAATCCTAAAGATGGTTTTAATTGCTCTTTTAATGCTTCAATATCCAAGCCTTCAAATGAATCAGCACCTTTATTTGCAGCCATTATTCCTAGAATGCCACTTATACCTGCACCTATTAAAGGAAGATATTGCTTATCATTGCCTTGAGGTCCATTTTGAGTCCAATTTTGTATATTATCTAGTAGTTTGTTCATTTTTAACCTTTTTAATCCTTATAATATAAGAAACTCCTATATTCTATCAAACATCTTTATCCTTGATCCACCTCATTATCAGCGTCAATCATATCAAATATGTCTTTATTGTTTATTCTACTTAATAATTTATTTAAAGCTTTTTCTAGTTCAGCCACTCTATCTATCTGAGCATTCATCCAAGAAATATTAACTTCAGTTACTACCTCTGTCCCATCATTACCAGTTCCTGTATCTATTCCAGCTCCATCAGTACCTGTTGTTACAGGCACAATTGTTAAATCATTAGTAATTGGCAATTTAGCAGACATTTGTTTCCAATTATCTTTACCCATTATTTCGACGTTATTACTGCCAAATCCATCACCTTTTTCTTTTACCCTCATACTACCTATATTAGAAGTTATTTTACCTATTTTAAGGCCTCTAGCCTTTCTAACGGTTTTAGGCATAGCAGGTTTTAGCATTTTATCTTGCAAAGCATCTAAAACTTCCCATATTTCATTTACAGCTTCTTGAGTATGCATGTCTGGAATAGAAGTAGTTTTTTGTTGATAAGTAGGATTTCTTCGAACAGCTCCTACTCTTCTTGCTAATGCTCTATCTAAATCTCTTTTATTAGCCATTATTTAACTGCTTTTCTTCTAAAAATTACTTCAAATGACAATACTTTTATTTCTCCATGCATTGATGTAAAATCATTTTGACTTTCTCCGTCATCACCTATTCCTATAGAAGTTCTTTTAGGACCATGAAGGCTAGATGTATATGAATCTGTTTCATCATTAGGGTCTCCAAAAAATACTTCTATTGCTTTGCCCTTGGCATCATTAGTAAGATAAAAATCTGTTACACATATATTGTTTAAAGCATCTCCATCTGTAATTTCGAGATATTGCTTATATTTTTTTGGAACCATTCTTATACCATCTACGTATATACCTATAGCTCCTCTCATTTTACCTATTTCTTGACTTACAGACCCTGTATTAGCCCAAGCATTAAGATCGTAATCAACTTCTGCTAAATCCCAATTGCCACTAGCATTTACTCTTTCTCGAGTTGAATATTTCCAAGCGCTTGATTGCCATGGCACTCGTTCTGTATCAGCAGATATCTGCCAATTAGATACTAATGGTTGACCAGCAGCATCAGAAAATATAAAGTTTGTTAATTGTTCTTGAGTATTTAAACTACTGCCAAGATTTATTAACGTTCCACTACCTGCTGGTATAATTTCACCAACATATGAAAACCCTAATACACTAGTTTCACTAGCAATAATAACAAAACCTTCATCATCAGCATCGCCACCATTAGCAGTAGAAGCATTTCCAGTATGATTAAACTGAAAACCTGCAATTGCTTCAGTACTTGAATAGTTTAAATTAGAACCATCAATAGATAAGCATACTTCAGTTCCATCTACACAGCTTCCAGGAGTATTTCCTGAATCATTTTCTCCTAAAGCATCATCTCCAAAGTAATTATAATTATGCCACCAATTACCATAATCTGCGTCAGAATATTCAGTTTTAGGAACTTCCATTTTAATACTTATTTTTTTAAATACTTTAGTTTGATTAGGAGTCCCCATATTCATAGCATGGCCTTTCCATTGCCATTTTGAATTTGATAAATCTTTTATTTGCTCATTTAATCTAACAATAACATTTTTAGACCCATCTCCTAATGTAAGTGGCTCGTTAAACATTCCTGTTGTTACTGATTGCATTTTATAAGCTACGCTAGAACTGTCATCTTCTAATCTATCCCATCTAGTATGAGGGACATTGTAAGACCATCTATCAGTATTATTAAAAACAACTACAAAAGATAATTTTCTAGCATTATAATAAACAAATGGATCGACATGAGATGAAATAGTAGCTGAATATTGTTCTGGAGTAGGTAATAAATTCTTTATTCCTTTTTTGAAAGTTTCATCTAATTGAATAGGAAGGCCTATTGGTTCAATTTGACCAGATCGCATCATATATATATTATCAGGACTCATCCAAAACATTACATTTGAAGTAGATGCAACGCAATTTTTGTTGTAACATCCAATATTATTGTATTTTTCTTCTACATTTAAAGTAGCAGGGTTTATTCGGTACATGTCTGTTTTAGTAAATGCAAACATTCTATTGTTAAACCCGTGCAAACCTGTAGGCTTTCCATCTAAATTAATAAAATCTTGTGCCCAGTTAAATTGAGACCAAGCTCCACCTAACACTGATTCTCTATTAGATACAAATATAGTTCTAGGCCAATCAGAATCGTCTACTCCAAAAGCTTTTGATTCAGAAGGAACATCTACATCCCCTACAAATAATAAGTCTCCTACGCTACTAGAAACTCCATAACTAACATATGATGTAGGTAAAGTTTCAGGTATTCCATTTAAAATAGAATATGTTGCTGCTTTTTTATTAGCAAAGGAATTAGTAATTTTAAAATAACTAACCCTTGAACCGCTAGTCGAATCTTCTGGATACAATATCATAGTACCGTCAATAGTCTTAGCTTCATATTCTTTTAATAGTCTATATTCAGACCATTCGTCATTATTAACAGGATCTGTTTCGGAAACATATATGTTTAAATGTGTAATCCTTGGGTTCATAAAATCTTTTAGACCTGCATATATAAGCACATCAAATTGTAATTGAGTATGAGCGCTCCCAGTTGTATGATTAACTCCATCTCCATTTATATCACTTTGAACATCTAATTCTTGGTAGTTAGTAGTTAATGGACTTTCTTGATGACCATCATAAGTCATTGAAGTTTTAAATCTATATTTTCTATGAGTAAGCCATGCAGTATTTGCATCAGCTAAATCCATAGTATCATATGCTAATGGATTTGCTGTTGTTGCTTTATCATAAATTTGCGAAGCAGACAATGAACCTACATCGCTTCCATCAGAAAATCCTGTTGGAGCGTGTACATAAGAACCATCAGATTTTACTTTAATTAATACATTAGGAGCTTTAATATTTATTCCTACTAAACCATCTAAATTTGCAAAAGGAAGTTTTAACTCTCCTCCAGTATCAGATGATATAAAAGGTATAGTATGCCAATTTTCAGGACCAGAGTCGTAATCTTTATTAAATGCTTGTAATGGAAAACTCCAAGATTGTTTAGTCGAAAAAGGACCTGAGTATTCAGAGGCATTATTTGTGTTATCAGCTAACCATACTCTGCCTACTGTTTTAACTTCTGAAGGTACAGAAATTTGAGATAACGCAAAATCACCTTTAGATTCTACCATTTTAAAGCCATCTGCATTTACACCATTAAGAACTTTGTAAAAAACAGGTTCTATTTGCTGTAAATTTTCCCATTTTGACTTATTATCTCCGTCTGCTGTAAAATCTATAATTTTTTTATGTACTATAGTAGAATTACTTCCATCTGCATCAGCAGGGTCATTGTCAGTTGAACCATCTGACTTAGTAATAGTTAAATCTAGAGTAGATTTATCTCCACCTATCATAGGAGCTATGCCCCATGGAATATGCTCTCCACCAGTCATTGTGCCGCCTTGATAACCACCTAGATGATTTGCATTGACTAAATCTCCTTGAAAGTCTCCTAACCAAAATTGATTTACATATATTCCGCCAGATGGATTATTATAAGATATAGCTAAAACATCACCTTGAGTAACATTAGAAAAATTTGATTCTACATGTTTTGGATAAGTAGTAATAGAACTAATTTTTTCTGGCAAAATAGCAGTTGCTTTAGGGTCTAAAACATTGCATTGCTCAGTAACTAATCCACTCATAATGTATTTATCACCAGTAGAATTAATTATTTCCCTACCAACTAATCCTTCTTTAAATCCAGTTTTTAACCAAGTTTGGTCTCCTGAAGCTATATTCGCACATAAATGATTTCCCCAATAATCTTCCCAGGCAGCTATTTTTGTAGCCCAAGTTGCATGTTCGTCATCATTATCTAAAGTTTTTACATCAGCTGTATTCCATGAAGGAGCGTAATTTCCATCAAATTGAGAAGAATCAGCAGTTTTATTCCAACCACTTCTTCTTGAAGCACTCATAACTGAAATAGGACTAGTAATATAGTATTTAGTACTATCTTCAGATATTCCTGCAGTAGCAAGTTCTGCAGTATTTTTCCACATACCTTTTAAGCTTGCAGTAGTAGTAGCTCTTGTCCAAAAAGTGTTTCCACCTTCACCATCAAAAGCTCCAGTAAATTGACTAGTAGTATTTCCCCATTTTCCACCTGAGGCAGTAGTCGACATTGGACTATTAGTTAAAAGAAACATTCGTTTTTTTACATTATTATAACAAATATTTTTAGGTCCATTAGTATGCAATTCTCTTTGAGTAATTAAATGATTGTATAGTTCCCATAAAGGAGAATTATCAAACTGTGTACCTTTAAATCTATTTTCAATCCAAAGATCTTTTTGTTCAATATATCCTGCATCTGCAAGGTCTCCTGACCAATTAGGGTAAGATGAACTTGTACTTCGTCTTATGTGTGGAAAAGCTGATCCTTTTTGAACCCCTCCTCCAACTTCACCGTATAAATTAAAATCATAACTAGGACTATCGTCATTATGCTCTGCTCCATTACAATCATATCTATTTATAAAAAGACAAACTCCAGTAGGAGATTTATCAGGAGAATCAGCATTTTGATCATCTAATCCAGTAGCAGTATTTGTTATTCCTTTTTGAGGAAAATACCAATTATGCCTATTAGGATGTGCATTGTCAACACTTACATTATGGTCATGAACATTAGACATTGCAAATTCTCCAAGATGTTGCCATCTTTGTCCGATAAAATCATCTGCAAGAGGACCATTTGTTCCGCTACTCCATCCAGTAAATTGCTCAGCTTTTAATACTACAGGCTCTGTCATATGTTTTCTATTAATAGCATGACCTGCTTTTGGAGTCCAACTAGATCCTGATGGAAAAGACGGAGTTACAACACCAGCTCCTCCAGATCCAGGATATGTAATTCTCGCTGAAGATTCATATCCAAATATGCTATCTAAACCAAAAGCTACTTTAAAAACTTGTCCAGTTAGTCCACCTGAAGTATATTTACCCCACCATCTATTATTAGACGGGATTCCAAATGTATTTGGACCGACATCTAAATATCCACTATCATCATTATAGTTTTCATTACTTAAAGGCCAAAGTCGATTACTTTGATGAAAATGATAATTAGATTTAGAAAGCATATCTCCAACATTAGTTTCCCCTGCATAAGCTCGTCCATGAGGATTACTAGCATCAAATTGAGTATTTTCTTCCCAATTATCACCCTTTAATAATTTTACTCCATCATTCCAAATACTAGAAAAACTGCCTTCAAAACTCATTGTTAATCCTACATATCCAGAATGAGAAGGAAGGTCAACTAATGGAAATCTAGGGTAAGCTATGCCTGGAGCTTTCATTTGGCTAGTCATCCAACCTTTACTATTAGGAGAACTATGACCACTTCTTTTATCATGCTCTAGACCTGCAGTTGCATCAATCATTTTAGGAAATTCTCTAGGTCCTAAATTATTCATCATTTTAGCTCTATTGGAATATTGAACACCTAAATCTGTAGAGCCTGAATAAGCAAAACTATCATGTACATTCCAGCTTTCAGGATGGTCTGCATCAGAAGGTTGGTCGCCATGACTTACTAATCTATCATTATCATAATAATGTTCATTGCTATTCCAATATGGCCTTTTAGTATCATCAGTAGTATAGTTGTATTCGCCTATAATATCATTAGTAAACCAATAATTCCAATTCATTAATCCCGTCCAGCCACAACCTTGCCCTAAAGAAATAAAATTATATGCTGCTGAATTTGCGCTATATTCATCCTCAGTGTTTGATCCACTTGCATTTAATCCAAAAGAATCTCTTTTAACTCCATATAAATTATTTGGGTCTGAGCTTCCAGTATATTCTTCGTATTCTCCTATAAAATTATGCGCATCAAATCGCACTCTAGTACCATCATGAGGGCCCCTTGCTGTACTATTGCCGTCATTGTTTAAATACCCAGCACCTGAAATATTGGGTAAGTGTGCATCATAAAACTCTGGCCATTCCATAAGACCAGGCATAGACCTAGCCATAACATGGCCTCCAATATCATATTTGCTAAAAGGTCCAAGTTCCCACCAGTCATTATACCAATGATTAAAATTAGTATTTGATGCAGGGAAATATGAACCAGCTGCTTCTCCAAATCGACTTTCTGATCCACTTAATAAAGTACTCCATTGAGTTTGATGAGCGCCACCTCCATTATCAATAAATCCCCATGGCCTTCCCGTGAATGATGTATATCCATAGTTTGTTTTAACAGAAGTTCCAGAATGAAGCGAAGTACCAACAGAACTTATTTGATTGCTTCCTTTGCCTCCACCATTATCGTTTGTCCAATTATCAGCAGCTGTAGCAAATTTAGTCCATTTATATAGCCACATCATATCATAAAAAACCCAAGTAGAAGGTCCCATTTGAGCTGGATGATCTACATATTGATGCTGACCATGACTATCAAAAGCAATTGTAGTTGTTGGCCCTGCTGGAGATCCCGTACACGCTTTTAACCATTTAAAATCAGGACTCATGCAACCTGCTAATTGATATCCTGTTTTAGGATAATGCCAATAAGAAGATCTATCATAAAATCTAGCAGCATTATTTGCTGGTGAAATAGCATTAACCATTTCTGAAGTATGACTTAAAGTTGCATTTAAATCTGTGTTACTAATATTCCATAGATTTCTAGCTGAATGATTAGGTCGGTGAAAAATATTGTATTGAAAAACATCTAATTTATAAGAATCTTCTGCATTTCCTGTTGTTACTCCATATAAAAAAATATGTGGATTAAAACATGGATGTGTAGCGTCACTCGATGTATTTAAGAAATGCTGTAAAGTGTCATCTCTACTAAGAAGTTTAGAATTGTCTTGTCGTATAAATGATTTATTTAGAACGTCTACAGGAACATGAGTTCTTTCTGTAGTTTGTTCACAAACAGTACAGACCCAAATATACTCTTCACTAGTACTACCAGGTATAAAAGTTGCTTTTATATCTCTTCCACCTTGCATTACATAGCCATTTACCGTAGTTCCTAAATCATTGTTGTTTGCAGCTTTTAAAAGAGAATTATTACTATAATCTTGATTTGCTTCTGTTCTACTATCTTTAGAACCATTTCCCCTTGTAAATCCTAATAAGCAATCTCTATCGTACACTATAGTAGATTGTTCAGTATTAGCGTAATTAATTTGTACTTTTGTTATAATATTTCGTGAATATCCATTTCCTGGTATTTCTCGTAAAGCCCAAACAATATTAGGCTCAACTTTACTTGCCGTCATTGAAACGACTGTAGAGCCAATTGAATTAGTTACGGCTCCTTTAATATCATTATTAGCTTCTGTCCAATAAAACAATCTATCTGGCATAGTAGAAGAAAATCCTACAAAAGAATCAGGTTTTATAGATTCAGACTTTTCCATATTAGATAGGAATGAAGAAGGTGATAGCTCCCCTAAACATAATTTATATCCTTCTAAAGGAACTCCAAATTGAGTAGTGTCAAAATATTTAACAAAATAAGATGGAGCAGAATTTCCTAGTCCAATATAAATGCTATTTGCTTTTATGCTAAATGTAATATTTTCATGACCAGCGGTTGTTAATTGAGCTATTAAAGAAACTGGATTTGAATCAGAATATATTTGACTTATATATTTTAAAAATCCATCTGATTTATCGTAAAATATTAAATCTCTATTGTCAGAAATTCCTGCAATCTTTGTAGGAGTATCTAAAGTAGCTAGTAAATAACCTGTTGCACCTTTTGAAATATCATATGTAGTATGTGAATCAACACCTTTTAAGACTCCCTTTTCAGTTATAGAATCTATATTTTTAGCATATACACTTACTTCACCCATTCTCTCAAGATCTTCACTATGAATAATAGTATAAGTCCCTTGAGAGAATTTAGTTATTTTTGCGGATTCTTTTGGCATTATTTCATTATAGCTTTTTTAACACATGCTTCTACAGTTTCGTAAATAGCTTCAATAATCTTACCTTCTGTCTTCTCATTAATAATAGGTATATTAATGTTTTCATTTAACTCTTTAACGACCTTAGCTTTCATCTCATCGTTAAATAAGTATTGTGCAATCATTTCTTTCATTTTATTTCTCCTAAGTTAGGTAAGCCCAAGGCGGGAGTATTCATAGCAACTTATAGTGGCAAATGAGCAACCCTGAGCTTACCAATCTCTGTTTTTTTGTTTTCTAGTTACAAACTTCTCTTTTAGCCCATTACCGCTTAAACTAGCTAATATTTCTACTATTGCACGGTAACTAGCCTTAATCTCTTTTTGTTCCATTAAGGACTGTTTTTGAGCGTCTATAAGCTTAATAACAATTCCTTCTAACCTTTCAAAAGATTCTCTAAGTTCTTTTTGCAACTCATTTTGAATCCAATTAGTTTGCTGTTTAGCGTAAAACCCCAATGCGACTACCATCATTACTGGTAAGCCAAATCGCTCTAACAAATCAAACATCTCCATCATTTACCGAGATACATTCTTTTAAACATGTATATAATAATTAACAAAGCAACTATAGTTAAAACGTCAGCAGCATGATTCCCGCTATCGCTTTCCATAGATCCGAAAGGTGTTTCTATTTTAACTGATTCTATTTTTTGTCTATTTTCCATTAACCTTTAATTAACTCTCCCCATAAAGAGGCTTCTCCATTTATAATTTGTATTATATGAACAGTAAAATGACCTTTACCAAAAAAGTCTACAATTGCAAATGCATGAGACCAATTATGGTTTCTATTATCTAACCATTCATTTGCCTCAGTACTCATATCCTTTAAACAGCCAATACTCCAAGCTGACTTAGGGCCATCCATATGAGTAACTGAGTGCTGTTGCAAGTCATGCCAATGTCCATACATAACATTACAACACATTTTGCGCAAATGATTTGCGGCGTGATATTGACCTCCATATTGATGTCCATGATAGAAATATAATTTTCCTATCTTTAAATGTTTTCCAAATGGATGATAATTATAACCTCTTTCATCCAATTTAACTGAATCTTTAAATAAATAATGTTTTAAATATGGATACTTTTGTACTGCCATATTACACCAATTATCATGGTTACCTTCAGTAATATGTTTTTCAGTACATCCAGCCTTATCTAACGATTCATCTATCATATCCATACCTGCATTTACATCTTTAACATCCTTGTCAAAATCAGGTATTAAATACTCTAAAGGAGGTGCTATCCTTCTTTTATACTTCCAATGTGAAAAAGCTGCCCATTCTCCAACATCTCCTAAATCAACATACGCATCGGGCTTTACTATCTCTATTGTTTTTTTTAGCACATTTATTGCATCTTGTGCATGGTACGGAAAATGTTTGTCTGGTGTGACAATCACTCTTTTTACTACACCTGCATCTTGTTTTGGCAT
>TARA_R110002020_G_scaffold464684_1_pt1 | contig 11432 bp, 12 predicted proteins | sample TARA_R110002020 | Tara Oceans TARA_R110002020 (sample SAMEA4396489) | marine metagenome | biome: Westerlies Biome; feature: [MES] marine water layer (ENVO:01000295) within the mesopelagic zone...; material: water (ENVO:00002006), including particulate matter (ENVO:01000060) such...
CTTTGATTGGGAAACAGATGGGAAAGACCCTCTAACTTGCAATCCTGTAGAATTAGCCGCTATACCTATTGAACCTCGCACGTTAGAAATTAAAACAGATAAGGCGTTCAGTACGGTAATCAAGCCGCCGGGATTTACTAAAGAAGAATATTTTACTGACGACCGTCAAAAAACCATCGAATGGCACGCCAAGCAACGTGGTGTTACCAGTGAAGATATTATAGCAGCATGGAAAAAAGGTAAGAGCCAGAAAATAGCGTGGAAAAATTTTTGTGAATATTGTAAAAAATTTAATATAGAAAAGTCTTACGGTAATTGGTATACAGAACCTGTCGCTGCTGGATACAACATAGTTGGATTTGACTTACCTATATGCGAACGTATGGCAGATAAGCATAAAACAAAAATGCCATTCTCAAAAACTAGTAAAATGGATGTAATGGACTTACTGTTCTATTGGTTTGAAAACTTAGACGAACCAAAGAATATGAGGCTTGACACAATGAGAGAATTTTTTAGTCTTCAAACAGCGCAAGCTCATGAAGCGTATTCCGACACGTTGGACACTGCAAAACTGCTAGTACAATTCCTACAGTTTCATAGGCGTCAAGCTAAGGTTGGTAAATTTAAAGGAGCTATGGAAGAAAAATGAAAACTTTTGCGTGTGGATGTAAGTTCGACGTAATGAATGATCATATCGTTTATAATCCTAATATTGAGCAGATTCCTTTGGATTGTAGAGATACTTGGGACCTTATTTGTGAAGGAAATACAAAGGGAGTTTTTCAACTGGACTCGCAACTTGGACGAAGCATGGCTGAGAGAGTAAAGCCTCGTAATATGGAGCAATTGTCTGACCTTGTCGCTATTATCAGACCCGGATGTATGGAAGCTATTGTTGATGGTAAAAGTCTTACGAATCACTATATAGACCGCAAGCATGGCACTGATCCAGTAGAATATTTTCATGATGCTCTAGAACCTATTCTCAAAAGCACGCATGGAATATTAGTTTATCAAGAGCAGGCGTTGTTAATTGCGAGAGATATTGCGGGATTTGATCTACAGGAAGCCGATATTTTAAGGAAGGCTATTGGAAAGAAAAATGTAGGTCTAATGACAGAATTAAAAGAAAAATTTATTACTAAATCAGTAGAAAAGGGAACTGTTAATAGAGAACAGGCGGAAGAGATTTTTAGCTGGATTGAAAAATCCCAGAGATATTCATTTAACAAGTCTCACTCCGTAAGTTATGCTTACAATGCATATTTAACTGCATTTACAAAGACACATTTCCCCCATGAATTTTTTACCTCCTATCTTAAGAATTCAATTGGTAAGCCCGATGCTTACTTGGAAATAGAAGAGTTGGTAAATAACGCTCGTGTAATGAACATTAACGTAATGCCTCCTAATATCCAGAAAATGAATAAGTATTTTAAATTAATTAAAACTAATCCCACCTTCGGACTTACAGAAATTAAAGGTGTTGGAGGATCAGTGTTTGATAAAATGATTAAATGCTTAGAAAATAATCAAATAGACTTACAATCTTGTGATTGGAATACCTTTTTGATAGGGTTTGGACAATGTATCAAAGTAGATGCGTTTGAAGCTTTATCTCTCAGTGGTACGCTCGACTGTTTTAAAGTTTCTAGAAGTAAAATGGTCCATGAATTAAAAATGTTTAGAGAGCTAAGTAAAAGAGAGTTGCCTTGGATAGAGAATTATAAAAATCAGAATAAAGATGCTACTTTAGAACAATGTGTTTGCGCAATGATGAAGCTAAATGACTGGTCTGATCCTAAGAGACCTATTTTTAGGAGAGATAGGGTCGACATATTAGAAAGTATCATTGACTCACTCCAAAACCCCGGTTATGAACTCGTCGATTTACCGGGATGGAAAGCTCGACAAGAGGAACACTATCTAGGTATATCTCTCACATGCGCTCGTGTAGATGAATATGATACTAGTAGGTCAAATTGCACCTGTAAAGAGTATATCGACGGCTTTGAGTCTAAGAACGGCATAAGAATAACTGCCCAAATAGACGGAGTGAGAGAGTGGAAAATTAAAAGAGGTAGCTCTAAGGGTCAAAAAATGGCGTTTGTTACAATTAGCGACGGTACTTGCAATCTAGATAGTGTTACGTTCTTTTCAGATGAGTGGAAAAAGTATCGGAAGCAAGTTGTAGAAGGAAACATCGTTCTTTTTTCAGGGAGTAGAGATGTTAAACGAGGAAGTTTCTTAATAAAGTCAGTTTCTAAGGTTAAAAACCTAGTTTAGGTAGTATAATATGTTAGGAGGATATTTATGGAGGAATTAATAGAAAAAAACATGGGGCTTGTTCTTTCTATAGTAAATAAATTCAACCCCCGTAACCAAACCGAAAAGGATGACTACATACAGGCTGGTAGGATAGGACTATGGAAGGCTATCACAAAATTTTCCAAAAATGGAGGCAGTAAATTTTCTCCATATGCATGGAATCCTATCAGGTGGGAAATTATTAAAGAGATTAGGTCTGCTAAGAGCAAATATGATTCTACCAATATAGAAGATTGTAAAAATTTTGCTGCTAACTCACCTTCATCTTCATTTTGGGAATACCTTCCCTCTAGTTTAACAAAAAAAGAAAAAAACATTATCGAATTAAGACTGGAAGGTTATAATTTTAAAGAAATTTCATTGAAGTTGAGCTGTCACCGCTCCAATGTTAAAAAAATATTTCATAGCGCTATTAGTAAAATAAGAGATACTAACGATGGATAAAAAAAGAGTGCTATTGGTGAGTGAAGCTCACTACTTAAACTCAGGATTTGGCACATATGCTAAGGAATTACTGCCACGACTTCATAAGACGGGAAAGTACGAGCTTGCTGAATTCGCTTCGTATGGGTCTTTTACTGGTGGTCACTCAGTCCCTTGGCTCTACTATCCTAACCTTCCGCAAGAGGGTAATGAAGAGGAATCTAACGTATATAATAGTAATGGTGGGTATCAATTTGGATCGTGGAGATTTGATAAAGTTTGTTTAGACTTTAGACCAGATATAGTATTGTGTTATAGAGATCCTTGGATGGATAATTGGGTTCAGGATACCGCTACTAGACCCTATTTTCATTGGGTATGGATGCCAACAGTAGACTCTGCACCTCAAAGACAAGAGTGGGTAGAATCATTTGCGGAATGCGATGCTGTTTTAGCCTATTCAGAATTTGGTGGCGAGGTATTACTAGATCAGGGAAAAGAAAGAGTTAATTTTATTGGGTGTGCTTCTCCGGGTATTGATTCTACTATTTATAAACCAATGCCTAAGCCGGATCTTAGAAAAGAAATGGGACTTTCTCCCGAATCGTTTATTGTGGGAACGGTTATGAGAAATCAAAAAAGAAAGCTGTTTTTTGAACTTATGAAAGCCTTTCGTTTGTTTTTAGACAAGGCTCCTACTGAAATTGCCTCTAAGACTTTTTTATACTTACACACTAGCTATCCAGAAAAAAACGGATGGGATATTCCTGACGGTATTATGCAAAATAACTTAGGCGGAAAGGTCTTGATGACCTATATTTGCAAGAACTGCCGTCAATTTTTCCCATCACTCTTTCAAGATGCGCTCGCTAAGTGTAAATTCTGTAATCAAGTTTCAGCTGTATGTCCAACGGTAAGCTATGGAATCTCCGTACCTGATCTGGCCAAGATTTACAACCTGTTTGATATTTATGTTCAATATGCTATCTGTGAAGGTTTTGGAATGCCTCAGGTAGAGGCGGCAGCTTGCGGAGTTCCCGTCGCAGCTACTAACTATAGCGCTATGCGCGACGTAATTAAGTTTACCAAGGGATATCCTATTGGTGTGAGGACATTTTTCAGAGAAATAGAAACAAATGCCGAAAGAGCATATCCAGACAACAATATTCTGGCTAAAATATTAATTAAATTCTTTAGTCAGACATCTAATGAACGGATGACTCAGTCTATGAAGGTTCGTAAAAGCACATTAAAAAGATATGGGTGGGACAAAAGCGCTAAAGTGTGGGAGGACTATATAGACTCTTACACTCCTACAGGATTTCAAGGACAATGGGACGCTCCAGCTCAAATGCATAACGTTCCCGGTGCTATTCCAGAAAACTTATCTAACGAGCAGTTTATTCGTTGGATTTTTAATGATGTAGCTCATAAACCTGAAAAGCTTCATCAGCAGGAAGGAGTACGTCTTTACAGAGACTTTGAGTTTGGAGCACAAATGGGACAAGGAGTTCTTGAACCAATCGACAGAGACAAAATATTTGCTTCATACCACAACAAAGCAGTTAATAAAAACGAAATAGAACATGCGCGAAGCGCTAATCTAAAACTTTCAGATGCGTTTATTGCAGCAGCTCATAAAATGCAAGGAGCGCAATCATGAACATACTTTTCATAGGACCTTATAGGCAGGATGATGAGTGGGGACGTAAAAGTCGTGCTGTATTACGTGCCTTGCAAAGAAGCGACAATCAAGTAACTTCACGACCTATATTTTTATCTACTAATATTCCTCATAATGAGTATGCGGAAAAATCAGAATTCTTAACAGCTGAAAATTACGATGTACTAATTCAATTCATGCTTCAGCCCTATGTAGTTTACGACGGAAGAGTTTCAAAGCGCATAGGAATTTTTAACTCAGAGACTCTACCTTGTGAAATAGCCAGAGGTCACCTTACTAAAGAATTATTAATGGATGAGATCTGGACAGACAGTTCTGCTATAGAAAAAAAATTACAGAATATTATTAACCGGTACGATCCTAAAATTGTAGTACGGTCCATGCCTCCTACATTAGATACTACTCATTTACCGGAAAAACCATCCTTTTCTCTGAGGTCTTCTGATTCCGAACTACAGAATCGTTTTATATTCTATTACATAGGTAATTTATTGGAAGAGAAAGACGGTTTTCAAGAGACTTTTTTAGCTTATATGAGAACGTTTACAAAGAAAGACCCTGTTGCTTTAGTTGTTTCTTCTGAAACATTGGTTGATCAAAAAGCCCTAGACCCATTGGTAGATCTATGTCGTTCTCGAATAGGAGCTTTTAGAAATCCTAACGATCAGCCTCTGTTTAAGCTAATGAATCCCTCGCGAGGTAGGCTGATAACAGAAGAAAGAATAGTGCTCCATCATGATGGAGACTGTATGGTATCACCCGGATATGCCTTATCAACCAATTCTTTGGTTCTGGAAGCAGCGACGTATAAAAGCATGCCGATTGTTAATACGGGGAATGCATGTTATGAATGGTGGGGAGAAGAAAATTTATGGGGGGCTGAATCCTATGAAGAGGTATGTCTTGCTCCTCAAAGACCAGTGCCCTATAGATTTACTGCGGGTGAAACGTGGTTTAAGCCTAGCGTCAAGTCTTTAAGTAACTTGATGAAAGAAGCGTATACAAACAAATTCAAAAGAGATAAAAAAATCAGTGCTAATTCTAAGTTGCGTAATCATTTTAACACTATGGAATTAGATCTGAAGTCTATTCCGTCAAGGAACCCCTAATGATACCAGTTAATAATATTCTCCGATCAGTATATCGATGCGAGACAGAGGGTAAGTTAAACATATTGACAATATGTAGAAATACAGAAAAGTACATATCTCTTTTATGTAAAACATCACATAATTTTTATACTTTAGACAGTCATCCATGGAATAATCTTATAGAGGAAAAGCCTTCTAATGTTAACACTCTTTCTTTATGTTCCGAACCTCTAGATTGCATCATATGTTACGATAGAGCGGAGCAGTATGAAGAAGCAGTGCGGTTAGCTTACACTTGTCATATACCAATTGTACTCGTAGATAGCTGTTCTGAACCCCTCATGAGGTCCCATCATTGGCTTGAACAGTTATCTCCTCCCGAGCCATCTAGAATGTATAGAAAGCCCACTTTAAGAATATGCAACAACTCTCACGTACAAAACTCATGGAATAAAGATAGTTTGTCTATTGTTATTCCTATAGGAATAGATACTGATAAATTCAAACCTGTTCAGACACATGGGGTAGCTATTGCTTTAGACAATAATATACCTCCTCAGCTTGGGGCTGAAATTTCTAAGAGAATAGGAAACAGCCATCCTCTTCTTCCTACCGATCAAGAGGACAAAAGCTATGTTGTAGCATCAAAAACTCGATACTTTATTAATACTGATAAAATAGTAACAATAAAAATGTTAGAGGCAATGGCCTGTGAAAATATAGTAATAGCCATGAAAAATCCTGACACTGAAAGCTTCATAGAGCATTCCAAAACAGGTATCCTCATAGAGTCTATAGATGAGCTTTTCCCCGCTATACAATTTTTAGAAACATCAAACAATCTTAGGGCGCAAATTAGTAAAGCTGCTCGACAAAAAATTATAGATGATCATTGCCCCGATGTTTTTATTAAAAAATGGTCTTCAGCATTGAATATGGTAAAATCCAACTTTTACACCCCTTCTATGTAGGATAAAACATGAACTTAAATCTAGTATTGTCTAATGACGCTCCAACAGTGGAAAATCATCAGAATATTTTGGTAAGCGACTTGGACAAAGTTCCTTCGCGGGGATGTAGAAGTTTTATATTAAATCATTCTATTAATTATCTTACTGACGAACAACTTCACAAGGTGCTCGATAAAATAAGACACGGAGGAGCGCTCTCTATTACCTCTCCCGATGCTATGGAGGCAGCTTCGGCGTTATGTTGGGGAAATATTGACATGAATGCTTTTTCAGCGATAACCTCTAACAAAAATAAACAATATAGTATAATGGAAGTTAAGACCATGCTAGAGCAAGAGGGCTACAAAATAGAAAACGCTACTATTAACGAACTTGTATTTTATATTAGGGCACAACGACCATGAGCGATTCTACATCCATTTCACAAGAAGACGAAATTCCTATTAATATTACCTCTACTTCATGTGGTAATTGTATTTTTGCAGAATATACCGAGAATACTCAAACAGGATGTGCTGCTAACCGCTTGGAAAAATTTAAAAAAGCAAACATTTCTATTATAGAAATGAAGTATGATGACACTATATCATTAATTGTAGATGGTAAAACCTGCGTATACTATAGAAATGAAGAGTGGTCTAAGGAATATTATAAAACACATGACAAATCCCGCATTCTCACATGTGTAGAAAAAGAATTAAAGATACCTTATCATGTATTATTATTTGTACGTTCTAATAATGTAGTCGAGGACGTACAAAAAAGACTTGCAGAGCTACAAAATCAAAAAGTCAAACCTAAAATTGTTACTATTATTGATCGTTCTCATAGTACCAATATTATAACTGGCGAACTCATGAAAATTTGTCAGGAATACAGTTTTGCACACTGGCGCATCCAATCCATTCAAGCTACAGACCAGCTTGATGACGATGTAATAGATTTGGCTTATGATAATACTAAAAAAATGCAATACCTTTTCTATATGACACTCGAATGCGATCATGAAATTCCTTCAACACTATCTGAAGAAATTCACCGTTCTCTTCATGATGATATGAAATCTTTTGTAGTTCTACTTCCAAACTCACAAGGCGTAGGAAAAACAGTTCTCAAGGTTGCTCATGAAAAATACGCAGGCAATTCTTTTACCATACCTCTTGAGAAAAAAATTATTCATTATGATGATGCTCCTCACTTAATTAAAAAGGTTGAAGAAATATGCCCGAGTCTCCAAAGTTCTTAGTGGGTGTAGGAATATCTCAATCCCCCTCTGTACCCGATCAGGACTATAAGGGTTTATACACAAGATTTAATGTGCCGGGGTTGGGCGGTGTTACAGATAAAGATTTTTATAATAAAATAGTTCGAGAACCTCCCCCTAAAGATTGGTCCGAAAGACATTTCGATATATATGGATTCATGGGAGGAGAATGTGAATATAGTTACGATTATAGTATCCGATACATAGCTGATTTTTTTCAAAAGCATGAAGATATTAAGGTAGTTATATGTGACATATTAATAGACTATGATATGTTTAAGCAACAAAAATATATACATCCTCAAAGCGAAAATGACGTTCCATTTTTTATCAGAAAGTCTGTATTATCAGACCTAAATTTTCAAGACGCAAATAATCCTCTTGGGCACCAATTGAAAATTTTAAAACAAAAACATACCATATTCCATATAGCATCTCCTCTTATATCTAAAGTTGAAAAGAGTAGTGGATGAAAAAAGAGAAAATTAATGTGATAATTCCAGCTGCTGGAATCGGTCGTAGGATGAAGTCTTATGGACCTAAGCCGTTGATAAAAATAGGTAATTCTACGATTATTAAAAATCAAATTAATTTGCTCCAAACTTATATACCGGATATTAATATTGTATTGGTATGTGGATTTAAAGCTGAAAGATTAATGAATGAAACTCCTCCTAATATTTTAAAAGTTGAAAATGAACTATATCAAGACACAAATGTAGTTCGTAGCATTGGAATGGGTTTAAGAGTAGTAGGATCAACGTCTAAAGTTATGGTTGTATATGGAGATCTCGTATTTAATTCAGCAGCAATTAAGAATATACCTCTAACAAAGTCGTGCATAGTAACAACGGATCAGGGAATGGGAGATGAAGAAGTAGGTTGTGTAATAGATAAGCACAATAAACTCACCAATCTCATGTATGATCTCCCTTCTAAGTGGGGACAAATAGCTTTGTTTGTAGATAAAGAGTTAGAGTTATTAAAACAACTGTGTTGGGATGAAAAAAACAGCACTAAATTTGGCTTTGAAATTATTAATCAAATTATGGATAAGGGAGGGAGTTTTACATGTGTGTATGATAAAAATATCAAAATTGTAGATATAGATAGTTCTAAAGATATCCTTAAAGCCAAAGAAATTTTACTATGAAAATCCTTGTTCCTAATTTTGAATCTCCTATTCTACAAGACATCGCGCAGTCTTTAGAAAGTATTAAAGGCAGAGCTAATATACAGCCCTTGTTATGGAACGTGCAACATAAGCCCATTGTAGATGTCTTTGATGAGGTATCTCCTGACTTAGTATTTTTACACGCCTCTCAACTAGATATAGCATTTGAGATTATATGTCAAGAGTTCGATTTTAAATATATTTTAATAACAGAAAACCTTCCCGAGAAGATTCCTAAAATTCCTAATGCGGTGATTACAACTGCCCAATTTAAGAATAACTTTCCTCCCAATCTCCCTCTCGTTGAAATGAAGTCACATGCACATGTAGCTCAAATTCATAGCGCTAACTATGAGGAGGGCATGGAAAGCGACGTATTAGTTAATAGTAGCGGAATAAAGATAGACCAGAACATCTTACAGATGCTATCCTTACTAACTTCTAAGTATAGAACTAAAATTATTGGAGATTCTAAGGTTGGATTACATCATTATCTAGGAAGTGTTAATATTTTTGAACGAGGAAATTTTATTAAGTCTTCAAAAGTGGTTGTTGATTTGACAGGATATGACTGTTGGGACGCTGCCTATCTAAAAGTAGCTCCCCTTTGCGGAACGTCCCCTCATCCTTCTATAAGAAATTTTACAGACCTAAATAGTCTCGCATTTAATATAGATATGCTTCTTAAGGACGAAGGCGAACGATCCAAATATGTCGACGAATGCTATAAAGAAACGTGGAATGGAAATACCTGCTATCACACAGCTATAGAAATTTTTAATAAAATAAAAGAGCCCGTAATAGCACAGCACTTTATGGATCATATGGAGGAGTTGATGGTATGATTGGAATACTTAAAAATGAAATAGTAAACGGAAGCGATAAAGATTTTTTTGCTATCGATAGTTTAAATAAAATTAACATGACTCCTACATCAGCATGCCTGTTCTGCGATGTCGTTTCTAACGATTTTATATTACCAATTAATACAAACATTCTCAAACGCACTCATATTTTTAATTTCAACGGAATTGTCATTACAGATGATCTAATGAGATCTCAAGATTTTGTATATACTACTTACGCTAAAAAAAGATTTTTATATCTATACCATTTAGATTGGCCACATATACAAAATATTAGATTTGCCCACCTAAAAAAAGTTTTAATGAACGATAATATCGGTCTAATAGCAAGAAGTGATACTCACGCCAATCTTATAGAACAGCTTTTTAAAAAACCAGACTATATTATGCCAGAGTGGGATCACAGGATATTAGTTGAGATTGATAATAATGAATAACGAAGAAGATACTATACTAGACCTGTATCAGAATCAAGGATTGAGCACCTACGAAATTGCGGAGAAGCTCCAAACTTATCCTAATAAAATTAGGAGAGTTCTAAAAAGAATAGGTGTTCCAATCAGAGGTTCTAGCAGTGCTCAAAAAAATGCTCTTGAGCAAGGGCGAGCGTCTCATCCCACTCAAGGAAAGGAAGTATCTCAAGAGACCAAGAACAAAATTAGCGAGTCACAGGGAGAAGTATGGGACTCTATGAGTGCGACAGAAAAGTCTTATAGATCTCAAATTGGAAAGAATGCATGGGATAAAAAAAGCGATGAAGAAAAATCTCGTCTAATTGAACAAGCCCAGAATGCAGTTCGGGAGACGAGTAGAATTGGGTCGAAATTAGAACATTTTTTATTATCGGAGCTTGGAAAAAGAAAAGTGAGAGTAGAATTCCATAAGGAACACTGGCTACAGAATCAAAACCTTCAAGTGGACCTGTATCTTCCTGAATACAGAGCAGCTGTGGAAGTAGACGGTCCCTCGCATTTTAAACCGGTGTGGGGTCAAGAAAATTTAGATAAAAATATCAAGGCAGACCAACAAAAAACGGGTTTAATACTTGGGAGCGGCTTAGTTATGATAAGAATTAAACAAACACAGTCTCTAACTCAAAGATATATGAGAAACACTCTACAGAGCCTATTAGAAGTGTTAAGTAAGATTAAGGACCAGTATCCCAAGGAACATGAAAGGTATTTTGAAATATGATTAAGAAGAGCGACTTTGAAGAAATGGTAGAAGTAGTCGAAGAAGAAAACGAAGTACAAACTATTGAAATGGAAAAAGTTCCTACAGAACATGACTCAGACTGGTCGGAATATTTATTAGACGAACTAGCAGACCATGAGCTAATCAATGGAGCCCCTACTGTAGATGGACTACGACGTATAACTGAAAAATGTTTCGGAGAAATTATAGAATCTAGAAGTTGGGTTGTAGAAACTCCCACTTCTGAAAATAATCAAAGGTGTACTCTGGGGCATACTCTAACGGTAGTAAAACATAGAAACGGACAAGTCCTAAAGATAGACGGTTGTGTCGATGTTGTATATCATAAAACACCCTATCCCTTTAAAGATCACTTAGTAGCTACTGCTGATACTAGAGCTGAAGGTAAGGCTCTGAGAAGGGCTTTAAAGATC
>TARA_R110002020_G_scaffold181450_1_pt1 | contig 11429 bp, 9 predicted proteins | sample TARA_R110002020 | Tara Oceans TARA_R110002020 (sample SAMEA4396489) | marine metagenome | biome: Westerlies Biome; feature: [MES] marine water layer (ENVO:01000295) within the mesopelagic zone...; material: water (ENVO:00002006), including particulate matter (ENVO:01000060) such...
GGTGCTGCTGGTCAAGCTAAAAGTGGTATAGAAGATTACAACAGAACCCTACAACAAGCCGAAAAAGACAGAATGTTAAGATTACAATTAGCGAGCATGGATAACTTAGGTAGACAAAAAGTAGCTATGATTAACCAATCAGGTAGTGCAGGTTCATATAGACCTGATTTGACTACTTACCAAAATACAAATGATTTTCCTGTAAATATTAATGGGATAGAACTACAAGCAGGAGAGTCAAGATCGTTTAACGAATCAGACCCAGCTATTGCTAATGCTTTAATGAATACAGCAGGTATGCAGCAAGTATTTAAAGAAGGTAGACCAAGAGGACTGTCTTTATATAGAACAGGAGACAATCAAACTTATCAATCGTATTTTGATGGTAATGGCGAATTAGCATTTGAAGGTAAAGATGGTACTTTTACTTCTGATGAATTTTTCCAAAGATTTCCTGCCGCAAGAACTTCATCTGCTTCAGAAGGTTATAGATACAATTTAAACGTATCAAACTTTAATAAATTAGATTCAGATATTACAAGTACAGAAAAATCTTTTGAACAATTAGAAAATTACTGGAACAGCATAAAAAACAGTAATGTCGGTCTAGCACGATTAGGCGATCAAATTTCCCAATGGTACAAAACAATTCAAGGAGAAACTAATTTAACTTTTGAAGAATTAGCCCGTGCTCAAGCAAGCGGTGAGTTACAAAGTCTAATTGGTGCTAATCGTTTAGATACAGTAGGCGGTGGTGTTATGACTGAAAAAGATGCGTGGCGTGTTATGGAAGCATTAGGCGGTGATGTAACTATGTTACAGAATCCAGCAGTTGTCGCTAAACAATTAGAAAAAATGTATAACCTCAAGCTTATTGGTTACAACAGAGATATCCTTAAATATAACAATGAAGTAAAAACTGGTAATTTCAAAGGATATGAAGAAAGAAAACCAATTGATAGATCCAGAGTATACGAAAAGTTTTCATTAGTACCCGAAGGAGTCCATAAACGCTCAAGAAAAGTTGATGTAGGAGATCCAAATAACCCTATTATGCTGTGGTATGACGCAGAGCTAAACAAATACTACACACTAGACGGTACAGACGAAGTGGAGATTGATTAATAATGGCAATTAAACTTTCAGAACTAAAAGCTCAACAAAATAATGCACCAGTAGAAAATGTATTGTCTGAAGCAGGATCTAACTTATTACCTAGTGCTGTTCAATATGGATCTGATATGTGGCAAGCAATTTCCAATCCAATAGATACAGCAGATTCTCTCGCACAGTTAGGTTTGGGTATTATTCAAGCTGCAATCCCTGAAGCTTATAGAGAACCTAAATACAAAGAAAACTTAGAAATGGCAAAAGCCGTTGCTCAACATTTTGTAGATAGATACGGAAGTATAGAAGCGACAAAAAGAACTTTTGCTAAAGATCCTGTAGGTTTTCTTGGGGATGCCTCTATGTTAATAACAGGAGGTGCTGGAATAGCTAAACAAGCTGCTAAAGCTGGTAATGTAACTAAAACAACGAGTAGTGTAATAGATAAAGTAGGAGACGTAGGGAGAAACATAGATCCACTGTACGGTAGTGTTTCTGGATTGAATAAAGTAGGAGCATTTTCGGTTTTACCTTCGATGGTAGGTGGTATCGGTATGGATGCAACAAAAACTTCAGTATCTTCAGGTCAAAAAGGCGGTGAGGGACAAATAGCTTATCTTGCTAATTTATTCAATAAAAATCGAGGTACTGATTTAGTAGATACAGCTCTTAATAAAGTAAATACATTAGCAGATAAACGTAGAGTAGAATACTTAAATTCTATGGACGGTATAAAAGCTGCTGGTACAAAATTAGATTTTAACCCTGTTATCAAAGCTATAGATGACATTGACCAATCTTTCAATTTTCAAAGGCAGCCACTTTTAGATAAAATTGGGCAAGCAAAACTAAACGAAATTAAAGAAACTGTAAACATTTGGAAACAAAATAAAGCTTTCCATACAGTCGAAGGGTTAGATGCTCTTAAAAAGAAAATAGATAACTTAATGCCTGAAGGAGATGTTTTTGGTAAAACTGCTGGTAAAACTGCTGCTGTGGTTACTAAAGCAAGGACAGCCGTTAATAATTTAATAAAAAAAGCTTCTCCAGAATACTCAAAAACTATGAAAGCATACGAAGATGCAATGAAACTTGAAACAGGAATAAGAAAAGAATTAAGTTTAGGAAAAACAGGATCAGCAGATACCGCATTAAGAAAATTACAATCCATTATGAGAGACAATGTTAGTACAAACTTTGGTGAAAGATTAAATAAAGTAAAATTACTTGATGAAGCAGGGGATAAAAGTTACTTAATGGAATCTTTAGCTGGTCGAGAAATGAGTACATTAATTCCAAGAGGTTTAGCTGGTAGGATAATAGCACCAATGGCACTTGGAATTTACAATGAAGTTTCTACGCCTATGCTGGCTGGTTTAGCAGGTCTTAGTTCTCCAAAAACAGCAGGTATTCTTGGTAATTTGACTGGGACAGTATCTAGATTTGGAAACCCAACCAGACAAGCAGGAGTATTAAGTCAAGGAACAGGATTAGAAAATAGACCTATGTATTAAACAAATAAAAACAGGAGAGCCACATGAATAACAACGCAGTAGATTACTTAAATATTCTACTCAAGATAGACTTAGTAAAATCCCACAAAACACTCTCTAACCAATCCAAACAAATAATATATAAAGAACTACGAAATCAACTACCCCCTGAGATGTTGTCTACAGCCAGTCTGGGTACTCGTAAAGTAATATTAGATATTCTGGAGGATAACATAGATGAGAAAACCACGATTAAAAGCACCCCCCAAAAAGAAAAAGCACCCAACGAAAGCACCGAAGAAAAATTACTTCGCAACGCTAATGTCAACTCCAGAGGGAAGGGCGCTAAGAAAACAGTGGTCAACAAAACCCAGAAAAAACGGAGGTAGACCAAAAGGTGTACCAGATGGTTATAGAAAAGAAACTATTGAACCATTAAGAGCAAAAGCAAAAAAAGAAGCACAAGAGGTAACAAAAATTATGAGCGAAAAATACAACATTGAAGACGAGTATCAAAAAGAAGCTTTGTCTACAGCCGTAGAAGTAATGCGTCTTGTAGGTGAAACTAGAGAACGTCTTGCAGCAGCTAGACTTGTTTTAGATTTTACTAAATCAAAACCTGCCTCTAAAAGTGATGTATCTATTAGTAAAGCTGAAGACTTTTTGGCTTCATTATTAATTGAGGAAGAGCAAACGGATGAACAAGAAACTGACGGAAGTAAGAAAGAAGTTACTGAATGATTTTAGTTTCTATGCCAAATCAGCTTTAAAAATAAGAACAAAAGAAGGAAAAATAGCACCACTTGACTTAAATCCAGCACAAGAGCTGTTAGATAAGGTAATTAACGATCAGATGACTACTGAAGGTAAAATCAGAGTCATAATACTTAAAGCAAGACAACAAGGATTATCTACTTATACAGGCGGTTATTTCTATTTTTCTGTAAGCCAGAACCCCGCAAGAAAAGCAATGGTTGTAACCCATGCAGCAGACTCGACAAGAGCATTGTTCGATATGACAAAGAGATTCCATGAACATTGTCCTGATATATTAAAACCACATACAAAATATTCATCAAGACGAGAAATTAACTTTGATGTTTTAGATTCAGGATTTGTGGTTGCAACAGCAGGTGGTGAAAGTATTGGACGAGGTGAAACTTTAACTCATGTTCATGCTTCCGAATTGGCTTTCTGGCAAAAGAGTACGGCATTAGATAACTGGAATGGATTAACACAAGCAGTACCAAACACAAAAGGTACAGCTATATTTGTAGAATCAACAGCCAATGGTATTTCTGGTGTTTTCTACGATCTATGGAGAGGCGCATGTGATGGTAGTAATGGTTTTGTACCTTGTTTTATACCGTGGTTTACAGACCCAAATTACCGAGAAAGTGTACCTAAAAACTTTGAGAGAACGCCTGAAGAAAATGATCTAATCAAAGATTATGATTTAGACGATGAACAACTCATGTTCAGGCGAAGAAAAATAGCTCAAAACGGTATTGATTTGTTTAGACAAGAATACCCAGCAGAGCCAGAGGAAGCATTTTTAACTACTGGTAGACCTGTGTTCAACCCAGAGCAACTACAGAAAATCCTAGTTACAACACCTGATTTAATAGATAGATTAGCATTAGAAGGTGATGAGTTTGTAAACAATGCTAGAGGCGAGTTAACTACCTACAAAAAACACCAAGATAGTGAGCAGTATGTTATCGGTGCTGACGTTGCGATGGGAGTAAGAAACGGTGACTACAGTGTAGCTCAAGTTTTAGACTCGAAGAAAAGACAAGTAGCTATCTGGCGCGGTCACGTTCACCCTGATTACTTTTCTAAAATACTTTATGCATTAGGTGAGTATTATAACCAAGCCTTTATATGCGTAGAGAACAACTCACACGGGATACTAACCTGTACTCGTCTTGCAAAAGATATGAATTATCCTAATTTTTATACTGAAGTACAGGTCGATAAATTGACTGACAGAGAAACTATAAAGCTTGGGTTTACTACAACATCAAAAACAAAACCTTTAATAATAGACCAATTAAGAGCTTCAATGCGTGAAAACGATGTAGAGCTTAGTGATAAAACAACTATTAGAGAAATGATGAGTTACATAGTTACTGAATCTGGAGCAATGCAAGCAGAGGCAGGAGCTTTTGACGACACTGTTATTTCTCTAGCTTTAGCGAACCACGTTCACGAAGGGGCGTGGCAACCTGTTAAATTTAATGACGACTTTTATATTGAGATGGTTTAAACATGGCAAAAAAACAATTTGATAAATTGGATGATACAAATATTATTGCACTTGTAGATGATAATGTTAGACAGGCAGTAGGTTACTACGATTCTGAGATATCTAACGAGCGTACTAGGGTAATTGACTATTATAATGCAACACTACCGAAACCTGTACATGAAGGTAATTCTAAATATGTATCACAAGATGTATACGATGCAGTAGAATCCATGAAATCAGCGCTATTAGAGACATTCTCTAGTGGAGGCGCGGTAAATACAGTTAAATTCGATGCGGTGAGTGCTGAAGATGTACCTCAAGCAAACACTTGTACTAACTATGTCAATTATGTAGCGCACAGGCAAAACGATATGTTTAGCGTCATGAGTAGCGTTATCCACGATGCTTTAGTAGCAAGAAATGGTATTGCAAAAGTTTATTGGCAAGAACAAGAAGAAGTAACTCCAGAGTACTTTGAGAATCTAAATCCTGATGAATTAGATATGCTTATATCTCAAGATAACATTGAGTTAAGCGATAGTGAAGTAGATATATTTGGTTTTACATCTGGTGAAATATTAGTATCAAGAGATACCTCACAAGTTGTTGTTGAGAATATAGCTCCTGAAGAATTTTTAATAGAAGCACAGGCAAAAAGTTTAGATGATGTTGCTTTTGTTGCTCATAGAACCAGAAAAACTTTATCTGAGTTAAGAACAGAAGGCTATTCAGAAGAACTCATTGATAAGATCGGAGATCATTCTGATGTTGACCATGAAACAGACCCAGAGGTATTAGCTAGATTCGGTAATGTAGGATCTAGTCTTGCCTTTAACAACAACGACTATCAAGACCAAGTACGATCAGTCCAGATTATAGAAGCATATATACATTTAGATATTGAGGGGTCGGGTATAGCGGAATTATGGCGAATCACCAAAGCTGGCAATGCACTGTTATCAAAAGTGAAAGTGACCAGAATCCCCTTTATAACATTCGCACCCATCCCGATTCCTCATTCTTTCTTTGGTAGTAACTTTGGTGACAAAGTTGTATCAACCCAAAACGCAAGAACCGTATTGACTAGATCAATCTTAGACCATGCTGTAGTTACTAATAACCCACGTTATATGGTAACTAAAGGTTCTTTACCTAACCCAAGAGAACTTATAGATAACAGAGTAGGCGGTATAGTTAACGTAACTCGACCTGATGCTATAACTCCAATGATGCAACCTAATTTAAACCCATTTGTATTCCAGACTATTAAGATGTTAGACGAGCAGTTAGAAGATACAACTGGTGTTGCGTCTATTTCTCAAGGTACAAACAAAGATGCTGTGTCTAAGCAAAATTCCGCAGCAATGATAGAGCAGCTCACTTCAATGAGTCAGCAGCGACAAAAGATTATAGCTAGACACTTTGCAACGCAATTCATCAAGCCAATGTATCAAGAGATATACGCATTGTGTGTCGAAAACGAAGATCAAGAAAAGATTGTTGATATTGGTGGGGACTATGTTGCTATTACCCCTGCACAATGGGCTGATAAACGTGACGTTACAATTAGTTTACATCTTGGCTATGGAGATCAAGAAAGAGAATCTCAAAAAATGATAGGTATGCATCAGACATTTTCCCAAGATCCAAGTTTACAACGTATGTATACACCTAAGAATCAATACGAATTAATGAAAAAAATTCTAGAGTTAAATGGTATAAAAGATGTCACAACATTCTTAACACCGCCTGAACAATTACCTGAACCACAACCTGATCCAGCAGCAATGCTGCAAATGGAATTAGCTAAGAAACAGATGGAAATACAAGAGAGACAAACCCTCATAGGTGAGGCGAAACTACAAAGTGATATTGAGAAAGCCCAACTTAAACATGAATTAGATGTCATAAAAGTTGAGAATCAATTTGCCATCCAATCAGATCAAGTTGATATCAAAGAAGATACTCTGGATCACAAGAAAGTTGTAGCTGCTGCTGAATTAGAATTAGCTAATAGAGCAGAAGAGATTACTGCAATCGCAAGTCCAAATGCATAGGAGTAAATAATATGCCAACAGGAAAAGGTAGTTATGGAAAAACAAGAGGTAGACCGCCTAAAAAGAAAAAGAAGTAACAGCCCCCACAGTCTCTTTATTGAGGCTTTTTTATGTTTAATACAAGGAGACAAAAATGAGCAACCAACAAGAAAACTTAGTGAAATTAGGAGACGATGCAGAAGAACTACTGAAAACACCTGTTTTTACAAACACAATTAATGCGCTTGTAGAAGCAACTTTTCAAGCTTTTGTTAATTCAGACCCAGATAAGTCAAAAGAAAGAGAAGCAACTTACAACCATTACAGAGCCATAGTAGACATTGTTAATACATTGAAACAAAGGGTTTCTGTAAGAGATGAAATTAATGAAAAACTAAAAAGCGATAACAGCAAAAACGAGGAGTAAAGGATCATGTCAAATGATAACGTCCAACAAAGCCCCACGTCTCCAGTAGCCTTATCAATAGATGAAGCTGCTGAAGCCATTTTAAATAACTGGAGGGACGCTGATGAGCCATCCCAAGAAGGTAATTTAGAGGCAACCGAAGATTCGAGTGAGACAAATGATGATTCGGTCAACGAGGATACTGAAAACGATGTAAGTGATGATACGAATGAAGACCCTGAACAGCAATCCCAAGAAAACGAACTTGACAACGAAAGCGAAACAGAAGATCAAGATGAAAATTCTGATGAATCGGAAGAAGAATCTGAAGAGGAAGAAGAAATAGAAATCTTAGCTGATGACGCTATTGTTGAAGTTACGGTTGATGGGAATGTAGAACAGGTATCTGTTAAGTCATTGAAACGGTTACACGGTCAAGAAAGTAGTCTTACCAAAAAGTCTCAAGAGGTATCCCAATCTCGAAAAGAAGCAGATGAAGCTATTAAACAAGCTGATTTTGTGATGCAAAGTATGTTAACTAGAGCAGAGGAACGATATAAACCTTATTCCGAAGTAGACATGTTATTAGCCTCTAAAACAATGGAAGCTGATGATTTTGCTCTATTACGCAATGAGGCAAATCAAGCTCAAAGTGATCTAAAATACTTACAAGAAGAAAGTCAAAAACTTTACACTGAAGCTCAAGATAAGATGGTAGCCCAACAGCGAGAAAACGCTACGAAAGCTATAGAAGTCTTAAAACAAGATATACCTGAGTGGAGTACACAGCTTTATGACCAGATTCGTGAGTTTTCTATAACATCTGGATTGCCTGAACAAGAAGTTAACCAGTATTCAGACCCGACTGTAATTAAGTTATTACACAAGGCAATGCTGTATGACAAATCTAAAAAGACAGCCAATGTTAAAAAGGTGAAAGCCAAGAAAACTAAAGTATTAAGATCAAAGAAAGCACCTCCGTCACCTAAGCAAACTAAAGATGTCCGTAAGCAAGCAGCCTACGACAAACTTAGGACGCAAGGTGGTAAAGATTTAGATGACATATCAGCAGCAATCTTAGCGGGATGGGAATCTTAAATAATTATCTTTAACTTAAAAATATAGGAAAAACAAAATGGCTACATATACTACCTTAGAAAGTAGGGCGGTCTATTAGTAATAATAGATGCAGTATTCCGTGAATTGCTGGGAACTCTTAACATGTAATGATGAAGACAATCAGCAGCGAAGCTAGTGAATTAGAATAAAAGTAACTAGAACGTTCAACGACTAGAGAATGAGAATCTTAATCAATACTTTCTCCACGAGCGCGGAAGATCCCAATGGGATTGTGATATAGTCTGGACTTATAAGAAATTATAAGAAGTAGAGTTTAAATGGCTTTACGGTAACAAACGACACTTCTGTAGGACAAGCCGAAGATGTTTCATCTCTTATAGCAATGATATCTCCCACTTCTACTCCTTTTCAAAGCATGGTCAAGAACGAAAAGACTTCTGCTAGAACATTTGAGTGGATGGAAGATGCATTAAGAGCTAGTGCTAATAACTATAAAGTTGAAGGAGCAGACGCTTCATCAATTACTATTAGCCCGACTACACTTCGCAACAACACATGTCAGATTATATCTGAGGCATTTGCTGTCTCTGGTACTGCTGACGCTGTTAAAACTCATGGTCGCGCCACTGAAACTGCGTTCCAGTTATCAAAAACGCTTAATTAATAGGCTCATTTATAAGTAATTATAAAATGATAATTGGGTGAATTGCTGGGAACTCCTAACATGTAACGGTGAGGACAATCAGCAGCCAAGCTAACGAAAGGTATGAAAGTAGTTAGAAGGTTCAACGACTAGGAAGTGAGTAACCAAACAATAACCTTCCCAAGAGCGCCCAACATCCCTATGGGATGCAGATATAGTCTAAGCAATATGGAGACATATTGAAGTAAGTCATAAACAGGCTTACGGTAATATAACTGTAAAGTAATCAAAAACGATTACGAAAGAGCAATGATTGGAGTAGATAATGCACTCGTAGCGGGTAACGCAAGTACCGCTAGAGAGATGGCTTCAGTAACACAAATGATCTCTACAACTTTAGATGCAGGTGCAAACTCAACAGACGCTTTGACAGAAGCAAAATTATTGACATTGCACCAAACATGCTACACAAATGGTTCTGAACCATCTGTTTTCATGATTAAGCCAGCCGATGCAACAATCGTGGCAGGTTTCGCAACTGCAACAGGTAGAAATCGTGAGATTGATGCTAAAACATTGACCAATGTTATTGACGTAATATTGACACCTTTCGGTGAATTACGAACTGTAATTAACAGACAAAACCTAAGCACACATGGTTTCTTAATTGATCCATCTATGTTTAGAACTGTTTCATTACGTCCATTTACAAGAACTTTACTCGCTAAAAATGGCGATGCTGACACTCATAATGTTGTCGGTGAAGTTTCTGTGAAACACAATAGTTACGCTGATTCTGGAGTGATTACAGGACTCTCGTAAGTAATAAATTGGGGGATTGATTAGGTATAGTTTTTGCTCTCCTTAGCTATATTTAGTCTTTCCCCTTTTTTTTAAGGATGAGGAGTATTTACATGTCAACAAAAGACAAGAAAACACCTTTTAATGATGTTGAACAACGTCTGGCTAAAGATCCAGATGCAGTAATGACCCTTGAAAATCAACAACATATACCCCAAAGTTACATTGATGGTTTAAAAAGTGACAAGTGGGATTCGAGGAGTACTAGAGCAGGTGACTACATGCGTGTAGCAAGTATACCTGCTGTAGTTTATGACCAATGGAAAAGAGAAGGTTTTGATGCACTGAAAGAACCTCCTAAAGAAATACTAAAGCGATTAAGACAGCAAAATCTTGATTCCTTCATAACTACTAACAAACAGGTTTATTGATAATGAATTATGGTGATCTTAGAACACATTTTAAAGCACTACTCAATCGTAGTGATATAACGGATGCACTGGCAAATACTTTTATAGATCAAGGTATCGCTAGAATCCAAAGAACACTGAGAATACCGAGTATGGAAAAAGCCCACACATACGCGATATCAGCTCAGACCTCAAAAGTAACAATACCAAATGATTTCTTAGAAGCCATAGATTTAATCTACGATAACCACACGTTAAGTAGAGTACCCATGAAAGAAATGCAGGACTATAAGAAAGCGGGACAAACTGGATCGCCACACTATTTTACTAGGGAAGGCGGGTCTTTCTTATTATACCCAGAGCCTACAAGTGGAAGTCTAATATTGAATTATTACAGTCAATATACAGCTTTGTCTGCTGATTCAGATACAAATGTATTAACAGATATTGCATCAGATTTAATCTGTTATGCAGCCTTAGTATACGCAAGTGATTACTACCTTGATGAACGTAGAGCTACATTTGAAAACGCATATTTTATTTATTTAACAGAAATACAAGAACAAGCTAACGATGCTGAAATGTCAGGCAGTCTTCAGTCTATAAGACCTGCTTATCAATTAGATATATAGCCCGTGGAGTAATAATGGCAAAAACAAGTTTTTATTCAAGTTCAGGAGCGACAAGCACTGAAACTGATGCTATCGAAGGTAGCGTTAATGCAGCAGCAGCTAGTCAAGTAGCAGCAGCAACTTCTGAAACCAATGCTGCCAATAGTGCCACCGCAGCAGCCTCTAGTGCAGCCGCCTCAAGCACATCTAGCTCATCTAGTACCGTAGCTAAGACTGCTTCAGAAACAGCTAAAACAGCCTCAGAGACAGCCAAGACTGCATCAGAGACAGCTCGTGATCTCGCCAATGTATATAAAGATGCTGCTGCTGCCAGTAGTGCAACAAGTACCACTAAAGCAAATGAGAGTGCGGCTTCAGCTACAGCAGCATCCAATAGCTCTTCAGCAGGATCAGCTTCAGCCTCGGCTGCCAGTGCATCTCAGTTATCTGCCGCCTCTAGTGCCACAGCAGCAGCCAATAGCGCTGCTTCATTGGTAATTTTAGATGAAGATAATATGGCATCTAATTCAGCTTCTTCCGCTGCATCTCAGCAGTCCATTAAAGCCTATGTAGATACTCAAATAACCGCAG
>TARA_R110002020_G_scaffold182598_1_pt1 | contig 11428 bp, 14 predicted proteins | sample TARA_R110002020 | Tara Oceans TARA_R110002020 (sample SAMEA4396489) | marine metagenome | biome: Westerlies Biome; feature: [MES] marine water layer (ENVO:01000295) within the mesopelagic zone...; material: water (ENVO:00002006), including particulate matter (ENVO:01000060) such...
ATTTCTGGGACCGGTAATAGTGGTAAAACCACACTAGTAAAAAGCTTTTTATATACTTGGACTAACTATAGTACTCCAGATAAAACATATAGAGACGTAATTAAAGAGAAAGATCTTCAGCATTCTTCAAACACTACTACAGAAACACAATCAGAAATTCTCAATTTTATGATTGATCAGCTACAAGAAAGCGACAGAGAAGATAATATTATATATGATAGATGCCCATTAGACAATATTGTATATTCAATGTGGTGTAATGAGAAAGGTATTAAAGGTTTTACAAAAAAACATCTCACAACACAAATAGCTCTCATGAAGGAATCCATGAGACACATAGATCTTATTTTTCTTTGTCGCTTTGATCCTAAGCAGTCTATTGAAGATGATGGTTTTAGAGATACCGATAAAGACTTTATAACTGAAGCGGATAATATATTTTATTCTCTATACAGGCAATATACTGAACACCCTGAAGCTGATATTTTCTTCCCAAAAGGAGATTCCCCGTGTATTATAGAATTGCCTCACATTGCGCAAGAGCGAATTGACTTAATAAGCGAGTACGTTACACCAGAAGGCCAAGCATACGGTGACGAAGACTCTATCTTTAATTCAAGCAATATTGATCAATTAGAAACTCTTGTTAAACAACAACAAGGAGCCATGGATGAGGAGGAAAAAGAAAAACAATTAATGCAAAAATTTGGTCTTCCTCCTGAAGGGCTCCCCCCTGTATCTTTATGAGCGAAACAGTAGGAGTAGGAATTATTACATGTAATAGGCCGGAGTTTTTTAAAAAATGCCGCGCGTCTATAGATCATAAGTGGTATAATCATATTATTGTTGTAAATGATGGTAAAGGTCCTCTTGAAGGTGCAGAAGCTCCTGTGTTAAAAACAGAAGGAGGTGAAGGTGTTGGAAAAGCTAAAAATAAAGCCATCAAATATTTATTAGAAAAGAAATGTGACTACATTATTCTGGTCGAAGATGATATGTTGTTTAAGGGTAATATTTTTAAAGAATATATTAAAGCCTATAAGAAAACAGGTATCCATCACTTTATGTTTGCTTATCATGGCCCGGCAAATAAAGCAGGTATCAGCGGTGGGGATCCAGTTCCACGGAAAATAATTGATTACGGTGATCTTAAAATTTCCCTAAACATGCACTGCGTAGGCGCTGTATGTTTTTACACTAAACAATGTTTAGAAGAAGCTGGTTTATATGATGAAAGTTATACAAACGCCTTTGAACATGTGGACCATTCCTATAACTTGGCTAAATTAAATTTTTGTACTCCATATTGGTGGTGGCCTGACATATCCAATAGCTTAGATTTTGTTGAAGAACAAGCCTGCTCGGAACATAGCTCTGCTATACGTCCAAGAAAGGACTGGCAATCAAATATTCAACAATCTTGGAAAAATTTTACAAATAAACATGGAATTGGCCCTACATCAGTTCCTGATACACCACAAAAAGAAGTCGTGCACTTACTTAAAAAAATTAGATCTATATGATTATTCCACAACTAAAGGGAGGCCTCGGTAACCAGTTATTTCAAATTAGTACAGCAGCTGCTCATGCTAAGCGAATGGATACTGAAATGAGTATTAATTACAGTAGGCCCTTTTCGTGTATACAAGGCAAACACCCGACTACATATCAACACACCTTATATCAAAAAATTAGTAATACTAATAGTATACCATCTATTATACATAACGAACCAAAATTTTCATGGGATGAACTGCCCGAAGAAAAGGATATGATAATTGATGGTTATTTTCAATCAGACAAGTATTTTAAATCATATCGCGAATATATTAAGAGTATATTTACATTCGATTTTCCAAAAGCTAAAAATAAAATTAGTTCTATTAATAATAACAAGCCAACAGTCATAATGCATATACGTAGAGGTGATTATCTTACGTATGATCGGGTTTATGAAAAATGTAGTGTGGGTTATTATCTTGAAGCTCTTGACTATATTAAAGGGATTTATTGTGACGACTTTAATCTTCTTGCATGCACTGATGACTGGCAAACGGTACGTGAAGAATTTAAACACTTTCCTTCATTTATTGAAGTCAATGGTCGTGATGAACTAGAAGATCTATATATATTATCCCAAGGTAATTATATTATCGGAAGTAACAGCACTTTTGCCTGGTGGGGAGCATATCTTGGGACCGATTCGACAAATATTTTTCCTGCAGCTTGGTTTGGCCCTGATGGTCCAAAAGATGTTGAGGATCTAGTACCAGAACAATGGATTACACTATAAGTATGCAATATGATTTTAAAAATATAGCCTTTATGATTCATGTTCGCGTGGACATTCCTGAAAGGCTCCGTAATTTAGAATTGGTTATGGATTACTATTATAATCAATGTAATAATGTGCAATTTATTATTATTAATGACGATAAGGCCCCGGATGAGCGATTAAGACCATTAACTAATAAGTACAAAAATACTAGTATATTTTCTTTTTTAAAAAATGACGGTGTTTACCGACGGACATTGAGTTATAATAGAGCCTTTAAGCAAACCAATAGACCAATTACAATCGCAGGAGATACTGATATAATTATACATCCCTCCTACATACTAAAAGCTGAAGATAAGATTATTGACGGTGAGTATGATCATGTGTACCCATACAACGGGCTATTTTGTTGGGCCAAAGAACCCCTAGTACAGAAATTTAAAGAAAACTTTGATATAAAAGAATTTGAAGCACATAAGCCCGCAAAAAAGGATAGAGTTCCTTATTTTCAAAACGAAAATATATTAGTAGCTCATCCAAATAGCAGAGGAGGGTGTATTATGTATAGTTCCGAGTTGTATAAAAAAATAAACGGATACAACCCTAATTTTATTGGGTGGGGGTATGAAGATGATGAGATTAATCATCGAATCTCTCTATTAGGAAAACAGACTGGGCGGGTAGAAGATGATAACGCAATCGCCTGGCACTTGCCACATCCGGATACTGTAAGAGACAAGCATCCGTTCTATGACAACAACAATCACCTAACAACTTACGTACACTCTCTTAATAAAGAACAAATTAAAGAGTATATTAAAACATGGAAACTGTAAAAATAAAGGATTCAAATATTGCGCATGACCTCTCTACATCACCTGGTAAGGGCCCAACTCATTTTAAATGGATTAGAGATAATTCCCCAGCAGATGAATTCACTTTTATAACAGACTTACATTTACATCAGCATTTACACAGCAACTCTATAGCTTGGTTGCTCGAGCCACCTTCTGTTAACCCAGGTATATATAAATTTGCTTTAGAAAATAAAAATAATTACAAATACATTTTAACATTTTCACAAGAATTAATAGATCGATGTAATAATGCTCTTTTTTATCCTTTTGGAGGTACACGATTAATGCCAGGTGAATACGGTTTATATACTGAAGAAAAATGTAAAACAGCCTCTATTATCCTATCAGATAAACAATTTACAAATGGTCATAAATTTAGGCATAGGTGTAAAGATCTTTGTCTATCATCAGAAGCAAATGTTGATGTATATTTACCCAAAACAGGAGAATATACATCAAAACTAGATGCTTGTATAGAATACATGTTCTCAGTTGTTGTAGAGAATGGAGTATATGATGATTATTTTACTGAAAAAATAATTGACTGCTTTTTGTCAGGAGTGATACCCATATACTGTGGTACAAGTAATATAGGAAAGTATTTTGACAATAGAGGTATTATACAGTTTAAAAACTTAGCTGAACTAGAGAAGATTCTACCCACTTTAAATAAAGATACGTATTTTAATAAAATTGAATACGTTAAAAATAACTACAAAAAGGCTGCAGCAGAGTATTGCATAGCTGAGGACTGGATATATAATAATTACACGTTCCTTTACAATTATGAAGAAAATTAATGAAAGTATTTTAGCTGATATTAGAAGAGGTATACCTGTTATAGTTATTGATGACAAGAGCCGTGAAAACGAGGGGGATATAGTTATTGCTGCTGAAAGAGCTAACAAAGAAAATATTTCTTTTTGTATGAAACATGCAAGAGGTCTTATGTGTTTGCCCTGTAGTGGTGAAGTATTAGATAGATTAGAGCTTCCCCCTATGGTAGCAAAATCTACCGATCCCAATGAAACTCCATTTACTGTTTCAGTAGATGCTAGGGATGGAACCACCACGGGTATGTCAGTGTATGATAGGCTAAAAACAATTAGTATTTTTTGTGATGATGATTCGAAACCAGAGGAGTTAAACAGACCGGGACATTTATTTCCTCTTAGAGCAAAAGACGGTCTTTTAAAAGAAAGAAGAGGTCATACAGAAGCGGGAGTTGAATTAGTTAAATTTGCTGGTTTTAAGCCAATTTCTGTCATTGTAGAGATTATTAATGATGATGGTACTATGGCTAGATATAATGATTTGGAAAAATTTGCTAAACAATACGATCTTGCCTTAATTACAGTTCAAGATATAGAAGACGCGGTGTATGGAAGCTCAATTTGTAACTAGAGCATATAATAATATTAAAAATACAGGAGATGGTTGTATTTTTAAAAAAAGCTCAAATAACAAAATTGTTAATGAAATAAATTATTTTATTAATTTACCAGAAGTAGTAAAGCCCTACTTCCCGGAATATGTCTCAGCAGATTTAAGCGGTGATGTTAAAACTCTTAAACTCAAGTACGTAGACGGTAGGGACCTAGGGTACTATTTAACAAATAAACAAGCTTGTGAACAGCTAAATTGGGAAACAATTATTAACAAGTTAATCGATTCAGTATCGTTTTTTAAAAGCATTACAAAGGAGTCAACTTCTATTGAAAAAGATAAGCGCTTAATGCTTATAGATAAAACATATAACGAATTCTTAAAGTTTAGTAAGAGAGATCATACAAAATGGCTTACTTCACAAGAAACTTTAAATGTTAACGGCAGACAAATTAAAAATTTTAAATTAATTTGGAAGGATATCAAAAAATTAATAGAAGATATACCTTCAGTAAATCATTCTTTTATTCATGGAGATTTATGTTTTGCAAATATTTTATTTTCTAGGGATAAAAATTTATATTTTGTAGACCCGCGAGGAAGTTATGGTACAACTAGGTATTGCTATGGTGATTATAGATATGATTATGCAAAACTTTTACATTCTATAGAAGGTGGTTACGAATTTATTATCCGAGATAAATTTAAACTACATAATTTAAATTTTACTTTAGAAAATTATACTAAAAAGGATGAACTACTTTCTATATTTAAAAGTAAAATAAACAAAGAGGAGTATGCCACCGCAAGACTTATACAAGGCTTAATTTACATCGGTATGTGCGACAGACATTATGATTCACATGATAGACAACAAATAATGTATTGTACTGGTATAGAGATTTTAAATGATTTATTAACATGAAAATCGCTCTATTAGTATCTGGCCATTTTAGGACAAAAAAACTTGAAAAGCTTTTTCAGGGTTGGAGAAATAGCTTTAATCAAAACGATACAATCGATTTATTTTTATCAAGTTATTATGAAGACGGAAAACGAGAAGGATTTCAAGTAGAGAATGGTATAAAATCTGGCATTTATAATACTCATACTTTTACAATCGACGAGATAAACGATAAAATAAAAAATATTTTTGAAAATAAAGTAGTTATAGACATAGAAAAAACTGATGAAGTTATAGATAGATTTAAAAAAACAATTTTACCGGTTTATAAAAAAAGAGAAAAGCTTTATAAAGAAGGTAAAATGTCTGAAGGAGAAATGCATAATAGATTAATAGCTAATTATTCTATGTGGTATAAATGGAATAAAGCTTTTAATTTAATTAATAATAAAAATTATGATGTCTATTTAAGATTAAGAGCTGATTGGGTTTTTGAAAATAAAGTAAACATACTAGATTTTAAAGAAAATGAAATTATTACCCCGCCATGGCCAGATCCTTTTTTTAACCCCTCACAGCCCGGCTGTCGTAAAGTAGAACTCTTTGAAAATGAATTAAATGATTGGTGGTGTTATGGTTCATATAATTCAATAAAAAATTATTGTAATCTAGTTGAAAACTATAAAGAATTATGTAATAATATATCATATTATGATATTATTAATCCTCACAAATTACCTGTTGTAAATTGCACTTTGCAAGGAACTAAAATACACAAAATATCTAACTTAATGGGACTACCAATAAGTAGAATAATAGGAAATGAAATTTGATATGAAAAAAATAGTACTAATGGCCGGCAAAGGCTCTCGTTTTACAGATATAGGATACCCAGCTCCAAAACCGTTTATCGAAGTTAATAATAAATATATTCTTCAACATACTACTGAAAGCTGTGGAAGCTTAATTGATCATAAATCTAAAAATAACCCGGATTTATACTTCTCGTTTTTACAAAAGGATGAAAATTTTTTTAATATTACCGACCGCTTAAAAAGAGTATATGGCCACGAAATAAAATTTAATATATTTAAAGATATTACAAGAGGTAATTTAGAAACTGCCTACGAAACAATAAAACAATCAGAAATTAAAGATGATGACCCTGTTTTATTTTTAGATAGTGATAACAAATATAATGGAGAAAATTTAGAAACGTTTCTAAATGTATTACACCAATTTGATACAGAAGATTTTGCGTCTATTGTATACTTTAATCCAATTGATAACAGTAGTAAATGGTGCTTTGCTTTTGTGGATGAAGAAACTAAAAAAATTAAAACGATTAAAGAAAAGGAAGAAACTGCTATTATTGAAGGTGGTGAGCCGATGGTAGGTGTCTTTTATTTTAGTAGTGCCAAGCTTTTCAAAAAATTAGCGGAGGAGGTACTTAATTCCGATAAACCAGTCCATAATGAATTTTATATGTCACAAAGCATAGAGCTAGCTATCGAAAAAAACATTAGTGTATATGGGCTGCTAGTTGATGATGTTGTACCGTTAGGGACTCCCAAAGACATAGTTAAAGCTCGACAAATTTTATGAGAATTTGCATAGACGTCGACGGTACTATTGTACCAACTCGGCAACAAGACCAAAAATATGAAGATCTTGTACCTTTTAAAAATGCTGTTGCCGCTATACAGCAGTTAAAAGCTAACGGTCATGAAATTATTTTACTTACTGCGAGACATATGTTAACATGTAACAATAATATTGGTAAAATTGTTGCAAAGCAAGGTAATATATTAATTCCATGGCTTAATAAGTGGAAAATACCCTATGACGAGCTTCACTTCGGTAAGCCTCTAGCAGATATCTATGTTGATGATCGTGGCATGCCATTTAACGGCAATTGGACCAAAACATTAAACAATATTGAAGAGGCTCTCTCTTGATTTATTAGTAATTTATATTATATAGCTATATGAAGTTTTTCTTTGACACAGCAAATCACAGAGACATAAGCGATATTTGGGATAAGATGAAACCGATATGTGACCAATCATGCGTTGCAGGAATCACTACGAACCCAAAGGCTATGGCTAAAATAGAGGCCTTTAAATATGTTAATTGGCTTGACGCTACTAAGCAGCTTTTGGGCACCTTAGCGGAAATTAGAGGCGATGACAAAGGCACTGTTTTTATACAGATGCCCTCATCGACAATGACACCTAAAGAATTTTTGCAATTTGTTACAAACGTTAAGCGAGATATTGGAGAAGATGCAACTGTAGGCCAGCTTGGCTTTAAAGTGCCCCCATATCCGCTTTTCTTAAGAGAGGTTAGTGATATGGCTGAAGATTGCGAGTCTTTAAATTTAAATGTAACTGGCATTGCAGATCACTGTACAGCATTAACATGTTTAGATTTTCCGGTCAGGTATGTTAGTATTATTCCGGGTAGGATGAGCACTGCAGGTATAGACGCTGACACTAGTGCTAATTATATTAATGTAGCCGGTGGAAATAAATCTATTGATAGAGTAATTACAGGATCTATAAGAGATGTGGCCGGGTTATCTTCAATGATTAAATTCGGTACAGTACCGACAATAGGTACATCGATGTTCAATGAACTTATTGTTAACAGTACAAAGAATATTAAAAATTTTATTAACATGTGGAATATAAAGAACAGTAATCCTCAAGAAATTAAAGTATCTCCTACTATCTCTACAGCTAATCAACAACTGTCTCGTGATTTCTTTACTGAAATGGATAGCCAATGCCCCGCTCTCGTAACTTTTTTGTTGGAGTGGATAGCCAACGGTCAAAACTATGAAAATTAAATTTTACGTTGTAACATATAATCGACCTGAAGAGCTTAACACCACCCTAACGTCATTATTTCAATCTGACATTACAAATTATAATGTCGAATTTTTTATTGTTAATAATTATACTGATATTTCTTTAGCTCCGGAATTTAAAGATAAAGTAACAGTGCTAGAAAACACTTTCAGGCCCGATAATTCCACGGGTCATTTATCACGAAACTACAATGAAATCTTTCTCCATGGTATAAAAGATATTCGAAATCCAGATTGCGATATATTAATGCACTCTCACGACGATAATCTCTTTGAAAAGGATTTTGGTAGTAAGATGTTAGAATATCACAAACAATACAACTTTATAACATTTTCTCAGGGATGCGGACTATGTAGTTATCTACCAGAATCAATCGATAAAATAGGGATGTGGGATGAAAGATTTTGCACTATAGGATATCATGAAGGTGATTATTTTATTAGAGCTTTAATTTATAATAAAGATAAAACATCAATAAACGATGGGAATCAGGGTCGGTTATACAATCCCCTACCACCAGTATGTACAAAACAGCCCGGCACCGGTCAAAATGAAGCTCATCAAACTAGCTTTAATAATTACAGCATATGCCGGCAAATGTGGGAGCTAAAGTGGCCAGGTAGAAGAGATGGTGGGTGGACAGACCTACCAAACGGGCCTAGCACTCACATGCACATGTATTATCCTTATTTTGAAAAACATCTTAGCGCTTTACCGGTAAAATATTTTGGAGAAATAGACGCTTTTGGCCAGCCCTTTTTACAGTAATAATATGAAGAAAAAATACAATATGGTTATTCCCATGGCAGGCGCCGGCACTAGATTTCAGGAGTCTGGTCTAGGTAGTGATCCTAAACCTCTTTTATTACTAGAGGGCATGCCCATGATACAGCGTGTAATTAAAAATTTATACGATGATAGTATAAATTTTATTTTTGTTGTGTTACAGGAGCATATTGAAAAATATAATATCGATATATTTCTTAAAGATATTGTTAAAGATTGTAAGATATCATCTTTAGATATTTTAACAGATGGTCCATTATGCTCTTGCCTACAGGCGGTTAAGTATTTTAATAACGATCTTCCTCTCTTTATTACCAACTCTGATCAAGTTATAGAGGATTGGGATCTAAATTCTTTTATACAGCATATTAAAAAAAATAATTTTAATGCAGCAGTAGGTACTTTTGATTCTCAGCACCCTAAAAATAGCTATATCCAACTAAATGACCAGGGACTAGGAATATTATTAAAAGAAAAGGAGATTATAAGCCAACATGCAACCAATGGGATGCATTTTTGGAGTTCCGGAACTATGTTTGTAAACAGCGCATGTAAAATGTTGTGTAACAAAGATACGACAAATAATGAATATTATATTGCTCCATCATATAATTACCTTATTCAAGATGGGTATAGAGTGGGCACGTATAAATTTAATAAGCATTTTCCCATAGGGATTCCAGAAGATTTTAAATTGTATAGCGAGCGATTAAAAAGAAAAGAGAAAAATGTATACCATAACTAAAAAAGAAACAACAATTAATGGGCTTAAATACGAACCTTCTATTACAGCTGATGGTGTAACAGATAGTGATGATATTAGTATGCCGCATGTGCATATGCATGGATACACCGGTGCGTTAAATGCCCCCTTTTCTGTAAGCAGAGACAATTGTAAAGTTGTAGAAGAGGTCATCGCAGCAATTGGTCCTAATAATAACGGCATATTAGAGATAGGATTAAATGCTGCTTTCGATCAACAATCCATTACATATGAACTGGTATCAAACAAACCACCAGCAACACCTTATCTAGGGGTAGATGCAGCAGATAGAGCCTATCTTCTTAATAACGGTGATAATATGCATATTTTACAAACAAACTCAACAGACCAAGAGGCTGTGAGAGGAAAGCTTAAAGACATAGGAATAGATAAAATCTCTATATTGTGCATAGATGGGGATCATTCAGTTAATACTGTAATAAATGATTTTAAATATAGTGATCTTTTGGAAGATGGTGGTATTATTATTTTTCATGACACCAATGTACATCCAGGACCTGTGGTTGTAGTGGATGCAATAGACACAAATTTATATAAGGTTAAAAAGCATCAAACCACACACAAGTCAGATTGGGGAATAGCAGTAGCTCAAAAATTACAGAAATGAAAGTACTTAAAATAGAGGATATGATTGGTGGATGGTTTGTCGGTGATTTTGAGCCATCTATTTTTAAAACAAGTCAATTTGAAGCTGGTTATAAGCTCCATAAAAAAGGCGAAAGCTGGCCCGTACACTATCACAAAGAAGCAGATGAAATTACATTTTTGTTGAAGGGAGAAATGAATATTCAAGGAAAAACCTTGAAATCTGGAGATGTGTTCCTATTATCACGGTATGAGGTCGCCGACCCTGTTTTTGTAACAAATTGTGAAGTGTTTGTTATTAAAACGCCTTCCGTAATAGGGGATAAATTTAATTGCCATGTTTAATATATACAGAAAAAAAGAAGAGATAGATAAAAATAAATACTTTTTAGCAAAATATTACATACAATCTTCTACTGACCTAGCAGATGCTGCTTGGAATTTAGCTATTGGTCAATCGGTTGGTAACCCAAATGTTAGATCTGAATTTGAAACAGATAAACTCTTCGAAGAGCATAGCTGTTTAGTCGTAGATACAAAAGAAAATTTACAAAATAAAAAAGAAGGTCCAGTAACTATTGCCTTTCCGGAAACTAATATTTCGTTTGATACAGATGGTATCAACCACTTATTAGTGCAAGTGATGGGTGGTCAATGTGATATAGATATTTTTGATTCTTGTGTTCTAACTGATTTAGAATTGACACCTAATATGCTCAAGTGTCTAAAGGGACCGTATTATGGCATTAAGGGTATGAAGAAATTTTGCGGAGTGTCAAAAGATAAGCCGTTGCTAGGTGGTATTACTAAGCCCAAAGTTGGTCTTCGCCCTCAAAAGCATTTAGAGCTAGTAAAGCAATTAGTAGATGGTGGCTGCAACTTTATTAAAGAAGATGAAATAATGTCTGACCCTTCTTGGTCCAGGATAGAAGATAGAGTAGGGCTGGTAACAGATTATATCAAAACCACGGGGGG
>TARA_R110002020_G_scaffold134757_1_pt1 | contig 11415 bp, 5 predicted proteins | sample TARA_R110002020 | Tara Oceans TARA_R110002020 (sample SAMEA4396489) | marine metagenome | biome: Westerlies Biome; feature: [MES] marine water layer (ENVO:01000295) within the mesopelagic zone...; material: water (ENVO:00002006), including particulate matter (ENVO:01000060) such...
AAAGGGATTATAAAGAAATATTCCTGCCTAATTACCAAACTTCCATAATTTTCATACTTATATTATAAACCTTATATGCCTTTTGACTTATCTTAAAACTCTTTTGATCTAAAATACATATTGCAAAATCAGATGGATTCGATGAATCTTTGTTAGCCTGGAAAATAAACCTCTCACCATTGCCTACAAAATTAAGCACTTTGGCGATAAATGACGAGTCATTGTCAAGGGTATATTCAAACTCAGTATTGTCTGAATTTAAATCTGAGTTAGTATCATAATCTGTGTTTGTTGAATTATAATTAAGGTGTGTGTTAGACATATAGTTAGATGCAAACAAGTCCTCGTCTGCAAAATAGCTGAACTTTAAAGACCATACACGCCTTCCGTTCCTATTCATAATTCCGTTAGACTCTCCAATTTCCCAAGGATTTAATTCACCCCACTTCGGAGAACCTTTATATCGTGTTCTATTTAATGTAGAACCACCTAAAGTCTTAATAGAATCATATCCATCAAATTGTATTTCCATACTTAGAGATAAATCTGGAGATACAGGCATATCGTAGTAATGACCAAGACAGAAAGAGTTTACAAATAAATCTCCTTCAACAGTTAAAGCACTACCATCCTTCAACCATCTCATAGCTAAAGTTATTCTATCTGATTCTAATGGTAAATCTATTGTATTTCCTTCGTCATCTATTGTATGTCCTAGGAATCCTGAAGAATCAAATTCTACACCCCATATAGAAAATCCTGAGTTGGGAAGTATTGCTAAATTATTAGCTTCTCCATCTCCTTCTGACCGCTCTGCATTTACAAGAGATGTTACATTGCCTAATTGTCCAATCCAATCATGGCTACCTATTCCAGCACCTTCCTGCCTCATTTTATTGAATGCGATTTTAGCTCCTCCAGGCTCAGAATCATCAAAGGTTTGGTTTATATTATGACCTAATAGTCCAACATAATTTATTGATTCTAAAGTTTTTATATCTAAAGTAGTTCCCCATTTTAAATCTGTTAAAATTTCTGAACCGCTAGGTATATGTGTGTCAAGAGAAATCTCACAAGGAAGTACAGGGTCTAACCCTACAGGGTCACCCTTATCTATAGTTGTTCCTCCAAATTGGTACCCTCTAGTAGTTTCTATTAATCCTAATGATTTCCAATAAGATAAATAGTCTATATAAAATCTAGGCGTTCCTACATTTTGATAAGCCATTATTTAATTCCTTTCTTTTTCCAGCTTTTACACCAAGCTTGAGGCATTATTCTAGCATCCCAAAGCTTGCAATATCTATTTCTCCAATAGAAGCAATTTTTACAATTTTGATTTAATTCTTCAGATAAATTTACATAGCTTTCTGGAAGATTTTCTGCCTTATTAAGTTTTTCATTATTCCTTACAATAGATTTAGGAATATGGTCTCTATACCTGTCAATAATGCCTTCATCTTCTATTGATATAGAGTCATCTTCTAGGTTAGTTTCTGAGTAATTAAGATAAACATTTGTCTGATCATAGCTAATGAATTTTGGAGAAAATGGTTTTGCTCTCCAATTAAATATCTTAATACCCTTAACTTTTTCAAGGTTTCCAGTAAAGGTGAAAAGTAAATCATCTGTAATTATACAATCAGGCAAGAATGTGATGTCTATAATTTTTTTTACTGTATAATTCTTTATACTAGCTTTAGAAATAGAACTTGATAAGCTAACCTTTATTTCTCCATCATATTTAAAAAAAACTTTTTTAGGGATACCTTGATTAAAGTCTAAATAAAATTGTCCTTGAGAATTACTTTTAGATGGATTGTAAAATCCACCTGAACTAGATACCACTTTAGGAATTTCATCTAATATGTCTGTTGTTTTTCTCATTGACTACTTTGCTGTTCCTGTTGTTGAATTTTTTTAATTTTGTTTTTAATTTTAGTAGCTCCAAAAAATCTATCTGAATCGCTCCAAGGATATAAAGGAGGGTTTAAAGATAACCTTTCTTGATACAATAAGGAATCTTTTAAAGTAACACTATAAGTTCCATTTATATCCATTTGTTTTATTTGTAATCTTGTAAAGTCAGAACCATCATAATAATAATCATTTATATTATTAACATCATCCATACTAAAAGGAAATCCTTGTTGGGCATCAAATTGAGCATCTCCTGTATAATGAAATAATCTTCTAGTATCTCCACATGGAGGACTTTGATATTCTCTTGATAGTTTGTGAAGCTGTATACAGTTAATAGATACTTTTTTATCTGTCTTGACTACTTCTTCAATTAAGAATAAAGGATAGATAATTTGACCATTCCTATACTGCTGCTTGGTATAATCTTCACCAAAAGCTTTAATTTCATTTATCAACTCATCGAATTTAACAATATCTCCAACTTCAAGATTTAAATATGAAATGTCTAAGTCTAAAGATATTTTTGTATGTTGATTGCAATACCACATTGTTAAAAATTCTTGTAATTTATAAGCTGTATCTCTATCCTTGATATATTTTGCTTCAAATATCAGCTTAGAGTCTTCTTCATCTAAATTAAAATTATCTAATCTGTATCCATAATCTGCATGTATTGGATGCACAAATCCTAAATCTCCATCTCCTAGAAAATCTTTAGCACTAAACCAGCCTGTATTATTTTTAAAATCACCTTTAGCATAATCTTCATTATACATAACCATAACTTTAGATTTGAGTTCATCTATTTTAGTTCTTGTAAATTTATACTTTAATATTCTATTATATTCAATTATTCTATTATAGTCAGAATCTTCATTATAGTCATCTTTTATAGTTATAAGTCCTAAAGTATTTTGACCATTAATTCTAGGAAACATTTTAGTATTTGTACATATATTCTCTATTAGTTTCTTTGAATCAACCTTATCCTTTACAGAAAATCCTAATTTAAAAGACTGATTGTCGGCTGTTGCATTATTAAATTCATTATCATTTATACTTCCATTAGGAAGATTTAGTTCTGTGTATACTAAATCTCTTATTATGTCTGCGGGATTATTTATAACTTGATCTCCGTTCCCTTGCATTCTACCTTGAGTTGAAACATAAAAATCAGATTCTGTTAAATTTTCAAAGTCAGCAACATGTCTTATGTAATTTTCATATAATTTTATATTACATACATAATCACTTGTTCCTGAACCTTCCTCTTTACTAGCTAATATTAAAAGATTAAAAGAACTAAAATCATCAGGCTCGCCCCATTTAAAATGAGAACTATTTAAAGAACCATCAAATAAAGATACATCGTGGTCTTCAGCTAAAGTATTAAAGGGAGTATTTTGTCCATCATACGATAAACTGCTGTTTGAATTATCTATATTATTTATAAAAATACTACTTAATGGTGAATCTGTTTCTGTAGTTGAAACAGTATTAAAACTTTCTTTAAATAAACTTGTTGTTGTTCCTAAAAAATCTTCATCATTAATATCATCTTCATTATAATCATAAGCACTAGCATAGCATTCTAAATGATTAGTATCTCCATTATCCCTCCCTTGATAATCATCAGGACTATATTGTGTTATTTCAAGTTTTCTCATCCAATATGCGTGATGAGCTAAGCTAATATTATCAGATATATCAACATCAGGTAATTTAAATTTAAATCCTATTCTTTTTCCCTTAGCTGTATCAATATCTTGTTTAGCTCTTAGGGATATAAAATCATCATTTGTAGTAAAAGTTGTTTCAAATCCTTCGCCTATAGAAAAATGTGTAAAAAGACTACCACCACCCTCTTTTGTTAATGTATAACAAGGTAACATACAACCTGCTTTTGTGTAATTACTATGACTTTTTAAGCTTAAAGCAAACCATCTATTTTCCCCACCATCATAATGTTTGCTTACATTTTCTACACCCTTCACACAAGCATATGCACCATTATTATCATGTAAATGCGGATGGTCATTTTCTTGTTTACCATTCCAAAAAGCTTTATATGCAGGGCTTATCCATTTATCACCTTCATCTGAATCAGAAAAATCCATCCCTGTTTCTTGTCTTTGATAAGGAATATATAATGGGAAATCAGGCATATAAAATAATTCAGATAAAGCATAATGACCTTTTTGACCTGAAATCATACCTGTTTCTAAATCTATTTCATTAGTCATCTCGTAACTACGAACATTACCATTTCCTGTAACACTTATTTCTATATCATAAGTTTTTTCTGCGATTCTATCTAATATATATTCAGGTAAAACATCAACACCTGCACCTGGCTGCCAAGTAAATTGAGGAGTGTTTTCAGGGGTAGGGCAAAAAGTAACTGTAATATATCTATATATGCTATTCATCCCTATTGTAAGATGTCCATCTGCATTATTGTTTAAATCTAGATATTCTCCTGAATTTAAACCAGCTAGAATATCAACATTTTTATTTTCTTTTATTCCAAATATCCAAATAACATTTCCGTAAGGGCTAATTCCTGTAATTGGAGGTTGCATATTATAAAAGCCTTGAACACTCCACCAATTACCATCTGCAATAGTATACTCATTTAACATCCATTCTTGATCGTTGTCTAAATCAGACATATAATGAGAAACAGGACTAGAATTATAATAACCTATATTTAATTCTGAACTTAGATTGTCAAAACTTCTCCTATGCTCTAGTGCTATATAATTGTCTTCAGCAACCATAGCTTGATTCCAACGCAAAGAATCACCATGAATATAATTTTCTCGTGTAAAATCATTTTGAGTAAAAAGATACGCAGCTCTACCAGATTGATAATCTGGATGTGTAGCAAATTCATTAATATGTTCAAAGTCAGACATACATTTATCCATTTGAGGATTTGTAATTCTGCATTGATTTCCATATCCGCTAAAATCATCATTTCTATAAGTAAAATAATCAAAATCATCAATAATTCCAAGATAAGCTATTCTTTGCATAATAGTTTTAGCATCAGGAATTTGTATATATGCTGTACATAATTCATCAGCATGTAAATATTTAATTCTATTTAATCCAGAATGATAACCTCCTGCTCTTTGACTATCAAAAATACTAGAAGTAAATAGATTATGAAAATTGCTAGGCTCAAGTTGCCCACTACCATCATACTCATAATGGCGTGATGTATCTCCATTATGTGATTGCGTGGCTAGACCAAGATATTTATTATTTCCTGATAAACACATATTTTTATTAGCAGTTTGCTGATCAGACTCTTGTCCGAAACCAGAATAAGTTCCGCAGACTTTATCGTCATCATGTACTGAATAAGATAAATCAGCACGCCTATAACCTGTCCAATCAATACCTATAGTACCACCTGCATAACTAAATTTTTCTGGGTGTCCATCTGACGGGGCTGAAGGAATATCATGAGGAACATTATTGCCACTACCATCTTGTGAAAATCCATAATTATAAAAAATCTCATTAGAACCGTTTTCTTTTGCTCTAAATCTAACACTTTCTAAATAAGTAGGCATAAAATCAAATATATCACCACCTACCCAAGTTTGCCCACCGTTTATATTGGATCTCTGAAAAGATTCTCTGTTAAATTCTGTTAAAGCATACCATTCATCTAAATTTTCTTCTTTCCAAGGCGTAAATAAATCAACTTCCTCTGCTCCTATATATATATCAGTATCTTTATCTGCATCAGGTATTTGAGAATAAGTAAGGTTAGAGGGTCTGTTAAAAATATTTGGTTGTTTATCAAAAGAAGCATTAGGATTAGATATAGTAATGTCGCCTGCTATATTAGTATAAATACCTGCTTCTATATCTGAAGTTGATTCTTCATCATACCAATCCCAATATTCACCTGCTCCATCATCTCCTATTAACCCATTAGGGTATTTGCCATCTTCTCCTGTAAAATCCATAGATGACGGGTATCTGTAAAATTCACCCTGAAATTCATCTGCTGAAAAAGGATTTAAAGGCATCGTACTCTCAAAAGTTAAAAAGCAATTTATATGTGTTCGATCATCAGATATTTCATAGCATTTAGTATCTCCAAATTCCCCAGGATTTAAAAACCCTTCCTCTGTTGCATCATCATATATATGAACATAGCTACCTTTATCTGCTCTAAGACTTATAATCCTCTCATCATCTGTTTCTATTGGAATTATCTTATTAACTATGCTTCCTCTATGGTCTGAACCTGTTATATTATAAACATCATCAGATATAACTTGAAAGTCTAAATCATCTGGAGTAGCTTTCCATAATACTGCAGGAGCATAATCGTGATTACCATAAGTAATAGGTATATACTTATTTATATATTTTTCACTATAAACAAATTGTGTTTCAGCTAAGTTCGCTACAGGAACATCTTTTTTTAATTTTTCTTGTGTGCTATCTTCTAATTCTAGTTTAATCTTTTTGTCGTCATGGCTGAATCTTCTAATGTTTGCTCTATAAACATGTAAGCAATCTTCAAGTGTTTTAGCAGATTGACTTTTCCAATAAATGTCTACAGGCATATTCATTAAGTCTAGTGATGATAATTTATCAGCTAAATCATCAAGATTAGAAAGAGATATAGAAACATTACTTATTCTAAAATTTCTTGATTCTAAACTTATAGATTCCCTTATACTAGATACCTTAAGGTTGTGATCTTCATAAGAATCTCCGTCAAAAGACTCTTTGTATTGAGATATAAATAACTCCCCACCTACGCTTATTATAGGGTATACATTTATATTCTTTCCCTCTATGTCTGATTTAAATATATTGGGTAATGTTATCATTAACTAATTCCTAAATCCCCACCTCTACGAAGTGCTTCTTTTATTTGTGGAACAGCTTCATCTTCTATAAAGTCTTTAGATAATACATTTCCTGCAAAAGATATATTTATAGAACCACCGCCACCACCTTGATTAATCCTATTCATCGTTTCTATACCTACAGAATCAACTGCATCTCTATTCATTATAAATTCACCTTGTTCTGCTTCTATCATAGTACCGCCTTGGGAATGTCTATTTCCACCAATTAAACCACCTGTTGCAGCCTTTGGAGGTTTTTGAGAATAAATCATTGCAAGTTGAGCTGCTCCCATAGCTGAGTAAAGTGCTATCCATGGAGCTGCAGCAATACCTGTTTGAGATGTTACTTTCATTATAGCTGAAGCTGTATCCATTATAGTTGAAACTGCTGACATATCTTGTTTCTTTTTAAATTCTTTTGCTAATTGCTTATTGGCTTTTTCTTGTGCTATTTTATCTGCTTTATCTCTTTCATCTAGGATAACTTTCTCATGCCTTTTTTGTTCAGACTCGGTCATCCTATTGTATTTTCTTGTGCCTTTAAGAGCATTTAGTTTATCTGTAGCTATATCTTGGTTTAATTTCTTTTGAGCTGAATAAGCTTCTCTTACAGCTTTCATAACACCATCGATATGTGCTTGAGCTTGTGACATAACCTGATGCATAATTTGCATACCTGCTTCCATTAAAGCATCATTAAAAGCTTTAGATTCATCATCAAAAGCAATAAGAGATTCTTGGAAGGTTTCAAGCATACTTCCCATCATACCAGTTAAATTAAAATCCATACCTTCTAATTCAACACTAAAAGCCTCTCCAAACCCTTGTAATAATGTTTGAGCTCGTTGCATTTCATGTAATTCTTTTGTATGATTTTCTACACCTTTATTTAGAGAATTTATTTTATCTAAGTTATCTTGATACTGCTTAGAATTTTCATCTAAAAGTAAATTTTCTGCTGCCAATTCATCTGTATATTTCTTAACCGCTTGCTGTAGTTGAGGAATAGAATTTACTTGAGCTTCAATGTTATCTAATTGAAGTTGTTCAAAATCAAGACTTTCGCTTGTTGTATCAATCCTTTTTTGTAATGAATCAATAACCCTTTCAGAAACTTGTTTTAAGTTTTTTAAACCTTCTACTTGCTCATGGGTAGTTGCAACCATAATCTTATAATCTATATCCTTTAAGGTTTGCTTTTCTTTATTTAAACCATCAACATATTTTTGCTTAGTATCTGTAAGTTCACTTACCTTTTGAGTCTGTTCATCTAAACGAGGAAGATAATTATTTGTAGCCCATGCTAAATTAGCCTGTTCAGTTTTACTTTCTTCATAAAGTTGGGCAATTCGATTTTCTATTTCTTTTGAATTTTCTTGTATTGCTAAGTTTTCATCTTTTACAGCTAATATGTTATTTTGCTTTCTTTTTAATAAATCTGCTCCAAAAAGTTGCATCTCTATATCTAATTGAGTTTTTCTTTGGGCAGTAACTTTATCTAAAGAAACTTGTGCAATATTCAGTATATCTAAATATTTTTGTTCTTCTTCAGACAGTTTTTCTAGTCCTATAGTTCTATCTTTTGTAATTTTTAATGACTGTTCTTCTACGCTGTATCCCGCAAATATAGCATTTCTTTTTGCATTTAATACTTCTATTTGAAATTGTAATTCTTTTGTAGATTCTGCTAATATTGCTGTGTTATCTGCAGTAGCATTTGTTAATAATCCAGTAGATTTTGCATTAGCATCTATTATGTCCTTTAAATCTTCAATTGACTTTGCACTCTCCTCTAATTCATCTCCCCATGAACTAAATGCGTATATTAACTCACCTAAAGCCAATACAATTAAAAGAAGTCCTCCAGTTCTAACAGCAGCAGTAGCAAAAAATTCCTTTAACTTAAAATCAGCTTTCATAATTGCAAGTCTTACTCCCATAAACCCTAATGATACTAAGGCTAAAGATGCTACATAAGACTTTATTCTTTTAGGATCAGCTAATAATATTGCAAAAGATAATAAACTTTGAATGACAGGTTCTAAAGACTTACCAATTTCCTCATAACTTTTTTGCAATGTTTCGTTAAATCTTTTTGTTGTATTTGCTAAGCTATCTTGAGTCCTTGATAAATCGCCTATAGCATCAGCACTACCTTTTGTAATCAAACTAACCCTAGCTTGAACTTTTTCTGCTGCGGTTAATTCTCTTATAGTATCTGTAATACCTAAATTAAAAGCTTCTTGCTTTAATTTACCTTCCGTAATAACAATACCAAATTTCCTTACAGTTTCATGGTTGCCAACTATAGCACTTTGGAAAGCTTTTAAAACTTCATCATCTGCTTGATTGTTAAAACTAGCTACATCTAAAGCTAATTCTGTTAAAGAGGTTGATAATTGTGTTGCTGCTTCTCTTGTATAGCCTAAAGGAATAAATGTATCCTGGAGTGTTGAAGCCATTTTTATTAAAGTAGAATCTGCCCTACCTACAGATGCTCCTAAAGCTGATGCCCATTCTTGAACTAACTCAATATTTTTTCCAAAAACTACATTTGCTTTACTTAAAGTTTCTTCCATATCGGAAAATGCAGACATAACATCTTTTAGAGGTTTGGATATTAAAGCTAGACCAAAAGAAACTATTAATAACTTAGATCTTAATGTTGAAAATGCACCTGCTAGATTTCTTGTAGAATGATTTAAGGAAAATAAACTCTTTGAAGTTTTGCTTCTAGCTATTATATCTGCTTTTAACTGTGCTAATACTTTATCTCTTTCTGTCTGCTCTTGTTTTAAAGAAATGTTACTAGAATTTCTAGCATCTTTTCCTATAATTATAGCTTTTGTTTCTGCTTGTTTTTGAGCTATCGCTATATTTTTTACCTTAATTAAATCTTGTTCTGTTTGATGTGCTATTCTATTTTCATCATCTAATTCTTTTAGGGATTTTGTAACTTTATCATTTTGGATTTCTACTTGTTTTTGAGCTGTAACAAAGGCTGCTTGCCCTTTAGTGAGTTGCACATTAGCTAAATGGAGGTCATTTATTGTTTTTTTGAGTGCTCCACCACCTTGAGCACTAAATTGTATCGTTAATTTTTCAGCCATTATTTGCCTACCTTGCTTTTTGATTCACTAATCTTCTGTTGTTCCATCTTAGCAAAAACCTTTTTAATTATAAAATATCTATCTACCCATAAAGCAGGCTGCTGACCAAAATTCCCTTTATAAGGGCTAACATTTAAATCTTTGCAATATATATATCTTTGTATATCTTTCTGTATTTCTTTGTCAATTAAAGTGTTTTTACATGTAAAAAAAGGCAGTTGAGAATTGATAGATTGTGCTGTATCAAACTCATTGCCTTTCTGATTAATATCATGTATCTCCTCTATAAGAATATCTATTACATCTAAAACATCTTCTTTGTCATTAAATACTTTGTTTTGTCTTTTACCGTTAACAGTTATAGGTAATAAGGCTGTATAAGGGAAACTATGATAAGAGCAGCCTCCGCAACCACCCCCTAAAACATTTAATTCTATTTGGAGGCTTTCCCTTCCCCCACCATTAACTTATTCTGTATTTTTAAAAACGCATCAGTTCTTTCTTCTATAGACCATTCCATAAGTTCTTTATCAGAATTGCCTTTAGATAAACCTTTTCTTAGCCATTTTGTTACTGTTGCATTCATACATTCAAATCCAGTTATATTGCCATCTGAATCTGTTTGATACTTTAATTCATCTAACAAAGAATCTCTATCATCTAAAGATATATCTGCTTTTATTTTGATCTTACGACCACTTTTTAATTTAACTTCCATACTACTTGCCCCTTCTTAGTTTATTTAACTATTAATCTGTAACATCAAATGCTATCAAAGCATCTGTGCCATCGTCAACTACTTTCATTGATATATCTAACATCATTATATCACCTTCACTATATGCTACATTAGTATATACTGCATTATGAACCATAATACCATATTTATCATCATTAGTAACAACAAATGAGTTTGTGCCATTATGTGCTGCTTGAGTATCGAAACCATTTACTAATGTTTTTGTTTCTGTATCATATTTAACCTGAGTATCTATAGTGACTGAACATTCAGCACCTCTACTAACAACCTCAAATCCTGTAGAACATGTACCTGAAAATACTGCAGGATGGTCTATAGTTGTTGTAAATGAGTTCATAACTACATCACTATTCATTACTTTGTGCCCACTTGAAGCAGATAAAAGAGAATGTGTTGTATTAGCATAAGGTGTATTGCCTGCTAATGTGCTAGCCTCATTTAAACTTGGCTTATACCCAGACTGAAGTGTAGCTGAAAATTTATATCTTCCACCCTCAGTACCTGCATCTGCAGAAATTGCAAAATTAGTTACAACCATACCTGGAAATACTAAACTTTTTGCATGAGAATGAGAAGATGGTCTTAAAGCTACAGTTAATGAAGATGCTGCATTATTTACTGCTGTACTCTCAATATACTTTTGTGATGAACCTACATGTCCTGTTGCTATTTCTGGATGCCCTGCATCGGCACTAACATCATGACATATATTTTTTAATAACAATAAGTGCCCTAC
>TARA_R110002020_G_scaffold22372_36_pt1 | contig 11414 bp, 11 predicted proteins | sample TARA_R110002020 | Tara Oceans TARA_R110002020 (sample SAMEA4396489) | marine metagenome | biome: Westerlies Biome; feature: [MES] marine water layer (ENVO:01000295) within the mesopelagic zone...; material: water (ENVO:00002006), including particulate matter (ENVO:01000060) such...
GGTGGGATGAAACGGGCGGGCCTTTCGGGGCCCGTCTATCTTTCGCGGGAACATCGGCCTTGGCGCGCGGTTGCTTCCCGGTAACGGTGTGGGAGTGCGACCGGTGACGGACCCTGAATTCTGGGAAATGGAAGAGGGGTTCTGGAAGAACGGCCCCGAATACTACATGGCGCGCATGGCGAATGGTGCGGTGATGGTCTACCCCGAACCGACAGGCATCCTGACCGGCGACGCGATCCTGGAAGAGCTGGAAAGCCGGCCGCGTTGGACCTCTGTCCTGATCGACGATCGTGTACTGGCGCGCGACGAAGATACCGTCGTGCTGGCATACCGCGCCCGGGCTCTTGTGGACGGTGGGTCACCGTACTTCGCGACGTGTGCGTCGACCTACGTGGGCCATGGCCCCGTCTGGCGGCTGCTGGCGCACAACCAGACGCCCGAAACCGAATAGGCCTTTGCCCCGTTGCCTGCGGGCGGGCATAGTCCGCGCACCCAAGGAAAGAGCAAGCTGATGGACATCATTCCCGCCGGCAGCCAGGCGAGCGTGCCGGGCAATCCCGACTATTTCACCGGTCAGGTCTACCTCGATCCGATCGTCTCGTCCCATCCGCCATCGCAGGTGAACGCGGCGCGGGTGACCTTCGCCCCCGGGGCGCGGACCGCGTGGCACACCCATCCGCTGGGCCAGACGCTGCATGTTCTGACCGGCGAAGGCCGCGTCTGCGTGAAGGGCGAAGCGCCCCGGGTGATCCGGCCGGGCGATACCGTCTGGATCCCGCCGGGAGAAGTCCACTGGCACGGCGCCGGGCCCGACACGATGATGACCCATATCGCCGTGCAGGAAGCCGTCGATGGCAGCGCGGCTGACTGGTTGGAGCCTGTATCTGACGCGGATTACGCCACGTCAGCGGACTGACGTAAAGGCGCCGCGTTATCCCTCTGGACCACTGTCGCCGCCGCTCATAACGTGGCGGCGATGTTGAGATATATACTGAAACGGTTGGCGTCTCTGATGGTCACCCTGGCAGTGGCCAGCGTTGTCATTTTCGCCGTGATCGAGGTGGCGCCGGGCGATCCCGCGTCCTTCATGCTGGGGGTCAATGCGCAGCCCGACACGGTCGCGGCGCTGCGGGCCGAGCTGGGGCTCGATCAACCCAAGGTGCAGCGGTATTTCAGCTGGATCGGCAACATGCTGACCGGTGATTTCGGCACATCCTACACCTATCGCAGCCCGGTGACGGAGATCATCGGCGACCGGCTTTGGGTTTCGGTGCCGCTGGCGGTCTATGCGCTGGTGCTTTCCACGCTGATCGCCTTTCCCGCCGGCATCTTCGCCGCTGCGCGTCGGGGCAAAAGCGGCGACATCGCGGTGATCGGTGGCACGCAACTGGGTGTCGCGGTGCCGAACTTCTGGTTCGCGATGATGCTGGTGCTGGTCTTCGCCATCAACCTGCGCTGGTTCGGGGCGGGGGGCTTTCCCGGCTGGTCTGGCGGCGTGTTTCCGGCGCTGAAGGCGTTGACCCTGCCCGCCATCGCGCTGGCCCTGCCGCAGGCGGCGATCCTGACGCGGGTGATGCGGTCGGCCCTGATCGACGTTCTGGGCGAAGATTTCATGCGCACCGCCCGCGCCAAAGGCCTGACAAGGAGCCAGGCGATCTGGCGGCACGGGGTGCGGAACGCCCTGATCCCGGTGCTGACGATCCTTGGCCTGCAGGTGTCGTTCCTGATCGCGGGGTCCATCGTGATCGAACAGGTCTTCTACCTTCCGGGCCTTGGCCGGCTGATCTTCCAGTCGATCAACGCGCGCGACCTGATCGTCGTGGAATCGGTCGTCATGCTGCTGGTCTTCGCCGTGGTCCTGATCAACTTCCTTGTCGACATCACCTACGCCATCGTCGACCCAAGGCTGAGGCAGCGGTCATGATGCGCACGCGTTTCAACCTTGGCCTGGGCATTGCGCTGACGGCGATCCTGGGCGCAATGGCGCTGATCGCGCTGGTCTGGACGCCCTATGACGTGAACGTCATGAACATCGCCGGCAAGCTGCAGCCGCCGTCGATGCAGCACCTGCTGGGCACCGATCAGCTGGGGCGGGATATCCTGTCCATGATCATGGTGGGGGCGGGGACCTCCATCGCGGTGGCGGCCCTTTCCGTCGTCATCGGGCTGGTCTTCGGCGTACCGCTGGGGCTGGTCGCGGCGTCCAACAAGGACGGCTGGCTGGACGAGCTGATCATGCGGTGGAACGACGTGGTCTTTGCGTTCCCGTTCCTCGCGCTCGCCATCCTGATCACCGCCGTTCTGGGCGCATCGGCTGCCAATGCCGTGCTGGCCTTCGGCATCTTCAACATCCCCGTCTTCGCCCGCGTCACCCGCGGCGGGGCGCTCAGCCTGTGGGAGCGGGAATTCATCCTGTCGGCACAGGTATCGGGCAAGTCGCGGGCGTGGATCTCGGCCGAACATATCCTGCCGAACGTGGCGAACATCCTGATCGTGCAGGGAACCATCCAGTTCGCGCTGGGTATCCAGGTGGAGGCGGCGCTGTCCTTCATCGGCCTTGGCGTGCAGCCGCCCACGCCGTCGCTGGGCCGGATGCTGGCCGATGCGCAGACACTGGTGACGCTGGCGCCACACATGGCGATCTTCCCCGGCCTTGCCATCATCCTGATCGTGCTGGGCCTGAACCTGCTGGGCGACGGGCTGCGCGATCTGCTGGATCCGCGCCTGAAGGGGGACCGGTCATGAGCCTGCTTGCCATCGACAACCTGTCCCTGTCCATCGGGCGCTACGATATCCTGAAGAACGTCTCGCTGGATGTGGCCCCGGGCGAGATCGTGGCCGTCACCGGCGAAAGCGGGTCGGGCAAGTCGATGACGGCCCTATCCGTGATGCAGTTGCTGCCCGACCGCGCCGTGACCAAGGGCCAGATCACGCTGGACGGGCACGAGTTGCTGACAACATCCGAGGCCGAGATGTGCTCGATCCGCGGCCGCCTCACCGGCATGGTGTTCCAGGAGCCGATGACGGCGCTGAACCCGGTCAAGACCATCGGCGCGCAGGTGATGGAGACGATCCTGCTGCACACCAGCGCCACAAGGGCCGAGGCCGAAACCCGCGCCCGCGACGTGCTGGACCGGGTGGGTTTGCCGCAATCGCGCTTCCCGCTGGGCCGGTTCCCGCACGAACTGTCGGGCGGGCAACGGCAGCGGGTGGTGATCGCGATGGCCATCGCGCTGCGCCCGAAGCTCCTGATCGCGGACGAACCGACGACGGCGCTGGACGTGACGACTCAGGCGCAGATCCTCGACCTGCTGAAGGGGCTGGTGGCGGATTACGGCATGGGCATGCTGATGATCACCCACGATCTGGCGGTCGTGTCGGGCATGGCCGACCGGATCGTCGTGATGCGGTATGGCGAGGTGGTGGAAACCGGAGCCACGGCCGAGCTTTTTTCCAACATGCAGCATCCCTACACGAAGATGCTGTTCGACGCCTCGCGCCACCGGGTCGACCTGCCCGAAGCCCGTGCCGAGGCGCCCTTGCTGGAGGTTCGGAACGCGGTTCGCGACTACGCCCTGCCGCGCACGCAGCTGTTCCAGCCTCGGGAATATTACCGGGCCGTTCGGGATGTGTCGTTCACGCTGCAAAAGGGCGAACGGCTGGGCCTTGTCGGCGAATCGGGCTGCGGGAAAAGCACGCTGACCCGCGCGATCCTTGGGCTGGAACCCTTGCAAGGCGGAGAGATCAAGCTGAACGGGCTGCCTGTCCTGTTACAGGGCCGGCCCAATCTTGCGGTGCGCCGGCAGATGCAGGTGGTGTTCCAGGACCCGTTCGGATCGTTCAACCCGCGCCACCGGGTCGACCGACTGGTGACGGAACCGTTCCACCTGCTGGACGATCCGCCAAGGGGTCGGGCCCGGAAAGATGCGGTGGACGAAGCGCTTACCGCCGTCGGGCTGCAGCCGTCGGATGCCCGGAAATATATCCACGAATTCTCGGGCGGGCAGCGCCAGCGGATCGCGATTGCCCGGGCGCTGATCATCCGGCCCGAGCTGATCCTCTTCGACGAAGCGGTCAGCGCACTGGATGTGTCGGTACGGGCGCAGATCCTGGATCTGATTGCGGATCTTTGCCGGAGCTACGGGTTGAGCTATCTTTTCATCAGTCACGATCTTAGTGTCGTACGCACGATCACCGACCGGGTCATGGTCATGAAAGCCGGAGAAATCGTCGAAGAAGGCGGAACCGAGGCAGTGTTCAACGATCCGCAGCACCCTTACACGCAGGCCCTGATCGCCGCGGCGCCGGTGCTGCCCGATCCTGTGGAAGAGGCAGTGTAAGGCATGTCGAAAGACGTTCAGTTACGGCCGGTGGACCGGACGGACGCGCGTTTCCTGTCGGTGCTCCTGAATGTCTATCTGCTGGACGTTGCGCCAGGTGCGACGCTGGATCCGGTGAAGATGGTCGACCGCATCTGGAACGAAGGTGGGCACTACGGGCTGTGGATCATGGACGGGCCGAAGCGCGTGGGCTTCGCGCTGGTGCGCGATGCCAGGAATGGCGCGCGCGAACTGTCGGAGTTCTGTATTCTGGGCGCCTATCGCAACCGGGCGTTCGGCCGTGCCGCCGCCCATGCGCTGGTGAACGAATTGCCCGGCAAGTGGTTTCTGGGCGTGGCAAAGGGGGCCACGGGGGCCAGGGAATTCTGGCACAAGGTGCTGGAAGACTGCCCGAACATCCGCAACCTGAAATCAGGTCGCCCGCAATCAAGGCATCAAAGCGAAACATTGCATTTCGAGATCGTGGACGAGGGCGGTGCTCCGTCAGACGGATCAGGCCGCGGTAGCGCAGAAGAAAAAAAGACCGACAAGGCCGAAGTCTGACAGGGCCTGAGGCCGCCGCTTTCATGATGCCGCTTCGAAGTGGCTGGCACTGGACGGTACTTCAGACCACGACGGCAATCCGCTCCTGTTCGCCCACGCCGAAGACGCGTTTGTAGCGCTCGACCTCGTCCGCCGGTCCCAGCGCCTTTTCCGGGTTGTCCGAAAGCTTGACCGTCGGCCGTCCATTGGCGCTGACCGCCTTGCAGACAAGCGAGAACGGCGCGAGCGCGTCATCGGGGACCAGTCCGCGGAAATCGTTGGTCAGGAGTGTGCCCCAGCCATAGGACACCAGCGCCCGCCCGGCGAAGCGGTCATGCAGCTCCAGGATCCGGTCGACCGACAACCCGTCCGAGAAGATGATCCGTTTCGTCGTCGGATCCTCGCCGCGTGATTTCCACCAGTCGATGGCGGCCTCCCCCGCGGCGAAGGGATCGCCGCTGTCGATGCGCACGCCGGTCCAGCCGGCCAGCCAGTCTGGCGCGCGGTCGAAGAACCCCTGCGATCCGTAGGTGTCGGGCAGGATGATCCGCAGGTTGCCTTCGTGTTCGTCGTGCCAGTCCTGCAGTACGTCATAGGGCGCACGGGCCAGTGCCGCGTCGTCATCGGCCAGCGCGGAATAGACCATGGGCAGTTCGTGCGCGTTGGTGCCGATGGCCTCGACCTCGCGCCGCATGGCGATCAGGCAGTTCGACGTGCCGGTGAATTTCGGGCCCAGGCCTTCCATCATCGCCTGCACGCACCAGTCCTGCCACAGGAAGGAATGCCGGCGCCGCGTGCCGAAGTCGGCGATGAAAAGGCCCTCGACCCCGCGCAGCCGTTCGATCTTTTCCCACAGCAGCGTCATCGCGCGGGCGTAAAGCACCTGCAGTTCGAACCGTCCCATCGCGTTCAGAACGGCCCGGCCGCGCAGTTCCATCAGGATGGCCAGCGCCGGGATTTCCCACAGCATGACTTCGGGCCACGTGCCTTCGAAAGTCAGTTCGTACTGATCGCCCTTGCGTTCCAGCTGGTAGGGCGGCAGGCGCAGGTTTTCGAACCATTCCATGAAATCCGGGCGGAACATCTGGCGCTTGCCGTAGAACGTGTTGCCGCGCAGCCAGGTGCTTTCCCCGCGGGACAAGGACAGCGACCGGACATGATCGAGCTGTTCGCGCAGCTCGCCTTCGTCGATCAGATGCGCCAGCGGGATCGAGGTGGTGCGGTTGATCAGCGAAAAGGTGACCTGCGTGTCGGGCTTGTTGCGAAAGACCGACTGGCACATCAGCAGTTTGTAGAAATCGGTGTCGATCAAGGACCGCACGATCGGGTCGATCTTCCACTTGTGATTGTAGACGCGTGTCGCGATATCCACGGGCCGGCTCCTCCGCCACCATTGTTCCAGCTTACGGCTCAAGGCTCCCCTGCCGCGGCGCGGGCATGTCACACCAAGGCGCGGGGCAACGCAAGCCGGGAAAGACGGTGCGCGGCGATGGGCCGTTGCGTTCGGGATGCCGGCGAAAGGGCGCCTATTCCGCCGCGCGATGCTCCGGCGGGCGGCAATGGGTCCGGATCGCTTCCAGCAGCTGGGCCTTGCGGACGGGCTTGGACAGGAAGGCATTCATGCCCGCCTGCAGGCATTCGGCCCGGTCGCCCGCGAAGGCATTGGCCGTCAGGGCGATGATCACCGGTTGCGGGATGTCGTCCATCTCGCGGATCTGTCGTGTCGCCTCGATCCCGCTCATGATCGGCATCGACATGTCCATGAACACGACATCGGGTGCCAGCTTGCGGGTCAGGACCACGACTTCCTGGCCATCATGGGCAAACTGCAGATGCAGCGGGGACCCTTCCAGGAACTTCTCGATCAACAGGCGGTTCACCCGGTTGTCTTCGGCCACAAGGACCGACAGCCCGGCATACTGCGACATCGAGGTGGTCGAGCGCTCAGCTGACCGTTCCCCGGACACCCGTGCGCAATCCTCCGGGTAGGCCAGTGTCAGGTTTACAGTGAAGGTCGTGCCGACCCCTTCTTCCGATGTGACCTCGATCCAGCCGCCCATCGCCTCCACGATCATGCGGGCGATGGTAAGGCCCAACCCCGTGCCACCGAACCGCCGCGTGGTCGATGCCTCGGCCTGGCTGAACCCTTCGAAGACGCGATCCAGCTTGTCGGACGGGATGCCGATGCCGGTGTCGCACACTTCGAAGATGACATCGTGCCCTGCCCCGGTATCAAAGCTGCGCGCCCGTAATGTGACCGAGCCGCTTTCGGTGAACTTCACCGCATTGCCGACGAGGTTCAGCAGCACCTGCCGCAGGCGCCCGTCATCGGCAAAGACAGTTTGCACCAGCGTGTCGCCGGTATCGAGCTCAAGCCTCAGGCCCTTGTCGCGGGCTTGCGGGCCCAGAAGGCGGATAAGCGCGGTCAAGGTTTCGGGCAGATCGAAGTTCACCGGGCTCAACCGCATCTTTCCGGCGTCCAGTTTCGACAGGTCGAGGATATCGTTGATCACCGTCAACAGCGCCTGGGCCGAACTTCGGATGGTGTCGGCAAACAGCCTCTGATCCTCGTCCAGGTCGGTTTCGGCCAGAAGGTCGGCCATGCCCATCACGCCGTTCATGGGTGTGCGGATCTCGTGACTCATAGTGGCAAGGAAATCTGCCTTGGCTTTCGCGCCTTCTTCGGCTGCGAGTTTTGCCGCTGCCAGCTCGGTCGCGTGAAGTCTGGCGGCAGTGACATCGCGTTCGACGGAAACGACCATTTCCGGCTGTCCGTCTTCGCCCGCCACGGGGACAATGTTGATGTCGGTCCAGATCTTTCCGCCGGCCTTGGTGTAATTCAGGATCTCCCCCCGGAAGGGGCGGCCGTTTCGCACCGCATCGGCAATCGCGGCAACCGTTTCATCGGACGTGTCGGGCCCGTCCAGAAGATCGCCGATCCGGCGACCCTCCGCTTCCTCCCTCGTGTAGCCGGTGTTGCGGGTGAACGCGTCGTTCACCCACGTGATGACGCCCCCGGGCCGGGACAGGATCACGCTGTCATTGGCATTGCGCGCGACGAGGTTCAGCCGGTGCATTTCCCGTTGCCTTCGGCGCATCGCGTCATTGGCGGCGGCCAGTGCGTTGGCCTGCTCCTTCAGCACCTGATCCTGCCGCCGCCGCTGCCGCCTTCCCGAATAGACGGAATCGAGAAACATGCGCACGTAGAAGGCCAGCAGCACGGCGCCCAGCGTGTTCAGGATCAGCACCGGATCCCATTCATCGGCCCGGATAAGCGATCCGGTCAGAACCGTGGCAAGCGTTACAATGTAGATCCCCAGCCGGATACGGGTGACGCGGGGGTGATAGGGCATCAGAAGGCCGGAACTGGCGGCCATGCTGACCATGAAAGCAAGGGCGAACAGCGGCGCCTGCCCGGTGACGCTGCCGAAAAACATGACGAACACGCATATCGAGAAGGCGAGCGATTGCACGATCGCCGAGATCATCGTGCGGCGAAATCCGTCCTCCAGCGACAGCGTCCGGCCCAGTCGGGAGCGCACGCGGCGCATCGTCCGGTTATCAATGAATTCAACGGTGAGCAGCATCAGGTACGTGAAGATACCCAGCACCGGACCTTCGAAGGTCAGGATAACCAGACCGCAGATGGCATAGCCCAGTTGCCGTGCCGTTGCCTGATGCAGGCGCACGTCAAGATACTGGACAAGCGCCGCCTTGGGATCGTCGTCCTGAAATTGCGGGGCCGATGCTGACGCGTCGTCCGGGGAGGCGGAGGCCATAAGCGCCCTCTGGTCCGTTGCCTATCGGTCCAGAGGTCTAGCGCGGATCGGGTTAAGACTTTGCAAGCGCGGAACGAACAGCGCGATCAGGCGAGCGTCACGCCGGCATTTTTCATCGAATCTATGGCCGAAGCGTGCGAGCCGTCCATGTCGAGCCCCCGGCACGCGTCGAGGATCACCCGTGTCTCGAACCCCGCCTTGGCGGCGTCGACGGCCGAAAAGTGCACGCAGAAATCGGTGGCCAGCCCCACGACGGTCACCGTCCCGATCCCGCGGCTGTTCAGATAGCCGTCGAGCCCGGTATTCGTGCTGTGATCGTTCTCGAAGAACGCGGAATAGCTGTCGATGGCGGGATTGTAGCCCTTGCGGATGATCAGGTCGCCATCGGTGCGGAGATCCGGGTGGAAGGCCGCGCCATGGGTGCCCTGCACGCAATGGTCGGGCCACAGAACCTGCTCGCCATAGGGCATCGTGACCATGCCGAACGGCTCCTTGCCGGGATGCGCACTGGCGAAGGACGAATGCCCGGCGGGATGCCAGTCCTGCGTCAGGATAACGGCGTCGAAATCGTCCATCATCGCGTTGATCATCGGCACGATCGCGTCACCGCCGGGCACGGCAAGTGCACCGCCGGGGCAGAAATCGTTCTGGACATCGATCACAAGCAGGGCATGGGCCATCGGGTCGCCTCCGGTTCTGGGTCTGATTTGGGTAGGATGGTGTCCGCCTTCCGTCAACCGGGGGGCTTGCATGGACCCGGGGCTCTGACTAGAGGATCGGCGCCATGTACGTGATCGCGGCACTTTATCAATTCACCCGCTTCGACGATCCCGCGGAGCTGCAACCCGGGCTGGCCGACCTGTGCGCGAAGCAGGGCGTCAAAGGCACGCTTCTGTTGGCGCGAGAAGGCATCAACGGTACCATCGCGGGATCGCGGGCCGGCATCGACACGGTGTTGGCGCACATTCGCAGCCTGCCGGGCTGTGCCGGGCTGGACTGGAAGGAAGCTACCGCCAAACACCCGCCCTTTGCCCGCATGAAGGTTCGCCTGAAGAAGGAAATCGTGACCATGGGCCAGCCGGACGTGGATCCGATGGCCGCGGTCGGGCGTTATGTCGATCCGCAGGACTGGAACGACCTGATCCGGTCCGACGATGTCGCCGTGATCGACACCCGCAACGACTACGAGGTCGCCATCGGCACGTTCGAGGGTGCCATAGACCCCGGCACGCAGTCCTTCCGCGATTTCCCCGCCTGGTGGGAGGCGAACAAGCACCGCTTCGGCAACAAGCGGATCGCGATGTTCTGTACCGGCGGCATTCGCTGCGAGAAATCCACGAACTACCTGCTGGGGCAGGGGGTTCCGGAAGTCTATCACCTGAAGGGTGGCATTCTGCGGTATCTGGAGGAGACGCCCGAAGACGACAGCACCTGGCAGGGCGAATGCTTTGTCTTCGATAACCGGGTCAGCGTCGGCCACGGTCTGAAGGAAGGCCCGCACCTGCTGTGCCACGGCTGCCGCCGCCCGATTCTACCCGAAGACCGGATGCGCCCGGGATACGAGGACGGCGTGTCGTGTCATCACTGCATCGACGAGACATCGGACGCCGACAAGGCCCGCTTCCGCGAACGCCAGCGCCAGATCCGCCTGGCCCGCGAGCGCGGCGAAGAGCACCTGGCACCCCAGGAATAGCTGTGCCCGCAGGGTGCGTGCTTTGCACGCACCATAAACCGGCCGCCGAATTTCGAGCGGTGCATGGGGACCACGCACCCTACGGCGGATGCCTTGGTTGCGCGGGAAGCCAGCCAAGGCGGGGACTTTGCATGCCGCATACTTCTCCGGGATCGACGAACAGGTCAGGGGGATCTGGAATGACTGAAACCACATTGAACATCGGCACGGTCGGAATCATCGGCGGCACCGGCACGCTGGGCTCTGCCATCGTCCGGGCGCTTCTGGCGCGCAAGGTCGTGTCGCCTGACCGGCTTTGGCTTGCAAACCGGAGCGGTGAAGCCGGGCCGTTCAGCGATATCCCAGGCATCAATGTCACGCGCCGCGCGCAGGATCTGGCAGAGACCTGCGACGTCATCGTGTTGTCCGTTCCGCCCGCCAGCATCCCGGAACTGGACCTGACCGCGCCCGACGCGCTGATCCTGTCGGTCATGGCCGGCGTGTCGCTCAAGACGCTGACCGGCTGCACGGGCGCCCCCCGCGCCGTGCGCGCAATGAGCAGCCCCGCCGCCGCACGCCATCTGGCCTACTCGCCGTGGATCGCGAGCGCGACCGTAACAGAAAAAGACCGCGCACGTGTGACAGCCATCTTCGGCGCCTGCGGCACGACGGACGAGATCGCGGACGAGTCCCAGATCGATATCTTCACCGCGATGACGGGCCCGGTCCCGGGCTTCGTTGCCCTCTACGCGCAAGCAATGACAGACTACGCGGCCAACCGCGGTGTATCGCCCGACATCGCAGACCGCGCCGTCCGACAGCTGTTCCTCGGCGCGGGCCTCATGATGTCAGACGGCCCCATGACACCGGCCGACCACGTTGCCGAGATGATCGACTACGCCGGAACCACTGCTGCCGGGCTGGAAGCGATGCTCGCTACAGATCTCTTCGACAGCATCGCCGAAGGTCTCGACGCCGCAGTGGCCAGAACCCTGTCCATCGCGCCGGAAACCTGAGGCCACCCTGCCCAAACGGAAAGCCAAGGCCCCCGTTCTCTTTCTTCACGAAGTATTCCGGGGGAGTCCGAGCCGCAGGCTCGGG
>TARA_R110002020_G_scaffold135680_3_pt1 | contig 11412 bp, 10 predicted proteins | sample TARA_R110002020 | Tara Oceans TARA_R110002020 (sample SAMEA4396489) | marine metagenome | biome: Westerlies Biome; feature: [MES] marine water layer (ENVO:01000295) within the mesopelagic zone...; material: water (ENVO:00002006), including particulate matter (ENVO:01000060) such...
GGGTGTCGTGACGCGCGGGTATCGTGACGGGTGTCATGACGAGAATCGCGATCATCGGACTGGGCGAAGCCGGCCGTCTCTACGCGGCGGGGCTTGCTGGGGCCGGCGCCGAGGTGCGCGGCTTCGACCCGTACCAGGACACGCGCATGACGCCGGGCCCCGTGGTCGACCAGCGCGACGAGCTGGCTGACGCCACGGGCGGCGCGGATGTCGTCCTGAGCCTGGTCGGCGCGTCGGCAGCGGTCGAGGTTGCGACCGCGACGCTCCCGCTCCTCGGTGCACAGACGATCTACGCCGACCTCAACACCACTGCGCCGGAGATCAAACAGCACATCGCACAGCGGGCGGAGCGCTCCGGGGTGCTTATGGCCGACGTGGCTGTGCTCGCACCCGTGCCGCGCGACGGGCACCGCACCGCGCTTCTCGCGAGCGGCTGTGGCGCCGAAGGCTTTGTGGCTCTCATGGGGCCGTTCGGGATGCCGCTCACGGTGGTGCCGGGCGCTGCCGGCGAGGCGGCGCGCATGAAGCTACTGCGGAGCATCTTCATGAAAGGTCTCGCGGCGCTCGTGATCGAGAGTCTGGGAGCCGCGCGGGTGTCCGGTTCCGAGGTCTGGTTGCGTGACCGCATCGCGCAAGAGCTCGGCGAGGGCGGTGCGGCGCTCGTGGAGCGGCTCGTCTCGGGCTCGTATGAGCACGCGCCGCGCCGTGAACAAGAGGTGCGCGCATCACTGGCAGAGCTCGAGGCATCCGGTCAACCCGCTGATATGACGCGCGCGACGCTCGCATGGTTCGAGCGGATCCTGGCTGAACGAGACTGACCCTCGCTGTTATGCGCCGGCTCTTCAGTCGACCGTGAGTTCAGCGGCCACGCTCTCCTTCAGCCGAAGCATGTCGACCTTGCCGTGGGGTGTGCGTTCGAGACTCTCGCGGACGAAGACGTTGCGCGGCTTCTTGTAGCCGGCCAGGCGCGCACCGACGTGATCGCGCAACTGTTCCGTGTCGACCGTCGCGCCGGGCGCCGGCACGACGACGGCGGTGACGACCTCGCCGAAGCGGGCGTCGGGCATGCCGAAGACCACGGCATCCGCGACGGATGCGTGGGTCAACAAAGCTTCTTCCACCTCGACCGGGTAGACCTTCTCGCCCCCGGTGTTGACGACGGCGCTGCCACGGCCGAGCAGCTCGACCGCTCCCTCGGGCAGCACGCGCACCCAGTCGCCGGGCACGACGTGACGGACTCCGCGGAGTTCGGGGAAGGTCGCACGCGTCTTCTCCTCATCGCCCAGGTAGCCTCGCGGCAGGGTTCCCCGGAACGCGAGGATGCCGCGGGCGCCGACCGCGTGCTGCACCTCTTCCTGCTGCTCGTCCAGCACGACGGCGCCCGGCATGAGCCGGAAAGTGCCCGGCACATCCTTGACCGATGTCGTGACGTTCACGGCGAAGGGCCCGCCTTCGGTCGAGGCCAGCAGGTCGATGATCGATGTCAGTCCGAGATCGTGCAGGCGACGTTTGGCCACGTCTCCGAAGCGCATCCCCGAACTGATCGCCGACGAGACGCGCCCGAGCCGCGTGATGCCTGCCTGTTCGGCGGCGGCGGCGAGGGGGAGGGCGATCGCGTCACCCGCCACTATGAGCCGCGTGACGCCCGCGTCGATGCTGAGGCGCACCGCGGCGTCGGCGTCGAGGCGAGGGGAGGAGGTGACAACGACCGTGCCGCCGAGGATCAACGTGTTGATGGAGGTGAACAGCGCCGTGCCGTGCATGAACGGGGCGAGCGGCAGGCTCACGACGTGGGGCGTTTCAGGGGAGAGGGCGATGCCGACGGCCTGCGTCATATCGGTCGGTGGGCGGACGCCGACCGAGTCGTAGATCGAGTACAGCTGAACGTCCAGGATGTCCTCCGCGCCCCAGAGCACGGCCTTCGGCCGGCCCGTGGTTCCGCCCGTGTAGAGGCGGAGCTCGCCGCCGGGCGGGGGTGTCTCGGGCAACAGCCCGGGGGTTGCGATGACGTCGGCGTAGCTGGTCGCCTCGGCGAGCACGGGCCCCGTGCCCGCGCTCACATCGTCGATCTCGATGAGCACGGGACGGATGGCGCACAGCAGCACGGCCTCCGCGACGACATCGGCCAGCGAGGCCGGATAGAGCAGGGCGCCCGCGCTGCTGTCATTGAGCAGCCCGGCGACTTCGGCGGGACGGAACCGGTAGTTGATGGGCGTTGGAGCGATACCCGTCGCGAATCCCGCGTAGAAGGCGACGAGGTACTCGGGCCGGTTGTGGAGCAGGATCCCGAGGCCGTCGCCCGGCCCCAGGCCCCGTTCGGTCAGATGGCGAGCGAGCGAGCCCGCTGCATCCGTGAACCGTCGGTAGCTGATGCGTTCGTCGGGGGCGACGATCGCGGTGCGGTCGGGCATCGCGCGCCCGAGCGCCTGCCAGACGTCGCTGTAGTAACCCTTCATCGCCGTAGCCATGACCGCGCGTCAGGACAGGTCCGGCGGACCGGATGTCTGGGCCAGAGCGCCCAGATCGTCTCGCCACGCCTCGTCGATCCGCTCGGCGCTCCAGCCGCCGTCGTGGTCGAGGGTGCGGAGCGCTGACGGGTGCGCATACAGGGTGAGTCGATCGCCGCCGATCCCGATGGCCTGACCGGTGACGTGTGCCGAGCGCTCGGAGGCGAGCCAGACCAGCAGCGGCGCGACGTCCTCGGGGGTTCCCAGAGCGTGGCTGCTTCGGTATTCGCGCGGAATCTCGCCGGTCGCGAGGAAGTCCTCGTAGACCTGCGTGTACGCGGGGATCGTCGCTGTCATCGGTGACAGGGCCGTGGGAATCACCGCATTCGCGGTGATTCCGGCGCGCGCGAGTTCGAGCGACCAGGTGCGTGCCATCGCGACGAGGCCCGCCTTCACCGCGGCATAGTTCGTTTGTCCGAAGCTGCCGAACTGGCCTGCAGGCGACCCGATCACAATGATCCGTCCGCCGTCACCCTGCTCGCGCATGGCGATCGCGGCGGCACGGCCGCACGTGAACGTGCCGCGCAGGTGCGTGTCGACGACGGAGTCGAAGTCCTCGTCCGACATCTTCCACAGCACGCGGTCGCGCAGCACGCCCGCGTTGGCGATCAAGACGTCCAGGCGCCCGAACTGCGTCAGGGCCGCGTCGACCAGCGCCTCTGCCGTGCTCGCGGGGCCGACGGGCGCGACGACGGCGACGGCTCGCCCGCCCGTGCTGGTGATGGCGGCCACCGTCTCGGCAGCCGTCACGGGGTCCACATCGTTGACGACGACGGCGGCACCCGCGTCTGCAAGCGCGACGGCATAGGCGCGTCCGAGGCTTCGCCCGCTGCCGGTGACGATGGCGACACGACCGTCCAGGCGGACTGCTTCGGTAGATGGCGTCATGGCTTCTCCTTTGAGCATGAGCGTGAATCCGTGCGACTGCGCACCGACTCATATTCAGGATAACTGAAACTCAGGACCGGTAGGAAGCGACCCGAACGCGCTACCCTGAACCGCGGCGGGAGGAGGAGCACGTGGAGAGCAGTCGTGGACTCGTGTACATCATCAAACAGCTCGACCTGGCTTTGCGTCCACGGTTGTTCGAGGCCTGTGCGGCGGCCGGCATGACCGCGGCCCAGTACACGGCGATGACGGTACTCGCCCGACGCCCCGGCATCACGAGCTCAGAGCTTGCGCGGCGCTCGTTCGTCCGCGCGCAGACCATGGCCGCGACGATGGACCCGCTGTTTGATTCCGGGTACGTCCGGCGCGAGAGCGATCCCCTGCACCGTCGTCGCATCCTGCTCTTCCTCACCGAGAGCGGCGCGGAGGCCGTTGCGGGTCTGACGCCGCAGGTCGAGGCACTCGAGGATCTGCTGGTGTCGGATCTGTCGGAGAGCGAGCGCGAGCAGTTCGGCGACTATCTGCGGCGCGCGCGCAACGCGCTCGATCGGGCCGGGCATCGCGTGCCCGCGGCACCGGAGTCGGATCTCGCTCCGGCTGACCCGTGAACATCTCAGGTGTTGCGTGAGTACGCCAACACGGCGAGCGCCTCGAGGAAGCGCTCCCTCTCCGGTGCGGGCACGGGTTCGAGAAGCCGTTCTTGTACCTGCATGACCGGCGTGAAAGTCGACTCCGCCGTCTGTTTCCCTGTCGTCGTCAACGTCAGGAGCCGCAGGCGACGATCGAGCGGATCATTTTCTCGTGCGATCCATCCTCTCCGCGCGAGGCGGGCGATGATGTCGGCGGCCGTGGACTTGTCGAGCGCCGCTCGCTCACCCAGGTTGCGCTGACTGATACCGGGATATTGCGCGAGAGTCTGAACGGCGGCGAACTGGGGCCCGGTTATTGTCTGCCCGAACGTTTCGGTCCAGAGAGCCGTGTGCATCTGCTGTGCGCGGCGCAGCAGCGCTCCGGGCGCGTCGCTCCGTAGCGTCGAGATCGGGCTCACAACGAACGCTGCCCAGTTTCGCGGATCCAACGAAGCTATCTGGCGCAACCCGGACACAAGATGTGGTCGCTGCGCCATCGGTACGATTTCGAGCAGCCGATCTTGCACGGACTGGGCGATGCTCGTCAAGCGATCGAGCGTAGCTCCGACGCCCGGCGCGAGTGTCAACACATTGCGGCGGGCGTCTTGGGGGTCGCCCTCGCGGACGATCCATGCCCGGTCCGTCAGCCGAGCCACGACGTCCGCCACGGAGGACTTGTCGAGGGAGACGAGCTGCCCGAGGCGATGCTGGTCGATCCGCGGGTGCGCGGCGAGCGCGGTGAGCACGGCATATTGCGGACTGGTCAGATCCGTTCCGAACGATTCCGTCCAGATCGCGGTATGGACCTGCTGAGCGCGTCGCAGAAGATGGCCACAGATCGCGTGCATCGGGACGCCCCCGAGGGGCGCTCCACCATCGGCGGGATGCGAGTCGACCATCGCCGCCCATCATGTCACGAACGGGAATGCGCCCCATCCCCTGTGTCAGGTTTCCGGATGGCGCGCCCTCCCGATCGATAACGCGGGTTGTGCGGTGAGGAACCCGGCGAAGAAGTCCGTCAGTTCGGCGCGGGCGTCGAGGGGCAGGACGTGCGCGACATACTGATCGGGTCGCACGATGACAAGCGCTCCCGCATCGGCGATCCCACGCTCGGCGAAGATGTCGCGCTTCGGATGCTTTGCCCACGCCTTCTCCCAGTCCTGGAGATGCAACGGGCCCGTGCGCGGGATCAGCGCGGCGGGAAGGCGGGTTACGTCGATTTCGTGGTGCCCGGATCGGAAGACGCCGTGCACATCGATGACCGCGTCGAGGTCGTCCGCCTCCGCGGCGAAAACCCGCAGGGGGGAGTCCGGAGCGTCCGACAGCCACGAAGCGGTGTTCAGGAGTTCCGCATCATCACTCGAAGCGAATGCGTAGATTCGCCATCGCCCGTCGGCTCGATGAGCGTGCCCGAGCTCCATCGGCTTGGCGTCGGCGAGACGCACGACAGGGGTCGAGTGGAATCTCGTACCGATCACGAAGCCGGAGGCCAGTGACTGGTACTGGCTCGTGCCCGTCAGCGTCGAGGGTTGATAGGTCGTGGCGAGTCCGGCGGTGTACCGGCCCTGCCGGGCGAACTCGTCTCGCAGTTCGGTCGCCGTCACGCCGCCTTCCTCGGGGCGATCCGGGTCGAAGGTCGGCTGCGCGACGAACGCCGACCAGAACCGATCGAACTCGATCAGGTCCTTGGCCACGGATTGGCGCTCGGCCGAATACGTCCGAAGAAGCTCGGCGGGGGAGCGACCCTGCAGGACAGCGGCGAGCTTCCAGCCCAGATTGAAGGCATCCTGCATCGACACGTTCATGCCCTGTCCGGCTTTTGCCGAGTGGGTGTGGCACGCGTCACCCGCGATGAACACACTCGGCTCGGGCGCGGTGTCTGCGTTGTCGAAACGATCGCTGAGTCGTTGTCCGACCTCGTAGACGGAAGACCAGGCGACCGAGCGGACGTCTATGGAATAGGGATGCAGGATCGAGTTGGTGACGGCGGTGAGTTGCTCGACCGTGGTCTGCCGAATGCGGCTGTCCCCGGCGGGCACGGCGCCGAGATCAACGTAACAGCGCACCATGTTCCCGCCCTCGCGGGGGATCATGATGAGGCTGCCGCGTCCCGCGGACTGGATTACGTTCTTCGTGCGCCAGTCCGGAAAGTCGGTCGTGGCGAGCACATCCATCACGCCCCACGCATGGTTGGCGGCGTCACCCTTCAGCTCGAGGCCGATCGCCTGGCGGACGGAGCTGCGGGCGCCGTCGCACCCGACGACGTAGCGGGCGCGGATCGTGAATTCGCTCTCGCCCGTTGTGTCGGCCCGGCGCAGCCGCACCTCGACCGGATAGTCGCCGTCGAGAACCGTGAGGTCCACGAATTCGATCCCGTAATCCGGAACCAGCTTGCTGGCCGAGGACTCCATGTGATCGAGCAGGTACTGCTGCATGCGTGCTTGGTTCACGATGACGTGCGGGAACTCACTGAGCCCCTCGGGGGTGTCGTCGACCCATCCCGTGCGAACGATGCGCGAGCGGTCCTCAGCCGAGGGTCCCCAGAAGCGCGTTTCGTTGACCCAGTAAGCCTCGCGCACGAGAGCCTCGGCGAGACCGAAGCTCTGGAACATCTCGACCGTGCGGCATGCGACTCCATCTGCCTGCCCGACCTGAAGGGGGCCGTTCCGACGCTCGACGATTCGCGTATCGATGTCGGGGAAGGCCGCCAGTTGGGCGCCCAGGACGCAGCCGGCGGGCCCGGTTCCGACGATCAGCACATCGACCTCGCTGGGCATGTCGACGGATCGGGCGAGTCCGTAGTCCCGGGCCGGAAGCTCGTCGGGATCGCCGGGCCGATAGCCGTCACGGTAGAACTGCATGTCATATCTCCTTCGATGCGCGGCAGCGTCGATCACGAAAGATCGTCCGTATACGTACAATATCACCGTACACCCACCTCGTGCACGAGCGTGCTCGTTCGGAGCATGCGCGTCACGAGGCGGTCATGACGAAGGGCGCACGAACCTCTCGTTCGTGCGCCCTTCGGCGGGGAGTCGATCAGTCGAGCGCGTCGACGATCGTGAAGCCAGCCCCGTTGTACATCTGGACGACGACGGTGCTCATGGCCGGTCGGTCATCGGTCGTCGTGTCGATCACGCCGCCGTCGAGGAGGAACGGCGCCGAGTAATCGCTGATCGAGCGGAGGGCCTCCATGAAGCTCTCCCGCGTCGGTTCCTCCATCTTCATGAACGCCTGCTCGAGGATCGATGCTCCGATCCAGCTCCAGAGGCACTGGGGGAAACTGGGCTCACCCGGCTGCGCCGTGTATTCCGCGAGCGCGTCGAGGAATACCGTGCTGTTCGGGTCCTCCGTGAACAGCGGCGAGCCCACGGTCATTGACGATGCCGTGGTGTAGATGCCCGGGAAGGTGTCGGCCACTCCGGAGGGGACGAGGAACGCTGCGGGGCTCGCAGAGACCGAGGGGAGGAAGATGCTGGGGTGCCACCCGATCGTGTCGGCCTGCTGCAGCGAGCCGATCACGAGCGGTGCCAGCGAAGACATGGCGTTGAGGAAAACGTCGGCATCCGTCGACGCGAGGTCGGTGATCTGGGCGTTCACATCGGTTGAGGTGGCCTCGTAGCCCAGCTCCTTGACGACTTCGACGTTGTCAGCGTCCTCGATCGCCTCCCTGAAGCCCTCGACGTAGCCCTCACCGAAGTCGTCGTTCTGGAACAGGATGGCGACCTTGTGGTCATCGGGGGAATTGGCGAGCAGTTCGCCGAACGCCTCGCCCTCCTGCTGATAAACCGGAAGCAGGCCCAACTGCCACGGACTTTCTTCGCGGTTGCTGAACAGCGGATCACCCGTTTGCAGAAGAACCTGCGGGAACTCGGCGTCGATGGCGGCCTCGCGCCACGCGCGGTTCGTTGGCGTGCCGAGACTCAGTGCCGCCGCGAACGCACCGTCCGCTTGCATCTGCTGGAAGTTCGCGAGCGCGCGCTGCGGGTCGTAGCCGTCGTCGTAGGCCGTGAACTCCACCGTGCGGGTCTTGCCGTCGCCGAACTCGATACCGCCCTCGGCGTTCTTCGCGCCGAAGTAGGCGAGCCCGCCGTCGACGGCGCAGTTGCCGACACCCGCCGCGTTGCCCGTGAGCGGCGCCGTTGTGCCGATCGTGATGGATGTGTCGGTGATGCCGGGGCTCGCTTCGACCGTGCCGTCGCTCGCATCGCCCGAGCCCCCACCCCCTCGAGCGCATCCGGTCATCGCCAAGGCGATGACGCTGATCGTTGCGAGCGTCGCGTACGCGCGACGCGAGGAACCTGAGATCTTCATCGAGCTGTGCCTCCCGTGGTGGTGACGCTCATCCCGCCGGGGTCGTCGCTGAACTCGGCGGTCTGGTGATGGCGTCGCGGCCGCGACCTGAATGGGCGCCTGACCGGGATGTGGATCCGTGACCATCCTGTGCGGCCGCTCTTTCGACGGTCAAACAGAACAATGCGAGGATGAAGCACGGTTTTGCTGGGTTATACAGTGAGCGCATGGTCAATGTCGATCCCACGCTCGAGGGTCAGCTCACCCGTGGTGAGCTCACCTTCCGTCAACTCGCCCACTTCGTCGCCGCTGCGGACGCCGGCACGATCAGCGGGGCCGCGAAGACGCTACGGTTCTCGCCGTCCGCCATCTCGGCCTCGATAACCGAGCTCGAGCGTGCGCTGGGCGCTGAGCTCTGCGTTCGCCGTCGCGCTCAGGGTGTCACGCTCACCTCCACGGGGACTCTCGTCCTCGAGAAAGCGCGGCGCCTGCTGAACGATGTCGCCGAGCTGAACTACGCCGTGCAGGGTGGCGGGTCCGAATTGGTCGGGCCCGTCGTGCTGGGGTGCTTCGCTACGCTCGCGCCCGCCGTGCTCCCACGCATCCTCGAGGAGTACGAGACGCTGCATCCGCAGGTCTCGATCGACTTCGTCGTAGGAGCGCAGGACGAACTCACCGCCGCGCTGCGTTCGGGCGCGATCGACGTGGCGATCATGTACGACATGGGCGGGTTCGAGGCACTCGAGACGTTCGAGTTGTACGCGGCGCGCGGATACGCCCTCTTCGGCGCCGGCAACCCGCTCGCGAACAAGAAGGTCGTGGCGCTCGAGGAGCTGGCCGACCTTCCCTTCGTCCTGTTCGATCAGACGCCCAGCACCCGCTACGCCATGTCGATCTTCGAGGCGCGGGGGTTGACTCCGCGCGTACGGCACCTCACGCACGCGTTCGAGCTCACTCGCTCGATCGTCGCCCGCTCCGACTCCGCCTACGCCGTATTGGTGCAACGTCCGGCCAACAAGCTGAGCTACGAAGGGCTGCCGATCCTCGAACGCGAGATCGTGCCGCCGCCGCCATCGGTGTCGGTAGTCTTTGCCTGGGCTCGAGGAGTGGCTCTCTCGAGCCGGGCGCGGGCGCTCGCCGACCTCGTACGCCAGCAGTACGCGCGCGGAGACGCCTACACGGGTACTGACTAAAGCGATTTTCGTGAGCTTTATCGTCGAATTGTTCTGTTTGACCGCAAATGGACTCGTAATCAGGATGGAGGGACTACTCCCCACAACCAGCGCGGCACCGACGCCACGCGAGAGGCGGTTCCGATGTCCATCCTCACCCCTACGTCCGCTCGAGTCGCTCCCGCGCCGAACCTATCCGCCGACGATGTCGTCGACTCGGCCGTCCAACTGATCCCGTTGCTGCGAGAACGAGCAGCCGAGGTAGATCGCGAGCGCCGGATCCCCGACGACACCTACCGCCGACTCGGCGACGCGGGCTTGCTGCACGTTCTGAAGCCGAAGAAGTACGGCGGGCTCGAACTCAGTGAGCACGAGCACGCGCGCATCGCGATGAACCTGGCGCGCGGATGCGCCTCCACGGCGTGGGTGTTCTCGATCCTCAGCTCCGACAACATGGCGATCCTCGCCTACCCCGAAGAGGTCCAAGACGAGATCTGGGGATCCGATACCTACGCCACTCTCGCCGGCAACACCAACCTCAATCCGAAGGCCGTCGCGAAGAAGGTGGACGGCGGATACCTGTTGACCGGTAAGTGGGGATTCTGCAGCGGGTCTGACTTCTCCGAGTGGCTCATTTTCAACGCCCCCGTCGGTGACGACGGCGAGGGTCACATGTTCCTCGTGCCGCACGACGATGCGGAGACGATCGACGATTGGCACCCGACCGGCATGCGCGGCACGGGCAGTCGTTCGATGTCGGTGACTGATGTCTTCGTTCCCGAGCACCGTGTCCAGCGGACGGCGGACACCGTGCGAAAGCTGAAGGAACGCCGGTCGATGCATCCCACGTTCGACACGATGTACGCCACATGGCCCTCTCACGGTCGTTTCCCGTTTGCGTCATGTGCCGTCGGTGCCGCGTGGGGTGCTGCCGAGCACTTCGCCGAGACGGTCGGGTCGTCTACCCGTGTCGCCAACGCGCTCGGCGGCTCCGTGAGCCTCTCCGAGCAGGAGTACGTGGCCAGCGAATTCGCCCAGGCGCAGGGTGACATTCAGATGGCGCGCCTGCTGATCGAGAAGCGAAGCTTCGAGGCATCCGAGCGAGCGCGCCTGCGCGAGGAGTCCAGCGAGGCCGACACCGCCCGAGAGGCCCGTGACAATGCGCTCGTGACGCGCACAGCACTGCGCTCGGTACAGCAGATCTTCTCGCTCGTCGGTGCACGGGCGGGTAATGCCGAGCACCCGATCTCGCGCGCCAAGCGCGATGTCGAGATGATCTCGCATCACGTGACCCTGAACTGGCGCCAGGGCGCCATCCGGTACCTTGCCTCGGTCTCATGAGAGCGGACCGACGATGATCAGCCCCGATGACTTCAAGGCCGCATTCCGCTCGCATCCGGCGGGGGTCTCCCTGATCACCGCCGACGCGCACGGCGTCCCGATCGCGCTGACCGCGTCTTCCGTGTCGGCCGTCAGCGCCGACCCGCCCCTGCTGATGTTCTCGGTTTCGGTGCACAGTTCCAGCGCCGTCGTGCTCCGACTGGCCGATACGGTCGTCGTCCACCTTCTCTCGGCAGAGAATCTCGATCTGGCCGTCTTGGGTGCGACGAGTGGCATCGATCGGTTCGCCGACACGACGCGCTGGAGGCGACTCGACACGGGCGAACCCGTTTTCGACGATGCCCATACCTGGTTGCGCGCGCGCATCCTGCACCGGATCGACGCCGGTGGGTCGACGGTATTCGTTGCCACGGCGGTCGAGTCGCGTCTCGACGGCGGTGCCGAGATGCCGGATGGCCTGGTCTATCAGAACCGCACCTGGCATCGGCTCAACGCCGAGTCCGTCGCCCACCCGACCGAACTCGTCGCCCAAGCCCGGTCGTGAATGCGGCGCACGCCTGACCCGGTGGTCATCGCCCCGGA
>TARA_R110002020_G_scaffold35123_4_pt1 | contig 11409 bp, 11 predicted proteins | sample TARA_R110002020 | Tara Oceans TARA_R110002020 (sample SAMEA4396489) | marine metagenome | biome: Westerlies Biome; feature: [MES] marine water layer (ENVO:01000295) within the mesopelagic zone...; material: water (ENVO:00002006), including particulate matter (ENVO:01000060) such...
ATATCGGCGAAAGTCTGACCCAAGGCATTAGCAAATTGCATAAAGCCGTTAATAAATGGGATACCGAACTTAGCAAAAGCTTCAATTGCTACCTGTATGGCACTATTAAAAAAGTCACTAAATTGATTAAAGGCGTTTATAATATCAGTTCTGAAAGCATCTACAAAACCTTTGACCGCTGCACTGGCTCTACCGAATGGCTCCATTAAAGCCGTCCCAAGCTGCTTTGCTAGTCCTTGGATACTCATCAACGTGGACTCGTATTCGTCCCAAGCTACGCGGGTTTCGGCTATTTGCTCGGGGGATAGGGCCAAACCTAGTCTCTGCGCTTCTGCTTCCATTGCAGCTAAACCGCCTGCGCCTTGCTGTAAGATAGGTAAGAGTTTTAAACCTTCGTTACCTAATAGCTCTTGAGCCTTTGCAAGTTGTTCTGTCTCATCTCCTGCGCCCTTGACTTGATTAGCGATATCCTTAAAGGCGTCAATTCCTCCGGCTTCGCGCATCTTATCTATTAGCATATCTTGGGAAACGCCGAACTTATCTGCGGATAACTCCAAACCTGCAATTTCAGACTGAGTTGCGCCGATAGAATCAGCTAAGAGTAATTGCTCGTTTGTAGCCTCTGCGGTAGATTTAGCAAAAGCCAACATTGCAACAGAACCCGCACCAATTCCGGCAGCGAGTATTGTCCCACCTTTGGCAATAGAGGCTAGATCCTCTTTCATCTGCTTAGATGCAGCTTTTAGGTTTTTCCTAGCGGTCTTTAATCTCTTCTTGAACTCTTTTGTATCAAGAGTCATTCCAAAGAATAACGAACCTGCATTACCCGAACTATTAGCCATTATTTAACCTTTCTTTGCATTACCGCCAAAAAAGCGATGTAAGTCCTCTGCTACTTTCTCGCGTTCTGTCATTACAGCCCGCTTAAAATCAAATACAAACTTATTGAACGGCTGCAGTTTACTGCCTCTCTTCCTGGGAATAGTGGCGGCAACCGTGTAAGCTATATTAGCTTGAGATAGATTTAATAATTCTCTTAATGGAGGATTCACCTTAAAGAATTCTAACCAAGTATTTATCTCGTCTAAATCAAGCTGTTTAACTTCGTGAAGACTTTTACCAGTAGCCTCCGCAATAAAGCAGAGGTTCTCAGTAATGGGATCTAGCTTTTTTTTTCCGGCGCAACCATATTCATAATATGCTTTTGTGCTGCCATGAAATCTTCTACAGTTAGATCATCTTCTTTTATATCGTTTCCATCTTCATCGCAAATAGTCTTAAAGATTAGCTCAATCATAAAGCTTTGCATATCTTTATCTTTTACAGCACCTTTTAATAAAGGGCTGACCCAAGAATACTTTACTTTGCGGACAAAGATTTCCGTTTCTTCTAATTTTGAAATTGTCATGCTACCGACCTTTTTAATTATTATGCTTCATCTGTAACGACAACTTCAGAAGTAAGTCGCATAGTTACATCCTGGGTAATACCTTCAGTGCTTGCTACATCAGCAGTTCCGCCAGTTACCATCTTAACGAAGCAATCAAACGTATAAACTGCACCCGATGCACTTCCGGCAGTTTGCTTAGACAATGTGATAGTCGCCCCTGTAAACTGGTCTTTAGTTGTAATAGGTGGAGTTTCGGGATTCAATCTGATTGTAAGTGTACATTCCTGGCCAACGCTCATTGCAGACATTTGGAACTGCTCGCGAGTATCACCAAGTGTTGTAACTTCATACTCTTTTACTTCATCATCGGGAATGTTAATATTTGTCACTTCGCCGATTGCACCGGAGCCATTATTAAAAATAGATCCTACTCCTTCAATAGCCATAATAAAGGCTCCTTTGTTATGTTGTACTGTATGTTACTGAAAAACTTATCTCTCTAGTGATAATATTCCTATTGTCGTCTGACTCAGAAATCCCATCACTTACATTTTCTATATGCGGCTGCCTTAGGTAATAACCTCCGACAATACCGCGCTTGTCTACTAAATAATCTACTATCGCTTGGGCCAAAGTATCGACCTCTCTAAGCTTGTTTCGCTCTTTAGTCTTAACCGCTGCGCTTCTAGCTCTGCGTTTACTCAAATTTATTATCTGATAACAAGTGATCGTAAAGGCTCCGACTATTAAATTGTCATGGCCTGTCAAATTATTCTCCGGTTCATAGTTATCTGCTTCTATTGAAACCGCAGGAAATTTACTAACGCTATTAGCTGAACTATTTAAAAAGTCCTCAAATTCATAAGACATGTCAGTAATGCGATCTCCTGCTATATCAGTAACCGCTGTAACTGTCTTTAAATCGTCAACTAATGCCGCTCTTAAACTCATTTTATTTCTATTCCATATTTGCCAAGTATATCACTAAAGCCTTTTTTAATATCGACTAAAGCTTTCTGTTCTAGCTCTGCTTTCTTCTGTTCCCAAAAGTCTGAGGCATATCTCTCTGCAGACTGGCCTTTCTTAAAGTTGAGCGGCCCCGCATAAGGAACGCCCCATATAATAGAAACCTTTGAAACACCTCTTCTTGATCTTCCTTTTATCTTCACGCTTTTTACTAGAGCGCCCGTATCTTTTGGCGACATACCTTTTACTAGCGGCAAATAACTTCTCGTTGTAGCGCGCATATTCTTTCGGACTTCTCTTATAACTTCAGTATCAACGACTGTTTCCAGTTTAGCCATACCTTGTATAACTTCGTCAATATTTGAAATCTCAAAGGCCATTAGTATCCACTCATTGAATCCCGGTCAAAGTTAGTACGTCCAGTTCCATCCTCGTTAGCACTTTTAAAGCTGTAATAAAACCCGCTATCTCTAGGGGCTTGAGTCTCATCAACTAACAACATAGCACCGCTTTGAATATCCTTAAGCCTGAATATGCCACGGTCATATCTATCCTTGACCCAATCGGGAACCTCTGAAGAGTCAAACCGCTCGTAAGCTTTAGCGTATAATAACTGCTCACTTATTGAGCGCATCATTTGAAGCGTTTGAGTGCCCGTCAAAGTTTGGTTATAGATCTGTTTTACATAACTGTCTATTACACCAGTAATACCGTCAATATCATCCTGGAGAATAGTCTCATCAACTAAATCTGTAGTGATATTAATATAGGCTGACTCGTATATGTCGCCTAAATACTGCTTTGCTTGATCTAGTGTAATATAAGCCATTGCTCTTAGTCCTCAGACTTCTTTTTCTTCTTTACTGCTTTCTTAGGCTCGGCAAGTTTAAAACGCTTTTCCAGTCCATAATCAGAAGCAACAACTAAATAAGAGTACTTTCTAGCGATTGCCTCTTTAGTCATATCTTCTTTTAATTGAGCCTTAAGCTTTGCAAGTGACCCTCGGCCCTCAAGAGCGATTGTCTCAAGTTCTTCTGATTCGCGCTTTACGCCGTAATATAATGTAAATTTTGACATCTTATAAAATCCTTTATTAATACCACCAAGAGCCTTTGAAGTTATCTCCGGCCCTCGGTAGCACGATTATTAAGCGCTTACTAAGCGAACAATTCCAAGCTCATCGGCTACTGCATAGCCATACTGTGCTTCGATATTGAAAATAGTATCGCCAGTAGCTTTATCCTTGTGTCTACGTAGCAAGAAGTTGAAGCCGTTATAGCTAACAACAGACTGCTCGTAAGTTGAAGGATCATTGTTCTGCCACTGCATAGGAGTCGCAATCGCAATACCACAACCGTTAGTCGCGAAACCAACTAGATTCTCACCGTTAGCAGCAATCTGCTCTTGCTCATATAAACCGCCGTCAAACTTGGCAAAGCTAGTAAGAATCTGATTACTAGAAAGACCCCTAGGAGTCAAAGTGTTATGATTCTTAATAACAGGGTCACGCTGTAGAGCTACAGAGTAATCAACATTAAGAGCCAATTTACGCATAGTAGTTGGATACTTGCGGATCTGATCATTATCTTTTCTAAGGTCAATTACGACATCAGAATCGAATGCTGAATCAGCGCCAACAATAACGTTTTGAGCGAAGTTTGCATTCAAGATAATAGCATTGACATCACTAACCATTGTACGGGCAACATTCTCAAGCTCTAGGCGTAAGATTGGAGTCATATCCGTACGGAGTTCATCAAGCTCGTCAATAACGATTGTACGCTTTTTACGAGTATTGATTGCAACGTTTTTATATGTAACAGACTGAGACGAATCAGCAGTTTCATAGTTATTAGTTGACTTATTCCAAACTGTAGCAGCTCCAGAAGCGGCATAAATTGGAACTTTAACCGTATCACCGAATACTGAAGGTGAACCACCCGCAGTCAAAGCGTTAAGATTAAGAGCGTGAACGCGTAGATCATCTACGACAAGATTTTCTTGGACGCAAGCTTCAGCGGCAAGAACATTAATATCTGCATTAGCTAGTGTAACAGCCATGGGTCATATTCCTTATTTATCTTTACGAATATCAGTTTTATTTTCATTGTAGTAGGCTTGAGCTTCGCCATGCTTACCACTTGATTTAAGACTCATCCAAACGTCATACTTATTATCGACTGACGCCTGTTCGGGTCTTTCTGTCTTACCTGCACCCGATGCATTGACCGGAGTACCTTCACAAGCTGATTTAACATCATCAAGCGATTTCTGAGCTAGTTCTTTAGCTTCAAACATAGTGAATTTGTGCTCACTCACTGCGTTGAAAATTAAAGTTGCTTTCTCAGTATCTTCTTGCGATACAGTTTCGAGCTTGGCTGCACTAGCTTTTGCTTCGGCAAGTTCTGTCTCAAGAGCGGAGACCTTAGCTTTAAGATCTTCTTCCTCTTCTTCTTCCATAGCCTTGGCTTCTTCTTCCGGCTTTTCTTCGCCTTCTGCCTTAGCTTCCTCTTCTTTGTGATCTTCATCCATAGATTTAGGCTCTTTTTCTTCGCCGTCTTCCATAGCCTTTTCAGTCTCTTTCTCTTCTTCTTCGACGACTTCCTCTTCGTCCTCGGCTTTCGCTTCGGCTTTAGGCTCGTCCTTTTTGAAATAGGCCATCATGTGAGACAAGAAGCCTGCTTCTTTGGTTTCTTCTTCAGTTGCCATTTTAACAGGCTCCTTATGTTTTTGTTGTACGATTGAATCATAAATACTTGCGACTATAGAAACGGTGTCACCCGTTACATTTGCAAAATTATATTGAAGCGCAGTATCGACAGTCATCCAAGTCTCATCGTTTTGCATCTTCTCTAAATCTTCAGCTCTTAGGCCAGTAGTCTTTTGATATACATTGAGCATTCTATTATCTAGTATCTCAAGGCTTGCCAATTGCTCTTTAATGCTGTCTTTGTTACCGCTAATACTGGAGGATGAATTGTGAATCATTAACGCGCTAGCCTCGCCCATCTCTCTATTATCGCCTGCCATGAATATAATTGACGCGGCAGAAGCCCCAAGACCTAGTAATTTTGTGTTAACTGTCTTACCTTCTTGAGATTTAAACGCCATAAGAGCATCATAGATAGCAAGCCCGGCAAAGGCTGAACCACCACCGGAAAAGATAGCGACATTTAGAACATCGTCTTCTATAGATTGAATCTCTGCAATAACACTTTCAAAAGTGTCCTCAGTTATCATCTTTGTTATATTAATCGTTGCCATCTGTTACGGCCTCCGTTTCGGTTTCTGCATCTTCTCTTTTAATAACGCGCATACCAAGTCGACTATTTAAATCCTCGTCGCTGATCTCGTAACCGGATTCACTAAGTAGCTTTACAATCTCGGCCATTTCCTTAAGCTCTGCTGTGCTCTTAAGTCTAAATCTAAATACTGGCCTATCAGCTTCTGAGCCGTAGTTACCCTCAAATAGTGGCTTTATGATCTGATTATTTACAGTCTCTTCAATGGCTCTTGCATCACTAGCGAGGATATCACCTCTAACTAAGTTATGAACCGCAGCAGTAGAGCGGTTTGAGTTATCAGCCGAACTTGTAGAATCTTGACCTAAGATAAGCCTAAAGATTTGTTTCTCGTTACGTTCTAAGAAAACCTTAAAGTCATCGGCGTTGAATACTCCCGCTGTGGGAAACTCAACTTCCATCTTTTCTTTATCGTAGAGTATGAACCCGTCATAGGTCATTGACTCCCAAAAGTCTTTTAGAGCTTGCTTCTCTTCGTTAGCGTCATCATACATAGTGGAATCAACACTAACCGCCGGAGTAGGTAAACCGTATTTCTCTAAACCGCGCAAGTATTCGATTGTGATTGTACGACTAAAACAATAGAGATATGCCAATGGCCTAACTAATCCCGCTCTTAATGGCTCGGTTTGTCTTGAGCCGTTCGCAGTATGATAGATCCATTCGGGATAGCGAGGATAAACTTTAGCTTGAGTAGTTTGTCCGACATCATTTTGCCCAACGAAATAAGGCAAGTCAGAATCTTGATAACTAAAAAGTGATTGAGCATATGTCTTAAAGCCTCTTATCGCGCTGCGGCCTTCTTCCCAATCTATAGCAGATAAAGCAAAGCCCTGCATTACAGCAGATTGCAAATACTCCAGTAATTCATAAAAAGAATCTAAGCCGGATTGCGTTGAAGGCTGAATTTTAGTAAGGGACTTCCTGACCCATTCAACATGTTCAGCATTACCGCCAACTATCTCCCACTTTGCAGAGGATATAGCAGCAACACGAACGCCCCAAGATTGAGCGATTGAAGGATCTTTTTGAATTAACTCATTAGCAATACGTGATTGCCTTTTAGTATAGCCGCTATTCGCCGACTGAAACGCTGACAAAACCCGCTTAGGATCTAAGTCTAAGGTCTCGTCATTCCAATAACGGTCGATGTTTTTTGATACGGCCATTTAAAATCACTTATAAGTTTTGATTATATAATAATACTATTTATATCACTTAAATCAATACTCGTCAACTAATAATGATAAGTCGTTATTATTTATAATGATAATGATAATCCCATATCAATAATTACTGATACTATTTGGACACCTTTTTATACTAAACTGATACTATTCAGTCAAAGTATAATCTATGAAAAATACTGAGCTTGACACGTTTTTTAGTTAGTGCTAATCTCTCTCACGCGGGGCGAAGCTTCGGCAACGGGCTCAGGGTCTTGGGTTTGGGTATAGGCATAGACAAGACGAAGACATAACAACCTCTATAATAAATCCTCAGAAATATAATAGCTAAGACAATACAGAATCATATATAGTAAAATAAAAAGGCTATATCATGAAATTCAAAAGCACTTGGCACTTAATGCATTTTATCATCTCGATTTTAACTGGCGGTCTCTGGATTCCTATATGGATTATATGCGCGCTATTAAATAACGCGCATAATAAAAAGTTGGCTTTTGAAAAGCAGTTTAAAAATTAACTATCCGGCAAATTACCGCTTGCAGGTATTAACTTACTAGACTTCTTTACATTCTCGTTAATTATACTTTGATTGTCCCTAGTCCCTACATCAGATAAATCTGCTTTACTCGCTTCTCTCGAAGCTGTATCGGTAGTCACTGTTTCAGAGCTTGCGTCAAATGTTGATAAACCAGAAACATTAGCCTTGAAGTCATCGGCACTACTTACAGTGTCTCCATCTACTGATATAACATTGGCGTTTATTGTGCCCGCTGCGGATTGCCATGAACCGGATCCATGATTATTAGTAAGCTCTGTATCTACATCAGCCGCAGAAATATCATTAAGCGCGGCTATTGCGTTTCCATTGGCAGTTATTCCTGCATTATCAGGCGCTATAGTATTGGCACCGTCTGTACCTCGTTGGTCTGTATTTGTTGTGCAAGTTCCAACTAATGTGACATTTGCTACTGGATCTGTGGATGGGTCGAATGTAGATAGCCCTGTTACATCGGCTTTACTCGCATTCCTCGATGCCGTGTCGGTTGTTACTTCATCAATTGTAGAATTAAAAAATCCCTCCTGTGTGACTTCTTCGCCATTTCTCACAAATAATTTTCCAGTGCCGTAAAGCTCATCAGGAGTATTTGTCTCAAATCTAACCGAATAAGCATCATCAGAAATACTCGCCAAAGCAAAATCACCTGTATATAGTGCGCTTGCTACTTCTGAGCATGTCACGGGCGAGCCTGTTTGTTCTGTGCCGTCTTTAGCGTGCACTCTCGCAATTAAAATCAAACCCGTGCTACTAAATGGATCTAGTTGTATGTTTAATTCATTAGCCATTTTTTACTCCTATGGTACGTCACTTACAATATCACCGCTAGTCATATTTGACATTAAAAATATATTACTTCCCACACTGCCCGAATCATTTAAAAATGGGTATGTATCATTGTCACCCATTCGCCACCAGTGTGAAGGCTGATTCGACAAAAGCATTAAGTCAGTAGCTACACCAGTATTATATATATCTGTTGAATTACTGCTTTGGTCACTGTCCCAAATTGCCAACTCATCGACTTTACAATTATTACGCATATAGCCACTGCCCGATGCATATCTACCTACAACCATTACAGAACCGTTTAACGCCGTTGTGTTGCCGTAATTAGAATGAGTGTTTATAGTCGTTTGTAGAACGTTATTTAATTTAATTTTGAACCTAGAATAATAATTATTAATGTCTGCGCTAGAAGAGCCAGTCGTGCCTCCATCATAACTTATTAAAGCATGATTCCATGTGTTATTATTTGAAATTGTACCCGTTGGCGTTGTAAATGTTAAATTGTTATTATTAGAGCCGTATCTTAAAACAAGTTGCTGTCTTCCATTGTTGCCATTGTTGCCATTCCAATAGATATGTATTCCGTTATCATTTGCAACTGAGCCGCCGCCATAATAAAATATACTCTGAACAGTATTATTTGATGTTCCTGCCTTAAAATAGAATGATATAGTCCACGCGTCAGAAGATCCCGAACCATTTCCGCTTCTACCTAAAACACTTTGACTGATTCCACCGTTAGCATTTAAGAAATCATTTTGATTAAATTGGACACTTTTAGTATTAGCAAAAGACGGGTTTGTGACAATTATATTAATTGACAACTCATCAATACCATTGTAATTAATTGCTCTTGCTGTAATTGGATAAGTCCCCGCTGTTAATAATGAACCGCCTATTAATTTTCGAACATTTCCTTCTACAGTACTTACACTTGATGGTAAATTTTCCCATTCATAAGCGACTCCATAGTCTGACAATAATGTATAGTTTAAAGTCTGTCCCTGAACTAGGTTAATAGTAGAACCGCTAGTTATGTCGGGATCTTCATTTGTAGGTGTTCCGCTACTTTGGAATATTGCATTGAGTTGGTCGCATACTTGTGTAGCTGTGCCCGTATATGGCGAATCATTTTCATCAACAAACTGCGTGTGGTCTGCATTTGATACAATATCGATTTGTTTAGCCATGTCGGTAATTGTTACAGTAGTACTCGGAACTGTTGCTTGTAGCGAGTTCAAAAACTGCGCCCCATTATTATCCTCAATGAATATACTATTTGCGCTAACATCTTTATATATTTTGATTGTACTCATGCTAACTCCCACACTCCCGCGTTTGCGGTTTTACGTTTAATTACTTGAATTACTGAACCTGCATTTGTCAAAGTTCCTGCGCTTGAGACTTTTACCTGTAGCGTTATTAAATTGTCTCTAGTGTTAGTGTCACCCATGTATATTAAATCGGGCTTTAAACTAAACCTGTAGTCAATACCGCTACCGTCATCTAATCGGCCAATAGTAGTTTGCAAAGTATATTCATTTGCTCCACTTCCTAGAACATATCTAAATTCTAACTCTGCATTGTTAGTATTTGGATTAATTACATAATCATTACGAATTAAAATGGTATCACCTAACTCTAACTCTGTTGGATCAATTTCTCCCGTGCTTACGTCCATTAATTGATTAATGCCCGAAGGTTTATAGGTGTCATTAGAAAATGAACCTGCGCCGTTATTGGGAATAGTTGTCCATGTGTCAGCAACGATTGCGACTGCTCCAGTTGTGTCATTGTAATCAATAAATCCCTGTAGCGGTTCTTCTCCGTCGCTATTGTTGACAACTCGCTTATAAAGCAATCCGTCAGTGCCTTCTGTGATTTCAGCTTTGATTGTTGCAGGAGTCCATCCAAGACTCAAAGTTTCATCGTCTTGACTGACTATTCCCGTAGTAGTTGCCCCGTTCTGACTTCTAATTGTAGGTGTTAGTGTTTCGCTTCCGTTTTGAACTACAACTGTTACAGGAACATCTGCAATAATTAGGCCTGCGTCTAATTGGCCAACTAATTCGACCGTGCCGTTTACTGTCTCGTTAGCTACAAGACCTGCTGATGGGTGGTTCTGATCGTCTATAGTTGATACAGTAACATTATTCCTATTTAACGGAACTGTGTATGCTAAATCTAACTGACTGGTTACAGAATTCCAAGAATATATTTTTGCTGTTCCTCTGTACGGGCTTGATATAGCCACCCCCGAATCGCCCCCGTCACCTGTATCAGCAATAAATAATGGTTGTGCAACAATTTGAGACATTGCAGACGTGGGCATCATTGGCGTTGCTTCCAACCCTGCTGAATCCGCTCCACTAAATGCACTTACTAAGCCGACCGCCTTAAACCTAGTTGCTCCATTGGGTTCATAATCTGAATCAGTTGCACCAGTTTCAGTTTGTATATTTATAGGAGAGTTAGGACTCACAATAAAATTACCTTCTGCATTGTCGCGTGTCCACCAATTTACAGCAGTATTATCATAAGGCGCTGACATCTTTCCCGATCTAGGCCAAGTGATACCGTCATTCGTCAATGGCATAACTAAACGAGAATCATAGAATCTAGGGCCGTCAGTTCTCATCTCTGCGTGGATGCATGCCATAATTGGATTAGTAGATTTTAATATAAATTCTTGATTGCCATCAGTCTGTAAATTTAAAAACTCCCAAGGCTTCAAAAGCAAATTGGTTTGAGGCGTTCCGCTTCCTGAGTTAGTATTTACGGGTGTACCATCACCTCTCGTTAATGTTACTTTAGACTCAAGTGGGCCATTAACTACACGTATAAATCCTCTGTTGTTGGTGTTATCGTTACTATCTCTGAAAGCGAAAAGAAACGTTTCTTTAAATGACAGCCCATAGCTAAGTAATGGCATTGGGGACTCATTAGAACCGTCTAATTGCTCACAAAATCCGTAGAATCCTTGAGTACTTGTAATGATTGCACCGTTAGATAATCCAGTGAAGCATATAGGCTCACCGAATCCCATAAATTCACGATATAGAACTGTCCCCGCATTAAAGTCGTCCCCGTTTTCGTAAACCTCAATTACATTACCTTCCCCCAAAGAGCACCCTTGTACTTTACCCGAAGTCGTAAAGCCTACTGCTAAAACTGTTTTTGCGGGCTGTCCAGCATTCGCCAAAAGCTGTTGCTCTA
>TARA_R110002020_G_scaffold139655_1_pt1 | contig 11406 bp, 5 predicted proteins | sample TARA_R110002020 | Tara Oceans TARA_R110002020 (sample SAMEA4396489) | marine metagenome | biome: Westerlies Biome; feature: [MES] marine water layer (ENVO:01000295) within the mesopelagic zone...; material: water (ENVO:00002006), including particulate matter (ENVO:01000060) such...
CATGATCGTAGGCATAGGGAGGCATCTCTCTACTAGCTACCTTGTAGGCTATCAAAGGACTCCACGGACGTACCTGTTCGTAAGACTCAAAAGACATCGGCCCAATACCACCAACCCTATGACATACAACACAGTTGTCGTTTATAATTTCTGCTACGCCATCTACATAAGTATCATCAGCATGGGCTGTAACGGTTAGTCCTAAACAAATAGCTAATAAAGTTTTTCTCATATCACCACCTATCAAATAATTGATCCACTGAGCATTGAGGCTGCACTCGACAGTCTCTTAGATTATGCTGAAATAATCCCTGATTTACCCTATTAGAAAATTCAAAGGAAACTTCTATAGGGAGATCTCTGTATTCTACAGTAGAACAACTGGTTAGTGTAACTAATACAATTAAAAGTAATTTTTTCATTATCTTGGCCCCATCGCTCTAAAGCGACGAGGCTCCACCTTTTCTAAATCATTAACATTAAATACTAAATCTTCGCCGTATATCAGGGGCTTACCTTCGGCTAACTTTTTACTTGTGTTGTAGTAAGCTAGAGCCATTTTAGTTTTTGCGTCTGCCTCATCTTTTGCTATACTTCTTAGGTTAGCACCATAGGCATTGTTAACCATGTCTAGTTTTTCAGTATTAGGATTTTCTTTAAAAAACATTTGACCTACTTCCTTTGCTTGAAGCAGTGGATCTTTCAGGGCAGAGCCATGCTTGTACACGAGGTAGGCATGATTAAAAGCATTGAATGCTTCTTCATCTGCACCCGCACCAAACTTCCCAAACCCTGCTTCATCAGTAGGTATTACAGATCTTTCAGGTATTAGACCCTGTGTAGCAAATTCTTTTACTAATTGAACAACTTCTTTTTCATGAGCGCGTTGTTGTTCTGCACCAAAGCCTAGAGCTTCGGCTCCCGCTGCAAGAGTCTTATTAAATAATCTTTTTAATAGACCGCCTTCATTAAATTTATATTTAGACCTGTCCCCATATTTAGCGTTCTTAGCTAGTACTAGTGGCCCTACCTGTATTACCTCATCTGAAAACTCTACTGGCTTTCCTGTAGCCCTGTCGTAAAAGTATGAGTGTCTTCGCGGATCAAATCCCACTTGTATCCACTCATCGCTATCTATTGCTTCCAGAGCAAGAGAATAGTTTTCTTTAGCATCCCTATTAATATAGTTTCCCATCATTTGTGCAAAAGGAGATTTAGCCCCACCTTCTGCGACTGCCTGAGCCATCTCAGCCTGTGTTTTTTTGCTTGAAACACTCTTCGTAAAATCAACATTCCTCAGTGAGGCTGTAGATTGATGCCCCATTGCTTTCCCGCCAACGTGTATTGTAGGAACCCATGCAGAGTCTTTTGTTTTTAGGTATGCGTTAATATCTAATCTCAAGCCTACCTCTTGGCCCTCCTCAAATAGCGCATTTATCTTATCGCGTTGACCCGGACGTAGAGCCTTAAACATCGCGTCATCTGTTTCTGGAAGCGGTACTTTGTCATATGGAAAAATAGTGTTTAAAACAATTTTGTCATATTCATCAGCAGTTATACTTCCATCTTTTAAATCATTGTAGGCTTTATTAATTTTAGGAATTGGTTCTTTCAGACTACCCTGCCTAATGTAAGGAGGTGGTTCCTCAAAAGAAGTTGAAGTTTTAGTGTCTCTCCATGCGTATACATCATGTGGAAATGTTCTATCTTTAAAAGGATCGGTAATATTGTCTCCTCTAGGGCCAGCGTCAACTACTCTCCTAGCCACTAGCACATGGTTTTTAGGAAGGCTTTTCGCCCTTCTATCAAACTCAAACATATCGAATCTTCGATACCCGTTTTTGTCTACAGTGACAGGAAACTCAACAATTTTTTCTGCAAAAACGTGCAGTGGAGTAATTGCCCCAGTATTGAATCCTTCTTCAAAGTCCTTTGCTCTAGGGCCAGAATAACTGGCAGCTACATTAGCAGATGGGGAGGCAAAACTAGCATAACCTTCTCTGGCTTTTCCTGACAAAGCACCTTCAGCAAACTCTCCATCAGATCCGACTACCCCTCTGTATAATACCAAAGGCGTACCACTCTTACCTTTTATTTTTTCTAATGGAATATTTAGTTCCTTAATTGCATCATCCTTTTCTTTCAGTATGGCTAGATATTCTTCTATGTCGCCACCAAATCTAGCTGCCTCAAGACTCTCTGCATACTCCATCTCAATATCGTCAATTTGATTGGCTATTGTTCTGCCCTCAACATCAACACCTTGCTCAAAGTCATCATAACCCATGTCTCTAGCTTTAATATTATCTAACTCATTTGTGATCAAAAAAGTTTCATCTGCTAAGTCTTGACCAGTTTCCATGCCTATCTCATCTTGCAGTTCACCCGACCTATTAAACACCTGAATTTCTTCATCTGTATATCCTCTAAGCCTTGAAAACTCTTCGCCACCTGTTCCAGCCTGTTCTAGTATTTCAGGGGAGATAGGACTATGCTTTTCATCTAACAAAGCGCGAGTATTAGTTTCTAGAAATTCTACATACTTTGGGTTAGCTGTGGTTAATTCGACAGGAACATCCATGTCCTCAATAGGTGTATCTACAGCATTAACTATTCTACTAGCAGCCTCTTGTGCTGAGTCTCTAGAGACATTTCTTTTAGAATATTTTTCAATCACATCTGCTAGTAGCTCTATAACAACTTTACCACCGCCAGCAAATTCTACGCGCTCTTCCTCATCAACAAAGGCTCCACCAGCCTGTTCATTATAAGGAAGCCCTGTCAAACGATCTATGCGCTCATCAGGTTCTTCGGGGGCATTAGGCACATCATAAACTTCACCGCCTATGGCAAACAAAGTTCTTCTTAGCGGAGAATCTTCTTTAGGTCTTTCTAGTCTAGTGCCTACCATATCGGCATATTGCCTAACAATTTCTTTAACAGTAGACCCAACAGACTCTCCCGGCCCAAATCGCATCTTTTCGTATGCATTTCTTATTAAATCGCTAGATACTTGTGTGGGCATATATCGGCCACCAATAAACTGACCTATGGTTTTATTGCTAAGATTACCCTCTTTTAAATACTGTGCTGTCTTTCCTTTTCCTATTAGGTCTATAGAGGCTTCAATTTTTCTAGAAAGCTCTTGAGCATTTCTGTATAAAGCCTTTTCTCTATTAACATAATCTCCTACAATCTGATCCTGTGTGGTTCTGTAGTTTACAAAAACACTCTGTAGGTTTCTGTTATCTTCATTGTAGTCTGATATAGCAAATCTTATAGAATCTGCGGGGTCTAGCTCTTTGAATCTCACACCTAACATTGCGACAAGTTCAGTAGCAGGTAATCTATTCTTTCCTGTGTATGTATTAGGTATATCTAATCCTGCTTCAAAAAGATTTCTAACTTGAGTAACAGCCCCCGGTTCAAACGCCTTTAGAATATGGTAAGGAGTAGCCGTTAATTTTTCTTCCGTAGTCATATCTGCGGTAAACAGAGCCTTTCCATCTGGAGTTCTTCCGTTACCTTTCAGAGCAAACCCAACATCTGTTATTGCTTTTGTAAGTATAGTTTCATCTACATATGGTCTTATCAAAGTACCTGCTGCACTTACAGTAGCATCCGCTAAATATTTATCTAGACTCTCTCCCTGTAAACTACCATCTCGTATTTCACGATAAGCCGCCATTATTGGTTCTTTAATTACACTATAGCTATCTAAAAACTGTGTGTCAGATGTATGTAGCTTACCGTCTATTCTTAGAAATAACTTTGGGGCATCCTTTGACCAAGGAGTTTCAGTCAAAGTCTGTGCAGATTCCCTCTCTTCTTCAGTTAATCCTGCAAGTTTAGCCGTAGCTGACCCGGCGGCATAGAAGGCTCCGTTAGTTGTGGCAAAGCCTCCTAGTCTTTCTAGTCCTCTAGCTCTTAAAGTAGAGTTACCTGAATTTATTTCGCGTGAGGCTTGTCTAATTATATTTCCTGAAGTTCTAATAATCTCAGCAGGAAAACTTACAAAGCTACCAAGCGGTGCATTTCTTAAAGACTTTATACCTTTAGGAACTCTGTCATAGTTAGGTAGAGTATCTCTGATTACATTAGCAGCCTCTTCTTCAAGAGTAGCTAGTTCTCTATCTGGGAATGCCTTTTTAAGAGTATCTAGCTCTTGATTATATGCGCTTATTTTGAAGAGATCGTCAGTAGCAACATATACATCTTCTACAGCATTGACAACCTTACCGCCGTACTTACCTAATATGCCTAATTTATCTTTTAATTTGCGGGGATCAATCAGAGTATCTCTATCTGACTCCATTAGAGATCTAAATTCCCCCACCCTTACATTAGTGTTTATAATGCCCAGTCTTAAATACTTTTCATAAAGTTCATCTAAGGTTACATCTTGGCCTTTTGTTATTTGATTTTTAAGTGTTGTTGCCGCACCACTAAACTCATAGGGCTTTAGACCATTAGCTGTTCCAAACTGCAAACCACCTAATAGGTTTCTAGCCTGTGTAGTTACACTAAATACAGTTTTAGCAGCCTGTGAAGATCCTTTAAGTGATAAGAAAGTTCTGTACGCATTAGCTAAAATATTGTCAGCTTGTGGGGCTGATAGAAAAGATTCGTTTTGTTTTATTGCAGTTATTATCTCAGGCGTTGTGTACTTGCCATCTAGTACTGAATTAGTGCCTGTTATCTTATTCGCATCTTTAATTAAATCTACAGGAGCATTATCTTCATCAAAGATGTATTTACCCTGAGTGCCTAGCTTGTTTAAGTTATTATAAAACTTGCTAGTCTCTACAAACCTAGACATCTTACTTACGGTAAGAACAATGTTATCCGCAGGATCTGTTATCTCTCCCATTAAGGCTCTAATTTCAGGAGGTATTTCTTTTTTACCTGCTAATATTTCCTTATTAATTCTTCGGGATCTTACAAAATAATCTCCTGCTGCGTTTCTATCTGCAAAGCCTCCCTGATCTAAAATATTATTTATTTGTATCTCTGCTTGCCTGTACGCCTCATCTATATCTATTGCACCCTGAGTTTTATCCATAGTTTGCTGGACTAGATACTCTCTGGCATCAGTGACAACATCTTCAGATGGTTTGAATCCTGTATCTTCAAATAAACGATAAGACCTTCTTAGATACGATCCTATATTTTCATTTACAAGTTCTTTAATCTCTAAGGGTATGCTAGAGCTTCCTGTTATTTCTCTTGATATATCATCAATTTGCTCTCTGGCATTTAAAACTTCTTCTGCTGTCTCAGTAGAAAATCCAAACTCTTCTTCTATGTCCATTAGAGCAAGTTTTCTATCTGACCTTGATAGATTTTCTAGCTTTGGATCTGTAAGAACTTCTTGAACTCTATCACGTATATCAATGTCTGAGTTATTAACTATCTCATCCATAGCTGTAGTTAATCTAGTGGCTATGTGTTCGGCTCTACTGACAGCAGATCTCTGAGCATACTGGGCATCATCAAAAGCACTTTGAGCTTTAGGAGTAAGATAGCCACTTCTATTAAAAAGCTGCCTAAATACTCTATTTAAACGACTGCTCTGCTGCTGTTTTACTTGTGCGGCCCCTTCAGCAGTTTCGTTAAATTCTATTCGGTCTTCGCGCTTTTGTAATCCTGCTCTTTCTTTAGAGTCTTTTAAATAATCTACAAATACCTCACCCCTTTCTTCGGGGGTAAGGTCTTTAGCATTTTTATTAAACATTGAACGGGCTTTTGAATATATATCTATAGCACCCTTTCCACCCGCTATAGATAAATCTACTAAGGCTCCAAGCGCAAGACCTTCACCTACCAACTTCAATCTCTTTTCAACTTCAGAATCATCTTCGTTAGTTGCTAGGTAAGCTGATATGTCACCCACGGTAGATTCTGGGAATTCTTCTTCTAAAAAGTTAAATAAATTTTCATCTTCATCGGCTAAAAGTTGATCTGTAAATAAACCAGCTAAAGCACCTTGAACAAGCTTTGGAGCTTGTTGAATAGCCCTTGCTCCCGCTACTTTTGAGCCTACAGCTAAATAGGGTGCGATTTCTGCAATCTTCCCCACAGTAGTTGTAGTCTCTTTTACTTTGCCTGTTTCTGGATCTAAAAGATCTGGCTGTCCTTGTGTAGCTAAGGATGCTCCTATTTGTCCAGAAAACTTTTGAAGAATTTCACGTTCTTCTTTGGGCGCAAATGATGTAAGAATATCAATTCCTGTTCCTAATACACTCGCTTGAGTACGAGCTAAAACTTTTCTAAAGTCAAAGCCCACTCCTTCCTTTTCTACAGGAATATCTTTTATTTCTTCTTCAGGCTCTGGCTGCTCTACAGGTTCAGGCTGCTCTATAGTACTCCCAACATATTGAGCTTCAACTTGCTCATCTGTAACGTCATCAGGGACATTAGTAATAACTTTTCCTGTTGATAATGTAACTGGTCTAGGCATTACTTAGTCCTTATGGGCGTTCATATTCTTGTGGTGAAGTCAAAGATTTTACTCGGGTCATATTCTGTAATATTCTTGTGAATAAAGCGTCAAATTGTGTTTGATATTCTTCTAAAGTAATATCTTCTTTTTCATATTCTAATAATAAAGCTTGTAGTTCTACGCCATCATTAACAACTAAATCATATCCAGCGGCTAGTCTAGCTCTTAGATCTGGATTATCTACATAAGATGGATTTTTAAGAAGCTCTGTAAATATTTCACCTTCTGCTTGCCACTGAGCCTGTGTTGTGTAGTCGCCTACTGCATCATAACCAGCTTCCTGCACTTTCGTAGCAAATGCATTAACACCCTCGGTACTCAGATAATTTTTAACTTGATCAGCATAATTAAAAGTGTTTCTTAAAGTTTCTGCTGTAGCTTGGGCAGCTAATACAGGATCATCTTTCCTAGCCGAATAAATTATTTCTGGATCACGTGTAACTGTTGTTAATTCACCTGTAAAACGATCTGTTGTTATTGTTTTAACAGTTTTATACAACACTTGGTTAATACCAGTACCTAAACTTAGAATATTTTCCTCTGTGTCTACTTTATCTCTATCTGTAGGAGCCTCTAGATCATGAACATAGTCTGTAAACTTTGCGGCCTTGATAACACTTTTTTCTTGCTCATACTTATCCATAAAGGTATTGAAGGCATCTGCATTCTGAGCCAAGGGGCCATTTTGAATAGCAAGAAAAGCCTCATCTTCAAAGTCTTGCCTAGACTTTCCTGATATAGCTCCTCTTAGTTCACGGCTTAGAAGACCCATAACACTAGTAGGCTTGGCATTTTTAGAAGCCAACTCTACCGTAGCATTAAAATCTTCATAGGTTCCTACTCTTTGAGACAGCGCATAAGCCTCATCATGATTTTCTGCTAGTGGCGTGATTATTTCTGTAAGTCTGCTTCTAATGTCTGCATCAAATACATCTGGGTTAGCTGCAAAGTCTCTCCAGCCTTCTTCGCCTTCTCGTTCAGCTAACTCTGCTCTGTAGCCTTCTTCAAAAGAAGGAAGGTGCTGGTCAAACATAAACTCAAATGTAGATTTACCGGAAGAATCTATTTGATTTTGAATCCCACCTATTCTTCTTTTTCTATCATCGGCTATTTTGGCTTGTATTCTTTCATTCATTATCGGAGCAGAGTTAATAAAATTATTAGTCTTTTCACGTAATGTATCATTTAATACAGTTCCTAAAAACTTACCAGCTACATTAGAGAATGCACCTACAGCCGCCTCCCTTGATTGCCGTTTAGCAATATCTTCATATTGTTTGCGTCTGTTGTTTTGTAGCTTAGTAAAAACTGATTCAATAGCCATTGTTTATTCCTCTAACAAATTCTTTTCTTTAGGAGCCATCAAACTTTCTACAGGCAACGCTTCTATTTTTTCTTGTATCTCTTCAGGTATAGCACCTTTAGGTATGTTCTGATGTTTATTTTTCATGTAAGCCGCCATGTCAACAGTCCTACCAGTTGCTACGTTCTCTGCCTCTTCTTCCTCTTCTTCTTCCGCATAGATCACATAATCTATACCCGCTCTCTCAGCTAAACCCATGATTATGTAAGTAGCAGGTTCTGCAAGCAACATCATTAGATCAGGATTCCATATACCTTTATCGAAGGCAGCAAAGAGTATAGTCTGGACAATTTCCATTACAGGAACGCCCTCTATTACTAACTCCATAACTTCTGGATATGTCTCCTCATCTATAATTTTAGTAAAGAAATATTCTATACCTTCTCTAAGATTAGTTATTTCAGGAGCTTTTTCAAACTCATAACGAACTTCAGGATCATTAACTAATGATTGACCGGGAATAGATCTTCCTGCCTTTGTTATGTTTTCTACATAATTTTGATCCATTTAAGCTACTCCCATTCTTTGAGCATAACTGCTAGTTGGTCTATACAGTGCGTCATATTGAAGCATGGGCGCTCCATATCCTATCTGAGGCATCTGAGATATTTGTGTTCCTGCTGAAACATCATAGGCATTTTGAGCTACTATTACTTCCCCACTGTAAGAATACTCAGGAGCCTCTGGAGCCATAAGGCTTTGTCCAACTGCCTTAACTGCTTCAGTTCCTGCAGCTGCTAGACTACGTTCTGTAATCATGTAGTCTGTACCTACATCTGATACTACATTTTCAGAACCTATAGAAACTCCAGACTCACCTTTAACTCTGTCTAACAAAGAAGGCTTATCAAATCTAACTTCAGGTATATCTAAAGGCATGTCTGTAGGAAGTCCTGATTCAAAACCAGTAGTAGGATCAACTCTTTGTCCTACAACATCTATAGTCGTATAGTCTCCTGCTGGAGGCTGACGCATTTCAATAGGTGAACTAGTTAAATCTGCTGGCCCAGTAGCGGGAGAGGATGTAGTACCTATAGGTTCTGGTACTGTGGTTAACCCCGCAGGTATATTATCAGGAGATCTTGCAAAACCATCCCACCACTTTGAACTACCTACTGTAGTATCCCAAGTTTTTCCGGTAGCAGCTGCAGCCTTTTCTATAGCTCCACCTGTTCCGAATATATTAGAAGATGCATTTTCTACATTTATACCGGGAATTTTATTTAGTACAGTTTTACCTATTTCACCTGTAAAGTTTTTAACCGCACTAGTAACAGTCTTAAATACTCTACCTGTTCCTGCAGCAAACTTAACAGCGGCGTTAGTAACATGAGCCACGCCCTTTACCAAAGCACTAGTCGCAGGATTGGCAAGAGCTGAAGCCGCCCATGTCCCTACATTGCCTAAAGTACTTGCGAGAGCTTGTCCAATACCGGGAAGAATAAAAGCCATTGCAATCTGACCAACGATTCCAATCTTGTTCATAAACTTGCCAACTTTGCCAGCAACTTTTTTTATACCCTTTCCGATCTTTTTAAAGACTTTCTTAACGCCTTTAAATACCTTACTAAAAAATCCCATGTGTTATCACCTATGTCTCTAAAATTTTATCAGCTATACCAACTAACTTATCTATATAGTTAGCATCTCCAGCAGCACCGGGATCGTTCGCTAGTGCTGTAGCATACAAGGTAGTCTTGCGCTGTTCTTCGTTTTCAAAAGCTGTTCGGGCATATGAAGCATCATCTCTAAGTTGCTGCCAAACATTAGCAAGTTCTTGAGTTGATAAATTGTATGCTTGTTGAGCTGCTGTAGCATTTGAAGCATTCTCTGCAGCAGTAGTAATAGTATTTGCTTGTCTACGCCATTCAATATTAGACTGTTCTATAGCTTGAGCATTTTGAGAATTCCACATTTCTCTTTGCTGATCCATAGAAGAATTAAATTGTTCAAGCTGCATCATTAATTGATTGTTAAATTTTGCAACATCTATTTCATTACCAGCTTCTATAGCAGCTATTCTATTCTTTTCAGTTGTGTTGAACTGAGCCATAGCGTTAGTTTGTGAAGCATTGAATTGCTCCATTTGAGCAGCTAAATTAGTATTAAACTGAGCTACCTGCGCTTCAGTCGCTGCGTTAAACTGAGCTGCCGAGTTTGTAGCTGATTGATCTGATAATAGTCTTTGCTGTTTTGATTGCTGGTCTAATATTACAGCTTGTTGTTCATTAGATAGATTAGCAATATCCATCTGCAAAAAGTTATTAGCATTTTCTATAGCTAGTCTAGTACGCTGATCAACGGCTGCTAAATCTAAAGAAGCTAAAGAAGTAGCATTCTGCATAGCTGCCTGTTGTCGCGCATTAAAATCTGTAAGAGTAACAGTCTGCATAAACTGGCTGTTAGCCAATTGAACTTGCTGGTCTGCATTGAATTTAGTCAGGTCAATATTAGCAACCATCCTAGCATTCTCTACAGCTCTTTGTTGATTTACATTTAACTGTGCTATACCCATAGACTGAGCTATCTGAGCCTGAGCAAGGTTTGTTTCCATCCTTGTGTTCAAGTTAGCTAGTTCTGTTTGCTGGGCTGCATTTAGATTATCTGATCCAGCATTGTTTAAGGCTGTCAGATTTGCTAGTGTTACTTGCTGACTAGCATCTAAATTAGCCAGCTCCATCTGCTGTTTAAATGCGGCATTCTTACTCAAGAAATCTGCAGCTACTTGGAACTCTGCAAGCTTTTCTTGATTCTGTGCAGTCATATTCTCACGAGCTGTGAGATTCTCTACTTCTAAGTTTGCAAGAGATATCTGCTGTTCATTAGACAGATTCAAGGCATTCATAGCCTGTTGATTCTGAGCATTTACTTCAGCAGTGCGTTGACGATTAGTAAGATTTTGAGTTCTTACTTGTTGACCCTGCTGGGCAGTTAATAAAGCTGCATCTTGGCGAAACTGGCTTTGTAGCTGTGCCATGTTCTGTGCCATCTGTGCTGTCTGACTTGCAGCTGTTTGTTGATTTGCAAGATTCTGTAATCGCCTATTGGACTCTAACTGAGCAGTCTGTATGTTAGCCTGTTGTTCGTTAGACAGATTTTGAGTTGCTCTTTGTTGTAGAGCTTGTGCGTTTGCATCAGCTATAGGTAGAGCTGTTTGTATAATTGCATTAAACAACGAATCTCTTGCTACAGTAGATGTAGCCATGCCTCTTTCAGCTAAACGAGACTCTACTAAATCTACAGCTGGCTTTGCCCACGTAGGGACTTGACCAGACTCAAGACCGCCTAGTAGTGTTTCTAGCTGTGAAGATACAAGAGCTTCAGTAGGTAACGCAGCTACAGCAGCCTGTACAGTTATAGCTTGAGTATCTAAAGCTGCTGTTACAGTTGCAGGATCTTCTACAATAGTTGTAGCTATCGCATCAGGTATAGCTCCTACTTCTGCTACCATAGATGCTGCAGCACCCTTTGCTGCTTCACCTTTTATAGCTCTTGCTTGGGCTGCTTCATAATTTACAGTTCCAAGTATTTGAGCTTCTTG
>TARA_R110002020_G_scaffold19053_29_pt1 | contig 11404 bp, 10 predicted proteins | sample TARA_R110002020 | Tara Oceans TARA_R110002020 (sample SAMEA4396489) | marine metagenome | biome: Westerlies Biome; feature: [MES] marine water layer (ENVO:01000295) within the mesopelagic zone...; material: water (ENVO:00002006), including particulate matter (ENVO:01000060) such...
CGCCGTCAGCGGATCCGAGCCGATGCGGCCTTCGGCGCTGTCGAGCGCAGCGATCTGTGCTTTATCGTCATCGCTCAGTTCAAAATCGAACACCGCAAAGTTTTCAACGATCCGGCTCGGCGTCACCGATTTGGGGATGACGACGAGGCCCAGTTCGATATGCCAGCGGATGATGACCTGGGCGACGCTCTTGCCGTGCCGGGCGGCAATGGCGGCCAGGCCGGGATGATCGAGCAGCTTGCCCTGGCCCAGCGGGCTCCAGCTCTCGGTGACCACGCCCAGCCTGGCATTCTTTTCCCGCATCGGCGCCTGCTGAAACAGGGGATGGAGCTGGATCTGGTTGATCGCCGGCACGACGCCGGTTGCGGCGATCAGCTGGTCGATCGTGTCACCTTCGAAATTGGACACGCCGATGGAGCGCGCCTTGCCCTCTTCACGCAGCCGGATCATCGCCTTCCAGGTATCGATGAACTTGCCGCGAAACGCCGAGGGCCAGTGAATGAGATAGAGATCGACATAGTCGGTCCCCAGGCGCTTGAGGCTCTCGTCCATCGCCTGCAGCGTTGAATCAAAGCCCTGTGCCTCGTTCCACAGCTTGGTGGTGAGGAAAATGTCGCCGCGCGGCACATCCGCCTGCGCCATGCCGGCGCCGACGCCTGCCTCGTTCTCATAGATCGCGGCTGTGTCGATATGGCGATAGCCCGCGCCCAGCGCAGTGGCCACGGCCGTGGCCGCGGTTTCATCGGTAGCCTTCCAGACACCCAGCCCGATCTGGGGAATGGCATGGCCGTCGTTGAAACTCACATGCGGTTGCGTGCTCATCTATATCATCCATCATTTGGGGAGGCGCTGGGGCGCCGAAAGGTTGGGAGGCGCCGCAGGCACCCGGCGATACACAGTCTAGGCCACAACGGGGCCGATCTCAAACCGTTCCCACTATCTTCCATACAAGATGCGTCTTTGGTCTAATAACCCTAGGTCTAATCGCCGGGCCGGCAACGAAAGTCTAATCTGTCGGTCAATCCCACTGCCGAGGTTTGACCATGCCCAAGTCGCTTAATGCCATTGCCCAGAAACTGATGGAGCCCGGCAAGGGCATCCTGGCGGCCGACGAATCCGAAGGCACCATCGCCAAGCGCTTTGCCAAGATCAACCTGCCCAATTCGCTCGATCTGCGCCGCGACTATCGCGAAATGCTGTTCCGCTCCACCGAGGCCATGACCAAATATATCTCCGGCGTCATCCTCACCGAGGAAACCCTGGAACAGTCCGCTGCCGACGGCACCTCCTTCCGCGCCATCCTGGCCGATGCCGATGTCATTCCCGGCATCAAGGTTGATCGCGGCGCCTTCCCCATGCCCGGCGATCACAATGAAAAGATCACCGAGGGCCTCGATGGCCTGCGCCAGCGCCTGGTGCGCTATGCCGAGCACGGCGCCGGCTTTGCCAAATGGCGTGCCGTCATTACCATCAATGACGTGGCGCCGACCCGCAACAATATCCGCGCCAATGCCCATGCTTTGGCCCGCTACGCCATTCTCTGCCAGGAGGCCGGCATCGTGCCCGTCGTCGAGCCCGAAGTGGTGGGCGATGGCGATCCGGGCAACCATTCCATGGAGCGCTGCGCTGCCGTCACCGGCGACGTGCTGGAAAATACCTTCAAGGAACTGCGCCTGGCCGGCGTCGATCTCTCGGGCATGCTGCTCAAGCCCAACATGATCATGCCCGGCGTCAATTCGCGCGAACGCCCAAGCTTTGAGGAAGTGGCCCGCCGCACCGTCGCCGTTTTGCGCGAGCATGTCCCGGCCGCCGTGCCCGGCATTGCCTTCCTGTCGGGCGGCCAGACCGACGAGGAGGCCACCGCCCATCTGTCGGCCATGAACCAGATTGCCGGCAAGCCCTGGCCGCTGACCTTCTCCTACGGCCGCGCCTTGCAGAATGTCGCCCTGCGCACCTGGGCCGGCCGTCGCGAGAATTTCCCGGCCGCCCAGGCTGCGTTCAGCCACCGCGCGCATATGAACTCGCTGGCCGCGCTCGGCACCTGGACCGGCGAGGTCGATACTGCCGCCTGATCTGCCCGACGTCCCAACGTCACCCAACTGCGCGCCCTTGCCGGGCGCGCATTTTCTTTGCGCCCATCTTTTCGATCCCCTATGGGAGGGGCGTCCTCTTTCTCGCCAAAATGGCCCACCATGAAGAGGCCCAAAGCGTCAGTATCGAGAACCCATGGCCAGCCAGCTTTATCTGATCACGCCCCCCGCAGCCGATCCGGAGCGCTTTCCCGCGACCTTGCAGGCCGTGCTGGACGTCGCCGCGGTCTCGGCTCTGCTGGTGCGTCGCGGCACAAGCGATGCCGCTGCCTATGCCGGCTTTGCCAAGCATCTGGTCGGCATCGGCCAGCGCGCCGGCTGCGCCGTCCTGGTCGAGGATGATGCGGCTTTGGCCAAAGCCATCGGCGCCGATGGCGTGCACATTTCCGGCGACGCCGGCGCCGTCAAGGCCGCGCTCAAGGCGCTCAAGCCCGGCCTGATCGTTGGCGCCGGCCACATCCCGACCCGCCATGACGCCATGACCATTGGCGAAATGGATGTCGACTATCTGCTGTTCGGCCCGCTTGCCGGCGGCAGCAATGCCGAGGCGGCAGACCTCGCCGAGTGGTGGGCCGCCACTTTTGAAATCCCTGCCGTGCTCAGCGACCCCGGGGCCGGCCCGGCGGTCGACCCGCGCGGCGCCGAATTCCTCGCGCTGTCGGACTCCATCTGGTCGGCCGCCGACCCGGCCGCCGCCGCCCGTGCCATCGTCAACAGCCTGGAAACAGCATGACCGCCCGGCGCCGCCTCCCCCTGCTGCTCCTGCCGCTGCTGCTGTCGCCGCTCCTGCTGCCGTCCGCCCCATGGGCTCAGGATGACACGACACAGGACGAGCAAACCGGGTCCCAGGACGATGCCGCGAGCGACCCTGCCGAAATCATCAGCGACCAGATCTTCGGCCCCCGTGTCCCCACCGACCTGGCCTTTGGCGCCTTTCAGCGTGGCTATTTCCTGACCGCGCTGGAATTTGCCCTGCCGCGCGCCGAACAGGGCGATGCCGCCGCCCAGATGCTGATCGCCGAAATCTATGCCAAGGGCCTGGGCGTGGCGCAGAGCGATCAGCGCGCCGCCGGCTGGTATGAACTGGCGGCCAAGAACGGCGATGTCCTGGCCATGTTCGAACTCGCTCTGCTCTATCAGGACGGCGTCGGCGTGCCGAAGAACCGCGCCCGCGCTGCCGACCTGTTCAAGCGGGCCGCCGAGGCCGGCTATCTGCCCGCCAAATACAACCTGGCCATGCTGCATATCGAGGGCATCTATGCCGCGCCCAGCCTGTCGACGGCCGCCGCCCTGATGCTGGAGGCCGCCGAGGCCGGCCTGGCCGAAGCGCAGTATGACTATGGCACCATGTTGATCGAAGGCGCCGGTCTGGCCCCCGATCCGGCGGCCGGCGCGCGCTATATCCGCCTCGCCGCCGAGCAGAATCTCATCGAGGCCCAGGTCGACTATGCCACCCAGCTCTATCTGGGCCAGGGCGTGGAGCGCGATGTCGCCGCCGCGGCCGGCTGGTATGCCCGGGCCGCCGAGGCCGGCAGCGCTGTCGCCCAGAACCGTTATGCCAAGCTCCTCGCTGTCGGCGAAGGCGTGCCGCTCGATCTGCAGGAAGCTGCCATGTGGCGCGCTCTGTCGCGCCGCCAGGGCCTGAGCGACCCCGCGCTTGACCGGCTGCTCGTCTCCATTCCCCCCGAGGAACTGGCCCTGGCCGAAGAACGTGCCCGCTTCTGGCCGGGCACGCCGCCCAGCATCGAAACGGTCGCCGAAATCCCCTCCATTGCCCCGTCCGGCACGGGCGAGACGGTGCCGGCAACCCTCCCCGATCTGCTGCCGACCACGGTTAGCCCAGCCGACGAGCCGCAAGACCCTTGAACGGACCGGCATTCTGGGGCAATAAGCCCGCCACGCCCATCAGCTCAACATCTTCGGCCAGCCGCATCCGGCGCGCGTGGCCCGACCCAACACTTCGCGCACCCGAAAGCACCCACCAGCATGGCCAAGATCAACGGCAATGAAATCCGCCCCGGTTTCGTCATCAACCACCAGGACCGGCTCTGGGTCGCGGTCAAGGTCGATCATGTCAAGCCCGGCAAGGGCGGCGCCTATGCCCAGGTCGAGCTCAAGGCCATCCTGACCGGCACCAAGCTCAACGAGCGCTTCCGCTCTGCCGAGACGGTCGAGCAGGTCGAGCTCGAATTCCGCGATTTCACCTTTCTCTATGAGCAGGGCGAGAGCCTGGTCTTCATGGATCAGCAGAGTTACGAGCAGGTCGAACTGGCCAAGGACTTTGTCGGCGACCGCGCCGCCTTCCTCTCGGATGGCATGAAGATCACCCTTGAAATGCATGAGGACACCCCGCTGGGCATCAAGTTCCCGGCCAATGTGGTGCTTGAAGTGACCGAGGTCGATCCGGTGCAGAAGGGCCAGAGCGTCTCCAGCCAGTTCAAGCCCGCCATCATGGCCAACGGGCTCAAGGTCATGGTGCCGCCCTTCATCGCCGTCGGCGAACGCATCGTCGTCGACACGTCTGAAGTCACCTATATGCGCCGGGCGGACTGATCCATGGCCCGTTCAGCAATTCTCAACGTCATGGTCGGCGCCGCCCTCAAGGCCGGCAAGTCACTGACCAAGGACTTCAATGAAGTCGAAAACCTGCAGGTCTCGCGCAAGGGTCCGGCCGATTTCGTCTCCAAGGCCGATCTGCGCGCCGAACAGGTGATCTTCACCGAGCTGCAAAAGGCCCGCCCGACCTATGCCTTCCTGATGGAAGAGGGCGGCGAGGTCGCCGGCACCGATGGCCAGCATCGCTGGATCGTCGATCCGCTCGACGGCACGACCAATTTCCTGCACTCGATTCCGCTCTTTGCCGTGGCCATTGCGCTCGAGCGCGCCAATGAGATCGTTGCGGCGGTGATCTACAATCCCGTAATGGACGAGCTCTATACCGCCGAAAAGGGCGGTGGCACCTGGCTCAATGACCGCAAGCGCCTGCGCGTCGCCGGTCGCCGCAGCCTGTCGGACGCCGTGGTCTGCACCGGCATCAAGACCCAGGGCACAGCCAATGACGGGCTGCAGCTGCGCCAGCTGGCCCATATCAACCCCGCCGTTGCCGGCATCCGCCGCTCCGGCTCGATTGCCGTGGACATGGCCTGGCTGGCTTCGGGCCGCTATGACGCGCTCTGGGAAGCCGGTCTGGCTCCCTGGGACGTGGCGCCCGGCCTGCTGATGGTCAAGGAAGCCGGTGGCTTCGTCTCCGACTTTGCCGGCGCGCCAGGTTCGGTCTGGAATGGCCAGATCGTTGCCGGCAACGAGACCCTGCAGCCCGCTCTGCTCAAGGAAATCCGGGCCGTGCAATAGGCTCTGCCCCCCCTGGGCGTTTTCAGCAGAAGTGGCCGCCCTTTAGCGGTTCGAAAACGCGACGCACCATGGCGCTGGAGCAATTGAGCCGTTTCAGGGCAACGGCGAAATGCTCTGGTGGGGGTTGAACACCAGCAGTTCCTCGAACCAGTTCATGTCGGCAAAGCTGCAAAAGGCGGGGGCCCGCAGCTCCAGCACGGGCGCGCGCTGCACGATATCGGCCTCCACGGCATGCAGCATGGCCTGCCATGCCGGCAGCTCTGCCTCGTCGATCCAGTCGATGAGATAGGCAATGGTGATGTGAAATTCGTAGCTGTCATGGTCGGGATGCCGATAGCCCAGCAGCTCGGCAAGGCCATCGCGCCACGCGGCCAGGGCCTGCCTGTCGGCAGCGGCGACACCCTCGACCAAGAGCCCGGTCGGCACGATTTCGGTAACGGCAACCTGGAAGGCCGGACCGCCGGCAAAGCCCTTGAGCCGCTGCGTGAACTGCTCGGTCATTTCGGCAATCGAGGTCGCGCCATCGCTGTCGCGCGGCCAGAATGGATAGTCCCGCCGGCCCTCGACAATCCCCTGGAACAGCGTCATGTGGTAGCTTTCCACCGGCGTGAAGGCGAGGTTGTCGGCATCGGCCATGGCCTGGAAGGCCAGCCGTGCGTCAGCCAGCGCCTGCTGCGTGGCCGACCCCTCCACCAGGTGGCACACCACCGTATTGCCCGGTTCGGGCAGAAATATCCCCGCGCGGTTATAGCGCCTGCCCATATGCCGTGGCGGCGCCGGATTGTGCTGGCGGCCAAAGTGCTGGGCGAGCAGGGGCAGGTCGATCGGCATGGCGGGCGGTCTCGATGGTGGCGGGCGCCTGCCATACGCCGCCTTCGCGAAACCTGCGTGACGGCACCGCGATCACGGCTGCCTCATGGTTAACCTTTGTCATTGCCCCCTTACCAAGCTCTGAACTAGTCTTGCACGCAGTGATTTGCGCGTACGAGGCAAGGTTCAGGCAGACATGACGCAAGGCTACGACCCCTATCACCTCGCCAGTCCCACCGTTTACCTCATCAAGATTCTGATTTTTCTGGTGCTGGTGGCGTTGGTCGGCGCCATCCTGTTCAGCACGATCACCACCTTCTTCTGGGCCAATCCCTTCATCAATTCGATGATCTTCTTTGCCCTGGCCATCGGCATCTTCCTCAGCATTCGCCAGGTCGTGCGGCTGTTTCCCGAGGTCCACTGGGTCAATTCCCTGCAGGACGGCACCACCAGCAATGCGCGCGCGCCTATCCTGCTGGCCCCGGTGGCCGGCATTCTGCGCGAGCGCATCGGCGAAGCGGTGATCACCCCCTCCTCCATGCGCTCCATCCTCGACAGCGTCGGCAACCGCCTCGACGAAGCCAAGGACACCTCGCGCTATCTCACCGGCCTGCTGGTCTTTCTGGGCCTGATGGGAACCTTTTATGGCCTGCTCGAAACGGTGACATCGGTTGCCGGGGTGATCAACTCGCTCGACGTGGCCAATGGCGATACCGCTTCCCAGTTCGCCAGCCTGCGCGAGGGGCTGAGCGCCCCGCTGGCCGGCATGGGCACCGCCTTTTCCTCCAGCCTGTTCGGCCTGGCCGGCTCGCTGGTGCTGGGTTTTCTCGACCTGCAGACCAGCCAGGCACAGAATGCCTTCTATACCGACCTCGAAGACTGGATGACCTCCATGACCGAGCTCGACCATCCGGTCAGCGCCATGCAGGCCAATGCCGGCGGCCCCGACATGCAGGCCATGTTCGACAAGCTCGGCAATTCCATGCAGAACCAGAATTCGAGCCAGAACGCCATCCGCGCCATGGCCGAGCTGGCCCGCGGCATCGACGGTCTGGTCAAGCATATCCGCACCGAGCAGGACGATCTGCGCAAGCATATCGAGGAGCAGGGCGAAACCAACCGCAAGCTGCGCGAGCTGATCGACGCGGTCCTGACCCAGTCCGACAACGAACGGCGGAACTAGACCCATGCCGGGAGCCCGTTCCCGCCGGCGCATCGAGGCCAATTACTGGCCCGGTTTCGTCGATGCCCTGTCGAGCCTGCTGCTCGTCATCATTTTCATGCTCAGCCTGTTCATGCTGACCCAGTTCTTCCTTGGCCAGGAACTGCAGGGGCGTGACACCGCGCTCGCCCGCCTCAACAGCCAGATCGCCGAGCTGACCGATCTGCTGCAGCTTGAGCGCGCCAATGCCGATGACCTCAATAGCCAGATCGCCAACCTGACCGCCACTTTGGGCAGCGCCCAGGCCGACAATGCCAGCCTGTCCAGCCAGCTCGAGGGTATCGGCGCCGGCATCGGCGACAAGGACGCCACCATTGCCGGGCTGCAGGGCGACCTGGAGGCCGCCCAGGAACTGTCCGACGAGGCCAATGCCCAGGTGGCCCTGCTCAACCAGCAGCTGGCCGCCCTGCGCACCCAGATCGGCGCGCTCGAAACGGCGCTGGAGGCCTCCGAAAGCCGCGATACCCAGTCGCGCACCCAGATCGCCGATCTGGGCCGCCGCCTCAATGTGGCCCTGGCCCAGCGCGTCCAGGATCTGACCCGCTATCGCTCCGACTTCTTTGGCCGCCTGCGGCAAATTCTTGAAGGCCGCGCCGATGTGCGCGTGGTTGGCGATCGCTTCGTCTTCCAGTCCGAAGTGCTGTTCGATCCCGGCCAGGCAGACGTGCAGGCCGGCGGCCTGCCCGACCTCGATGCCCTGGCCGACGCCATCCTGCAGCTTGAAACCGAGATTCCCGAGGACATCAACTGGGTCCTGCGCATTGACGGCCATACCGATAGCCGCCCGATCAGCAATGCGCGCTTCCCGTCGAACTGGGAGCTGTCGGCGGCGCGCGCCATTTCGGTGGCGCAATATCTGGTGAGCCGCGGCGTCTCGCCCAACCGGCTGGTCGCCGCCGGCTTTGGCGAGTTCACCCCGCTTGATCCGGGTGAGACCGAAGACGCCTATCGCCGCAACCGCCGCATCGAGTTCAAGCTTACCGAGGGGTAATCGCCGACGGCGGGACGCCCTAGCCTATGTCATCGAGCCGGAACTGCAGCCGGGCCAGCTCGGCATAGCGCCCGCCCTTGGCCACCAGCTGGTCATGCGTGCCCTCATCGATGATGCGGCCGGCATCGAGCACCAGGATCTTGTCGGCATCGCGGATCGTCGCCAGCCGGTGCGCGATGACCAGCGTGGTCCGTCCGCGCATCAGATGCTCCAGCGCCGTCTGCACCAGCTGCTCGCTCTGCGCGTCGAGCGCCGAGGTCGCCTCGTCGAGCAGCAGGATCGGCGCATTCTTGAGAATGGCGCGCGCAATCGCCAGCCGCTGCTTCTGCCCGCCCGACAGCATCACGCCGCGCTCGCCGACAATGGCATCATAGCCCAGCGGCAGATCCATCACGAAGTCATGCACCAGCGCCGCCTTGGCTGCCGCCTCGACATCGGCAAAGGCTGCCTCGGGCTTGCCGAAGCGGATATTGTCGGCAATCGTGCCGGCAAAGATCGTCGGCTCCTGCTCGACATAGGCAAAACGCTGACGCAGCTCTTCGAGCCGCGCATGGCGGATATCCACGCCATCCACCCGGATGGCACCCTTGTTCACGTCATAGAACCGCTGCAGCAGCGACAGCGTCGTCGATTTGCCCGAGCCCGACGGGCCGACCAGCGCCACGGTCTGCCCCGTGCCCACCGAAAAGCTCAGATCACTCAGCACATGCTCGTAGCCGCTTGTAGTGTAGCCGAAATCGACATGGTCGAATTCCACCGTGCCCAAAGCGGGCGCGGGTAGCGCAACCGGATGCTCGGGATCGACGATCGTCGCCTCGGTATCGAGGATTTCGGTCAGCCGTTCGGTGGCGCCGGCCACGGTCTGCAGGATGCCCAGCACTTCGCTGACATTGGTCAGCGCGCCCGAGGCCATCAGCGCATAGACCAGGAACTGCGTCAGCTGCCCGGCAGTGACCGTGCCGGCAAATACCGAGCGCGCCCCCCACCAGACCAGGAACACCACGGCCGAAGTGCCCAGGAAGATCACCATGCCCACCAGCACCGAACGCGCGCCCAGGCGCTGCACTTCGGCCCGGTAGCTGTCCTCGCTATGGGCGTCATAGATCGCCGACTGGGTCTTTTCCTGGGTGAAGGATTTGACCGTCCGCGTGGCGCCGAGCATTTCGGTTGCCATGGCGCTGAGATCGGCCAGGGCATCCTGGGTCTTGCGCGACATGCCGCGCAGCCGGCGCGAATAGGCGATCAGCGGCAGCAGTAGGGCGGGCGCGGCAATGACCACCGCCAGCGTCAGCGTCGGGCTGGTCAGGAACATCATGACCAATGCGCCGATAATGGTCACCAGCGAGCGCAGCGCCAGCGAAAAGCTCGAGCCCACCGCATTGCGGATCACCGCCACGTCGCCATTGAGCCGGCTGGTCAGCTCGCCCACCCGGTTGGTGTCGAAATAGCGCGCATCGAGCCGCAGCAGATGCAAAAACGCCGCCTGCCGCAGATCGGCCAGCACGCGCTCGCCGATCACCGAGATAAAGTAGAACCGCGCGCCGCTGGCAATGGCCATCACCGCCGCAATGCCCACGATCAGCCAGCCATAGCGGGCGACATTTTCGAGGTTCTGCTCGATAAAGCCCTCATCGATCGCCCCGCCCAGCACGGCCGGAATCGACAGTGACGAGACCGCCGAGATCAGCAGGAACAGCACGGTCAGCCCAAGCCGCACCGGATATTTGAGGATGAAGGGCAGGAGCCGCTTGAGCGGCTGCAGCTTGCGCGGCGCCACCGCCACTTCGGCTTCTGGATTGACACTGTCGGCCGCAACCGGGACGGATTGGTCTGTCATCGCTCGGTTACGCCACTCTTTGGGAGATGGGGTCCGGAGGTCCCGGGCCGCGCTCAGGCTTCGATATAGGCACTGGCTCCAGCCGCGGCAACCGCTTTGTCCGGCGTGAAATTGCCGCGCCACGCCCTTGCAGATCGGCCGGGCTTTCTGTATGAAGCGCCCAACACCAATTCCAGATGCTCTCCGGGCGCCGCGGCGCCCGTTTGATTTGAGGCGAATACCATGAAGGCTGATACCCATCCGGACTACCACATGATCAATGTGGTGATGACCGACGGCACCAAGTACCAGACGCGCTCGACCTACGGCAAGGACGGCGATACCCTGCAGCTCGACATCGACCCCAAGACCCATCCGGCCTGGACCGGCGGTACGGGCCAGCTGCTCGATCGCGGCGGCCGCGTCTCGCGCTTCAAGGAGCGCTTCAAGGGCCTGGGCATCTAAGCCAGCCTGCACGAGAATTGAAAAACCCGGCCAGTGTGCCGGGTTTTTTGTTTCTGGCCACAACTGCCGGCCTGGGAGCGGCCCCGGCGCTCAGCTGCGGCCGAAGGCTGCCTTGAGCCGCGCCAGCTGGTCGGCAATGCCATTGGCGGTGCCCGGATCCATCTCGCTCATCCGGCCACGCTCGAGCACATCAAACTGCATCACCCGGTCAAACAGGCGGTCGCCCTTGTCGATGAAATCGCGCAGCGCGGGTGGCAATTGGTCATAGCCCGGGCCGCCGCGTTCGGAGGGCGTGGCCGAGAACTTGACCTTTTCCTTTTCGGCATGGGCATTCTCCTTGGTGATTTCGCCCTCGTTGACGGCCCGCTGCAATAGCAGCCAGGACGCCAGCTGCATCAGCCGCGTCGTCAACCGCATGGATTCGGTGGCATAGATGAAAGAGGCCTCGCGGCTGAGGATCCGGCTGTCGCCGCGCCCCTCCCCGTCGAGATAGCTGGCAACGTCCTCGATCAGGCTCATGCCTTCGCGGTAGAGCGTGTCAAAGCCACCCGCGGCGACGATCCGCGGGCCAATGGCAATGGCCGCCCCGTTCTCGTTCCCATCTGCCAACCGGCCAACTCCTGTTCCCGCGTCATCACCCGACGCCGATGTCACACGCT
>TARA_R110002020_G_scaffold67179_6_pt1 | contig 11401 bp, 7 predicted proteins | sample TARA_R110002020 | Tara Oceans TARA_R110002020 (sample SAMEA4396489) | marine metagenome | biome: Westerlies Biome; feature: [MES] marine water layer (ENVO:01000295) within the mesopelagic zone...; material: water (ENVO:00002006), including particulate matter (ENVO:01000060) such...
CGACCGATGCGGTGGGACGCAGCAAGGGATCACCCCGCCCACCGCCACCGGCAGAGCGGATTTCAAGCACATCACCCGGCTCGAGTATCGCGGTATCCACGTTACCCAAGGGCCGCGCCTGTGGCGTGCCGGGGTTGATCATCATATCCGACAGCCCCGCCGCATGGCCCCCCAGCACACCCCACGGGCGAAAGAATGACCTGTCGCGGTTGCGCGCGGTGATGCGGGTGTCAGGGGAAAAGACCCTGAACGCCATCTCGGTCGCGAGCCCCCCGCGCCAGTAGCCTGCCCCGCCGCTGTCGCGGGCCAGTCCGTACTTCACGAACTCCACCGGCACTTCGGTCTCGGTGATCTCGATGGGCGTGTTTTTAAGGTACGCAGCATCCGCGCCTGATCCGTTCGACCCGTCGCGGTGCGGCATCCCGCCGCCACCGCCGACCACCGGATTTACGGCTGCGATCACTGTTTTCTGCGTACGCTCGTCGCGCGTCATCACGTTGACGATGCAGTTGTTGCCTGCCGGTGCTGCGGGCATCCGGTCGGGAATGGCCTGACTGAACGCGCCAAAGATCACCGACCGCAGCCGCGCACAGGTAAGCGACCGCATGCCCACGGCGGCCGGTTCCACAGGGTTCAAAACCGTGCCCTCGGGTGCGATGCAGGTAAAGGGCCGGGTCATGCCGGAATTCAGCAACATCCGCGGGTTGAGCGTATACAACACGTAATAGACCCCCACGAGCAGGATGGTGTGGCGCGGATTACCGCCCGACGGCACGTTCAGCGAGGATGCCAGTTGCGGATCCGACCCGGTAAAATCCAGCACAGCACTGTCACCGGTGATTTTCAGGGTCAGTTTCAGACGACATGGATTCGCCTCGTCGCTGTCTTCATCGGCGTAGTCTGCAAAGACGTATTCGCCGTCAGGGATGGCAGACAGGATCGCGCGTGCCTGTGCTTCGGATTGATCCATAAGCGCGCTCACCCCTTGCAAAAAGCCGGTCTTGCCAAAGCGCGCGATCATCGCCTGCACCTTACGCTCCCCCGTGCTGAGCGCACCGGCCAATGCCTTGATATCCCCTATGTTCAGCGCCGGCTTGCGCACATTGGTCTCCATGATACCCAAGATCTGTTGGTCAAATACACCTTCGTTGACCAGCTTCATCGGCGGAAAGCGGATGCCCTCCTGGTGGATGTCGGTCAGCGAGCGCGAAAGCGACGCAGGCACGGCGCCGCCCATGTCTGTGTTGTGGATGTGCCCGCCGGCAAAGGCCACGATATCGTCCCCTGCAAAGATCGGACGCCACAGGTGCGTGTCGGGCGTGTGGGTCGCGACATTGCCGGAATAGGGGTCGTTGGTGAACGCCACATCGCCCGGGCGATAGTCCTCCACCATATCAATCGCAGAGGCGTGGGACAGGCCTGGATACCATGTGGCACCCAGATCCATGGGCACGGAAAAGGTGTCGCCGATCTTGTCCATCAGAAGCACCGTGAAATCCTGCGTTTCCTTCACGAAAGCGGAATGCGCGGTGCGGTGCAGCGTGTGCGCCATGTTTTCGGCAGCGGCGCGGGCATGGTTTGCCAGCACCTGAAGGGTCATTTGATCAGACATGGGTTCACTCCGCGAGGCTAAGATGGATGTTGAGATGCGCATCGACATGCGCGCGCACGTCCGGTGGCACAGCAAATGTCGTGTCCTCCTGGACAACGATTGCGGGCCCGTCGAAAACAGCCCCACCGCCGAGAGACGCGCGGTCATAGATCGGCACGTCGCGCCAGCCGTCGATCCAGACCGGCACGTGACGCGCGGCATCAGCCTGAACATGGGACGCCTGCGAGACGGGAAATTCCGGCTTTGGGCCGCCGCCCAGTGCGGACAGGCGCAGGTTGACCAACTCGACCTTTCCGCCCAGATCTTCAAAGTCGTAAATGCGTTTGTGCGTCTCGTGAAATGCCGCTGCAATCTCGTCGGTCGCGTTCAGCCAGTCGGGGGACAGCCCTACCTCGATTTCGAAACTCTGACCGGCATAGCGCATGTCCGCCGACAGCCGCAGATCGGCCTGTCCTGTGAAGCCCTGCGCCGTCAGCCAATCGCGCCCTTCCTGCGCCAGAGCGTCGAACTCGGACCGCAGCTGCGGCAGGGTCGCCTCTGTCAAAGGCGCATAAACCGTGCGGATGAAATCCCCGCGCAGGTCGGCCACAAGCCCTCCCAGCGCCGACACCACCCCGGGACGGCGCGGCGCGATCACACGGGTCATGCCCAACTCTTGCGCCAGAAACGCGCCCAACATCGGCCCACCCCCACCAAAGGGCATCAGCGCAAAGTCCCGCAGGTCCACGCCTGCGCGCGAACACAGCTTTTCCACTTCGACGACCATTTCCGAAACGGCGATGTCGATGATGGCTTGCGCCGTTTCCTCAATCCCGCGGTCCAGTTGGCCCGAGATGGTGGCAACCGCCTGCTTCGCGAGATCAATGTCCATGCGCAGCTGGCCATAGGCCATGTCCGAATGCCCGAGCCAGCCGCAAACCGCCAGCGCATCGGTAACAGTGGGTCGCGTGCCGCCACGCGCATAGCATGCAGGTCCGGGGTTTGATCCGGCGGACTCCGGGCCGACCCGCAGCACACCCTGCGCGTCCAGTGTGGCGATCGACCCACCACCGATTCCGATGGAGCTGACCGAAACCGATGGAATATGCAGCGGGAATTCACCGACCTGCTCATCGGTGCCGTATTGCACCTCGCCATCAACAATCAGCGCAAAGTCTGCCGAGGTGCCGCCGATGTCCAGCGTCAGAACCCGCGCCTCGCCCGCCTGCCGCGCCAGCCAAGATGCACCGATGACGCCCGACGCCGTACCGGACAGCAGCATCGACACACAGTCGCGCCGCCCCTGTCCCGCGCTCATCAGCCCGCCGTTGGAGCGTGTCAGAAGCGCCTTGGCCGGAACGCCCTGCGCCTCAAGACGGCTTTCCAGCGCGGTCAGATAGCCTGCCACGCGGGGGTGGACATATCCGTTCAAAATCGCGGTCGAAGTGCGTTCGTATTCGCGGATCACCGGCCAGACTTCGGACGAGGTAAAGACGAACATATCCGGCTCCGCCGTCTCGATCATCGCCTTGACTGCCGCCTCTTGCGCTGTGTCACGCCAGCTGTGCAGCAGCGCCACAATCACGCCATCCGCGCCTGCAGCTTTGGCCTGACGCGCGGCACCCGCCACTTGTTCTGCGTCAGGGGCCAGCTGTTCCGACCCATCGGCGCGCATCCGCACAGGCACGCCAAACACCATATCGCGCGAGACCAGCGGTTCGGGACGGTGACAGAACAGCGAATACATATCCGGCATCCGCAGCCGCGCCAGTTCGATCACATCCTCAAACCCCGCGTTGGTGACAAGCGCCAGTTTGGCCCCCTTGCGCTGGATGATCGTATTGATCCCGACAGTGGTGCCGTGGACAAACCGCGTCACCAATGCGGGGTCCAGCCCTTCGCGCTCTGCCAGCAGCCTCAACCCATCCAGTAGCTCCGCGCCCGGATCATCCGGCGTAGTCAGCACTTTGAGTGATGCAACACGGCCCGAAACGGTTTCAAGCGCGCAGAAATCCATGAAGGTGCCACCGATATCGACCCCGATCTTCCAATCGGGTTTGGGCTGCGTTGCGCCATCCATAATCACGTCCTTTCGACAGGTTTGATGCGTTTGCGCTTAAACCATCAGAAAGTGTGACGCGGGTCCAAGACCCATGCGGGGGCATCCCATAAGCCTGACTTATGGGCGCGCGGGCAGCCGTGAAGCACACAGCTTCCTTATCTCGTCACGCATGCCTTCCTCGGCGCGTGACAGGGTTTTTCCAGCCAGCGACAGCAAGGACAGCGGCAGGTCCGGGCTATCCTGCAAGGGGCGTGTCGTGACGCCCTCGAACTGTTTCCACGGCAACAGGTCATCGACAACAGCCACGCCCAAGCCGGCCTGCACAAAGCCTACAGCGGAAATCGACACCTCGATCTCGAGCTGGGCGGAAAAAACGAGACCCTTTTTGCGTGCGGCCTGGTCAAGCTCCTCTCGCGGGCGCGTCGGGGCACGGTAGGAGATTACAGTCTGCCCCTGCAAATCTGCGAATGAGACGCTTTCGCGCTCTGCCAGCGGATGGGTCTTGGGCAGCAGGCAGCAAAAGGTCGTCACTCCCAGATGTTCGACCGAAATATCAGGGGTCATCTGGTCGTCCATCGCCATGGCAAGCGCCGCATCACCCGCCCGCAACAACGCGACCAGCGATCCGATGGGGGCCACATGCGAGCGCAGCAGAACATCGGGATAGCGCGCGCGGTAGCTGGCCAGAATATCAGGCAACAGTGACATTGCGGGGGGCACAGACGCGGCCACCCGCACAAGACCCGCCTGCCCCAACCGCAAGTCCTGCGTCTTTCGCCGCAACCCTTCCAGCCCTGCGAACAGACGCTCGGCCTCGGCGTGAATCTCCAGCGCTTCGGCAGTGGGGCGCAGCCGGCCCTTTTCACGGTCGAACAGCTTGAAGCCCAATTCATCCTCGCAATGCAGCAGGATCTGGCTGAGCGCCGGCTGCGAGATATTCAGTGACTGGGCAGCGCCAGTCACGGTTCCCACCCGCATCACGGCGGTGAACACTTCAAGCTGTCTGGCGCGCATTGTGACCCCATAAGTCTGACTTATGATACATAGCATATCCAGTCTTTGACCAGATGCCACCCTGTGCGCTTTGGTGTCCGCAACACAAGACCGAAAAGGGGCGTGCTGTGAATGTGATCGTTTTGGGCGGAGGGTTGATGGGCACAAGTGCGGCCTTTTTCCTCGCACGCCGTGGCGTAGACGTCACTTTGGTTGAACCAAATGCCATTGGTGCAGGCGCGACCAATGCATCGTTTGGCAACATCCGCCGCACAGGCCGGTTTTTGCCGCAACTGCCACTGGCGCACCGGTCGCGCGCGCTGTGGGGGCGGGCGAAAAAATTGCTGGGCCGCGACGTGGAATTTCGTGCCACAGGGCACCTGCGCCTGATCTTCGACGCCAAAAGCCACGCCGACATGCGCCGCTTTGCCAAGGCCGCAGCGCCCTGGGGCCTGACACTGGAGGAGCTGGACGCAGCCGACCTGCGCCGCCGCTTTGCGGGTCTGGGCGCGGATGCCATCGGCGCCTCTTTTTCCGCACAGGACGGCTCCGCCAATCCACGGCTGATAGCCCCGGCTTTCGCCGCCGCCGCCGCGCGGGCTGGGGCGACCATCCTGCCACACACCAGGGTCGGTGCAATCACCAGAACCCCTGCCGGCTTTGCTGTGCAAACCAGCGGCGGCCCCCTTGAAAGCACGGTGCTGCTGAACTGTGCCGGCGCGTGGGGCAAAGCCATTGCCGCGCAATTCGACGAAGACGTACCGCTGAGCATGCATGGCCCGCAGATGGGCGTGACCGAACCACTGCCACACCGCATCCTGCCCGTTGTCGGTATGTGGTCGCAGCAGTCAGGCGCTTATCTGCGGCAAGTCGAACGCGGCAACGTCGTCTTTGGCGGCGGCGTGACCCGCACGCCGGTCGATCCGCAGACAGGCCATGCAAAGGCTGACCCGCACCTGCTCGCGCAGCAATTGAAAAAGGTGGTCAGACTGGTGCCTGCCCTGCGGGACGTGGCCGTGATCCGGCAATGGTCGGGCTGCGAAGGCTATATCGCGGATGATCTGCCGGTCATGGGCCCGTCGGGCACCACACCGGGTCTGTTTCACGCGTTCGGGTTTTGCGGCCACGGTTTCCAGCTTGGTCCCGGTGTAGGCGACGCAATGGCCGAGCTGATCGTGACCGGCACTTGCGAGACACCGCTGGCCCCTTTCGACATCAAACGCTTCGCCGCGTGATGTCAGAATTTCGACACCTTGCCCCACTGGGACTGATCAAAACGGCTCAGCTTGTACTGCGCTGTTTCGGTGATGGGCCGGCGCGCCAGCACCAGATCCGCCACCAGATGGCCCACCCCAGGACCGATGCCAAAGCCGTGGCCGGACAGGCCCGCCGCAAGGGTCAGGCCCGGAACGCCAATATCGGAATCGATCACCGGCACGCCATCGGGTGTGCTGTCAATGTAGCCTGCCCAGCTTTGCTGCATGGGGACGTCCTTCAACGCGGGCAAAAGGGCACGGGCACGGCGCAGCGCCTCATCCACGTGACGCTTCGACGGTTTGGGATCAAGGATGCGGGTCCGCTCCATCGGGGTCGGCTGGTCGAGCGCCCAGATTGCTCGGGTCTCGAATGCCGCTTTCCATGCCTGAAGCCCGCCGGGCGACAAAGATTTCCAGCGTTTCGCAAACATCGGCAAAAAGTGCTTTGCCCCCGCGATCATGCGCATGGTCGGGTCGAAGTGGCTGCGCCCCGACACGGCAACAGTGTAGCCCCCATTCTGCCTGCGGGTGACCGACGCTGCCGCCGTGTGCAGCGCATCGGGCAAATCCCGGGGCACCGGTTTGAGCGACAGGATAGAGCTGCGCACAGATGCCTGCGGGAAAAATATGCCCGACTGATGCAGGAAACTGCCCGCCCATGCCCCCCCCGACAGCACCACCTGCGACGTCTTGATCGTGCCGCGTTCGGTCACGACGGCGGACACAGCACCTGCGCTGGTCTCAATCCCCCGTGCCGCACAATTCTGCACAACGGTTGCACCATGTTTGATCGCCCCTTGCGCGATCAGCGGGGCCGCACGCGACGGATCTGCGATCCCGTCCGTCGGGGACCAAACGCCGCCCGCCCACGCCTGCCCCGTGGCAGCGCCGCGTGCGCTCGCCTCGGCGCTGTCCAGCATACGGGTGTCAACGCCTTCGCCCCGCGCGAAGCGGCCCCACTGCGCCCAGCCGTCAAGTTCGGCCTGATCGTTGGACAGATACAGCAGACCACAGCGGCGAAAACCCAGATCAACGCCCATGTCTTCGGCCATCGCTTCCCACAGCGCAAGGCTTCGGGTCGACAGCGGCAGTTCGCGCGCATCACGGTTCTGCTGACGGCACCAGCCCCAGTTGCGGCTGGACTGTTCCGCGCCGACATGGCCTTTTTCCAGCAAGACCACACGCAACCCCGCACGCGACAGCCAATAAGCGGCACTGACGCCGACAATACCGGCCCCGATAACGACGCAATCCGTATCACGGGGCAGGGTTTCATGGGTTTCAACAGACATCAAAGGTGCGGGCATGAACTTCTCCGATTAATACACAAACCCTATGCGGCTTTGCTCAGCCACATGTGCCGGATGTCACCCCGTAAACGGCATTTCATAGCGAATGCGGTTGACTATAAAGGATGGCTGACGTTCACAGGAAGCTATAGGATGTGGGAACTCCAAAGGATGGCACATGACAACCCGTTATAAGCTGGACCGGATTGACCTGAAGATTCTGGCGGAACTTCAGCGCAATGGACGGATCACCAACGTCGAGCTGGCCGATCTGGTCAGCCTGTCGCCCTCGCCCTGTCTGATGCGCGTCAAAAAGCTGCAAAAAGCCAGCTACATCGTCGGGTATGCCGCTCAGATCGATGTCGCCAAGCTGGGCAGTACCCTTACAGTATTCACCGAATTTACGCTCAAGAACCACCGCCAGATCGACTTTGCCCGCTTTCAAGAGGCCCTGGAAAAAGTGCCGTCCTGCGTGGAATGTCACCTCGTGTCAGGCGGATACGACTATCTGGCGAAATTTGTCACCTCGTCTATCGCAGACTATCAGAACGTGGTCGAGGCATTGATAGACAGGGGCGTCGGCATCGATAAATATTTCAGCTTCGTGGTGATGAAGACGCCGTTCGTCAAAACCCAACTTCCCCTGACTGACCTGTTCGAAGACCGCATCTGACCTTACCGACCAGAGAATTGCGCGATCAGCTCGGGGTCCTGTTCCAGCGATGACAACCAGCCGGTGTCGAGTTTCGGGATCGAAGAGATCAGCAACCGCGAATAGGGATGTGTCGCGTGCTCCGACATCTGGCTCGCCGGCAGCGCCTCTACAACCACGCCCTTGTGCATCACCAGAACCTCGTCACAGATCGCCTCGACCGTTGACAGGTCATGGCTGATGAACATGTAGCTCAGGCCCAGTTCGCTTTGCAGCTCTTTCAGCAGTTCAAGGATCGCAGCGGCGACAACCGTATCGAGCGCCGACGTGATCTCGTCGCACAGGATCAATTCGGGCTCGGCGGCCAAGGCACGGGCCAGGTTCACCCGCTGCTTTTGCCCGCCCGACAACTCACTGGGAAGACGGTGGCGCATGTTGGCAGGCAGGTGAACCATGTCCAGCAACTCGATCACACGCGCATCACGCGCTTTGCCCCGTAGTCCATGATAAAACGTCAGCGGGCGACCGATGATGTTGGCGATGGAATGGCCAGGGTTGAGCGCTGTATCGGCCAGCTGGAAAACGATCTGGGCACGCCTCAGGTCTTCTTTGGAACGGCTGGCAAGATCGGGCTTCAATTCCTGACCGTCCAGCAGAACGCTGCCCTTGTAGGCTGGCAAGATGCCTGCGATTGCGCGGGCCAGCGTAGATTTTCCCGAACCGGATTCCCCGATCACCCCAAGATTGCGCCCCCGTTTCAACCGAAAGCTGACATCCGTGAGAACCTTCGCGAAAGGCTCGCCGTTGCGGATTTTTCCATAGCCCGCATGAAGGTCCAACACTTCGAGGATCGGTTTCTCGCGGTCCTCTGCCCGTATCGGTTGCGGGACACGGCCCGCAGGCTCAAACGCGGCAAGCAGCTCTTTTGTATAGGGATGCTGCGGGTTTTTCAGGATTTGCTCTGACGTGCCGACCTCCTGCACTTCGCCACCACGCAGTACGACAATGCGGTCCGCAATCTGTGCGACAACCGCAAGATCGTGGCTGACATAGACACCTGCGCAGCCCCCGTCGGCCATCGCGGACTTGAAGGCGCGCAAAACTTCGATCTGGGTTGTGACGTCCAGCGCGGTGGTCGGTTCGTCAAAGATCACCAGACGCGGATCACCGATCAGCGCCATCGCCGCCGACAGCCGCTGCAACTGGCCGCCCGACACCTGATGCGGATACCGCTCACCGATGGTTTCAGGATCGGGCAACGCCAGCGCACGGAAGAGTGCGACCGCCTTGGCGCGGGCCTCCGCCCCCGACATCAGGTTGTGGATCGTAGAAATCTCGATCACCTGCTCCATGATCCGCTGCGACGGGTTGAACGCCGCCGCAGCCGACTGTGGCACATAGGAGACTTCGGTGCCGCGCATTGCTGCGCGCTGGCGGCTGGTCATTGCCGTCACCTCATTGTCGCCGATGCGGATTTTGCCGCCGTTGATGGAACAGCCGGGCCGTGTATGCCCCATCAGCGACAGCGCGATCGTGGTCTTGCCGGAGCCGGACTCGCCGATCAGCGCCAAAATTTCACCCGGTGCTATGTCGAAATCAACGCCCTTGATGATCTCGACCTTGCGGTTTGCGTCGGTGACCGCCCCGATCTTGAGATCGCGGACGCTGACAAGCGGTGTATCGTCGGGTGTCTGTGGCATCATTCGCTCCTGTCGCGGATACGGGTTGGCAGGTTGTCGATGAACATGTTCACCGAGATCGTCAGCGAGGCGATGGCAATCGACGGGAAGATTACCGCCGGCGCACCAAGGCTGAGCCCTTCGATGTTTTCACGCACCAGCGCGCCCCAGTCTGCGTTGGGCGGCTGCACGCCAAGGCCCAGAAACGAGAGCCCCGACAGCACAAGCACGATAAAGACAAACCGCAGGCCAAGATCGGCCAGCACCGGCCCCAGGATGTTGGGGAAAATCTCGCGCAGGATCAGATAGGGGGTCGCTTCGCCACGCGCGCGGGCGACGGTGACGAAATCCATCGTGTTGACGTTGACCGCCAGCGCCCGCGCAAAGCGATAGGAGCCGGGCATATAGATCGCCGTCAGCGTCAGCACGAGAACCGGAATAGACGACCCCACAGCGGCCACGACCACCAGACCGAACAGCAGCGACGGGATGCCGTTGTAGGCGTCCAGCAGCCGCGACAGGATCATGTCGAACCAACCGCCAGCAACAGCCGCGATCATGCCCAGCAGAACACCGATGGTGCACGCCAGTGTCACAGCGGCCAGCGCGATACCGACGGTATAGCGCGCGCCCATGATGATGCGCGAAAAGATGTCCCGCCCCAGATAATCGGTGCCCATCCAGAACTCGGACGTGACCGGACCGAAATAATCCCAATCGACAATCTCGCCCGGCGGGTGGGGTGCCAAAAAGGGACCGGCAATGGCAACCACGGCCCAGAACAGGATCACGGCCAGCCCGACACGGCCCACCCAGTTGAACACAAACGTAGGCCCCTGAGGATTGGCGTCATTGGACGATGCAGAAGAAACAGGTGCGGTCATGATCAACGAAGCCTCGGGTTGGACAGGATTGCAATCAGATCGGCCAGTGTGATCAGCGACAGATAGCTGACGCAGAAGATCATGGCACAGGACTGGATCAGCGGCAGGTCACGGGTAGACACAGCATCAACCATCAGCTTGGCAACGCCGGGATAGTTGAAGATCGTCTCGACGATGATGACCCCGCCCACCAGATAGCTCAGCGACAGGGCGACGGCATTGGCAATCGGCCCCAACGCGTTGGGCAGCGCATGCCGCAGCACCATCCGTTTCAACGACGCGCCCTTGAGCAGCGCCATTTCCACATAGGGCGTGTTGATCGTCTCGATCACGGCAGCGCGGGTCATGCGGATCATTTGCGCCGATACCACCATCGACAAGGAAATCACCGGCATCGCATAGGCCCGCAGCATGGCGGACCAGCTGTCAAGATCCACGCCGTAGCTTAGCGCAGGCAACCACCCCAGCCAAACGGCAAAGATCAGCACCGCAAGGGTCGCCACCATGAATTCAGGAACCGACACGACAGAGATCGTCAGCAAGGATACCACACGGTCAAAGACCGAACCGCGCCACATCGCGGCACAGATCCCCAGCGTCAGGGCAATAGGCACAGACACCAGCGTCACCACACCGGCCAGACGCAGCGAATTCGACAAGCGCCCCCCGATCAGTTCAGCGACTTCCATGTTGTTGACATAAGACGTGCCCATATCGCCTGTGGCCAACCCCAGCAGCCAGTTCACGAAACGCGACAGCGCCGGCTCGTTCAGGCCCATCCCTTCGCGCAGACCGGCGACGGCTTCCGGCGTCGCGGCCTGACCCAGCAAAATCTCTGCCACATCACCTGGCAACATCGCCGTGGCGAAAAACACCGCGAAGGATACGATGATCAACGTCACAAACGCGATGCCAAGTCTTTGCACGACAAGAATGTAGGGGAGGAGTGATCGGGTCAAAAGGCACCTCGTATCGACTGATAAAAGAGTGGAGGG
>TARA_R110002020_G_scaffold23525_3_pt1 | contig 11400 bp, 10 predicted proteins | sample TARA_R110002020 | Tara Oceans TARA_R110002020 (sample SAMEA4396489) | marine metagenome | biome: Westerlies Biome; feature: [MES] marine water layer (ENVO:01000295) within the mesopelagic zone...; material: water (ENVO:00002006), including particulate matter (ENVO:01000060) such...
GCCTCGGTGTGGATCCAGAACTGGTAGACCAGGTTGAGCCCGCCGACGAACAGCAGCAGCACCGGATGGAACCCGATCAGCGCCAGCGGGATGCGCAGGATGAACATGCCGGTGAAGGTGCCGGTCCAGCTCTGTCTCAACGCGGTCGACAGGTTGTAATGCTGCGAGGAATGGTGGTTGACGTGCTCGGCCCACACCCAGCGGCAGCGATGGGCGATGCGGTGGTACCAATAATAGCGCAGATCATCGAGGATGAAGCACAGCGCGATGGCCCACCAGGAGGTGCCGAAATCATAGATGCGGAACTCCCAGGCCCACATCAGCACGCCGAACGCCACGAAGCCCAGCAACAGGCCGGAGACCACATTTCCCACGCCCATCATCAGCGAGGTCGTGGTGTCGCGGGTCTCGTAGTCGCCACGGCCCTTGAAATAGCGGATGACGAAAAGCTCGAGCAGGATCGCGATCACGAAAAACGGGATCGCCATCTGCGTCACATCTGGAAAATCCTTGAGATCAGGCACGGTCCCCTCCTCCGGATCCGCCGAATTGCGGGCTCGCCAGCACGAAGCTGCCGCACAGCCACAGCGACACCTCGGCGGCGTCCTCGCTGCTCTGGAACAGGTATTCCCCACCCTTGAGGGTCGAATCATGGAATGTGATCTTCAGCCCCGGCTGGCCTTCGAGCGGCACGACGGCAACCGAGCCCGGCAGGATCAGCCGCGCCACGTAGTGACGGCCCATCGACTGCAGAAATCCGACCTTGCCGTCCGCAAGCCTGAGAAAACAGGCCTTGCCGTCGCTGGTCATCGTCACCGAACGGATCGCCTCGTCGGGATAGGCGCGGGCGAATTCCATGATGGCTTCGCCCGGGTCGCGCGTCTCCTGCTGCCGCGATCCGCCGGTGAAATGCACCGCGGCAATCACCATCAGGACGCCGAAGGCGACCACTACAACCAAAGCACCAAGACTCATGTTCTCCCTCCGCGCTGACGCAGCCCCCGCTCGCGTCAACGCCTCCGACTATGCCGTGCCTCAAATCGATGCGCAAGCCGTGGCCGTCACGGATCCGACGCACCGTGCGACGACGCTGCGAACTCCGCCAGACCGAATGTTTCAGATCCGGCCGCGGCGCGCGGCCTGCCAGAGACGCCATTGCCGGAGCCATTGTGGTGGCTGAAGCGAGGTTGCGAGGCTGTCCGCCCCCCGCTTTTCCGCGCGCGCCAGAACCGGCTCGACCAGCGCAACAGGCAGATAGGCGGGAAAGACCCCGCCCGGCAGCTGCGCCAGCGCAGCCTTTGCCTTCACCAGGTGGTCGCGGCCGAATCCGGCGAAAGCCCCCAGCGCATTGGCCAGGGCAGGCTTGTTCTCGCCCTTCAAGAAACTCTCGCGGTCCAGCCCTGTGGCCGCCAGGAGATCGCCGGGCACGAACACCTGGCCCCTGGCCTGGGTGATCGGCAGCATCATCAGATGCCCCGCCACCGCCTGGGCCACGCCGGCATGGCCGCTGGCCGTGGCCGTCTCCGCTGCCATGGCCGGATCGATGAGGAAGGCGGACATCTGCAGCATCGTGGAGGCCGTTTCGCCGGCATAGCCCTCATAGCTCGTCCGGTCGGGCATCGGATCGTCATAAAGATCGAAGGTCCGCGCTTCGCACATCGCCACCAGCGGCGCAGCCGGCATGGCGCGACGGGCGATGATATCGAGCAGCGCGGATGCGAGCGGATGCCCCGAGGCGTCGCCGCCCCGCTCGCCCGACAGCACGTCGCGCCACCATTGCAACCGGATCTCGCCCGGCATAGGCTCGCGCACCCTGTCACGGATCGCGGCGATTTCGGCGTTGAACAGCATCAGGACCAGGAGGTCGTCGCGAACCGATTCCGGCATCAGGAGCAGCGCCAGATACCGGTCGATGTCGGCAGCGCGCAGATCGGCCAGCATCTGCGCACGCACCGCCGGCGCAAGAATGGCCGAGGAACCCGACCCCGCCACGGACTTCAAACGGCGATCAGCGCGGCGGCGACCGCACGTGATTCGGCGAGCATCACATTGTAGGTCCGCACCGCCGCCCCCGTGCTCATCGGATCGGACGAGACATTGGCCTCGCGCAGCGCCGTCTTGAGATCGGCCGGCAACGGCCGGATCGACAGGCCGGTTCCCACCAGCAGGAATTCGATCTCCCCGGTCTCGGCCATCACCTTGTCGAACAATTCAGGCGTCAGCGCCGCCTCCTCGCCTGCCTCCCAGCCGTAAATGCCGGAAGGCAGGCAGAGAATCGATCCGCGATGCGACATGTCGGCGAAGCGGAAGCCGCCATTGCCATAGGCCTCGATCGGCGCGCGGCCTGGAAAATGCGCCTCGCGGATCTCGATTCCACGCGCCATCGGTCAGGCCGTGCTCTTGTCGACGGCGCCCGGCGCTGTTTCGGCATCGTCCTCGGCATCCATTCCGACGCGGAAGGTGTCTGACCTGAGCTTGAACAGGATCAGCACCGGCGCTGCAATGAAGATCGAGGAATAGGTGCCGATCACCACGCCGAAGATCATGGCAAATGTGAAGGAGCGGATCACCTCCCCGCCGAACAGGAACAGCGCGATCAACGCCAGCAACGTCGTCACCGAGGTGAGGATCGTGCGCGGCAGCATCTGGTTGATCGACAGGTCGAGCAGCGCCGGCAAAGGCATCTTCTTGTAGCGCCTGAGGTTTTCGCGGACACGGTCGTACACCACCACCGTATCGTTGAGCGAGTAGCCGACGATCGTCAGCACCGCCGCGATACTCGACAGATTGAACTCGATGCCGGAAAGAACGAAAATGCCGATGGTCAGCACCACGTCGTGCACGGTGGCGATGATGGCGCCCAGCGCGAACTGCCACTCGAACCGGAACCAGACATAGACCAGGATCGCAAGCAGCGCGGCGATGACCGCGATGGTACCGGCTTGCGCCAGTTCCCCCGAGACCGTCGGACCGACCACTTCCACGCGCCTGATGTCGTAGGCTTCCTCCAGTTCGCCGCGCACCAGGGTGATGGCGGTCTGTTCGGCGTTCTCGCCGCCGCCCTGCGCCTGGAGCCTGATCAGCACTTCGCGGGGCGAGCCGAATTCCTGCGCCTGGATCTCGCCCAGATTGAGCTCCGACAGCCGCGCACGGATATCACCGACATCCGCGTTGCCCTCCTTCGCCTGAACCTCGATCATCGACCCGCCCTTGAAGTCGATGCCGTAATTCATGTTGATGGTGGCAAACAGCACCATCGCGAGCACCGAGGTGGCCGCCGAGAACACGAAGGTGAAGCGCCTGAGCTTCATGAATCGGAAGGAGAAATCGCGGATGATTGCATCCAGCGCGCCTCTCGGCATGGACTTGGGACGGCTGCGCCGCACCCACTCCGCCACCAGCCACCGGGTCAGGGTGAAGGCGGTGAAGACGGTGGTCACGATGCCGACCGCAAGCGTCACGGCGAAGCCGCGCACCGGTCCGGTGCCGAGGTAGAACAGGATGATCGCTGCGATCAGCGTGGTCACGTTGGCATCGAGGATGGTCGAGAAGGCCTTGCTGAAGCCTGCGTCGATGGCCTGGATCAAGGATCGCCCGGCCCTGTGCTCCTCGCGGATGCGCTCATAGATCAGCACGTTGGAATCCACCGCCATGCCGACGGTCAGCACGATGCCGGCGATCCCCGGCAGGGTCAGCGTTGCTCCGAGCAGGGTCAGCACCGCGATGATCATCACCACGTTGGCGATCAGCGCCAGATTGGCGAAGAAACCGAGCATGCCGTAGGCGACGAACATGAACGCCACCACCAGAACGGCGCCGATGATGCCGGCGATTTCGCCCGCGGCGACCGAATCGGCACCGAGACCCGGGCCGACGGTGCGCTCTTCGATGACCGTCAACGTCGCAGGCAGGGCGCCGGCGCGCAGCAGGATCGCGAGATCATTGGCGGCCTGGACATCGAAATTGCCCGAAATCTGCCCGGTGCCGCCGAGAATCGGCTCGCGGATCACCGGAGCGGAGACCACTTGGTCGTCGAGCACGATGGCGAACGGCAGGCCGACATTGGCGGTCGTGGCCTGGCCGAATCGCTGGCCACCCTTGGAATCGAACCGGAAGCTGACCACCGGTTCGTTGGTGCGCTGGTCGTAGCCCGCCTGCGCGTCGACGAGGTTTTCGCCCGACACAAGCACGGAGCGCTGGATCAGATAGGGAATCGGCGGATCATCGGTCGAATAGAGCACCTCGGAGGTGGCCGGAGGACGCCCTTCGATGGCCTCCTGCACCGGCACCGAGGTGTCCACCATCCTGAACGCCAGCTTGGCGGTCTGGTTGAGCAGGTTCTTCAGCCGCTCCGGATCGGAAAGGCCCGGAACCTGGACCAGGATGCGGTCGACGCCCTGACGCTGGATCACCGGCTCGGTTGTGCCCAATTCGTCGATGCGCTTGCGCACCACCTCGATCGACTGGGCGACGGCCGAAGACACGCGATAGGTGATGCCGTCATCGGTCAAGAGAACGCGCAACTGGCCCGGCTGGGGCTCCTCGATGGTGGCCTCCGCCACGGTGCCGCCTCCGAACAATCCCGAATTGACCGGCTGGGTGAGTTCGTCAAGCGCCTGCTTTGCCTCGTCGACCCGCGCATCGTCGCGGATGCGGACCTGCACCATCTGGCCGGTCCCGGAAAGGCCGGTGTAGCCGATGCCCGCGTCGCGCAGCAGCCGCCGCACGTCATCGACCGTCGTCGTCAGCCTGTCCTTGATGATGTCCTGGCGGTCCACCTGCAACAGCATGTAGGAGCCGCCCTGAAGGTCGAGACCGAGGGTGAGTTTCTTGGAAGGCGCCCAGTCCGGCAGGCTCTCGGCCTGCTGCTGGCTCAGAAGGTTCGGAAAGGCGAAAACCACGCCGGCGAGAACCGCAAGCCAGATCAGGGTTGTTTTCCAACGGGAGAAATAAAGCATCTTGCTCTCGGTTCATCCTCGGGGACGAATTTTGGGTGTATAGACGGTGCGGCGGTCAGGCGGACAGGACTGGTTCCATGTCCGCCCTTTGCGGCTATTCCTTGGCGGGCTCGCCCTTGACGCGCACGTCGGCGATCAGGCTGCGCACCAGCCGGACCTTGACGCCGTCGGAAATCTCGACTTCCAGCTCGGCGTCGTCGATGACCTTGGTGACCTTGGCGATGATGCCGCCGCCGGTGATGATCTGGTCGCCGCGCCGCACATTCTTGAGCATTTCCTCGCGCTTCTTCATCTGCGTGCGCTGCGGCCGGATGATGAGGAAATACATGATCACGAAGATCAGCAGGAAGGGCAGGATCGACATCAGGATCTCGCCGCCGCCGCCGCCGAGGGCGGACTGGGCATAAGCCGGGGTCACAAACATAAAAAACTCCTTGAAGGGTAAGCTTGGCGGAGAGCCACGAGGTGCTCCCAACAGTCGAGCGGAATATAGTGGCAAGATAGCCGAATGCAACGCAAACATGGCGGTCCGGGAGCCGATTTGACCCCTAAATGAGCTTTTCCGCCCCCTCGTGGCGTGCTACCGACCGGGGTGCATGCGCTGGTCGGGCGATCGCGCCCGGCGACAGGCACATGCGCACCTCACATTTCGGGCGGCCACGGCGCGCCCGTTCCCACCAACGCCGTCGCGAGCGCCCGACGGCCTGCCCTCAATCCGGATCATCGCATGCAAGACGAAACCGCCCGCCAGATCCTCGCCGAACTCGCCCGCCTGTCCAAGGCCGTGGAGGCGTTGGCACCCGCCCCGCCCGCCGCAAACGATTTCGAGGCGGCCGCGTGCTTTGTCTGGGACGCCGACAGGCATCATCTGGCGCCGGTGACCCGGCCCAACCGGATCGAGATCACGCTGATCAAGGGCGTCGACCATGTCCGCGACATCCTGGTCGACAACACAAGCCGCTTCGCCCGGGGCCTGGCGGCCAACAACGTGCTGTTGTGGGGCGCGCGCGGCATGGGCAAGTCATCGCTGGTCAAGGCGGTGCACGCAGCGCTGGCCGACGAGCCCGGTCTTCCCGCCCCGCTCAAGCTGATCGAGATCCACCGCGAGGACATCAATTCCCTGCCCGCGCTGATGGGCCTGCTCCGGCCCGCGCCCGCGCGGTTCATCCTGTTTTGCGACGACCTGTCGTTCGATCATGACGACACCGACTACAAGTCGCTCAAGGCGGCGCTCGACGGCGGCATCGAAGGCCGGCCCGACAATGTGCTGCTCTACGCCACCTCCAACCGCCGGCATCTCTTGCCGCGCGACATGATCGAGAACGAGCGCTCCACCGCCATCAATCCGAGCGAAACGGTCGAGGAGAAGGTCTCGCTGTCCGACCGCTTTGGCCTGTGGCTTGGCTTTCACAAATGCTCCCAGGACGAGTATCTCGAGATGGTGTCGGGCTATGCCGCCCATTTCGGCCTGGATGCGGATCCGGATTCGCTCAGATCCGAGGCGCTGGAATGGTCCACCACCCGCGGCGCCCGCTCGGGCCGCGTCGCCTGGCAGTTCATCCAGGATCTGGCCGGCCGACTCGGCAAGTCCATCTGAGACCCACCGGCCGTTCCCATCGACCGATACGAAACGAAAAAAGGCCGGTGCGCCAAAGCGCCGGCCTTTTTCCGCCTTCGCCTGGAGGGGCGTTATTCGAGATATTTGGTCGGATCGACCGGAGTGGCGTTCTTGCGGACTTCGAAGTGCAGCCGCGGCGTCTTGGCCACGCCGGTCATGCCGGAGCTGGCGATCACCTGGCCGCGAACCACCTTGTCGCCGCGGGTCACGTTCAGGGTGTTGGCATGGGCGTAGACCGTCACCAGGCCATCATCATGCCGCAGCAGCACTGTCTTGCCGTATTCCTTCAGGCCGTCGCCCGAATAGATCACCACGCCGTTCTCCGCCGCCTTGACCGGCGTGCCGGTCGGAAGCGAGATGTCGATGCCGTCATTGCGCTTGCCGTCCTCGGTCTTGGCGAAGCCGGTAATGACCTGGCCGCGCGCCGGCCAGCGGAACTTGTCGATCCCGGTGGCGGCCGGTGCGATCGAAGCGGTGTCCGACTTGGCCTTGTCGGCAACGCTGTCGCTTGCTGCGACCGGCGGCGTATAGGGCTTGGGCGCATCGGGATTGGGGACCGAGGCGGTGGTCGACCTGTCGACCGTCTCCGCGCCTGCTGCCGGAATGACCAGCGACTGGCCGATGCGGATATTCGCCGTCGTCAAGGAATTGACCTGCTTGAGCGCATCCACGCTCACGCCGTGCTTCCGGGCGATCTTGCTCAGCGTGTCGCCGCTCGCAACCGTGTAGCCCTCCTTGGCTGCGCCGGTGTCCTTGGATTCAGGGGCGGTCGACGCGAGCGACTGCGGCGATGCGTCCTGACCGTTCGGGCTGCGCAGCGTCGGGACCGACGGCAGCACCGCCACGTCCTGGCGCGGCGCGGGTGCGGGCATCGGAACCCGGTCCTGCTTGGCCTCGCCGCGCAGTCCCGTGCCGGCATTGGAGCCAAGCGTCTTCGGATTGCTGTCCGGCGCAGAAACCGGAGCCTGGCGCGAATACACATAGACCGGGATCAGCAACTGCCGTCCGGCCGAGACGCGGGACGCGTCGTCGATGCCGTTGGCCTTCATGATTTCATTGGCGGGCACGCCGTAGCGCTTGGAAAGGTTGTAGATGGTCTCGCCCGGGCCGAGCGTGATCCGGGTGCCGCCCGTCGTCGTCCAGCCGGCGCCCTGCGGCGCTGTGCCGGTGACGATCGGATCGGGCGCCATCACCTGGTCATTGCTGGCGTAGTCCGGGTTCACCGGAACCTCGGAGGTCAACTGCTGCGGACGCTCCGGGAATGGCTGACTGGTATTTGTCTGAGCGCGGGCGGTCTGGTTGGCTGTGCTCGGCGCGGCAAGCGCCGGCTGGGGCGACGGCAGGGCCTGGCGCGCCACCGAAGCCGACTGTTGCGATCCGATCAGACCCGACGACGACGCCGAGGCGCGGGCCGCCGATCCGGGAACCGAGCCGGTGGCAGTCGGGTCATAGGCTGCCTGCGACGGCGAACGGTAATCCCCCGGAAAGTCCTGCGAGACCGAAGCCGGCGCCTGCGGGTAGGAACCTGTTTGCTGATAGCCCCCATTGGCCACAGTCGGCGTGGCGCCGATCCCGGCCATCGGGGCCAGGTTCGACGAGGACGGCGCGGGCACCGAAGCCGTCAACAACTGATCCGTGTTGCGGTAGGCAAACCGGCTCGCATCCGAGCTGCAGGCCGCGGCGGACCCGGCCAGAAGCGCGACACCGAGCATGCGGGTCACCGAAACACCTGGAACGACAGTTTGTCTGAGACGCATAACTCTACCCAATCAACGCAGCACCAACTGTCATGATTAAAGCGCGTTAGTGTTACTCATCGGTTAAAGCGGCGTATTTCTGTGCTTTTTAATGCGGAATCCCCGCCTACAGCGCCAGCGCCAGGCCGGGAGTGAAGGGCCGATAGGGTACGTCGAACAGGTCTTCCCGTTCAAACCGGCTGCCGATCTTGGTCAGCCGCGCCATCTTCGCCATTCCGCCGTCGGTCAGAATCGGCGCGAGCATCACCCCGCCCGAGGCGAGCTGGTCGATAAACGGGCGCGGCATGCCGTCAAAAGCACAGGTTGCAATGATCCGGTCGAAGGCCCCCTCGCCGTTCATGCCCTTCGTACCGTCGGCCTGCCGGGCAATGACATTGCCGATGCCCAGATGGGCGAAGCGCTGCTGGGCAAGCTGGACAAGCGTCTTGTAGCGGTCGACCGTGACCACCCTTTCGACCATGCGGGCGGCGACCGCGGCCAGGAAACCGCTGCCGGTGCCCACATCGAGCATCCGCTGGCCAGGCTCGACAGCCAAGGCCGAGAGCAGCCGCGCCACCAGGTCGGCGCTTTCGGCGAAGCCGCCGCAATCGATCGGCAGCAGCCGGTCCTGATAGGCCGCATCGGCATGGGCGGCGGAGACGAAAAGCGTACGCGGCGTCTGCTCAAGGGCGGTCAGGAGCGCCTTGTCGGCCAGGCCTTCGGCCCTGAGCCGCAGATACAGGCTGGCGAATCCCTCCTTCTCCAGGAGCCGGACGTTCATGCGTCAGTCTTCCAGCGCCGCGGCCAGCTTCTCCTGGACCAGGTGATTGGTCAGGTCCAGCTTGAGCGGCGTCACCGAGACATAGCCCTGCGAAATGGCCTTGATGTCGCTGTTGGCTTCCGGCGAAAAGTCGCGGCGGCCGAATTTCAGCCAGAAATAGGGAAAACCGCGCCCGTCATGGCGTTCCTCGATCGAAAGCCCATGGGTCATCTGCCCCTGGTCGGTGACGATCACGCCCTTGACCTCGTCAACAGTGCAATTGGGAAAATTGACATTGAGCAGCGTGCCGGCCGGCAGATCGATGGCGACCAGCTTCTTGAGCAGCGCCGGCGCCAGCGTCTCGGCGACGTCCCACGGCAGGATCCTGCCGTCGGAGTAGGCCTGGCTGATGGCGATCGAGCGCACGCCGAGCAGGGTTCCCTCCATCGCGCCGGCGACGGTGCCCGAATAGGTCACGTCGTCGGCCACGTTCTGGCCGCCGTTCACTCCGGACAGCACCAGGTCCGGGCCCGGATCCATCAGTCGCTTGATGGCCATGATGACGCAATCGGTGGGCGTGCCGCGCAGCGCGAATTTCTTGTCGCCCACCTTGCGCAGCCGTAACGGCTCGGACAGCGTCAGCGAATGGGCGAGACCGCTCTGATCGGTTTCGGGCGCAACGATCCAGACATCGTCGGAGAGCGTGCGGGCGATGCGCTCAAGCACCTCAAGTCCCTCGGCGTGAATGCCGTCGTCATTGGTGATGAGTATGCGCATTGCCAAATTCCTTTGAATACTGGGTTCTAGGCCTGCTTCTCAATCCTGGTGAGCCCGCCCATGTAGGGCAGCAAGGCCTCGGGCACGGTGATCGAGCCGTCGGCGTTCTGGTAGTTTTCCATCACCGCGATCAGGCAGCGGCCGACGGCAACGCCGGAGCCGTTGAGCGTGTGGACGAAGCGGGTGGCCTTGTCGCCGGGCTTGCGGCAGCGCGCATTCATCCGTCGCGCCTGGAAATCGCCGCAGACCGAGCAGGACGAAATTTCGCGATAGGCTTCCTGGCCCGGCAGCCAGACTTCGATGTCATAGGTCTTCTGCGCGCCGAAACCCATGTCGCCGGTGCACAACACGATGGTGCGGAAATGCAGCCCGAGGCGCTTGAGCACGTTTTCCGCGCTCGCCGTCATGCGTTCATGTTCCTCAAGCGAGGTTTCGGGCGTCGTCACCGACACCAGCTCGACCTTGGTGAACTGGTGCTGGCGCAGCATGCCGCGGGTGTCGCGGCCCGCCGATCCTGCCTCCGAACGGAAGCACGCCGTCTGCGCGACATAGCGCTTGGGCAGGTCCTCGTCGGCGATGATCTCGCCCGCGGCCATATAGGTCAGCGGCACCTCGGCCGTCGGAATCAGCCAGCGGCCGTCCGTGGTGCGGAACAGGTCGTCGCCGAATTTCGGCAGCTTGTCGGTGCCATAGGCTGCAGCGTCATTGACCATCAGCGGCGGGTTGACCTCGGTGTAGCCGTGTTCGCCGGTGTGCAGGTCGAGCATGAACTGGCCCAGCGCCCGCTCCAGCCGCGCCAGGCCACCGGTCAGGATGGTGAAGCGCGCGCCCGACATCTTGGCCGCCCGCTCGAAATCCATCATGCCGAGCGCTTCGCCGAGTTCGTAATGTTCCTTGGGCTTGAAGCCGAGGTCCGGCTTCTCGCCGACCTTGCGCACCTCGACATTGCCGCTCTCGTCGGCGCCCTCGGGCACCTCTTCGAGCGGAATGTTGGGCAGCACGGAGAGCGCATATTTGAGCGCCTCGTCCAGTTCGCGCTCCTTGGCCTCGCCGGCCTGGAGTTCGTCCTTGATCGTGGCGACCTCGGCTTTCAGCGCGTCGGCGGTGGCCTGGTCCTTGGCGGCCATCGCCTTGCCGATGTCCTTCGACGCGAGGTTGCGGCGCTCCTGCAGCGCCTGCAGCATGCCCACATGGCTGCGGCGCGCCTCGTCGAGAGCCATCAGGCTCTCCGCCTGCGGAGCGGCTCCGCGCCTGGCGAGCGCCGCGTCAAGAGCTGCGGGATTGTCACGTATCCACTTGATGTCAAGCATGGCTGGTTCCGGTAGTTAAATTTCGGCGCCAGCTCCGAGCCCACGTTATCCCGCGGACACGGCTTTCACACGGAGCTCAGGCGTCCGATTTGGCTTCAGTGTCGCCGGACGAAGTTGCCTCGCCGGCTTCCCTCAAAGCCTCTCTTGCAGCGCGCTGACGCTCCACGAGTCGGGCGCAATAGATGCCAATCTCGTAAAGAAGGATGGTTGGCAGCGCAAGCCCGATCTGGGAGACCGGATC
>TARA_R110002020_G_scaffold369277_1_pt1 | contig 11399 bp, 22 predicted proteins | sample TARA_R110002020 | Tara Oceans TARA_R110002020 (sample SAMEA4396489) | marine metagenome | biome: Westerlies Biome; feature: [MES] marine water layer (ENVO:01000295) within the mesopelagic zone...; material: water (ENVO:00002006), including particulate matter (ENVO:01000060) such...
GCCGCACCGTCGGCGCCGGCGTGGTTGCGAAGATCATCAAGTAAGTCTATAATTCCGCTGCTAAGCCGCCCCCAAGGGTGGCCCGACATACGAAATGAGGGGCAGGATGCCCCTCGTGTTCGCGCCCAGGACGGGCGAAGCCAGTGAAAACGCTCTGTTTGACAGGGCGGTTTAACACAGGCTATACTTTTCGGCTCGGTGGACCAGAAACGGTCCGCCGAGCTTGTTTTCCACGGGAACCAGGGCCAAAGGCCCCTGATTCCGACGCTCTTTACCGTTTTTAAGGACATCGCCATGGCGGACCAGAAGATCCGGATTCGGCTCAAGGCCTACGATCATCGCCTGATTGATCGCTCGGCTTCCGAAATCGTGGAGACGGCCAAGCGGACCGGCGCGCAGGTGCGCGGCCCGATCCCGCTGCCGACCAAGATCGAACGTTTTACCGTGCTGGTGTCGCCGCACGTCGACAAGGACGCGCGCGACCAGTACGAGACCCGCACCCACAAGCGTGTGCTGGACATCGTCGACCCCAATGACAAGACCGTTGACGCGCTCATGAAGCTCGAGCTCGCGGCCGGCGTCGACGTCCAGATCAAGCTGACCTGAGGCCACTGCCATGACGACCAAAAACATTGGAATCGTGGGCCGCAAGGCGGGCATGAGCCGCATGTTCACCGAAGATGGCCGTTCCATCCCGGTGACCGTGATCGAGGCCAGCCCGAATCGCATCACCCAGATCAAGACCAACGAAACCGACGGCTACACCGCCGTGCAGGTGACCGCCGGCGCCAAGCGCGCCCGCCTGGTCAACAAGCCGCTGTCGGGCCACTTCGCCAAGGCGAAGGTCGAAGCCGGTCGTGGCCTGTGGGAATTCCGCATCGCCGACGAGGACGCGGGCAACTACGAAGTGGGCGGCGAGATCAAGGCCGACATCTTCGAAGTGGGCCAGCTGGTCGACGTTGCCGGCGTGACCAAGGGCAAGGGCTTCCAGGGCACCATCAAGCGCTACAACTTCAAGATGGGCGATGCCACCCACGGTAACTCGCTGTCGCACCGTTCGCCGGGTTCCATCGGCCAGCGCCAGACCCCGGGTCGCGTTTTTCCGGGCAAGAAGATGGCTGGTCACATGGGCGCCGAGCGCCAGAGCATGCAGAACCTGGAAGTGGTCAAGGTCGACGCCGAGCGCGGCCTGATCGCGGTCAAGGGTTCCGTCCCCGGTGCGCCGGGCGGCGACGTCGTCGTCCGCCCCGCGAGCAAAGGTTGAGGAGTTAGACAATGGAACTCGCCGTCATTGGAAGCGGTAAGGCGCTGTCGGTTTCCGACGCCGTCTTCGGCCGCGAATTCAGCGAGGATCTGGTGCACCAGGTGGTTGTTGCTTTCCGCAACGCCGGCCGGTCTGGCACCAAGGCCCAGCTGACCCGCTCGGAAGTGCGGGGCACGACCAAGAAGTTCAAGAAGCAGAAGGGTGGTGGCGCGCGTCACGGCGACTACCGCGCCCCGATCTTCATCGGTGGTGGCGTTACCTTCGCCGCCAAGCCGCGCAGCTTCGCCCAGAAGGTGAACCGCAAGATGTACCGCGCGGCCATCTGCGCCATCATCTCCGAGCTCATCCGCCAGGATCGCCTGAAGATCGTCGAGAAGTTCGAAATCGACGAGCCGAAGACCAAGACCCTGGTTGCCAAGCTCGGCGAGATGGGCTTCGACCACCCGCTGATCGTCACCGAAGACGCCACCGAGGCGCTGTACCTGGCCGCCCGCAACCTGCCGTACGTCGAAGTTCGCGACGTGCAGGGGCTGGACCCGGTCGCCCTGGTCGGTGCCCGCAACGTGATCATGACCGCCGACGCGGTCAAGAAGGTCGAGGAATGGCTGGCATGAACGAGATCAAGATCCTCAGCATCCTGCGTGCCCCCCGCGTGTCCGAAAAGACCGCGCGCATCCAGGAGCAGAGCAACCAGTACGTCTTCGAAGTCGCGACCACCGCGACCAAGGCTGACGTCAAGGCCGCCGTCGAATCGCTCTTCAGCGTCAAGGTTGAAGGCGTCAACGTGGTCAACGTGAAGGGCAAGCAGAAGTCCTTCCGCAACCGAGCCGGCCGCCGTGGCGACTGGCGCAAAGCTTACGTTCGCCTGGCCGAAGGCCAGACGATCGACGTAATGGCAAAGGCCTGAGGTAAGTACCCATGGCACTACAGACTTTCAAGCCGACTTCGCCTGGCCGCCGCGCCATGGTGCGCGTTTCCACCGCCGGCCTGCACAAGGGCGGCCCGCTGGAATCGCTGGTCGAGAAGAAGAGCAAGAGCGGCGGCCGTAACAACTACGGTCGCATCACCACCCGTCACATTGGTGGTGGCCACAAGCAGCATTACCGCATCATCGACTTCAAGCGCGACAAGGAAGGCATCCCCGCCCGTGTCGAACGCCTGGAGTACGATCCCAACCGCACCGCGCACATCGCGCTGCTGTGCTATGCCGACGGCGAGCGCCGCTACATCATCGCTCCCAAGGGCCTGGCCAATGGCGACCAGGTGATCGCGGGCAAGGATGCGCCGATCAAGACCGGCAACAGCCTGCCGCTGCGCAACATGCCGGTCGGTTCGACCGTGCATTGCATCGAGATGAAGCCGGGCAAGGGTGCCCAGCTGGCCCGCGCCGCTGGCGCCGGTGCCCAGCTGATCTCCCGCGACGGCGGCTACGCCACCCTGCGCCTTCGCTCCGGCGAAATGCGCAAGGTGCCGGCCGACTGCCGCGCCACCATCGGTGAAGTCGGCAACGTCGAGCACAACCTCGAGAAGCTTGGCAAGGCCGGTGCGAAGCGCTGGCGCGGCATCAAGCCGACCGTCCGCGGCGCCGCCATGAACCCCGTCGACCATCCGCACGGTGGTGGCGAGGCCAAGGCCGGCCAGGGCAACCCGCATCCGGTGTCCCCGTGGGGCACGCCGGCCAAGGGTTACAAGACGCGCAAGAACAAGCGCACCCAGAAGTTCATCGTGCGCGATCGCAGGGGTTGATAGGCCATGGCACGTTCTCTTAAGAAAGGTCCCTTCATCGACCACCACCTCGTCAAGAAGGTGGAGGCCGCACAGGGCAGCAGCAAGAAGCCGATCAAGACCTGGTCGCGTCGTTCCATGGTCTCGCCGGACATGGTGGGTCTCACCATCGCCATCCACAATGGCAAGGTGCACATCCCCGTGCTCGTGAACGAGAACATGGTTGGCCACAAGCTCGGCGAGTTCGCCCTGACGAGGACCTTCAAGGGTCACGTCGGCGACAAGAAGTCGAAGTAAGGAGATATGACTATGGAAGCCAAAGCCATTCTCCGCACGGCCCGGATCTCGCCGCAGAAGGCCCGCCTGGTCGCTGACCAGGTGCGTGGCATGCCGGTGGCCCGCGCCGCCGACCTGCTGCAGTTCTCGGACAAGAAGGCCGCCCACATGATCCGTAAGGTCCTGTGGAGCGCCATCTCGAATGCCGAAAACAACCTCGGCGCTGACATCGACGAGCTCAAGGTTTCGACCATCATGGTCGACGAGGGCCCTGTCCTGAAGCGTTTCATGGCCCGCGCCAAGGGCCGCGGCACCCGCATCCTCAAGCGCACCAGCCACATCACTGTGGTTGTGGGCTCGGGCAAGTAAGGCAGGGACGACGAATATGGGTCACAAAGTTCATCCGACCGGAATCCGCCTCGGCATCGCCAAGGACTGGAATTCCAAGTGGTTCGCCAACAAGCGCGACTACGCCCAGTACCTGGTTGCCGACCTCAAGGTCCGCCAGATGCTGCGCAAGAAGCTCGCCCAGGCCGGCATCTCGAAGATCCTGATCGAGCGTCCGTCCAAGAGCGCCCGCGTCACCATCCACTCGGCTCGTCCGGGCGTGGTGATCGGCAAGCGCGGCGAAGACATCGAGAAGCTGCGCAAGGAAGTCTCGACCATCATGGGCGTCCCGGCGCACATCAACGTGTCCGAGGTCCGCAAGCCGGAACTCGACGCGCAGCTGGTCGCTGAGTCCATCGCCCAGCAGCTCGAGCGTCGCATCATGTTCCGCCGCGCGATGAAGCGCGCCGTCGGCAACTCGATGCGCCTGGGTGCCCTGGGCATCAAGGTCAACGTCGCCGGCCGCCTGAACGGCGCCGAGATCGCGCGCTCGGAGTGGTACCGCGAGGGCCGCGTGCCCCTGCATACCCTGCGTGCCGACATCGACTACGGCTTCGCCGAGGCCCTGACCACGTACGGCATCATCGGCGTGAAGGTCTGGATCTACAAGGGCGAGGTCTTTGACTTCAGCCAGGTCGGCCAGGAAAAGGCGGAAGAGCGCTCCGAGCGCCCGTCCCGTCCGGCCAAGGAAGCGAGGTAATCCGCCATGCTGCAACCTAAGCGAACCAAGTACCGCAAGGTATTCAAGGGCCGTAACGACGGCCTGAGCTGGAACGGCGCCGCCGTCAGCTTCGGCGAGTTCGGCCTCAAGGCCACCTCGCACGGCCAGCTGACCGCGCGTCAGATCGAAGCGGCCCACCGCTCGATCAGCCGCTACGTCAAGCGCGGCGGCAAGATGTGGATCCGCGTGTTCCCGGACAAGCCGATCACCAAGAAGCCGATCGAAGTGCGAATGGGTGCCGGTAAGGGCAACGTCGAATACTGGGTCGCCCAGATCGCCCCCGGCCGCATGATTTACGAGATCGAGGGCGTTGACGAAGCGACCGCGCGCGAGGCGTTCCGCCTGGCGGCCGCGAAGCTCTCGGTCACCACCACTTTCGTGACCCGGACGGTGCGTTGATATGGAACTCAAGGAACTGCGTTCGAAGTCTGAGACCGAGCTGAAGGCCCACCTGCTGGACCTGCACAAGGAACAGTTCGCCCTGCGCATGCAGAAGGCGACTGGGCAGCTGGGCCAGCCCCACAACATCAAGCGGGTCCGTCGCGAAATTGCGCAGACGATGACCCTGCTGACCCAGAAGAAGTAAGGGCGAGCTATGAGCGAGAATGCGAACCAGCTGCGCACGGTCGAAGGCCGCGTCGTCAGCAACAAGATGAACAAGTCCGTGACGATCCTCGTGGAGCGCCAGGTCAAGCACCCCCTGTACGGCAAGTACATCCGGCGCTCGACCAAGCTGCACGCCCACGACGAGGAAAACACCTGCAACGAGGGCGACGTCGTCCGCGTGAGCGAGTGCCGTCCGCTGTCGAAGACCAAGAACTGGCGCGTGGTGGAAATCATCACGCGCGCCGTGAAGTAAGGAGGCCAGGGACATGATCCAGGTACAAAGCTACCTCGACGCCGCCGACAATTCCGGCGCCAAGGAAATGATGTGCATCAAGGTGCTCGGCGGCTCCAAGCGTCGCTACGCGCACATTGGCGACATCATCAAGGTCACCGTCAAGGACGCGATCCCGCGCGGCAAGGTCAAGAAGGGCGAGGTCTACGACGCGGTCGTGGTCCGTACCCGTTCTGGCGTGCGCCGTCCCGACGGTTCGCTGATCCGCTTCGACGGCAACGCCGCCGTCCTGCTCAACAACAAGCAGGAGCCGATCGGCACCCGCATCTTCGGGCCCGTGACCCGTGAACTTCGCTCCGAGAAGTTCATGAAGATCGTGTCGCTCGCTCCCGAAGTGATCTGAGGGAAGGAACAGACATGAACCGTATTCGCAAGGGCGACCAGGTGATCATCATCGCCGGTGCCGACAAGGGCAAGAAGGGTGAGGTTGTGCGCGTGGCCGGCGACAAGGTCGTCGTCCAGAACGTCAACATCATCAAGCGCCACACCAAGCCGAACCCGCAGGCCAACGTCGCCGGCGGGATCATCGAGCGTGAGGCGCCGATCCACGTTTCCAACGTGATGCTGTTCAACCAGGCCTCGGGCAAGGGTGAACGCATTGGTTTCAAGGTGCTCGAGGATGGACGCAAAGTGCGTGTGTTCCGCTCGAGCAATGAGGCGGTTGACGCCTAAGGAATGATGTCATGACCCGGCTTGAGAGCTTTTACAAAGAAACCGTCGTCCCGAAGCTGGTTGAGAAGTTCGGCTACGAGAACATCATGCAGGTGCCCCGCATCTCGAAGATCACGCTGAACATGGGCGTGGGCGAGGCCGTGGGCAACAAGAAGATCCTGGAGAATGCCGTCGCCGACATGACCAAGATCGCGGGCCAGAAGCCGATCACCACCAACGCTCGCGTTTCGGTGGCCAGCTTCAAGATCCGCGACGGTTGGCCGATCGGCGCCAAGGTGACCCTGCGCCGGGCCAAGATGTACGAGTTCCTGGATCGCCTGATCAACGTGTCGCTGCCGCGCGTCCGCGACTTCCGCGGCGTGTCGCCGAAGTCGTTCGACGGTCGTGGCAACTACAACATGGGCGTCAAGGAACAGATCATCTTCCCCGAGATCGATTTCGACGCCGTTGACGCCATGCGAGGCATGGACATCGCCATCACCACGACGGCGAAGACCAACGAGGAAGCCAAGGCGCTGCTCGAGGCCTTCAACTTCCCGTTCCGCAGCTAAGACCAAGGACCCAGACAATGGCCAAGACGTCGATGGTGAACCGCGACATCAAGCGCAAGAAGCTTGTCGCCAAGTACGCCGCCAAGCGCGAGGAACTCAAGAAGGTCCTCGCCGACCAGTCCGCCTCCTACGAGGAGAAGATGGACGCCTCCACCAAGCTGCAGAAGTTGCCGCGTGACTCGAGCCCGAGCCGCGTGACCAACCGCTGCGAGCTGACCGGCCGCGCCCGCGGCGTGTACAAGAAGTTCGGCCTTGGCCGCAACAAGCTGCGCGAAGCCACGATGAATGGCGACGTGCCCGGCCTGCGCAAGGCCAGCTGGTAATCGCCTGTCCCCCTCGGGGGGCTCGCGGATATCGGTGCTCCCAACACCTGGATTACAAGGTAATAGAAAATGAGCATGACTGATCCCATCGCCGACATGCTGGTGCGCATCAAGAACGCACTCGCCGTCGGCAAGCCGCAGGTTTCCATGCCTGCCTCCAAGATGAAGCTGGCCATCGCCAACGTGCTGAAGTCCGAGGGTTACATCGGAGAGTTCCGCGTGAACGGCGAGGGCGCCAAGGCCAAGCTGGAAATCTCCCTGAAGTACTACGAAGGCAAGCCGGTGATCGAGCGCCTCGAGCGCGTCTCCCGGTCCGGCCTGCGCAAGTACAAGGGCAAGAACGACCTGCCGAAGGTGCTCGCCGGCCTCGGCGTCGCCATCATCTCCACTTCCCAGGGTCTGATGACCGATCGCCAGGCCCGCGCTGCGGGCGTGGGCGGCGAAGTCATCTGCCTCGTGGCCTAAGGAGACAGACCCATGTCCCGCGTTGCCAAGAAGCCGATCACCCTGCCGAAGGGCGTCGAGTTCAACGTTTCCAACGACCAGGTCACCGTCAAGGGTCCCAAGGGCACCCTGGTCCTGGCCAAGCCGCACGGCGTCGAGTTCAAGCTCGACAATGGCGTGCTGCAGCTGTCGGCCGCCGAGGCCGCCAATGTCCCGATGGCCGGCACCGCCCGCGCGATCGTGGCCAACATGGTCACCGGCGTGTCCGAGGGTTTCACCCGCAAGCTCGAGCTGGTCGGCGTGGGTTACCGCGCCGCCATGGCGGGCAAGGACCTCAACCTGAGCCTGGGCTTCTCGCACCCGGTCGTGTTCCAGGCGCCCGAGGGCATCACCCTGGCCACCCCGACCCAGACCGAGATCCTGGTCACCGGTGCCGACAAGCAGCAGGTGGGTGAGGTCGCGGCCAAGATCCGTGCCTTCCGCAAGCCGGAGCCCTACAAGGGCAAGGGCATCCGCTACTCCGGCGAAAAGATCATCATGAAGGAAGCCAAGAAGGCCTGATGGGCTCTTCAGCTTTCCAAAGGTAAAAGACCATGGACAAGAACACCGCCCGCCTCCGTCGCGCCAAGACCACGCGCTCGCACATCCGCAAGCTCGGCGTCGCCCGCCTGTCCGTGCTGCGCACGGGCCAGCACATCTACGCCCAGCTGTTCTCGGCCGATGGCTCCAAGGTGCTGGCTGCCGCCTCCACCGTGCAGGCCGACGTGCGCGAAGGCCTCAAGGGCAACAAGAACATGGAGGCCGCCGCCAAGGTGGGCCGCACCATCGCCGAAAAGGCGAAGGCCGCGGGCATCGAGAAGGTTGCCTTCGACCGTTCCGGTTACCGCTACCACGGCCGCATCAAGGCCCTGGCAGACGCCGCCCGCGAGGGTGGCCTGCAGTTCTAAGCCCGACCGGCCTTTGGCCAACCGGGCTTGGGTTTTCCAGATCCAACCACAACCATAAGCGGCCATAGGTCGTAAGCAAACCCAGGAATCCACATGAGCAGCAACGATCGCAATCGCCACAGGGACGACAGCGACGACGGCTTCATCGAGAAGCTGGTCGCCGTCAACCGCGTGTCCAAGACCGTCAAGGGCGGTCGCCAGTTCACCTTCACCGCGCTGACCGTCGTCGGCGACGGCGCCGGCAAGGTCGGCTTCGGCTACGGCAAGGCCCGCGAGGTCCCGGTCGCCATCCAGAAGTCGATGGAGTACGCCCGCAAGTCGATGGTCAACGTCGACCTGGACAACGGCACCCTGTTCCACCCGGTCAAGGCCAACCACGGCGCCGCCCGCGTGTACATGCAGCCGGCGTCCGAAGGTACCGGCGTGATCGCCGGTGGTGCCATGCGCGCCGTGCTCGAAGCCGTGGGCGTCAAGAACGTCCTGGCCAAGGCCGTCGGTTCGCGCAACCCGATCAACCTGGTGCGCGCCACCGTCAAGGGCCTGGCCGCGACCCAGTCGCCGGCCCGCATCGCCGCCAAGCGTGGCAAGAAGCTCGAGGAGATCCTCAATGGCTGACAAGACCGTCAAGGTTCGCCTGGTGAAGGGCCTTCGTGGCTGCCAGGCCCGCCACCGTCTTTCCGTGAAGGCCCTCGGCCTGAACAAGATCAATGATGTCCGCGAGCTCAAGGACTCCCCGTCCGTGCGCGGCCTGATCAACCAGGTGCATTACCTGGTTCGCGTCGAGTCCTGAGCGAGCCAAGGAGAACCCATATGAAGCTCAATACTCTCAAGCCCGCCGACGGCGCCCGCAAGGATCGCGTCCGCGTTGGTCGCGGCATCGGTTCCGGCCTCGGCAAGACCGCGGGTCGCGGCCACAAGGGCTCGTTCGCCCGCTCGGGCAAGGGCAAGATCAAGGCTGGCTTCGAAGGCGGCCAGATGCCGATGTACAAGCGCCTGCCCAAGGTCGGTTTCCGTTCGAAGATCAAGAACGACACCGCCGAGGTCATGCTGTACAAGCTCGACATGCTCGAGGCCGGCGAGATCGACTTCGCCGCGCTGCGCGCCGCCAAGCTGGTCCCGGCGAACGCCAAGCAGGCCAAGGTCGTCAAGAAGGGCGAAGTGGGCAAGAAGTTCGTGCTCAAGGGCCTGCTGGCCACCGCCGGTGCCAAGGCCGCCATCGAGGCTGCCGGCGGCAGCGTGACGGAGTAAGGCATTGGCTCAGTCTCCTTCAGCTTCCGCCCTGGGTGGGCTCGGTAAGTTCACCGAGCTCCGCCAGCGCCTGGTGTTCGTACTCCTCGCGCTGATCGTCTACCGCATCGGCAGCTACATCCCGGTGCCGGGCATCGATCCGCAGCGGATGCTGGAACTGATGGAAAGCCAGCAGGGCACCATCGTGGACATGTTCAACATGTTCTCCGGTGGTGCGCTGAACCGCTTCAGCCTGTTCGCGCTCAACGTCATCCCGTACATCTCCTCCTCGATCATCGTGCAGCTGATGGGCCAGATCTACGAGCCCTGGAAGGCGATGAAGAAGGAAGGCGAGTCCGGTCGCCGCAAGCTGACCCAGTACTCGCGCTACGGCGCGGTGCTGCTGGCCATCGTGCAGGCCGGTTCCATCGCCTCGATGCTGCAGCAGCAGGCGGGCGTGGTGTACAACCCCGGCCCGGCCTTCGTCTTCACCGCCATCGTGGCCCTGACCGCCGGCACCATCTTCCTGATGTGGCTGGGCGAGCAGATCACCGAGCGCGGCGTCGGCAACGGCATCTCGCTGATCATCTTCGCGGGCATCGTGGCCAGCCTGCCGGGCGCCGTCTTCGGCACCCTGCAGCAGGTCGCCAACAACGAAATCAGCGCCTTCGCCATCCTGGTGATCGCCGCGCTGGTGCTGGGCGTCACCTACTTCGTGGTGTTCATGGAGCGCGGCCAGCGCCGCATCACCGTGAACTACGCACGTCGCCAGGGCGGCCGCCAGGCCTACATGAACCAGAGCTCGCACCTGCCGCTGAAGCTGAACATGGCGGGCGTGATCCCGGCGATCTTCGCCTCCAGCCTGATCATGTTCCCGGCGACGATGGTCCAGTGGTTCGGCCAGGGCTCGGCCCCGACCGGCGAAGGCTGGCGCGACAGCCTCAACCTGTTCCTGCAGAACCTCAGCCAGGCCCTGGCCCCGAGCGAGCCGCTGCACATGCTGCTCTACGGCGCCATGATCATGGGCTTCGCCTTCTTCTACACGGCGCTGGTGTTCAATTCGCAGGAAACGGCCGACAACCTCAAGAAGTCCGGCGCCCTGGTGCCGGGCATCCGGCCGGGCAAGGCCACCGCCGACTACATCGACGGCGTGCTGACCCGGCTTACCCTGATCGGCTCGATCTATCTCGTTCTGGTCTGCCTGCTGCCCGAGTTCATCCGGATGTTCTGGCAGGTCCCGTTCTACTTCGGCGGCACCTCGCTGCTGATCGTCGTGGTGGTGGTCATGGACTTCACGGCCCAGGTGCAGGCGCACCTGATGTCCCACCAGTACGAAGGCCTGATGAAGAAGGCCAACTTGAAGGGTGGTTCCCGCGGCGGCCTCGCCCGCAGCTGAGGGACCACGACAATGGGCGGTCCGCGCGGCAGCTTGGCGCGCGGATGAACCAGCCCCCCGTCCCTGCGCTGGAGTAGCGCGGGGCGCCCGGACCGGCAACGGGAAGGGCAGGGGAGGTTCGTCGCCGGAGCATGGGCACACTCCCCATGCCGGGGTTTTCGGGCCATTTGGCCCGGGGGCTTACAATTTAGACCCAAGCTAAGGTATTATTTCCGATTCACTGCGCTCAATTTAGTTTTGGAGAACGCCTGATGGCGCGCATCGCGGGTGTCAACCTGCCTGTCCAGAAGCATGTCTGGGTGGGCCTACAGAGTATCTTTGGCATCGGCCGTACCCGGTCGAAGCTCATTTGCGAGGCGGCTGCTGTCGCCCCGTCCACCAAAATCCGGGACCTGTCCGAGCCTGAAGTCGAGCGCATCCGCGCCGAAGTGGCTAAGTACATCGTCGAGGGCGACCTGCGTCGTGAGGTCGGCATGTCGATCAAGCGCCTGATGGACCTGGGCTGCTATCGCGGCCTGCGCCATCGTCGTGGCTTGCCGATGCGCGGCCAGCGCACCCGTACCAATGC
>TARA_R110002020_G_scaffold428155_2_pt1 | contig 11398 bp, 10 predicted proteins | sample TARA_R110002020 | Tara Oceans TARA_R110002020 (sample SAMEA4396489) | marine metagenome | biome: Westerlies Biome; feature: [MES] marine water layer (ENVO:01000295) within the mesopelagic zone...; material: water (ENVO:00002006), including particulate matter (ENVO:01000060) such...
AGCACGACTGTGCGTTTTCTCCACGCGACTGCGCGGGATAAACCACCACGAAGCGATGCAATTCAGCCAGTGCGTTCATGCCAGTGCCTGTCGCAAAATCCTCTGGCGTCTGGGTGCAGCCGTGCAGCATCATGACGACGCCCGTCACGCCCTCTGCCGCGGATGCAGGAATGTAAGTGCGATACGTGCGGCTCCCTGCCGGGCAATTGAATGTATCACGTCTAAATTGCGCTCCGGCAGGAAGTGCCGCATGGGTCCGGCCAGCGTTGACGGTTGGCGCTGTAAATTTGGACAACATGTTTTCAAGCGACGGCATGTCGGACAAATTTTGCCCTGCTGCCTTTACGGATTGCGGAACAAGCCCGTGCTGGGCGAGCGTGCGTTGGACAAGATCTTTGGCAGCCGACAGCCGTGCGTCATCGGTCGCCGGGCGCAGTGCGCCGACGTTGAAAAGTTTCATCTTATTTTCCCGTTTATAGTGAGCGCATCCTACTTGATGCGGTCTTCAAGTGCCTTTTTGATAGCTGTGCTGGCCTGCAAGGCGCCAAGCACCGTGATGGACGCGATGGTCTGAAGCGCAAGTTCTGGTGTGATATCTGGATCAAACCGGGCCAGCCCGACAACCTTGATGTGCAAGACTTCACCCGCTTCCCGCACCGTTTCGAGATCGCTGACTGAATAATCCCGCAAGCCCAATTCCATCGTATGCCGTTCAAGCGACTTTGATACGACTTCTCCATGGCTTTCCAACTGATTGCGGATCGCAGTGCGGATAAGATCACTCCGGTTTGAGTAAAAGCCTTCCTGCACCAACAAATCGATGCGTCCCAAATCGACAAAGCCGAGGTTAATGGTGATTTTCTCGTTTTCGGGTTTCTTGTCGCGCAGTTGCGTAACATTGCTCATTAAAATTCTCCATCTGTATGGATGGTATATGGATGTTTACCTAACGCAACGCAAGGTCTAACCCAGCGCGCCTCAAGGATTAGTGTGATATTGCTGCCCATTTGGGGCATTCTCGGGGGGGATCAACTTGCTTCGCTGGCTCGATCCTGAATTTCCTTCGAACGCTTCAAAACTTTTGACCTTCGATTAAAAATACCAATAATCTAGGGCTTACGTACCACCTAAGGACTAACTATCTCATGAATTGCGCTGATTTTTTAAGTTTGGCTTTTTACTTTGGGCGAGACAGCTTGGACTGTCTCCGCCAACCTTTTGTAGAGAAAAAAGCAAATGACATCTGATCTTCACGAGATGCAATTATCTGTCAGGTCATTTTTGGCCGCGACACCCTATTCATACGTTCTTCTTGATACGAAACTTGTCATACAGGCAGCCAGTGGCGCCTATCTGTCGATGACGGGGGTGATGGAAGAAGAGATCTTGGGAATGCCGGTTTTCGAAGCCTTCCCCCCAAGCCCTGAAAATCCAGATGATGGTATGGAGCGTGTCCTCGCCTCAATGGAGGCGGCACTGCAAAAAGGCGTGACCGATGCGATAGAAGTGCAGTATCCGATACCGGACCGCGATCGCCCAGGTCGGTTCTCCAACCGCTGGTGGCGAATTTCCCACTCACCTTTGTATGATGGAGATGCCATTGTCGGAGTTCTCCAGAACAGTCTCGACATAACGGAAATGGTCAACACTGCTCGCGATGCGAGTATTCGCGAACGCCTCGTTGACAATCTTTCGGATATCGCTTTCTGGGAGTTCTGTCCGAGCCAGGGCACGGCAATCGTATCTGCCGCCCAGAGCCGGATGTTCGACCTGCCCGTCGCACCCGGCCTGACCTCCGCGTCACCATTCCTGGGGCGCTTCCTGCCGGATGATCGGGAGAGGTTGATTGCTGATTTCTCCGCTCTGGAGGATGCCGCACCAGGCTCCGAAGTCGAAGGCGAATATCGTATTCAACTGCCCGATGGCACCATACGATCGTTACTCTTGCAGGGTGATCTCGTGCGAGAAAACCCAACTGATCCTGCCAGTTTTGTCGGCGTAAGCATGGATGTAACCCGTGCGCATGACCGCGAGGCTGCTCTTGCCAGAACTGTAGAGGAACGCGACCGACTGCTTGAACAAAAGCAGCTTCTGTTAGACGAAGTTAACCACCGCGTGAAGAACAGCCTACAGATTGTTTCCTCGATCCTGAACCTTGACGCCCAGGCTGCCACCGGTGAAGAGGCGCGATCCCGTTTGCGAGGGGCCGCTTCGAGGGTGCGCGCAGTGGCATCCGTGCATGAGCTGATCTACAAATCCGGTCAGATGACGACCGTAGAGATCAGCCAATATCTGAAAGACCTGTGCCACACTCTGGAGGCTTCTGCACACGGATCTGTGGTGTGCCGGATGGAACCTATGGTTTTTTCGACAGACAAGGCCATAAGCTTGGCGTTGCTGGTCAATGAATTGGCTGCAAACGCGTTTGAACACGCATTCGGTGATCGCACCGATGGCCGTGTAGATGTCATCGGAACGCGGGTGGAGAATGATATGCTTCTCGCTGTGATAGACAATGGCGATGGGAAGGTCGCCTCGTCGCCAAAAGGACTGGGAACAAAGGTTATTGCAGCGATGGTCATGCAGCTGGATGGGACCATTCAGGAAGGTCCCGCGAAAGAACTGATCCAGACGCATTCACAAGAACTTGATAATTTTGATGCATCCAAATCAGGTCACTGCGTGTTGGTCAGAATACCGCTCGATATCCAATAGAGAATATTTCTGAAGTCATGAATTCCTTTGAGCAAAATACACCCTCCGCAAGAAAGGCTGCGCTGAACGTCCTCATTGTCGAGGACGAGATGCTGATCGCTTTCGATCTTGAGCTTCAGGTCGAAGCCGCAGGTCACAACGTTGTGGGATTTGCTCAAAACCTTGATAGCTGCAAAAAGGCGGTTCGGAAGAGCATCCCCGATGTGGCTCTGATGGATTTGCGCCTGAAAGGCGGGGAGTCCGGTGCAGACGTAGCGCGCTGGCTAAAAGACGGGTTGAACGTTCGGTGTATTTTCGTAAGCGGTAATTTGGATGACGCGCAGCGCGCGCGTCTCAGGGAGCTCGAGCCTGTTGCGTTTGTGGGCAAACCTGTTCTTCCAGTCCAGCTCGAGAAGGCATTGGCTCAGTTCGGTGCGATGGACGCGAAATAAAGTCTACCTACCCCCAGAATAATCGTTCTGTAGCGGCAACATTGTGATGACACACCAATGAAGGGAGCTGTGATCATCGACAGCGAAAACTTGCGCTGACTATATGGAAGTCAATCCAGATCTTTCCGAGTTCGCGGCTTTCGGGAGGCAACCACAGAGACGGGAATAGGTTGCCTTCGCGCCCCGAAGCAATCGAACACCATGTCGCCTGCAGCCATTGAGTAGCTCTTGTCCGTCGACGCAAATAGAAACCACCTCGGTGATTTAGCACTGCTAACTGCGTTTTAACGGAAGCACCAAATTCTGCTGTCTCACTGTTTGGCGCTGTCAAACGGGAGAGCAAACCAACAATACCGCTTCGTGCAGCCGTATGTCTATGAAAAGACAGAAAATCAATGCGTCAAGGCACTCAAAAAGACTGCGGCACTGCATGGTCTGTGTGGTGTGGGACCCCGGCCCTTATGTCGGGTCGAGGTCCCGAGTAAGTCATCACTCGGCGGCGACGTCGCGCTTGTGTTCGCCCTCTTTGACTTCCTCGATGATCTTCGCCACGAAAGCATCGATGTCATCGGGGTTGCGGGACGTGATGATGCCGTTTGAAATCGCCACCTGTTTGTCCACCACATTGGCGCCTGCATTCCGCAAATCGGTGCGGATGGACGGATACGCGGTCATCTCGCGCCCCTCGACCACCCCGGCTTCGATCAAAAGCCATGGCGCATGGCAGATTGCTGCTACAATCTTATCAGACGCAACGAAATCCCGCACCAGTTTCACCGCCGCATCGTCGGTGCGCAGAATATCGGGGTTGATCTGCCCGCCGGGCAGCACGAGTGCAATATAATCCTCGACGGTTACATCCTTGATCGCCAGATCGGCGTCAACGGATCCACCCCAGTCCCCATCGTTCCAACCTTTGATCGCCTCACCATCGGGCGTGGCCACGTGAACGGTCGCACCAGCTGCTGTGAGTTGCTTCAACGGTCCTTCGAGTTCGCTCTGCTCGAACCCGTTTGTCGCAATGATCAGAATTTTCGCATTTTCGATTGAAGGCATTTCATGCTCCTTTAGCTGTTCGACACCTCAACAATGCGACCCGCCCTGTTGTTCCATCTCGTCACCACCGAAGGCGACAGCGCGATCTGCCACGGGCTTCGGAAACTACTCACGACCTGCTTGATCACGAGGAGGCCACAGCCGCCATCAGTGCATTCTCGGGTGGCGTCACGTTAACGGGACCGAGGTTGCTGGGTCGTTGATCTGGGCGGGGGGGCACAGCAAATGCCTAGGAAAGAATTTCGCGGACACTCCGAAGCTTTGCGGCAACCAGCACTGAAATCTCATCTAACGCACTATCCTCGTCGGCCGCCCAGATCACGACAGCCTCGGTCAACGCATGCGTGGCCAATTCCGCCAACAGCCGCGATTCAATCGCCCGTTCACCGCCGAGCCGCACCTCCAGCAGCGTTGCGAGGGAAAGAGACGTCTCATGCACTTTCTTGCGAAACAGATCCTGCAATGATGGATTTGCGTCTACGACCGCCATAATCTTGCGCAACACAGCACGCTCCAGCGGGTCGTCTTGCAGTCTCTGTCCCAGCAGTTTGGCAATATCATCAATCAGCGCACGATCTGAGCATGTGAACCAGCCCGCCGCTTCCACATCAATCCTGACCGCCGCGCCCAGGATCGCTGCCTGTTTGTTGTTGTAGTAGTTAAAGAAGGTACGCGTGCTGATCCCCGCTTCATGGGCAATCGCCTCGGTTGTCATCTGATCGAATCCATTGCGCAAGGCGACAGTGACCGCCGCAGTCTGGATATCCCGGGCCGTCTGTCGACGACGCCTTTCCCTAAGATTCATGCCCGTCCTCACTCCACCCAAACTTTCGCAGAAAGTAAACATTGCACACTGTGCAAGTTTGTGCAATCAGCCTTCAACATCCGGCACCACCGCGAAAAGACAGGACCCAACTCGATGTATAAACCAATGCTCCGCTCTGGCGTGATCCTAGCCTTCATGATAGCGCTGGCCGCCCCTGTTGTGGCTCAGGCACCTTCGGGCATGCCGCCGAAACAGGTCGGGGTGATCGAGGCCACTCTTGAGGATGTGCCGCGGATCCTTACCCTTCCGGGGCGGGCGGTGGCTGCGTCCTCCACCGCGATCCGTCCACGGGTCAACGGCATCGTTACAGAGATACTTTACAAACCCGGCCTTCAGATCGAGGCGGGCACACCCATGTTCCGCATCGACGATACCATCTATCAGGCGAATGTTACCGCAGCCGCAGCACAGGTATCCAGCGCCCAGGCGCAAGTGACCGAAGCGCGCGCCGCATTCACACGGACCGAACGGCTGGTCGGATCGGGCAGCACCCAAGCACAAGTCGAGTCCGCCCGCGCAGTGCTGGATCAGTCACGCGCGGCTGTGGAATCTGCACAAGCCAACCTGACTTTGGCGCAGGCGCAATTGGGCTGGACTACGGTAACCAGCCCGCTGTCCGGTGTCGCAAGTGTACCGGCTGCGTCTATTGGCGATCTGGTCACTGAAGGGCAGGCTGACGCTATGGCAACGGTCACCCAGCTCGACCCGATCGAGGTGGACATGTACGAACCCTCATCACGTTTTCTGAGGGTCATGGATGATATCAGCGATGGCACACTGCGTCTGAACGAACAGGTGAATGCCACCCTCACACTGGAAAACGGCCGGACCTATCAGGGCAAGGGCACGCTTGTTGCCCCCGGCGTGACTGTATCAACCACAACAGGCTCTATCGACACACGCTTCCGCTTTGACAACCCGGACAACAAGATCCTGCCGGGCATGTTCCTGCGCGGGCAGATCGACCTTGGCGTCACTCAGGCAATTCTTGTGTCACAATCCGCAACCAGCCGCGACAAGCTGGGCAAGCTGTCGGCGTGGGTGGTTGTCGACGGCAAGACCAGCCAGCGCACCCTGACCGAAGAAGGCACCTACCGGCAACAATGGATCGTGACCGAAGGGCTGGAAGACGGCGACATGGTTGTCGTAGACGGGCTTGCTGGGCTGGCCGAGGGCGCCACGGTTGTGTCTGTTCCGGTAAACTTTGATGAAAACGGCGTCGTCCGAGACGCGGCACCTGCTGCCTCTGACCCCACCAGCGAAAACCCGGCCAAACTGCCGGACACGGTGCCTTCCGATGCGCCGGCGATGGAGTAGAGCGCAGCATGGCCCGTTTCTTCATTCACCGTCCGGTTTTTGCCTGGGTGATCGCCTTGGTCGTGATGCTGGTCGGCGCGCTCGGCCTGAACTCTCTGGCGATTGAACAATATCCGCAGATCGCACCCACAACCGTGCGCATCACCGCTGCCTACACAGGCGCATCAGCAGAAATCGTCGAGTCTTCCGTGACGACTGTCATCGAAGACGCGATGACCGCGCTTGACGGTCTGACCTACATGACCTCCAGCTCGACGCCTGGCTCTGCCTCGATTTCGCTGACCTTCGATGATACGGTGGACGCGGATATTGCGCAGGTGCAAGTACAGAACAATTTGCAGCTGGTCACATCACAGTTGCCTGACGTTGTACAGCAACAGGGCGTGCGTGTCTCACGCTCGACCAGTTCGATCCTGCTGGTCGGCGCGCTGACCACACCCGAGGGCGGATTGAGCACCGTTGAATTGGGTGACCTGATCTCGCAACTGATCGAAGATCCTGTCAAGCGCACGCCCGGCGTCGGGTCGATCAACACGTTCGGATCCGGCTATGCGATGCGGATCTGGATGGATCCGATGAAGATGGTCCAGTATCAGGTTACACCGCCGGATGTTACTGCGGCGGTTGCAGCGCAGAACACCAATGTCACTGTGGGCGATCTGGGCGCACAACCCAGCGCGGGGGGCCAGCGCGTGACAATCCCGATTTCGGCGCAATCGCAACTTTCATCTGTCGAGGAATTCGAAAGCATCCTGCTGCGTGTCGACCCCGACGGGTCAACTGTCTTTCTAGGGGACGTGGCGAAGATCGAGATCGGTCAGGAGAGCTATGGCGGCGATGCGCGCCACAATGGCAATCCCGCGGCCGGCTTTGCGGTTAACCTTGCGACGGGGGCCAACGCTGTCGATACCGCCGCTGCGGTGCGCGAAACCATCAGCAGCGTTGCCGGCACGCTGCCCGAGGGCGTCGAGGTGGTCTATCCCTATGACACCTCGCCTTTCGTCGAGGAATCCATCTCGCAGGTCTATCACACACTGGTCGAAGCCGTGGTTCTGGTGTTTCTGGTTATCCTTGTATTCCTGCAAAGCTGGCGCGCCACGCTTATTCCCGTCATCGCGATCCCCGTGGTTTTGCTGGGCACCTTCGCTGTGCTGGCCGCTGCCGGATTCACCATCAACACGCTGACCATGTTCGCACTTGTTTTGGCCATCGGCCTCTTGGTCGATGATGCCATCGTTGTTGTCGAAAACGTTGAACGGGTCATGGAAGAGGATGGCGTAGGACCGGTCGAGGCGACCGAAAAAAGCATGGACGAGATCACCTCGGCGCTGGTCGGTATCGTGCTGGTTCTCTCGGCAGTGTTCCTGCCTATGGCCTTCATGGGCGGCGCAACCGGCGTGATCTACCGCCAGTTCTCGGTCACGATCATTACCGCCATGGTGCTGTCACTCGGCGTCGCCGTCATTCTGACGCCCGCAATGTGTGCAAGCATGCTCAAGCCGCGCAAACATGGCGACGGTATCGCCCCTGCGCGCTGGTTCAACCGCAATCTCGACCGCGCGACCAACGGCTATGTCACCGTGGTCACACGCTATGTAAAACGCCCGTTGCGGGCGTTGCTGGTGCTGGCGGCAGTTGTGTTTGCCATGGTCGCGATGTTTGACCGCTTGCCCGGATCCTTCCTGCCTGACGAAGATCAGGGGGTGGCGCTGGTGATCATCCAAGGCCCCGACGGGTCCACCACCGAACAGACCCGCGCCTTGGTCGAGAAGGTGGAGAGCTACCTGCTCAACGCCGAAAGTGACACGGTCGAATCCGTCTTTGCAGCGCTTGGCTTCAGCTTTGGCGGCAGCGGACAGAACAACGCGATGGTGTTCGTGAAACTGCGCGACTACGAAGAGCGCGAGGGCTTTGACATTGCGGGTCTTGTGAACCGCGCGAACGGCTATTTCTTTACCACCAACCGTCAGGGCAACATATTTGTCCTGCAACCGCCCGCCATTCAGGGTCTGGGCAGTTCTTCAGGTTTTACCATGTATCTGACAGACCAGAGCGGTCAGGGTCAGGAAGCGCTGGCTGCGGCTGCCGATCAGCTGGTTGCCAATGCGCTGGCTGACGGGCGGGTCACATCCCTGCGCGGCAACGAGGCCGCCACACAGACCTCGCTGCGCCTCGATATCGATCAGCAAAAGGCAGCGGCCTTCGGCCTGTCGATCACCGATGTGAACGCAATGCTGTCGGTCATCTTCGCGGGCCGCGAAGTCAACGACTTTGCCCTTGGCAATGATCTGCGTCCGGTAATTGTGCAGGGTCAGGCCGAACAGCGCTCCCAGCCCGAAGACATCAACAGCTGGTACGCGCGCAACAGCGCAGGCGAAATGGTGTCCTTTGCCGCCTTCTCCGAGCAAAGCTGGAAGCAGGAGCCGCAGGCAGTCGCACGCTTTGGCGGCACACGCGGGATGGAGCTGAGCGGGGCTGCGGCAGAGGGTATTTCTTCAACCGACGGCATGGCCGCAATGGAAGAACTGGTCGCAGAGCTTGATGGCAACTACGGGACCGCGTGGACAGGGCTGTCCTATCAGGAACGGCTGTCGGGCAATCAGGCACCGCTGCTGTTTGCGCTGTCTGCGCTGGTGGTGTTTCTGGCGCTGGCTGCCCTCTATGAGAGCTGGGCTGTGCCGCTGGCCGTGATGCTGACCGTTCCGGTCGGTATTCTGGGCGCGCTCGCAGCGGCCTACTTCCTCGGACAGTCGAACGACGTCTACTTCAAGGTCGGTCTGCTCACGACAATCGGTCTGGCCGCCCGCAACGCCATTCTGATTGTGGAATTTGCCCAGTCACAGGTCCACGAAGGCAAGTCCGTGATTGAGGCCGCGCTGGTCGCCTCGCGCCAACGGTTGCGCCCGATCCTGATGACGACCTTCGCCTTCATGCTGGGCGTCCTGCCGCTGGCCATCGCATCGGGTGCAGGGGCAGGCGCACAGAACTCGATCGGCATCGGTGTGCTGGGGGGCATGGCCTCTTCGGCGGTGTTGGGGATTTTCCTTGTTCCGGTGTTCTACGTCGCGGTTCTGAAACTGCGTCAGATGATACTGCGAAAGGAAAAAACTGCATGACCGGACAGAAAAGGCCCATCCCGGCCCGTTCTCCAAAAACACGAGTGCTCCTTGCCGCCTGCGCGTTTCGTGACGGTGTTCAGCCCGCCATGCAGGCACCGGCTCACCGCACTGCCTTTGCAAATAACGTTGTTGGACAATCCGCCACACGCGACTAGGGTCAAGCCACCTCCCATAACAGAACACCGGACAAGGGAGGACCGATTTCAGGAGGACACCCCATGAAGAAATTTGCAATGACGCTCGCGGTAATGCTGGCAGCCGGCACAGCCACCGCCGAAGGGACCGTCGGCATCACCTCACAGATGCACAGCGTCACAGTGCCCACACCCAATGGCACGGTCGAGATCAGCCGCAATCAGGACACGACCCACCGGCTCACCGATGACTGGGCACTCACCTCGCGCCCCTGCCCCGATTTCTGCATCCAGCCGCACAATGTAGCCGAAGGCGTCACCACCATAGGCGAGCTTGAACTGCTGGAGATGCTGCAAAACCCCGATTCCACAGTGGTCGACAGCCGTACCAATGACTGGTTTCAGGGCGGCACAATCCCCGGCGCCATCAACATCCCCTACACATTCATCGTGGACGAACTGGCCCAGCTGGGCTGCGAGCCGGACTTTGACGGCTGGGACTGTCAGGCGGCCAAACCTGTCGCGCTCTTCTGCAATGGCGTCTGGTGCGGCCAATCGCCTACGGCCATCCGCAATATGCTGGAAGAAGGCTATCCCGCTGACCGGATTTTCTACTACCGCGGCGGAATGCAAGGTTGGCGGATGCTCGGTCTGACGGTGACAGGCGCGGACTAGCGCCAGTCAAAAAACTCCGGACCTGCCTGCGCCAACAGCTTTTTCGCCATCTCGATGCCCGCCTTCGCCCCGTCTTCAATCGGGCAGGACATCGCGTCATTGATCGCTTCCGAGCCATCAGGCCGCAGCACCTCGCCGCGCAGATGCAGCGTGCCGCCGTCCAGCTCTGCCAGACCGGCAATCGGCGTCTCGCATGATCCGTCCAACTCAAGCAGAAAGGCCCGCTCGGCCACCAGCCGCTGGCCCGTGGGCGTGTCATGAATTGCGGCCAGCATATCGGCCATGTTGCTGTCGGCCACGCGCCGCTCGATCCCGATGGCACCCTGGGCCACCGCTGGCAGCATCACATCCGTCTCGATTGCCGTCGCGGGGACCTCATCCATTTGCAAACGGTTCAAGCCCGCCATCGCCAGGAATGTCGCCGCCGCGACCCCCTGGTCCAGCTTCATCAGCCGCGTTTGCAGGTTGCCACGGAATTCCGCAACCTCCAGATCGGGTCGCTTCAACTTCAGCTGCGCGCGCCGCCGCAGGCTCGACGTACCCACAACCGTCCCTGCCGCTAGATCTGCCAACGCCCCGTGGGTGGGCGAGATGAACGCATCGCGCACATCCTCGCGCGGGAGATAAGTGTTCAGGATCAACCCTTCGGGCTGCAACGTCGGCATGTCCTTCATGGAATGCACAGCAATATCAATCGCACCGGACAACAGATCCGCCTCGATCTCGCGGGTGAACAACCCCTTGCCGCCGATCTCTTTCAGCGGACGGTCGATGATCTTGTCACCGGTCGTTTTGATCACAACAATCGTAAACGCCTCGAACGGCAGATCAAACGCCTGCGCCAGCCGCGCGCGCGTTTCATGCGCCTGCGCCAGCGCCAGAGGCGATCCACGGGTGCCGATTTTCAGCGGTTGGGCGGGTGAGGGCAAATTCAATGTCATAACTCTTCTCTAACGGTGTAAACCAAACCTGACAACTCTTGTATAACCCCCCTGCTTTGTCGCATGGTGGCCACAACCAAATTCAAAGACAGAGACACCATATGACACCTCGGAAAACAATACTTCGCGCGCTTGCCGGCGAAACTCTCCCCACCCCGCCGATCTGGATGATGCGCCAGGCGGG
>TARA_R110002020_G_scaffold215462_3_pt1 | contig 11394 bp, 10 predicted proteins | sample TARA_R110002020 | Tara Oceans TARA_R110002020 (sample SAMEA4396489) | marine metagenome | biome: Westerlies Biome; feature: [MES] marine water layer (ENVO:01000295) within the mesopelagic zone...; material: water (ENVO:00002006), including particulate matter (ENVO:01000060) such...
CAGGGTTACACCTCAAACTACGTCGAAGACGGCGCAGTTTACGGCATCCGTAAGGGTGGTAACAACTGGAAGCGTTACGTTCCCCCGTCACCTGCTGGAACGCAGAAGGCTAGTGAGGTTGAATCCTTCCTGCCCTTCGAGTTCGTTGCTCCGGCTCTTGGTTATGCGGGCATCAAGGCTCCGATCAGCACTACTGCTGGTGGAGCTAATGATCGTACTACCGTTACGGAAGGCGTTCAGCTTCCGGGTATGCTCCGAATGCAGCTTGTCCCTGATCAGCCTGCTGGTCTCAAGCTCACCGGATGTAACACTGACACCATCTTTGGTGATTAATTAGCCTTTCTCCCTTGAGGCGGGTGGTCGGGGGCCTTCGGGTCCCCGCCACCTCCTTAAGTAACTGAGGTAAACATGGCGACTAATACGACTTCATACCGTTGGATTGTCAACCAAGGCCAAGACGAAAGTCTGTTTGTAAGACTTACTAATTCAGACGGCACGCTCCCCGACCTCAGTAGCGGGGGGATTACTGCTCAGATGTTTGTTAAAAGTTCTTACTCAACTATAAGCACTGTTGCAAAATTGTTTAGCTATACAATTACAGCGGGTGGTTCAATTATTTTTGGAAGCCGACCTACTGCAAACGAAACCATCACGTTGATTGATAATGCTGGAAGCCCTGTCACAAAAACGTACAAGGCAAATGATGCTACAACAAGCGGTACTTTGGATGGAACCGATGTCTTGTTTGACACCGACACAAACCAGACAACTACTGCTACTCAGTTTGCTGCCGCAGTAAATCATTCCAATGGGCACAACGGAAGCATCACAGCAACTGCAAGTGGATCAACTGTAACCCTTACCCAAGGAACTGCGGGCAAGGGTGGAAACACCACGATTACCGTAGTTCAAGCAGGATCTGCGATTACATCCAATAGTTTTTCAGGTGGTTATGACGCAGAAATTACCTTGGCTAACAAAGGTGAAACTACGATTAACCTTACAAACGCAGTTACGGCTGCTTTAACTGCACCTGCTACGTTTATTTACGACATTGAACTTATCAATTATCCTTCAACTGGAAAGATATTCCGTCTTCTTGAAGGAACCATTGTTACCAGACCCGAGATTACGAAGTAATGGCAACGGTTACGGTTACAGTTACTCAGCCTGCAACGCCCACTGTTTCTTCTGCGGCGTTGGCTGTTGAAACCGTAGCTGTTTCTGCTCCCGCAACTTCTACTGTTACAGTTTCAGCTAGTGCAACTCCTGAGGTTTCAGTAGCTGCATTAAGCATCCACACAATTTCAGTCACCGCTGTTTAAGGAATAGACATGGCTTACGGAAACAAACCAAAGTTCCTCATGAAAAAGGACTCCAAGAAAAAGAAGAAGATGAAGATGGTTGGGGGAAAAAAGCCTGCGGCTGCAAACACTAAGCCGCGCATGGGTGGGTATTGATGGCTAAGAAAAAGCTAAAAGCCAAACGAGACGCTTGCTACAGCAAGGTCAAAGCTCGTTACAAGGTTTGGCCTTCTGCTTATGCGTCAGGTGCTCTTGTCAAGTGTCGCAAGGTTGGTGCTGCCAACTGGGGAAACAAAGGTAAGAAGTAATGGCTACCAAGTTCAAGCTTGAAAAGTCAAAGGGTCTGCACGGCTGGTTTGCTCGTAACAAAGGCAAGGGTTGGGTGGATTGCAAGACCGGAAAGGCTTGTGGTCGCAAGTCAGCTAAGGGGGGTAGCAAGCGTTCGTATCCTGCTTGCCGCCCCACTATGGCAATGTGTACTTCGGCAGCTAAGAAGAAGACGGGTCCTGCTAAAATCTCTTGGAAGGGCAAGAAGAAAAGGTACAAGGTTAAGTAATGGCTGCAAAAGTTGACAAGAAAAAGATGGCTTGCAACAAGCCGCGTAACCAGCGAACCAAGACCAAGAAGTTCGTAGTCAAGGCTTGTCAGGGTGGTAGGGAAAAGATCATCCGATACGGCGATGCCAACATGACGATCAAGAAGAATCGTCCGGGTCGCCGTAAATCTTTCCGCGCTCGTCACAACTGCGCCACTGCCAAGGATAAGATGAGCGCACGTTATTGGTCTTGCAAGAAGTGGTAACTCAAGGGAACAGACATGGATATGGAAATCGTATTTGACCCTCGTCAGGAGGCTGCTGAGAGCCACCTGTACATGGACGAAAGGCATGAAGTGTTGCCTGATGGAGAGTGGATTAAGGCGGTTCAACGACTAACTGGTCGGGACCGCTTGTTTGTTTACCATCACAGGGACGTTGATTCATTCGTTTTAGCTGAGTGGGTGTATGACGACAGCGATGGCATCCGGGTTTGTATTGAACTCGAAGGTATGCCCCACCCCCCAGACTTGTATCAAGAGGGTCGCCCCACCATGGAAGACCTTCGATTCAGGTGTAAGCTGGCTGACGAGATGGTCAAGGACATGCACGAAAAGATCAAGAAGCGCAGATACCAAGAACGCTTGGATCGAGAGGACGGCATGGCTGAAAAAGCAGACGCGGTTAGCCGACTCAAGAAACTGGGCTTGGAAGATTCGGCTCGTCGTGTAGAATCAGGACAAGATAAATTCATCCCCGAGTCAATGGGGGGAGAATCATTCAAGGAACTCAAGGACGAAATCACTAGTATGGCTAAGTCTTCCTCCAGAATAATCACGACGGGCTGACATGCATTCAACTAACTCATTTATCTATACAGTCATTGAGCGAATCCGTGGTTACTTGGATGACCCCGATCTGGATGCCAAGTACAGCGATGACTTTCTGCTGCGTCACATCGTGATGCCGTCGATGAGCAATGTGCTGTCTCGTATCAACAACAGCTTGAGTAACCCCGTGGTGTCTAGGCTGCGGTTGTCCTTGGTTGCTGACCAACAGTACTACCAGCTTCCCCCCACTGTGGGTGAGATCTGGAATGTTTGTGTGTACGACACGGATACGGGCAAGATTACTGAGGACTTTGTTCCTCGGGGTCACTGGAACCCTCGTGGTGTTAACTGGTCAATTGAGGGTAACCAGCTTTCTGTAAAGCCTATTCCTAAGAAAGCCAAGGACATTGACATCTTCTATACCCACACTGGCGACCTGTTGCTCCACTACGGGACAACGACTAGCGGGTTTGAATTAGGGGGCGCAAGTGAAGATGAGTTTAAGGTTCTCTCTTTGGATGTAAGTCCTACTATTGGTGCAATTGACAAGCGACCAAACGCTTACGCAGGATCAATGCTTCGAGTGTTGTCTGGCAACGTGATTGAAGAGCTTATTATTGAGTCCAGCAGTTCAGACGCAAACAGTTCAGAAATCAAAGTGACTACTCGAACCCCTGCGGTCTACCACTCATTAGATAGCACGATTACTTATGAGATTGCTCCCGTTGGATTCCAGCCTTTGTATGAAGCTATCTCTGCTTCGGGTGCTTTGAAGCTTGCGTCCTACAAGAAGATTACGGGTGTTCACTTCCAGATGATCCAGATGCAGTACAAAGATGCACTAAAGACAGCAGCCGATCATTACGCTAATATGCAAATGCGTATGCCTAAGCACTGGGACAAGGATACGATGGATAACTCAGACAACCATCTCTTGCCTTATTGAGGATTAAATGTCTCCTGTATATTCACCTTCCAATACAGCCTACATGTCGGAGTACGGTCCTATTCATGGGGCGTATGGTCCGTCTGCTGAAAGCAAATTCCAAATGGGGTTTGGTCAGTCCCAAGCCCTACCCGGTCTAGACCCTTCCGTTCAAAGAGGTGGCGGAAATTCTGGTGGTGCGTGGGCCCCAAACAACGGTGCATCATTCCAGTCAGGACTAGATGGTCTGGACTTTGGCGATATTCCTCCATGGTCTGGCGGTGGAAGTGGTGGCAACATCACCCAAATCACCAACAACTTTGCTGGCGGGGCTGACGGCGTTGGTGTTTTGCAAGTAAATAGCCAATCGCTTGACACGGGGGATGTTTCTCTAATTAAAGAAACAACCGGAAGCACGGACATTGGAGAGTCTGGAACAACTACAACCTTAAATGCGTTGAAGTGTTCCGACGGCACAGTGTCATTTAGTTCTTCTAGTGGGAAGATCGACATCACCGCTTCTGGCTCGGGTGCTTCATACACCAGTACAGACACCATTCAAGTTAGTGGTAACAACCTTAATGGTAAGTACACCTACAGCAATCCTGACTTTTTTAGGAGCGGGGACAATGCTAACGAAGATGTGTTTGTTGCTGGCGACCATGCAGTAACCAAGTTCCTTTTTGGAATTGCAGCTATTGAGTTAACCACAACCTACACTCCGGGTGGCACTGGTTACCCTTTCACTTATAAATTTACCCGTGTCGCAGGAGATATTGATCCAAGCGGTGACGCATGTTTTAATTTGGTTGAGGTGGACAACTCAAGTGTAAGTGATCGAGTTGTTGGGGGGATCAAGATGTCTGGTGGTAATAGCGGATACCCTTCTACTTACTCTCCTGCTCCAGCAACTACAATAAAAAACACCGGAGCTTCAGACATTCACCGACAACAATGTTTTGTGTTTATGTGGAAGGATGTAGCGGGACTTATAGGTAATGCGGGAACACACTATTTCCAGTTGCAAAATTCCCACGACGGATCATGTCCTAATAGCAACGGTTAATCAAGGTTGAGAAAATGACGATACGTGCATGTGCATCTTTGCCTTACGGATGCAATCAAAAAGGATCGGGCGAGGAAACTGTAGGGGCTCCTAGCGTCTTTAAGTTTGTTCCCTGTGGCAAGTGCAGCGCAATCATGCCGTGCGCCAAAGAGTTTATTTGCGACACCTTCAATACCCACAAAATAATAACTCAAGGTCTTGATGAATATACAAAATGGACAGTAGAAGAAACCGGGTTTTGTAAAAAGTTAGATTTCGACGGCAACGAACTTCAACTCTCAACCGAGTTTGACGCTGACGGAAATCCAGACCCTACGTTTCCACAACATGTGTACCGAGTCAAGTTTGACAGCGATTACATTAGAAGTAATCCTAATTGCAAAGACAGCTTTAACGAAGAAAACTGTCCTGACCTCGAACCTTGCGATGGAAATGCAAGATCAAACCCTGTATGCCCTGTAAGCGCAGACCAGCCCGGTAGTGAGGGTAAAGCTGCTCGTTATACCGTTAGGATGACAAGAAGCCATGCTGTCTTTGGGTACGTTTTAGATGCAGACGGCAACCCGACTACTACTCCAATTGTTTGTGAAAACGCCAAGGTAAACCAACTAGGAGTAACTGAAGTTTGTACTTGGGAACGGTCAGGGCAATTTGGATGCGATAAACAAGGCGAACCTTGTGAAGTAGCTGGGGAAGAAGATGGGAATTGCGTATGTGAATGTGAGGAGGTTGATAAGACAGACGAACAAGTAACTTTTATTGATCAGGAGATTTGCGGTTACTTTGTAGAGCCTGCTTGTGGTGACAACACAGTTGAAACCCGTGAAATATGTCCTGAAGACCCCTCTCATCAAGTAATAAACTTTACCCGGGGACCGTGGCCTTTTAAGGGCGTTGGTTTACAAATTTCATCACCTGTTGGTTACAAGTACGAAATTAAAAAGACGAGGACGGTTCCAAGCGCAGACCCAACCACTCAAGCATTTGCTTGTGAAAGAACTGAAACAGACTGTGGTGAGTCTGAGTTAGTTCCTGATTGCGTCAATGAAATCAGTAGTTGTGTCCAGCCCATGGATAGTTTTGGCATTAATGTTGATCAAGATCTAGGGATAGATCCTGAAACAGGTAAAAAGTTTGTTTGGCCCAAACACCTTCAGTTCAACTTAAGCTCTCTTGTTTATTCTTCAGAGACCGAAACAACAGACTGCAACATTCCTGAAATGGATTGTGCTCAAGCTTACTACTACGAAAACAACTGGAGTGCGGGTGGGGTTGCGTGTAATGGGCAGGTAATTCCCGGAGCTGCTGGTGGTAGAAAACAACACTATGTAAACGGGGATACTCCATACGGATCTGATTACCAGTTCCCTGATGGGTTTCCAACTCAAACATCTTCAGACCCTGATATAGACGGAACTCCTTTTCGTAGTCGGGGTGTGCGTTGCAAGGTTGATCTTGAAGATCAATCGTGTAATGACAACAATAGGTGGGGCAACAATGGAAAACTTGGTAATCCAAATTTCCCGCCCGGTATGCAGTTTGGTGGGTTTTCCATGTGCTCACCCTTTGCGTTGTGGGAAGAAAAACAACGAGATGATTTAACTGGAGATGGAAACCTTAAGCGTGTTTACACTGAAGCATGTTGGTTTCAAGGCAAAGGCAAATCTCGAATAATTAATGCAACTCGGATTGAAACCGAACCAGTATCAGTTCAGTTAACCGCTCCTGACTACCAAAGAACTAACGCTCGGTTTGTTGAGTACTTTGTTGATGCATCGGGGTTAATTCCCCCTCCTTGTTATAACCAAACAGATGATGATATATGTGATTCGGGTCCTCCTGTTCCCGGTCAACAAGGTCTTGAGCCTATACCCTGTTTGCCTTATGCGTTAAATGAAAAGGTAGACTCAGACGGAGTTCGGGGTCGCCCTCAAGCTATGCGTCTTGAAGGCGGGTGGGTTTGTAAAAACCAGAAGTACGATGTGTATTATATTTGCAGCAGGGCAAGAAGAATGACTGACTACTTCTTGTGGTTGTGTTGTCAAACAACAGCTTGTCAGTGTTGTCAATCAGCTTGCGCAGGTAATTTTTGCAATGATGCAAGCAGTAGTTGTGTTGCAGATAATTGTGACGCTTGTAAAGACTGTAGAGAAGGTGCTCTAGACAGGTGTGGGGCATTGGGAACAGGTTCTGGTTATGACCAAGGAGATGGAGGCCCTGGAGGGGTTATTGGTCTTCAGGGTTGTAGTGGAGAAACTACTGCTAATAACTGCGGCACTATAGACCCTGACGATGACGGTCCTAGTTGCGGCAATGCAGGGTACAAGTGTGTAAACATTTCTGCTGCGGTTAACTTGGAGCACGGAGTAAATGTAAGTCCTTGTCCTGATAGTGAAGGAGGTCCCATACCTGCAAATCAAGGATTCAAAAAGGATCTCTACATTAGGGTGTTGCTTCGTTGTGACCCTGAGTTAACTCATTACGACCCGCTTACTGGAGAAGCAAGCAGAGGAGTTATTAGATCTGAGTTGACTTTATGGTCTAACAAACATCCAAAGTTTGACGCAGATGGTAATGATGACGGACTTCCTACTGACACGGCAGGGAGAACAAAGGGGTGGGAACCTGTATTGGGGGGGATGACTACAACTCCTTGTGCAAGAGAAGATGGTGGAAATAGTTATTGTGATACGTGGGACGGTTTTGCTTATAGCGATGTAGAGTGCGAAAATTGTTACAACTTTGTTTATGCTACACAACTAGAAGAACAGTTTCCTTCAGTCGCTTTTCCTCACCCTGATTCTTTTTGCGGTTGTCCGGGCGATATAGATACAGGAGATAGCTGGCCTTGCGCAGGGTGTAGTGAAGATGATAAAGATGAATGTTATGCTTTTAATGCGCCTGACGTATTGCCAAATATGTTTAACCATGCGTGGAGTGAAGGGCTCATGAATATTTATGGGGTCGCTGGAATTCAAGTTGAGGATGGAGACACTCCGGTTGGGGGTGTTCCCGCAGGAGGTCCAATCAACAGATCTGATTACTGGCGATGGGGTTGTGATTTTATGACTGTAAGTTACAACAGCACACCGGGTAGGTGGAGTGGTTGGACAGGTGGGCAAGGAAGTATTGATTCGGGTATAGGAGACCCCTCAAGAAATTCAAGTTATCTGTTTTGTAAAAGGGACTGCAACACTATTGAAGAACGTTGTACTAGTCCTTTTTGTCAGTGTCCTACAGATTGTTTTTGTGGTGATTACGAAGACAACGAAGACAACCCAAATTGTGCAGGAGGCATCGAGGATGTAGATCCTGAACTTGAATGTCCAGAAGATCTCTTTACCCGAGAACAGAGAGAAAATAGAGTTGGCCCCGGAGACAGGCTAGGTGCTATTCTTGGTGTAATGGACATTAGAACTACTACCGAGTGGCAGATTGAAACTCTTCCTGCGGGCGGCGGAAGTAGTGGCGGGACTTCAGCATTTTGCAACAGACACAGATACGGATTTAACAAGCACATCTTCCCAATGTTTAACTTGTTTGGTTGTAATTACAGAGGTCTAAATGCAAGTGGTGATGCTATTCAGTACTGCGATGGGTCTGCTGGGGAGTCTGATGGAACAGTTGATTGCGATCAGGTCACTGAGTTTAGAGCCCCCGCTCCTCCATTCCCTTCTTATAGAGAACTCATAGAGTCTTACCCCAGCATTAAAAAGGGAGGGATTGGTGGAACCCAAGATGGGCCTCAACACTTTATGTCTGGGATGAGAAACACAACGATGCAGTTTGCCAAGCCTTGTGCTGGCTGGTCAAAACTTGTTAATGAGTTAAATTACCCCGTAGTTCCTTCAGGTCAATACACCTACAAGGAAGGCTACGGAGCAGGGAATGTTACTGGAGAAGATTACGGAGCAGACCACGAAAGCTACACTCAACCGGGCGATAAAACTTTGGGTTCTAGCAAGTACCCTAATACAGATCTTCCTGTAGGCCATGCAACTGACCGGGTAGACGAGAGTGGAGCAGCCCTCCCCCACTGCACTTATACTGATATGGTGGTGGCTATTAGTGGGGGGGCCTACGAAGACATTGAACGGGATGCAAGGCAGAAAAACGATCTGGGTCCTCCTCCTGTTGAGCAGTACAAATTGAGCTACATCTTCACCAAAGAGTGTGACGCAAACTGGTACTCTATTGACTCAGGGCACATGAAGCACCAAGCCAATGGTTGTGCCAAGAAGCCTACACTTACAGGGGGTCAGGTCTCGTTTGACTTTTACGACCCCACAGATCAAGGGTAAATAATGTCTGATGCTAAAATATATGATATGCCAGTAAGAGTGTTTGTGGGTCGGCGACCCTACACATTCAAGGTCCAAGTAAATGAAAAAAAGATGATTGCCAGAGTTGTGACGGCTATGGAACCTGTAGATAAAGAACTTACAGGTGTGGGGGATGCAGTATCCCGAGTAGCCAAAGCAGTGGGTATAGAAAAGAAGGCTGGGTGCGGCTGCTCTAAGAGGCAAAAAATGCTAAACGATGTACTGCCTGTAAAGCCTGATGGTATAGTGTCAAAAACAACTGACAAACTGACCAAGATTCTTGGCGCATTTGGTAAGAAGAAATGAACGAACTGACAACCCAGTGGACCTATAATCTCGACGAAATGAGTGAGGACAAGAGCCGCCCTCGGGTGGGCACTCCGCCTCAAAAAGCGTTTGAGATTATTGGTATCGACGGCAACATGAACGGTGGCCTTCGTCCTATCTCTGGGTTTAAAGAAGTAGCCCAGCTAGATTACTATTACGACTCAGATATGACTCTAGTTGCTTCTGCTTTTCAGTTTGACCACACCTCAGAAGTCATTGATTTCTTTCCTGTCAACTTCAGACTCAATCACAAGTTGAGAGCTAATGGAAGTTTTGAGACAGAGGATAAAGAAGGCTACGCTTACGGTTATGTGTACCGAGTAAAGCAGGCTGGCAAAACTACCTCCGTATTCATTGAGTACTACGACTCGTTGACTGGAGACTGGGTTAGCTTTAGTGGCAACGGCCATATAGCGGACACTGATGTAGGCAACCAGAAGAGTTACGCTGCTGACCCTGCCGACAACCAAGTTCTTGCTACCGCCACTATCACTACAGACAATAACGGAAACAGTACTACTGCTGGTCAGCAGCCTGCTGAAAAGACCTATATTACTCTTGTCGATGCCACAGGCAAAAGCCTGAACTACGTCACGACACTTCATGGTGGTGGTGCAGAAACAGGTACTCGTCTAGCAACTGACTCTCCTACCTCTGCGTCTGGGACTGTTGCCGGTGACAGCAACCTTATTAATGGAATTGCTGTCAACTACAACCAAGGAAGTGAAACGGTTCATGAATATCTGGTTCAGTTGAAAGCTGCTATTGAAGGGTCAACTGGTCACGCAGGATCAATTAACGTATCTCTTTCTCACAGCACTGCTCATAGTGATGTAGAAATTATGACTCTTACGTCGGGGGTTTATCAAGGCAGTGCAGCTAGTGGCAACAAAACAAATGCCGACAGTGGTACTACTAACAGGGTAGCAACCACTAACTTTACTGGTGGGACAGACAACGACACCACGCTGTTGACCGACAGGTTTACTGATGAGAATGCTCAGATGTCTGTGTCTACTTGGGGTCGTTATGTGTATGCCTTCCTAGAAGGACAGAAGCCTCTCCGCTTCCACGTAAACGAGTGGGGCAAGCCAGAAACCCTTGGTAGGACAGCTACTGGACCATTCCCCGGTGGGGGGAAACAACCCAAGCTGCATGAAAAGTTCCTCGACGTAGATGTGGTAGCTAATAACATTGATGTTACAAACATTGGAATTAGAGACTCTACAACTTCTACAACTGACGGTTCTGGTTCTGACGGGCCTTCTACTGAAGGAACAGGAGGTTGTTTTCCTTCTCAAATTGGCAAGGCTCTTTCAACAAGCTCTACTGTTCAAGTGCCTTGTATGGCTCGTATCATGGGGGTCAAGTCTGCTACTGCGGGTAAACTTGACGGGATTGATTACGGAGGAAACACCAATGCTGACGGAGCGGCGTACCAAAACGTAGCGGCTGTTGATAACAACCCCACCCCGGCATCAACTGTAAATGATGATGCCCACCTGTTTGAGACAGGTGATTACGCATTTGCGTACTACTTGGCAAACAGCAAGACTGGTTCAAAGACCCAGTTGTCTCCTGTGTGTGAAGCCAAGACTGAAGACTTTGAAGCTGACACAAGCAAGTACATTTGTCTGGATATCAGGTACGACTCAGACCAGTACGACCAAGCTTTTGTGTACAGGTCAGTCAAGACTCAGGACGCAGGCGGTTCCTACATTGCAGGCATCTTGCACCTAGACAACATTATTACTCTTGAAAACTGGCACGTAAATAATGATTCTGCTGATGATGCCAAGGATTCAACTGGGGTTCGTACTGCGGTTTACTGGTATCAGTTGAACGACACCTCTCTTGTTTATCAAGATGTCTACCTCGACAAAACCATCCACGACGAATTCATGCCTAGTGGGGGGGCATCCATCTTCTATGAAGGTGCGATGGTTGTCAGCAAGATCAAGGACATTACAGCCAGCCAGATTGGTGTGGGTACTAGTAAGGGGTTCACTCGTAGAGTGGGTGACCTTGATAGCGGTTTGGGTGAGACTAAGTGGTCGTCCATTTACGAGATCTCCCCTGAGTTGT
>TARA_R110002020_G_scaffold80149_6_pt1 | contig 11384 bp, 20 predicted proteins | sample TARA_R110002020 | Tara Oceans TARA_R110002020 (sample SAMEA4396489) | marine metagenome | biome: Westerlies Biome; feature: [MES] marine water layer (ENVO:01000295) within the mesopelagic zone...; material: water (ENVO:00002006), including particulate matter (ENVO:01000060) such...
GGCAGCCGCTTTTATTATTGTTTTAATAGTAGCACCTACAACATCATGAGTCATTTCAGAGCCACATTGACCGCAGCTCGGCGCGCCTTTCAAGTACATTGTTTTGCTCATCCGAACAAAATAAGGCTCAAGGACACATTCAGGACATTCGATTTTTAAATTCCGAGTGCCTTGCTTTTTTCTGTTTATCTCATAATCCAGCTTTTTATGTGGGTACTTACCGATCTTAGACTCAATGCCTTTTATAATCTCTTTTAAGGCATCAGATTCGCCTGTGGCGGTCATTTTACCAGTTAATCCACATGCAGTAGCCATTTTCTTAAAAGCGCCTTTGTGGCCACTTTTACAATCGTCAATGGCGTGGATCAATTCATGAACTAAAACGCCAGCAACTTTTGTTACCTGAGATTTATCCAAACATGGATTAATAAAAATCTCGTTTACTTTAGCCGTGCTGCACCGCTGGGCAAAACATTGTCCAATTGTTTTATTCTTGGACTTAGCTCCGCCTGAAACTGGAAAGCCGACACTTACTTTTACTTTTTTAAGATTAAGTTCGATTCCGTTAGGCTTAAAAACCTGAGTTTTTAATTCTTTTGTCATCTCCCATAACCATGATTCTCTATTTTTCATTTTATACCTCCTTGAAAGGCTTAGGTTGAAAATACATATCTCGTTCAATTTTTAATCCGCTGCTGTGAGTAATTTCAGCTAATTCATTCAAGCTAAAATATCCCCACTCGCCAACAAACCCATCAACAAATCCAAAAAACTTGTTTGTCTTAGGATCAAATTCGACTCCATACCATGTCCAACTATTCCACGGACAAAAATATTTTACCTGAACAACTTTATCAGCAAGAGAAATATTTTCAGTACCATATATAGCTGGTAATTTTTTTTCAATTTCTTGAGTTAAAAGTTTCATATTGATGCCTCCATTTTATTTTTAGAAGTTAATTGATGATAATCTTTAGAGCCTTTGACCGCAGAAGAAGAAGCTTCTCCTGAGAGCAAAGCCAGTAAATAAACTAAATATTTAAAAACAATCATCATATCTGTAACAATTATAACATGTGTTATATATATAGTGCAAGTAATATTTTTAAATACTTTAAAAAAAATTTTAAGGTAAATTAAAACTATAAATATGGATAGCCTTACATCATATAAATCTAAATGGTTTAAATTTTTAGACTATGAACCGCACAAAGGGCAACAGCGTATTCATAACTTACCTGATAGTAAAAGATTTATTGTTGCCTCATGTGGCAGGCGCTGGGGAAAATCAGTTTCAGCAGCTAGAGAAGCCGAAACGCTTGTAACTCAAGCAGATAAAAATATTTGGATTGTTGCACCTACATATTCAACATCAGAACGTATTTTTAGAATTGTTTATGATGATCTAATTATTAAGCACCAGCTGCCAACACGCCGCAAATCTTTAAATGAGCAATATATAGAATTTGAATGGGGATCGGTAATTGAAGGTAAATCAGCTGAACATCCTGAAAGTCTTATTGGCGCTGGAAATGATCTTGTAATTATAGATGAGGCCAGCAAGATGAATTTAAAAAAGATTTTTGAAATGTATTTAAGGCCTACTTTATCAGATCGCAAAGGTAGGTGCATTATGATATCTACGCCTGAGGGCTATGATGGATTTTATGAGTATTATATTCATGCTCAAAAAGCAGACATGTGGGCGGCGTTTAATTCTCCAAGCTGGGAAAATCATTTTGCATTTCCAAAAGGATTAGATGATCCTGATCTTGTAGAAATGAAATCATCTATGACTAGAGAAGTTTTTGATCAGGAAATGGGCGCAGAGTTTACTTCGCTTAGTGGTCGCGTATATAATGATTTTACAAGACGTACTCACGTAGGGAATCATCCTTACAACTCAATGCTTCCAGTTTTTTTAACTTTGGATTTTGGTTATCGTATGCCAGCAGCTTTATTTTTTCAAGTAGCTAAATTTGGAGATAAAGGCGAAGATCATATTTTTATAATTGATGAAATAATACATGAGAAAAATTTAAAAATTTCTGATTTAGCTACTGCTGTAAAAAAGAAAAATTACAGGATAGCTCGCGTATATGGCGATCCAGCTGGCTATCAAATGCAGAGTTCGGTGGGCATGGGTGAAGCAGATATTTTTAGGCAATTAACAGGTTTGCCTGTAATTACGCGCAGAGATAAATTATCAAGGAGTATTCAGTCAGGTATTAGTCATGTTAGGCAGTTTATGATGTCTGCTGATGGGAATATTAGGCTTCATATAGATAAGGGTTGCATGGGGATAGTTGAAGATATTGAATCTTACAGATATCCTGAGCATAAAGAAGGTAGTCATTTAAAAAATGAACCTTTAAAAGATGGTTACCACGATCACGGCGCGGACTGTTTGCGATATGGCATTATTGGAAAATTTCCAATAAGAAATCAAAAATATAAGGTAAGTAACAGATGAATGATTTAGCGTTAGATTTAATTCAAGACTCTTTAAAAGAGCAGAAACAAATGTATGCCAAAGGGCGTAGAGATTCAATTTATAAATTATTAGATTATTATGCTGGAGACAATACATCTCAATACATCGAAGATCGTTTTAGTACTGATGCATTTAGAGAAATTCCTGTTGGCGAATTTAATGTTACTCGCAGAATGATTGATCGCATGAGCCGCATATATACATTAGGCGCGCAGAGGAATGTTAATGATCGTTATGATTCAATGATATTAACAAAGCCCTATAAAATGAAACACATGGAAAAAATGACTAGGCTTATTGGTACAATAGCAACGCAGGTAGTGTTTAAACAAGGCGCAAATCCGCATTTCAATTATAATCCTGTATATTATTTTGATGCTTATTTTGAAGATGATCCTTTTACGCCCTCAGCAATTACTTATCCAATGGTGCAGAATGTTGTTGATGTTAGCGATGTAAATGCGTTGCAATATTGTTATTGGGATAAAGAATGTTTTATCAAGTATGATCAGGAAGGAAATATCCTTGATGAGCAAATGCATAACTATGGTATTTTACCTTTTGTGTTTACTCATAAAGAGCATCATTTAAATGAGTTTTTTGTAACTGGTGCTTACGATATCGTTGCAGCTAATGAGCAAGTAAATATTTTACTTACAGAAGCTGCGCTAGGAATGAGATTTCAAATGTTTGGTCAATATGTAATTGAGGGTATGTATGAAGAGGAAAATCTTATGCGTGCTGGATCATCTGAAATAATGATAGTTCCTGAAGGCGCAAAATTAGATATTAAAAGCCCTCAGGCAAATGTTCGAGAAGCAATCGATCTTATCAAAGCAATTCTTGATCTTACTGCTCAAAATAATCATTTATGGATTACGTTTGCAGAGGATGGGAAAAGCGATAGGCCAAGTAGCGGTGTTGCGTTAAAAATTAAAGACTTAGAACGTTTTGAAGATTTTCAAGATGACATAGAATTATGGGAATTATACGAAAAAGATTTATATGAAGTCGAAAAAATAATAGCAAGAGCAAATAATATTGCATTACCTGATGAGATTGGTTTAAAATTTAATGAGCCTGAATATCCTATGAGCGTTCAAGATCAGATTGCTATGGATAGTTTTTTATTGCAAAACAATATAATATCTCAAAAAGATTTAATGTTAAAGCATAACAAGCATTTAACTGATGCTGAAGCAAATCAAATTATAGAGAAAAATAAGGAAGAAAATGGTGAAGGAAGAGAAGTTGAGCAAGAACAGTCAGTATTTAATAGATTACTTAACCAAACTCCGCCAGCTTAATAAATTAGATGTAGAAATTCCAAATCAAGATATTAATGAAATTATAAGTGATCCAAGAAAATACGCTTTGGATTTTATTGAATTAGAGTTTGCTAGGACAGTTCCTAAATTTATTGAGTCTTATAAAAACGGCTTAGAATTTGGTAAAAAAAATAAATGAAAGCTGATGCGCGGTCAGTTAAAATGGATAGAGTGGATGATAACTATATTGTCCGTATCAACATTAGGGCTCTTATTTACCTGCTTACTCTTGTCGCTTCGGCTTCTTATTACTGGCTTAATACTCAAAGCAAAATTGAGCAACTTCACGTGGGCGTAACAGAACTACATGAAAGGGTTTTAAAGCTTGAAACAAAACATGAAGCTGAGATAGCAAAAGTAATGAAATGGTATGAGGATATTTCAATTAATCCGCTTACAGGTTTTAAGAAAAAACGCAAATAATGGCAAGGCATGACATTGATGGAAACGCAATAACTTGCCCTAAGTGCGGCAGCAAAAATATAATAAAAGATGGTTTCCAATACTGGAAAACTTTTAAACGCCAAAGATGGAATTGTAAAGATTGTTTTAAAAAAACAATTGCCCCAAAAGAAATAGCCCACAATCCTTTTAGTGTACCTGAAGCGCCTATTGAAGAAATGTCAATTGAAGATATTATAGCGTATAGAAATAAAAAATATAAAATAAAAATAAAAAACGCAAATTATAAAAGATTAATACCTATAAAAGTAAATGTAAAAGGTGTAATAGGTATTGCTCATTTTGGTGATCCTCATGTTGATGATGATGGAACAAATTTATCTGAAATTTATAGTATTGTAAACAAAATAAATAAAACCGAAGGAATGTTTGCTGGAAATCTTGGAGATGTTCAGAATAATTGGATAGGTAGATTGACAGCTTTATATGGTCAGCAATCAACGACAGCCAAAGAATCGTGGCTTATAACTGAGCATTTTTTAAAAAGCGTTCCGTGGATTTATTTGGTGGCTGGGAATCATGATGTTTGGTCAGGAGATGGCGATCCTATTGAATTTATAATGAGAGAGCAGCCAGCTTTATATCAAAAACATGGCGCAAGAATGAATTTATGCTTTCCAAATGGAAGGCAAATCAGAATACATTGCCGACACCAATTTAAGGGCAATAGTATGTGGAATACTGCTCACTCTATCAGTAAAGCTGTTCAGATGGGTTGGCGAGATCATATTTTAACCGCTGGACATACTCATGTTTCAGGTTATCAGGTTTTAAAAGATCCGTCATCAGGTTTGATAAGTCATGCGCTGCAAGTAGCCTCATTTAAAAATATGGATGAATACGCTGAGAAGCTTGGCTTAGATGATAAAAATATTTTTAATTGCCCTGTCACAATTATTGATCCAAGTTACGGAGATGATGACAGAAGGCAAATAACTACTATATTCGATCCATACGAAGGCGCAGATTTTCTTACATGGAAACGCAAAAAGAAGTAATTTAATATAAGGTGAGGGATAATTTTATTAAAAATTAGGAGTCTCAATATGCCAAAAGTTGGTAAAAAGAAATTTTCTTATACGAAAAAAGGTAAGCAAGCAGCAAAGAAGTACGCTAAAAAAACTGGGAAGAGGGTAAAGCGTGGCTACTAAAAAAAAGAAGCGAGGTTTATACGCTAATATTCACGCAAAAAGAAAAAGAATAAAAGCAGGCAGCGGCGAAAGAATGCGTAAAGTAGGATCAAAGGGTTCGCCCTCATCTAAGGCGTTTAAACGTGCAGCGAAAACAACGAAAAAAAGAAGAAGGAAAAGAAGATAGTGCCATTTCCTTTTCATTGTATTGAGTGCGACAAACCTGTAAAAGAAGCTTTTAATGGGATTTGCGATGAATGTAAAAAAGAAGAAGAAGAGTAGTTATGAACTTTATGGAGATTTACGCAGAAGGGGGTATGATCGCTGTCGCAGGGGCTTTGCTAGTGTATATGGTATTCTCTATGAACAAAAGAGGGTTGGCGCAGGCAGAGAGTTTGCAAGACCTAAAGACAGAAAACAGAGGTCAGAGCGAGACATTGGAAAACATGGAAGGGATGACTATTAAGCTTATTAATAGGTGGAATAAAAGCGATGATAAACTTGATAGAAAATTTGATCTTTTAACAAAAGAAGTAAATGATCTTGATAATCAAGTATCTGAAATTAAAGGAATTATAAGCAGACTCAATGGAAAACACTAAGCCAATTTCTGATAATAGCAGTTTAAACATATCACTACCTATGATTATTCAAGCTGTAACATTTATCGTAATGCTTGTTTATGGATATTCACAGTTAAATGCTCGTATTAGTTTTCTTGAGTATCAAGTGGCAATGAATGAAGAGCATATTATAGATTTAGAAGAGGATGCTGAAAATAATCAAGATGCTGAAATACCAGCTGATATAAAACAAAATCAAAGAATTGAATATCTTGAAAGAGAAGTTGAGAGGCTTAGAGATCAATGATAAAATATAGAGGCGTTAAATTCTCAGGATATAATAAGCCAAAAAGGACTAAAGGCCATAAAAAAAAATCGCATGCGGTGCTTGCAAAAGTTGGTAAAAAAGTAAAATTAATTAGGTTTGGTCAGCAGGGAGTTAGCGGTGCTGGTAAGAATCCCAAAACCAAAGCTGGTAAAGCTAGGCGCAGATCATTTAAGGCTAGGCATGCTAAGAATATTCGCAAAGGAAAGATGTCTGCTGCTTACTGGGCTAATAAAGTCAAATGGTAAAAGTCAAAAAAAATTTTAGTTTTAAAAAGGCTGCATCATTAATACAGAAAAATGTTGCAGACTCATTAAATGTAATGGCAGTATATCAAAATGAAGCTATACAGAGAGGGATTGCAACATCTATTGATATTGAAGGCAAGCCGTTTAAACGACTTAGCTCAGAATCTACGCTGCCGATAAGAAATAAAAGAGGGCAAGGTTTCACTGCTCTTGATAGAATGAAAGGCGAAAGACAAAAAAAGCTTAGAAATACAAAGATCATTAAAGCTACGAAAGCTAAATTAATTTCTAAAATTCAAATGCTTACTGGTTACGGCGTATTTCACAATGAAGGATATACGACAGCCGCAGATTCTATGATCCCCAGTAAAAAAGTTTCTAAGCGCAACTGGTTTGGTATTTCGAAAGAAATGCGAAAAGGTGGAAAGCAATACGAAAAATATGCGCGAATGACCTTATTTAAAATTCAAAAATCTCTAGCAAATTTTAATGCCAACACCTGAAGAATATATTGCATTATTTGGAGATGATTTTGCTGAGGTTCTTAATGGCTTAGGATCATTGCCAGTTGAAGCTCGCCAGCTATTAGATCAGACTATGAATAAAATGGTTTATGATGCTGAAATATTTTCACAAAGAATTTCAAAAGCAACAAAAACTCAATCTGCTGCTGGAGTATCATCAGCCGTTACAGGCGCAGCCCTAGCAAACGATCTTGCCACTGGTGGGCGAATATTTGGAGAGCTTAGAAATAGTATAAAAGCATCTTTAGTTGAAGGCATAAATAATTCAGGAAGAGCTGGATCATTTGAAGCGTATGACGCAAACGATAAAACTTTATTTACTTGGATTACTGTAGCTGGTCATAAAATTTGCCATGATTGCGCTCCAAGAGCAGGTCAAACAAATAGTTTAAAAGACTGGGAAGCAGCTGGATTACCAGCAGCAGGCTGGAGCATTTGCGGAGGTCATTGCTATTGCATTCTTGATCCAAGCGGTAAAGTTGATCCAAGAATACAATTTGAAAGAGATGAAAAAAGAAAGGTTTTAAAAAGAAAAGATGAATTTTTACCTTTAAACGGAGAAGAGGCAAGACCTATTGCACTAAGGTCAATAAAAAAAGCTAGGTTATATGCAGAAGAGACTACGAAAAGATTTAGTGAGTTGGCTGCAAAAAATGGCGGAAGAATGGAAGGCTTAGCTTATAGACTAAAAAATGAGTCAAGTATGATTAGGAAAATAGTCTCTGAGTCTTTAGAGAATAATTGGGGCGCACATACTATTGTAAATCAAAATATAAAAGATGCTTTGAGATATACTATGATCATAGATGATGCTAAATACGCAAAAGCAACAATGAATACTTTAGATGAATTAGTAAAAAAAGATGGTTATGCAAGACTCCAAGTAAAAAATACTTGGGGAAAAGATAGTTCTTATAAAGGTGTCAATACCGCTTTGGCTCATCCAAGTGGACAATATTTAGAATTTCAATTTCATACGCCTGAATCATTTAGAGTAAAAATGGATATTAGTCATAAAATTTATGAAGAAATAAGATTATTTGGTGTTAGTGCAGAAAGAAAAAATTTTCTTAAAAAAAAATTAGTAAAAGAATGGGATGCAGTAGTTGAGCCCGATGGTTGGGAAGATATATTAAAGCTTGATAACTTTAAAGATTATTTTACAAATTGGAATAATTACTTATAAATCTTTTTCAGTAACTTGATTTTTTGGCTGCGGCCAGTTGTTGCGCCACGGCTTTATAAACCGCTCTGCTTCTTCTGCTGTAACGCTGTAGCCGTTGTCATTAATACCAATAAAATATTTAATTAGGTCATTAGACTCGCGCCACGGCGCACGAGAGTTACAAATAGATGTAGAAAATATTGGAGGATCATCACCCTCAATTAATCTGACTACGGAGCTAGGGCTTTCAGGTTTATCAATTAATCCATAAACTGCTAAATATTTAATAGTCATAATAGAATTTACCTATATTATTTATTATTTAACCACTTGTATTTTGAACGTCTAACTGCCATTTGACAAAATCACTATAACTCATTATTTTTTCTTTGCTCTTACCAAACCGATAATGATTTTCAACTTTGACAGAGTTTCCATTCCTTGTATAAATATTAAGGCAGTTGCCATCCCAACTGCTTACTTGCTTTTTTTGACCATCTTTTAACATTGTTGTTTTTTCCTTTATTATAACAGTTGAATGTAATATAACAAATGTTATAGGTGCAACAACAAAATAAAACTACCTTTAAAAATATCTTTAAGGGTATATTTGAATAATTAAAATAAAGGAATTACTCAGATGAGTGAAGATACAAGTACAAATGTAGAGCAGAGCGCTCAAACTACAGAAGCAGATAGCAATGTAGATTACAAGACATTATATCATCAGGAAGTTAAGAATAGTAAATCTCAGCGTGGGAAAAAACAAGAGCTTGAGTCAAAAATGGAGCAACTGGAATTAAAATCTGAGGAAGATCGACAAGCTAAAATGATCGCCGAAGGGAAAAAAGATGAGTTGCTGCAAGAACAGTCAAGCAGATTAAAAGCCCTTGAAAAAGAGCTTGGAGCGTTTAAACAGGCTGAGGATAGTCAGAAGGCTAAGTTACTTGAGCAAATTCCTGAGGATGATAGAATGTATTATGAAAATATGAACATTGAACAACTTCAGCATTTTTTAAGTAAAAGTGCAGCGCAGCCTGTAAATCCTCCTGAGGTCGTACAAGGTAGATCAATGGTCGATTCAAATATGAATGACTATATGAAAAAAGATACTAAGTACCAAAGGGATAATTACGCAGCTGTATTGCAAAAGTACGCAAAAAATTCTCGAAGGACAAAATAAGGAATTTAAAAAATGGCTACACCATCAGGAACTATTTTTGACACAGGCGTAACACAGGATTTTATTCCTGAACTTTGGTCGGACATAATCTATAAATATTTTGAAGAAAGATTAGTATTCAAAAATCTTATTGAGGATTATTCTTCGCTAGTTCAGGGGCAAGGTAAAATTATTCACATACCTGAAATCGCTAAAATGAGCGCAGCATCTTTAACAGATGGCGCGCAGGTTAGTTATGTCGCACCAAATGAAACGAATACTCAGCTAACAGTAGATCAGCATTACTACGCTGCAAAGCTCTTTACAGATGTTTTGCAAGTTCAAAGTAATTATGATCTTATCAACTCTTATAGTAAGGCTATGGCTTATGCTCTAGCTAAACAAGTCGATACTTCTATTGCTGCTCAGCTAGTAACTGTAAATCAAGGCGCAACTTTAGGAACAGATGATCAGATCACAGCTGCTGAATTTGAAGCTGCTCTTGCTAACATGGGTGAGAATGACATTGATTATACTTCAGGAGAAGTTTACTTTGTTGTTAATCCAACTCTTTATGCTGATATGCTAAATCCAGCTGGCACTTTTGGCGCGAATTTTATGCGCGCTGATATTGCTGGCTTTAACGCTGATAACAGCCCTCTATTGAGCGGTCAAGTTGGCGTTTTAATGGGTATGCCAGTATTTATGAGCAATAGCTTAGCTACAGGCGGAACTGATGTAAGTGGTGTAATTTTCCACAAATCAGCTTGCGCTATAGCAGTTCAGCAATCCATAGATATTAAAGAGCAATACGACATTGATGTTTTAGGATCAAAAGTTGTAGCTCACACGCTATGGGGTGTAAAAAAGCTTGATGACTCTGATAATATCAGAGGTTACAAGTTTACTAACGCTGGTTAATAACAACTCTATCCAAAAAGGGCTGGCTTTTAAAAAAGTCAGCCCTTAATTTATTCTTATGAAAAAATTAACATTCCCAAATAAAGACGGCGTTATTGAACTTGATGAAAAAAGCCCATGCGGATCATACGCAATGAGCGTTTTATTAAACAATGGCGCAGTAGAATCAAAAGCAAAAAGCAAACCTAAGAAAGCCAGTAAAGCTAAAAAGAAGTAATGCCTTATAGTAAGTAGCATATTTCAATAAAAGGCCTGTTCATGCACAGCCAAGTGCTTTAATGGCAACCATAAAATAAGGTGATAAAATGGCAATCAATCAATTTGGTACAAATGAAGCTCTAAATGTTCAACTAGGGCAAGCTGGAAGCGTTTATGAAAGCGGAACAACAGCAGTATCAGCTCCCACAGGAAAAAAAATTATAGCAATTATGGCCGTAGCAGATGCAGTTTTTGCTACCTTAACGCCTGAAAGTAATATCTACTTTGGTAGAACTGGAACAGCATCAGAATATAATGGAGATGCTTTTTCTGATACGTTTAAACAAGGTGATTGGATATACGGCAGGTGGTCTAATTTTACACTAAGCAGCGGTAAAATCGTTGCGTATTTCGGTTAGGAGAGAGTATGGCAGACCTACATAAAAGATCGGTACAGGAAGCAGCGAATTTAAGCGTTGGAGGCGGTTGGTCAGTAGCCACTGTTGCTACGCATGGAGGAACTTCAAATACTGATACAATACATTTTAGTTTAGATGAAAACGCGGCTCAAATAGGAGTTTATAGCGCTGTTGAATTATATTTTAATTTTGCTACTGCTGCAACAGATGTAACAGTTGGCAATGATATGATCTTGCCAGCCAGTACGTTGGTTTTTATTGCAGTTCCTCGCGGATTGGGATCAACAGTTGTATTTAATCATTTAGGAAAAGGAGCAGCTGGCGCTGTTCGCATAGTGGAGATATAATATGCTTATAGGCGTACAAGGGCAACAATTAGCGGCAAATTTAAGCGCAGGCGGCACTGTAAAAGGCGATCTAGTAATAACTGGCGATTTTAAAGTTG
>TARA_R110002020_G_scaffold262737_2_pt1 | contig 11382 bp, 10 predicted proteins | sample TARA_R110002020 | Tara Oceans TARA_R110002020 (sample SAMEA4396489) | marine metagenome | biome: Westerlies Biome; feature: [MES] marine water layer (ENVO:01000295) within the mesopelagic zone...; material: water (ENVO:00002006), including particulate matter (ENVO:01000060) such...
GAATAATGTAATTAATATGTGCTTTCATTTCAACAGCGAGATCTTTACACTCATCACCCTTAAGAAATTTATATACATCTCCCGTTTGTCCATGATATTTGATGACTTCTTGTAACTTCATATGAAGATCTTTCGATTCATCGTCTGTCAGGTTAACTTGTCCACTTACATCTTTAAAATTAGCATCATCAAACCAAACACCCTTATATAGAATACCCGGTGCTTCAGGATCACCTTCATCTTGTACTTCTAATAAATGTTTATCAAAATCAAATTTAGTTGTAATGTTGTCCCAGTCACCAATATACATTGTATGAAATACGATACCGATTTTTGATTTTAAGATTTTACGCGCTAGTTCACTATCTGTTGGAACAGCATATGTTATTGTATTTGCTCTGAATTTAATATATTCAGTTACATTACCACTTGAATCAGGAATCCTAGCCGTTTTAATACTACCGGGTGTATATAACAGATCCCCTTGCAGCATAAAATCTTTAAGATTTAAATGACGTAAATAATTCCACGCGAGTTGTAGTTTTTCTTTTAACCCAGGCTGTTCGTCATACCAGTAGTCAATATCGAGTACCTTATTACCACTATTCTTAGTTTTGCGGATCCACGGCGCACCGGTAGCATCATCTACGTGTACCATCTTAATCCGAATTGGCTTATTTTTATTACCAACAGATTTTGTTCCTACAAAAAATTTATCATCGATTGAATCAGTACCACAAATAATGGCAGGGGCTCCGTCCCATTTAGTTGTGAAGTTGTATGATTTTTTGGAACTGCCTTCGAGAGAAGCTGTCATTCCTTTGATAAATTCAATTATTCGCGAAGCGCCTTCTTTTCCAAAATTGAGTAATTCATCTTCAAGATGCTCCAAATGTGTATTTAATTTAGAGCTATTACTTTCATTAACGAGTTTGTAATATTGGTTAAAAGGCTTCATTAGTCGACGTCGTGACCATAATCTCTAATTAACTCTCTGATTATATCGTGAAGAGCTTCCACATTACTTTCTTCATCAGCATGTTCTCCAGTAATTGGTTTTTCATCATAAAGTCTGTCTAATCGTTTATCATCTAATCTAAACTCAACACCTTTTTTCATTCCAATTCTAAGCATCATAATCATATCCTCAACATGACTAGCATACGCAGCGGGAGTAATTTCTTTAACCACTTTCTCAATTTCAGGTTCGACGGGTGGTACGGGTGGTGCTTGAGGTGCAGCAGCTAGTTCCTCCGGAGGAGGGAGAGGAGCTTCGCTTAAGCGAATATCATAAGCATCTGCATATTTAGTAATAAAATCGTCAAGTTTTCCCATGTCAATAAGTATTTATTCCGCGAACACCCAATTCTGACAATCTAAATACCAATTATCTAGATACTAGTAATTTGGATCTTTAGAGAGCAAATGTCAGGTCTTGGGAATAGCGGTCTTAAGACCTTAATCGTGGGTCAAGATAAAATCAACTGTTTATTCTTAACTTTTTTGAAATAGTTTGTTGAAAGAAATTGTAGATCGTATTTCTTAGTAAAGTATCTCAATTTATTGAACGAATATTTACTTATGTCAAATTTTTCTACGATTTGTTTAGCTGCGTAGGTTAATTCAGCGTATTCACCCTGATGTTTTATATCATTTCTCAGAATATTAAAAGAGATGGTTTCGTACATGAATTTAATTGGCAATATTTTAATTAACTTCAGAATCAGCTTATTCATGAATATCTGTAGCGGCTCATATTCGGTAAATTTGCGTATATGTTTACCGGGTACAATTGAGGTACAGTAATATACAAGAACACGTTCTTTACACCGTAGAGACAATACATGTTCACAAAGACCATATATGACGTGGTGGTATATTAGCTTCTTTACATCCTTATTCTTAATGCTAAATTTATTATCTTTAATCAATTTGTATTCATGTAAATCATTTAGAAGATCTGCTTCAATATCATTTTTAAATATAGTGCCAAAATCGAAAATCTTAATATTGTGTATTGGTAATTTGATTGTCATTTATGTGAGGGCTTCTTACCTATCCGGCAATTAATAATCCCGTTATAGTACTCGTCCGACAGTAACACGCCCAATTTAAATTGTAATTCTGTTTCAAAATAACTCAGTTCCCATTTATTATAGCACAATCTCAAAATAGTGAAAGCAAAATTTTCTTTTCCGTTGCGGATTATATCTTCGTTTAGCTTATTACTGCTTCCAGTATACTCTTTCCAGTCGGATTCCGTAATTACATGGCGTTTGTTCTTTTTGCCCTTGAGAGGAGGGCGCTTGAGAGTTTTTTGAACTTGCTTCTTACCTATATACTTCTTACCGGTTTGGATATTCTTTATCTCGTATATAAATCCGAAGCAATCTGTGGCCCACTCGCAATCACATTTCCAATGGCCTAGATCCATATAGGTATTTACTTAAACATCAATTCAGGTCTACCTCTTGTTATGATCGGAATCTTTGATTCCTTTTTAGCCTTCTTCTTCTTTCTACCCTTTTTCTTTCTACCCTTTTTCTTTTTAGTCTTCTGTCCCAATACTTTCGGAATGCGTGCATCTCCTGGTGCATAGAAATCACTTGAGAATTGATCTGACGTAGTTCCTCCTACACCAGCCGTAGAAGTCGTCATCTCATTTATTGTATCTTCTAAGATTCCATTAAAAACATTTGCAAAGTACGACATTGTATGTTATTATTTATCGTAGTAATGGATACTCTCACCAAGTATATTGAAGAATTAACTCAAGATGTGTATATAGACGAGTTTAATGTGAGGGATAAACAGATGATGCTTCCTGGGATTAAGCATAAATGGGCAGGTCGTCAGATTAGATGTAAGCTTGAGTTACGGGATACAATCCACAAGCGGAGAAAGATAATTGATGCAACAGTACGTAAGATAATAGAGGAGAGTCCAGTTAAGATTAGTATCCCCGTGGCTGAGAATAGAGTCAAGGATATGGATGTAATTAGGGACATAAACAAACAGATAGGTGAAAAGGAGTTATTGATTGAGTTTTTAGAGAAGACGGATAAGACTCTTAATAGTATGACGTGGGATATAAAGAACATTTGTGATATAATGAAATTAGAATTACAATGATGACGGTTAAATTTGATTGGGATAAAGGGCGTCGGCAAGGTATAGTGTCCGGAGACATGTTTAATGAAATTCGAGAACATTTTTCGGTTGTAAATGACGCAGCTAAGTTCGCTCGGTTTAGAGGTGGCTGGGCCAGCGCTAGAAAGTATGCTATAACACCAGCTGGAAGGTTTAGCGTCGGATTATATGATGAGATACAAAAGTTCATAACCGAAACTCAATCCGATGTTAGTGTAGTATGTACTGAGACATTTACAGAGATGATTCGGCCACATATTAATATATCAGATATATCAGATCTCAATTTACAGTTAAGAAAGTATCAACGAGATATTGTTAAGAGATGTATTAATAACGGTAGAGGTACAGTTGTACTGGCCACAGCTGGGGGTAAGACATTAACTATTGCTACTTTATTGCAATCGATGTTTGACTCAAACAAAAATTTTAAGTGTGCACTCATCGTACCAGACTTAGGGCTAGTAAATCAGACATATGGAGATTTTGATGAGTATGGTGTCACGTTTAACTTTTCAAAATGGACAGGTAAGAATGAAATCGATTTATCAGCAAATGTTATTATATGTAACTTAGGCATATTACAGAGCAGCAAGAGTAATATTGAGTGGCTTAAGCATGTAGATGTATGTGTAGTTGATGAGGTTCACAAGCTCCGTCAATCTAATAAGGTCAATAAGTTGTTTAAGTTAATTCATACATCGAATAGATTTGGATTTACAGGTACCATGCCTGAGGAATTAATTGATCAATGGAATATAATAGGTAAGATTGGACCAATTATATATGAAAAGAATAGTGCCGCGTTAAGAGACGAGAACTATATTTCCGATGTTAGGGTACAGGTATTGAGATTGAATTACATAGGTGAACCTAAATATCCGGTTGATATTACATCCCCATCAGAGAGATATAGAGTTGAGATGGAATTTCTCATGTTTAATAATTTTAGAAATAATATTATTACATCACTATGTAGGCAGTTAGATCGTAATGCACTAATCATGGTTGACTATATAGAGCATGGTAAGCACTTACAGAGAGTTTTACAGCGCAATTGTCCAGATAAGAAGATATACTTTATTAGAGGAGAGGTTGCTGTTGAAGATAGGGAGAGGGTTAAGAAGATAATGGAAGTTGAGGACGATGTTATCGTCGTTGCAATTTCAAAAATATTTTCGACCGGAATTAATATTAAGAATTTACATTATATTGTATTTGGAAGTGGTGGTAAGGCTAAGATTAAAACAATTCAATCGATTGGTAGAGGTCTTAGGTTACACAAGAATAAGGCTAAGCTTATTATTTTTGATATAGGTGATAACCTTCAATATGGCGAACGCCACTTGATCAAAAGAATAGAATTGTATAAAAAGGAGAAAATTAATTATGGCATCAAAGAGATCACCGAACAAGACGGCGGCCAAAAAGAAGGCAGCTAAAAAATCACCGAAAAAGGCAGCTAAGAAGGCACCTAAGAAGGCACCTAAAAAGAAGGCGGTCAAGAAAAAGAAGGCGCCTAAGAAAAAGCGCGCCAAAAGCAAAAAGCCAGTTAAAGATCACTATGTTAATGCGAAGGATTTCTATGATCAAATTAAAACTTATTATGAAACGGAAATAATTCCTGACGTGTTGTCGGTATCTCTGCTTAAAATAGCCACCGGTCTAAGTTTCGCACCTAATTTTATCAATTACTCCTACAAGGACGAAATGATAGGGGATGCAATCTTAAAAATGTTTTCCGCAATTAGAAACAAGAAATTCGATGTAAGTACAAAGAACAATCCCTTCTCATATTTTACAACAATTGCCTTTCATGCATTTATTAATAGAATTAAGAAGGAGAAGAAACATAGAGAGACAATAACAAAGTATCAAGAAGCTTTTTATGGAGACACATTAAATGAAGATCAGAATACACAAGTGTATATCGATCCGTGTAATCCTACAGACGACGATTAATGGATATAAATTTTAATTCATCAAAGATTTGCTGTATAAGTGATATACATATTGGGGTACATCAGAATAGTGCACAATGGCATGATATTACACTTGAGTGGGCTAAATGGTTGACTACTGAGTTAGAGTCAAAGGGCATTACTGATATTGTTATTAGTGGTGACTTCTTTCATTACAGAGACGAGATAGCTGTTAATACTATTCATTTTGTTAGTGAAGTATTAAGCTTGTGGAAGGATTTTAATATCGTTATGCTAGTAGGTAATCACGATGCTTACTATAAGGATAGATCTGATGTAAATTCACTCTCAATTATTAGAGGATGGAACAATGTTATCATAGCTGACTCGTTGGAGACAACAACTCAATATGGTAAGAAGATTACATTTTGTCCGTGGGGTACAACATTAGATCAAATACCGGTATGTGATATTATTTTTGGACATTTTGAGATTTCGTCGTTCAAACAAAACTCATTTAAGATTTGTGACGTCGGTCTTAGTGCTAAAGAGTTATTAGCGAAATGTCCATTGATAGTTTCCGGGCATTTTCACTTACGTGACGAGAGATATTACGACAAAGGTACAATATTATATCTCGGTAATCCGTTTCAAATGGATTTTGGAGATGTCGGTAGTGATAAGGGATATTATATTTTGGATATACCGACAGGTGAATTTGAGTTTACTGAAAATTTAGGCTCACCGCGCCATAAAAAGGTTCTCTTATCTGAACTAGTAGCAATAGGTAAAATTACTGACAGTGTACGAGAAGACTTCAAGGGTAATTTTATTAAATTCATTATTGATAAAAATATATCTCCAGACGAAGTTGATATAGTGCTAAATAAGCTGTTGCTATTAAAGCCACTATCTATTAATGTTGATTATTCAGTCAATTTCAACAAATACAATTTATACGATGACAATAAGACAGATTTCTCTGGGATTGATGTCAAAACAGCCATAGAAGAGTTTATTAATCTCATGGACATCGATAATAAAAAGACAGTAAGTGATTATACTCTAGACGTGTATAGACAATGCACGTAGAAAATTCAATTGTATAGTATATAATTTAAACACATGAAGTATGTAAATTTCGAGAAGATTTCTATCGTTAATTTTCTGTCCGTTGGTGACGACCCGGTCGTTGTTGAATTCGGAAGAGGACTTCATATTATCACTGGGCTAAACAAGGATAAACAAGACCGACGAAACGGTGTAGGTAAATCTACAATTGCAGATGCGATTCATTTTGCTATATTTGGAAGTACCGTTAGAGAGCTAAAAAAGGAAAACATAGTTAACAATATTAACATGAAGGGGTGTCATGTTGAGGTTGATATGAATATTGTTGACGAGAATAATAAATCACAAAATGTAAAAATTGTTCGGATGCTTGAACCGTCAAGATGTAACCTTTATATTAACGGGGAAGACAAAACGCGTGATTCTATTGCCAATACATCAGAATATATCTGTAATTTACTAAACACAACCCAGGAAGTTTTTCAGAATTGTGTTATTATGACTATCAATAATACGATTCCCTTCATGGCTAAGAAAAAAGTAGAGAAGAGAAAGTTTATTGAAGGTATTTTTAATCTGGAAGTGTTTAGTCAAATGCTTAAGCGTGTACGCGTAGAATATAACGATGTAAAGAGAGACTGTGACATTGAAGTTGCCCGATTTGAAGAGTCTGAAAAGAATATTGAAAGCTTAAAGCAACAAAAATTATCTCAGACAACTAGAAGTGTTGAAAGAAGAGAGAAGCTAGAAGGTCGGCATGAAGATAATGTTGAAGAGCTTGAAAAGGAAGCTAAGAAAATATTTGATACAAAATCAATTGATGTTGATAAAATATTAAAATCAGTCGAGACATTAACGTCACATATTAGTAACTACGAAGCAAAAGCTACGCAAATTAATAAACAGATATCAACATGTAAGGCGACAGTATCATTTAAAAATGATGCACGAAATAAAATAGGTACTGCTGGTGATACTTGTCCGGTTTGTCTAAAGCCTGTGTCTGAGCATGATAGGAGTATGATTGATAGTGAGAAGGAGGGTATTCTTAACGAGATGAAGGATCTTAAATCAGAGATTGACGATTGTAAGACGAATTTACAAACGGTCAATGATCTTAAGATTAAGCTCATGGCTGCAAGAGATAATCAGAAGGAATTATTGACAGAGCATAAACAAAAGATTAAGGAAAGTATAGATAGTGAAAAGCGGACCGAGCAGTTGACGTCATGGAATAATGAGATCGATGAAGAGTTTAAGAAGTTAACTCAAACTAGTTGTGAGTTTGATAATTTAATTGATGAAGCAAGTTCACGAACTAGTGATATTAAGGGTAAGGTTGAGACGCGAAAGTCTAGGCTTGGTGTATTAGACGTTGTTAAGTTTATTGTTTCTGAGGAAGGAGTAAAATCATACATTGTTAAGAAGATCTTACAAGTTTTTAATCATAAGTTAGCATACTATCTCAACAAGATGGACTCTAATTGTATATGTGTGTTTAATGAATACTTCGAGGAAGATATTATTGATGAGAAGGGTAAGTATTGTTCATATTTTAATTTTAGCGGTGCTGAGAGAAAGAATATAGATTTAGCCTGCTTGTTTGCGTTTATGGATATCCGTAGATTGCAAGGAAATGTGGCATATAATTTCTCAGTATACGATGAATTGTTAGATTCGAGCTTAGACGAACGAGGAGTTGATCTTGTTCTTAATATTCTTAGAGAGAGAGTAGACAAATATGATGAATCTATTATGATTATTTCACATAGAAAGGAGAGTGTGAAGATAGGCACACACTACAAGAATGAAGGTAGTGTTATTTTTCTCGAGAAGGAAAATGGCATCACTCGGCGCGTAGAATTTAGTGAAGCTACTGCTTAAGTAAAAACATATCATGTTTATTCCAGCCCCACCACTTGGTATGAGTCAGTTCGGCGCGCCCCTCGGAATGCCCGCGGGAGCTCCACAACCAGTTGAGCCTCCACCTCCACCACCTTCTCCAGAAGAGGACTTCGATAGATCTCTTAATTATTTGGCAGATTATAGTGGTTGTGGTTTCTGGCGCATGATTTGGCCGGAACATTTATTAAACGCACATCAAAAAGCTGTGATTCATAGTACTACGATGATGGTTTTAGATGAACGGTATTATCAGAATACTAAAACTGTAAGATTACAAAGACAAGCTACAGAGAACCAGCTTCAATTTGTCAAATTATTAAAACAATTTAGAGACAAGATGCCATTTAATATCATTTACGAGATTGATGATATTGTATTCGGTGAAGATATACCTGACTATAACAAATTTAAACCTGCATTTACAGATCCAAAGATTAGAGAATCAGCCATGACTATTATGCAAGAGGTTGATGAAATTACTTGCACAAATAAGTTTATGCAAGAATATTACCGGGACAAGACAGGTAATAAAAATGTAACAGTTATACCGAATTATCCTCCTAAGTGGTGGATGGGTCACTTTTATGATAAAGCAGTTATTGAGCGCAACTTTCATAAGAATAAAAGGAAGCCACGAATAGTTTATTCTGCTTCAGGTGCCCACTTTGATGTTGATAACAGGGTAGGCCAAAAGGATGACTTTCATCATGTCGTTGATGTAATAAGAAGAACTGTAGACGACTATCAATGGGTGTTTTTAGGTGCACATCCCTTACCGTTAACCGATTTGGTTACCTGCGGTAAGATTGAATTCTATAATTGGTCTAGATTGTACGAATATCCACAACTGTTAAGGGACGCGAGACCTAACCTGTTTATTGCGCCATTAATTGATAATACATTTAACAGAGCCAAGAGCGATCTAAAATATATTGAGGCATGCTGCCATGGTATACCTGCTGTTTGTCAAGATTTGTGCACATATGAAGACGCACCATTTAAGTTTAATACCGGTGATGAGCTTATTGATCAAATCAAGCGACTTGTCGGTCATAAATCTCCATATATGAAGCATTCGGCTAATGCCAGAGCAATAGCCGATACCCGCTGGCTAGAGCTAGACGAGAATATTGACAAGTACCAGCAGTTGTACAAATACCCGTATAAACATCCAGAAAGAACATTGTTAAATTCGCTTGCAGATAACCAATAGTTCCTATATAATTGATAGGTAGTGTATCGCAACGTTGTATATTTGAGTAGGGAACAGACAATGCGTCTGTATACCTGGGATGAAGCAGGTAAGCGCGTTCATTTCGACCTTCCGTTCCGACCATATTTCTATGTGGAGACTAATACACCTAGAAAGTCGGACAAAATGTCACTATATCAGACACGCCTCCGTAAACAGGAATTCACGAACGAATATAAGCGCCGAGAAGCTATAGACCGCATGAAAGGCGGTAGCAATGAGGTTGTTAGACTATTTGAGAAGATTGGTGCACCTCAACAGTTTCTAATTGATGAGTATTGGCGTATATGTGATACAGATGACTTTTCAAAGTTCCCAATAAAGGTTTGCTTCTTAGATATTGAGACATATTCCCCGGGTGAATTCCCAGTACCGGAAAAAGCGTCTGATACTGTCAACGTAATCACAGTATATGATAGTGTAGATGAAAAATATTATAGCTGGGGATTAGGAGAGTATAAGAATACTAACCCCGACGTTATATATAAGAATTGCAAAACCGAAAGTGATGTATTAATGGGGTTTGTACAATATATTCGCTCTGATTATCCAGATATATTAACTGGATGGAACTCAGAACTGTTTGATATACCGTATCTCGTTAATCGTATCACAAAAGTATTAGGAGAAGATGTAGCTCAAAGCCTGTCCCCCGTTAATGTTATATATAGCAGAGATCTCGTATCGCAGTTTGGCAAATATAATGTTCGCTGGCACATTAAAGGAATGTCATGTGTAGATTATCTTGACGTATACAAGAAGTTCTCACCAGGTATGAGAGAATCATATAAGCTTGACGCGATTGCAGAGTATGAACTAGGTGAGAAGAAGTTAGATTATGGTAACACTAACTTATCTAGCTTAGCTGATAGTGATTGGCAGACATTTGTTGATTACAACATTCAAGACGTTAGGTTGCTCGTAGGGATGGAAGAGAAGTTGAGGTATATTGAGCTTCTCAGAATGCTTGCATATACAGGACTAACACCATTTGAGAACGCTATGGGTACTCTCAACGTAATTACCGGTGCAGGCGTTATTGAAGCTAGAAGAAATGATGTCGTTGTACCTACGTTTGAAAAGAGTGTTGGAAAGCATGAAAAGTTTGAAGGTGCATATGTAAGTGAGCCTCAAAAAGGATTTCAAGAATGTATTGTATCGTTTGACGCTAATAGTCTGTATCCGAATGTAATGATTTCATTAAACTTATCTCCTGAGACAAAAGTAGGTAATATTGAAGTACAGTCTGACGGAAATGTGCTACTCAACAAAGTTAAAGGTAGTCCAAATATATTGACGAGAGATAATTTCTATAAAGGTGTTAAAGAGTGTGAGTTATCGATATCAAAAGCGAAAGTTTTATTTTCACAGAGAAAGAAAGGCATTTTTCCACAGATTGTTGATAACTTCTATAAGCAGCGGGTAATTATTAAGAAGCAAATGGCAAAATATAAGCGCCAGTTAGCTAACTTAGAAGAGGATCACCCAGATGTACCAGAGCTTAAGGATAAGATCAACAAGCTTAATATTAAGCAATTTACTATTAAGATTTTTATTAATACAGTGTACGGATATTTTGGAAATAAACATGCACCAATGGGTGATCAGGATATATCTAGGTCGATTACACTAACAGGACAATCAGTTATTAAGCAATCAAATAAAATATTAACTGAGTATATTAAGAATAGATGTGGATTTACCGATGAGCATATGGAGAAGTATAATCCTGTTGTATATAACGATACAGATTCGGTATACATAACGATTAAGGAATTGATTGATCACTTAGGTATACAGTTTAAGACAAGCCGCGGAAAAATAACTAAAGAGACAAAGGAACTAGTACAAGAGATTGAGGATCACCTTAATACTGAGATTAAAGCATGGGGTGAGCGTAATTTAAATTCAAAAGATTGTAGATTTGTGTTTAAGAGAGAAACAATTGCTGATGTCGGGTTGTTTCTTCAAAAGAAACGATATATTTTACACATACTAGATGACGAAGGTATATCTGTCAACAAGTTTAAGTATACCGGTGTTGAGGTTGTTAGAACTACAATGCCTAATACAGTTAAGCCC
>TARA_R110002020_G_scaffold475985_1_pt1 | contig 11378 bp, 1 predicted proteins | sample TARA_R110002020 | Tara Oceans TARA_R110002020 (sample SAMEA4396489) | marine metagenome | biome: Westerlies Biome; feature: [MES] marine water layer (ENVO:01000295) within the mesopelagic zone...; material: water (ENVO:00002006), including particulate matter (ENVO:01000060) such...
AAAGTCGGCCGTTTGGCTTACCAAGCTCTGGGTCGGGGCACTTCCGATCGGCAACAGTTCAAAGCTAAAGTCTCCGGATCCACCCGTTACTGTCACCCTGGCCACCTCGTCGTTGTTGCAGGTAATGGCGGTCTGTTGGCCAACGGTAACATCCGTGATGGTGGGCAAGGGGTTTATGGTAACGGTATCGGTATCGGTACAACCGTTGGCATCACGCACAGTTACGGTGAAATTTTGAACTGCACCGGTATCGTTAATGTTAAAGGTATTGTTAGTAAAGAAGTTTATGCCATCTATACTGTAGGTATAAGGAGCAGTTCCTGTGGTTGGAATATCTGCTGTTATTACGGCTTGGGCTACAGAATTATCTGCGGCACAGGCAAAATCGGTGGCAGTTGCATTGGCTACTAAAGCACTGGGCTCATTGATAGTAAATGGAATATCCATTTTACAGAACCTTGCCGATCTTATCCTTACAATATAATCGCCTTGATCCAATCCAGTAAAGACATTGGAGGCTTGTGGTAACAGTGTTACTGGAATAGTTCCAGTACTATCAAATAATTGATAGGTATAGGGAGGATTATCCATACTTGGGTCTAGGTTAACCACTATAGAACCATCACTGGCACCATTGCAACTAATATCTTTTTTCTCCCCAATGGCAGCAACTACAGCCGTAGGTACCTCCAGGGTGATGTCTATAAAGGCATCACAACCAGTGGCAACATTATCATATAGGTAGATTCTATAGGCTCCTGGTGTTAGACCGCTGAAGGTATCTGATATTTGTTTTGGTCTTAAAATATTGTCCGAAGTATCCCTAAGCTCATATCTGTAATTAAACAAGGTACCCCCATAAGCATTTACCTTGATCTCGCCATCATCCTGTAATAAGGCATTACATGATGGGGTTACCGTTACTTCAGCAGACAATGAGGTAGGAGTATAAATATCTATATTTTGAGTATTGCCACAGCCATTGGAATCCCTAATTTCTACGGTGTGGTTTCCTGAACTTAAACCAGTAAAATCATAAGTTCCTGGAGCTCCGGAAAAAGTCACTGCCTGAAATGCACCTCCATCCAGACTTAGGAAATAGGGTTGCATACCAGGGGTATTCAAAGTAACTTGGATAGTAAAATTCCCTTCCGTAGTGGCGCATTGATCTGGCACAAGAAGGCTAATGACTGGGCTAGGATCTTCCGCAATAGTTACTGCAACAAATCGTATACAGTCATTGGCGTCCTTAACATATACAATATAATCCTCTGCCTCGGCATTAAAGAAACCACTGGTATTGGTTCCTGTCCAAGTACCTATAGTAGGTGCTCCTGCAGATGCCAATTCCAACTGGAATTGGTAAGGGGCCTTACCATAACGTGCATTGGCGGTTATGGTACCCGCATTGGGCTCACAATTGTCATTGGTTGAAGTAGCCGTTATCTCCAACAGGGCTGGGGACTGCTCTATTACAAATGAATCCGATGCATTGACACATCCAGCATTTGGACCATCTACTTCTTCAAATAGTATATAGTATTCTCCTGGTGCAAGCCCTGACAATGTTCTACTTTGTGAAGTTCCTGCAAATACCACAGTAGAGCTACCAGTGATTCCGGTGGCAATATTGGTGGTTTGGGTATAGATTTCATAGTTTACTTGTGTTCCACCATAACCGCTATAGGTAAAGTTTACGGATCCGTCCACTGCGCCAAAACAGCTTACATTGGAAGTAGCATCTACCGTTGAAGTTAAAGTTGAATTTGTTGTTACTGGAACCGTAGCTTCTTGAATATATTGACACCCAGTATCCGAATCATAAACGATGAAGGTGTAAGTAACGCCTGGGTTTAAACCTGTAAAATTGTGGGTATAAGGGGGTGATCCGGCACCTCCATCTTGAAGATACCAATCGGGATGTCCAGCATACCAAGTTGTTTCAGGGTAAATCGCAAAATAGAAGGTGCCTGTCCCCAATGTTCCGTTACTTGCTGCGGCTTCTACCAGCATTTCACCAGATCCAGGAGCACATCCGGCCACAGGTGAAGTCGTAATAAGGACGTCAGGACCAGTAGTGATGGTAACAGTGGAGATATTTTCGCAACCGTTATTGTCAGTTACCCTAACGGTATAATCCCCAAAGTTTAATCCAGTAAAGGTATGGTCATTGGTACCTGATGAGGTATCGTAGGAATCGGTAAAAGAATAATCATTATTGTTTATTTCGTAAATATAAGTCGATGTTCCACCGCTGGCATCTACGGTAATGGTTCCCATGATATTAGTTGAAGCCGAGCACGTTAAATTTGTATGGCTTACGTTTGGATTTATGGCAGTGGGTTCTGTGATGGTTTCGGTAGTTGTTACAAAACAATTTTTGTCATCGGTTAAAGTTATTTCATAAACCCCGGCAGGTAATCCAGTGGTCTGATTACCATAATTGGTTCCTGAACCGGTTTCCACTATGGTAATGGTATATGGAGCAATTCCTACACTAATGTCTATGACAATATCCAAAGATCCAGAGTTGTCCCCAAAGCATAGTACATGTGTAGGGGTCACACTCGTAATAACTGGCGTTTCGGATGGAGTAACGGTAACTATATTACTCTCGCTAATACAACCTTGGGAATCGGTTATTCTGAACCTATAAGTACCAGCGGTTGGGGTGGTATAAGGAAATCCACCTGCATATGCCGCATAGGCTCCGCCGTTAAAGGCTACTTCATAAGTATAGGCAGGATATCCTCCGTTTACCGTTACATTTATTTCGGCATCGGGCGATACGGAACAATCAAGATCTTTGGCCAGTACAGCATTGGCCGTAAGTTCCGGTTCAATAGTGAACTGTACGGTATCTGTACATCCATTGCTATCCATTACATTAAAGTCATAGGTAGCAGGTGTTAAGTCCACAAACGTATTGGAAGTTTGGGTTGGACCTGCATTCAAACTATAATAATAAGGGGCCAATCCTCCTGTGGCGTCTACTACAATTGTTGCTAGCCCAGTTGAGGTATAGCATAAACTAGAGGCAGCCATATCAATACTCGCTACTGGATTGGTAGGGGTAACAATATCAAAGGTATCGGTTACGGTACATCCACCAGCATCTGTAACACTAATTGTATAAGTTCCCAATTTGTTCAGGCCATTAAAAACATTGCTGGCCTGTGGGCCTATAATATTCGTATCTGGTTCTGTAAGTTGATAACTATAACCTCCCCATCCGTCTGTTGCAGTAATGGTTACCGATCCATCAGCGGCACAGGTCAATGGGCTCAACGCAAAGGTAAAGGCCAAGGGGTCTGCAGGCTCATTTACGGTCACAGTGGCCGTATCGGTACAGTTAGTGGTATCGTCGGTAACCGTAATGGTATAATCACCAGCCAAAAGACCGCTAAAGTTTAATGGGCTGGTATTTATTCCAGATTGTGGGGCAATGGCCGTTGGTCCAGCTACGGTAAAGCTATAATTGCCACTAAATCCGGTTATATTGTATTGTATGGCTCCATCCGCACTTCCCTGACAGGATACGTTCTGTGTTAAAGTACCCAGCACATTAATTTTGGTAACGGGGTTCAGGGTATAGTTTTCGTCATAGGTGCATCCTTTGGCGTCGGTAATTCTGAACGTATAGGTGTCGGGAGCAAGTCCGGTAAAAATTCCTGTTGCATTGGAAGCTACTGCAGCGGCGGGTGCTATAATTTCATAAGTGATAGCACCGCTACCTCCGGTTGGAGTTAAGGTGATATCCGAAGTCTCCGCTGGACAGTTGGCTGCGGTGGCACTAAAGGATATGTCTGTAGGTGGTGTCAAGGGATCAATGGTGATGGGCCTAGTGGCGGTACAACCATTGGCATCCTTCACGGTAAGTGTGTAATTCCCGTCCTTAAGACCCGTAAAGCTGTTGGCGCCAAAATTGATGCCGTCAATACTATAGGTGTATGGAGAAGTGCCTCCAATTACGTTCTGGGCTTCCACTGTTGCATCCTGTAGACAGGTATATTCTTGGACGATTGCTGCATCGAAAGTGATTGCTGCAGGTTCTCCCACGTTGACGGAATTGGTTACTGTACATCCCTTATCATCCTGGACTGTATAGGAGTAGGTTCCCGCGACCAATCCAGAATAAGTAGTGTTGTTGCTCAGTCCACCGCCGTCAAAATTTACTCGGTAAGGAGCCGTGCCAAAATTTGTATCGAATACGATCTCCACTATTCCGTCACTTCCTCCGTTACAGCTTACATTGGTAACCGTTTCGGAAGCCTGTGGGTTGCTGATGGGGTCTACGGTAATGATTGTTGTTTGTGCAATACAGCCTTCACTATCGGTGATCTCGAACCTATAGGTTCCTGCAGTTGTACCGGTATAACTAAAGGTGGTTATTCCTGCACCTAAGGCGGTTGAAACCCCGTATGCCGCTCCATCAACACTTACCTTATAGCTGTAGTCGGCATAGCCTCCATTGACAGTGATGTCCAATATAGCGTCTGGAGAGGCGGTACAATCCAGTTCCTTCGTCAATACACTGGAAGCGGTAAGCTGTGGCTCAATAGTAATGGTATTAGTGGTAACATTACAGCCGTAGACATCCCGTACTTCAACGGAATAGATCCCTGGCGCAAGGTTATTAAATACATTTCCATTTTGTGCCGGTGCGCTGTTAAGGCTATAGGTATAAGGAGCTACTCCTCCGGCTGCTGTTGCGGTAAGGCTGACACCTGTTCCAGGAACGTAACATAGGTCCGTAGTTGCGGCTAAAGTAGCCGTAGGGTTGGCCGGTGTAGTTATATCAAAGGTATCGGTAACGGTACATCCTCCGGCATCGGTTACGCTGATAGTATAGGTGCCTGTTTGGCTAAGACCCGAAAAGACATTGCTTCCCTGAGGTCCTAGAATATTCGCATCTGGTTCGGTAACCTGATAGGTATACCCTCCCCAACCGTCTGTTGCTGTAATGGTTACCGATCCATCAGTAGTACACGTCAATGGGCTTACTGTAAAGGTAAAGGCCAATGGATCTGCAGGCTCATTTACGGTCACAGTGGCCGTATCGGTACAATTGGTAGTATCGTCGGTAACGGTGATGGTGTAATCACCTGCTAAAAGACCGCTAAAGTTTAATGGGTTGGTATTTATTCCAGATTGTGGGGCAATGGCCGTTGGTCCTGTTACGGTAAAGCTGTAATTGCCACTAAATCCGGAGACATTGTATTGTATGGCACCATCTGCACTTCCCTGACAGGATACGTTCTGGGTCAAAGTCCCCAAGGCATCGATTTTTACAACTGGGTTTACGGTATAGTTTTCGTCATAGGAGCACCCTTTGTCGTCGGTAACTCTGAAGGTATATGTATCAGGGGCAAGATTGTTGAAAACTCCTGTTGCATTGGTGGACACGGCGGCCGCAGGTGCAATTATTTCATAAGTTAGCGGGAGGCTTCCTCCAGTAACTGTAAGGGTTACGTCTGAAGTCTCGGCCGGACAGTTGGCCGCTGTACTGTTAAAGGTAATATCTGTTGGCGGATCTAGTGCCGGTACATTTACGGGAACCGTTGCGAATGTACATCCACTCGCGTCACGCACGGTAATTGTATAATCTCCGTCAGTAAGCCCAGTGAAGATATCCCCGGCAACAAAATTTATTCCGTCTATACTAAATGTATATCCAGGTGTTCCCCCAGTTATATTTTGAACTTGTATGCTGGCTGTTTGTAGACAGGTATAGGGTTGTGTTAATACGGCATCGGCAGTAATGGCATTTGGCGCTGTCAAGGTTGCGCTACCATTGAAAGTACAACCTTTACTGTCTTGTACTACATAATTATATGTTCCAGAAGCAAGGCCGGAGTATGTGGTTTGATTACTAAGTCCTGCACCATTGAAGTTTACTTGGTATGGGGCGGTTCCAAAGTTTGGATCTATTACAATTTCAACACTGCCGTTGGTGGCACTATCACAATTTGGATCCGTAATATTATTTGTTGCTACGGGATTGGTAATGGGGTCCACAACAACAGTGGTTTGTGCTGTACAGCCTTCACTATCTGTAATTAGGAAGGTGAAACTGCCGTCGATTGCTGTGGTATAAGTAATGGTATTACCTACAATAGCGGTACTTGCACCACCATTTATTTGATAGCTATAGGCGGCATATCCACCATTTATGGTAATATCAATTATCGCTTCAGGAGAAGCGGAACAATCCAATTCTTTGGTAATAGCATTGGATACGGTTAGCTGTGGCTCTATGGTAATAGTATTTGTGGTAACACTACATCCATAGGCATCCCTTACCAATACTGAATAAGAATCTGGGGCAAGGTTGTTGAATACATTGCCATTCTGTGCTGGGGCACCGTTAAGGCTATACGTATATGGGCCAACACCACCAGCTGCACTAGCAGTAAGGCTAACTCCCGTACCGGGAACATAACATAGGTCTGTTGTGGCATCTAAAGTTGCAGTAGGATTTGCTGGGGCTAATATATCAAAGGTATCTGTAGCGGTACATCCACCTGCATCGGTAACGCTAATGGTATAGGTGCCTGTTTGACTAAGACCGGAAAATACATTGCTTCCCTGAGGGCCTAAAATGCTATTATCGGGCTGTTCTAGTTCATAGGAGTATCCTCCCCAGCCATTGGTTGCAGTAATGGTAACCGATCCATCGGCGCTACAAGTTAAGGGGGTTGTGCTAAAGGTAATTCCTAAGGCGGTTGCCGGTTCACTTACAGTAATCGTGTTGGTATCGGTGCAGTTGGTGGTTTCATCGGTAACTACTATGGTATAATCACCAGCTACCAGACCGGTTAAATTAATTGTGTTGGCAGACTGTCCAGTTATGGCGGTTGCGCCGTTAACAGTATAGCTATAGGTAGTGCTAAAATCGTTTATTTCAAAGTCTATGGCTCCATCGGCATTTCCTATACAACTCACGTTGTTGACCAAAGTACCAACAACCTGGATTGGATCAACTGGAGTAATGGTGTAGGTTTCGTCATAGGAACAACCCTTGCTATCGGTAACCCTAAAGGTGTAGGTGTCCGGATTAAGGTTATTAAAGGTTGCCGTTTTACCAGCTATGGAATTTGATGCTATGGCCGAAGGGGCAATGATCTCTATGGTCAAGGGATCAATTCCGTTAACAGCCGTTACCGTTACATTGGACGTTTGTGTAGGACAGTTTGGCGCTGTAGAGGTAAAGGTAAGATCCGTTGGCTCATTAAGCGGGTCAATTACAACGGAATTTGTAACAAAAGTACAAAGCGTTGCGTCCCTAATCGTAATACTATAGCTTCCACTTGTAAGATTGGAAAAAGTTTCCGCACCAGGGCCCGAAACAAAGTTTACCCCATCAATACTATAAGAATATGGTGCCGTTCCGCCAGCAACATTTTGTGCCTCTATAATACCGTCCTGTAGACAGGTATAATCCTGTATTAAGGCGGCATCACCTGATACGCCGTCTGCGGGACCGCCTATGGTGAAATCTTGTATGAAATCGCAACTTGCCCCTCCTTTGGATTGAGTTAGGATTACGGTGTAATTACCTTGTGGCAGTCCAGTAAAGGTTCCAGAGGAATTGATTACGTCATCAGTGTCGGGATCTGGGTAGATTAAGGTATACTCAACCTTATAGCCGTTGGTATTAGTCATATTATAAACTATACTACCGTCTTCAGCTCCGAAGCAACTTTCATCAGTGACCGAGGTGGTGAATTCCACTGCCGGAACCAAATTTATGGTAACGGTGTTGGAAAAGGAATAGCAATTATTGCGATCTACTACCACAAAGGTATAATCTCCTGGGTCTAGAATATCGAATATTTGGCTAGTTTGAAAGTTACCAGGGGGTATTGAGGTTACATTTGGATAGGAGGTAACAGTATTGCCACCTTCATCCACGTAAGACCAAATGGCATAGGTATGAGGTGTTTTTCCACCACTGGAATCCATAAGGATATTGCCTTCCTTACAACTAATATGTTGTGAAATCCTTGCTGTTAAGTCCAAGTCGGCCTCGCTGAGAACAGTGACCTTTTCCTCCAGGAAACAACCATCATCGGTGCGTACACGGATTATATAGTTGCCAGCATTTAAATTTTGAAAAGTATAGTTATTATCTGGTTGGGCTGTTTCGTTGTCCAACAGTGTACCATTTCCACCGTTACTACCGTCATCTATTCTAATCTCATATTCGTAATTGGCCTCAACATTCATTGCTTGAATGTTTATACTTCCCAAGGTGCTACATGTGGCTGCAGTTGTTGTAATGTTGAGTTGGAAATTTCGATTTCTAATTCCAATATCCGGGGTGGTAAATTCGCAGGAGCCATCTATAGGTTCACCGGTTGTATTATCCAATTGTGTAATGCCTACTCTGTAGGCACCATTGGTACTAATATCAAAGCTTGGGCCATTATTGGCGCTATAAGGCACTACAATGGTGCCGTTGGCAACATCATAAAGTTGATAGCCGTAACCCAAACCTAGATTTGTAATGGTAATATTTCCTGGGGTATTACAAATAATATCGTTGGCATTGTACTGTATATCCAAATTATTTTGGAAGACGTTGAAATAAAAACGGCTAAAACAACCATTTTGGTAATTGACAACCAAACGGAATTTACCGGCACTATTTGCTGTAAAACTTGGACCGATAGACACTTGGTTCCAGGTACAGGTGGCATTTTTATTACCACAATCGTCCCCTGAATCTGTACAACTTCCTTCTACCAACTGCTCCCAAACCATACTTTGGGCATCGGCAATATTGACCTGTATTAGTTGGGTGTCGTTTACCCCACACAGGAAAATCTTGGGTAATGGACTTCCATCTACGGAACAGCTTACAATTTCCCCCTGTACATCGTTGGTAGGATCGGCATCATTGTTACTGTTATTGAAAAAATCAACAATAGGGTTTGTTTGTGTGGCACCAAAACGTTCTACAACCAATATTTCTTTAAATCCCTTACAGGGATCGGCAACAATTTTATCTACGATATAGGTGCCTATGGCGCTAACCACGAAAGTACTCGGATCGTTATCGGAATCGCCATCGGTTATTAGGGTATCGGCGGCATCCAATTCTTGGTTTCCGTTTTCATCCTTATACCATATATAATCATCAAAACCATCACCGGCATCCAATAATGCTTGATCTCCACATAGTTTTACTGTTCTGATAAAGTTACAATCTGCCAAATCGTCCAAAAGAAAGTTCGTGGCACCTGGTATAACGAATCCACAATTATCGAAGTCGGTTACACTAGGGTCATCACTAATTTGGTTGCTGTTTAGCACTCCACGATAAGTAGAATAAGCCAGGTTTTGAATAAGATCGGAACAGGCATCCACAAAATCGAAGCAGTTTTCAGCCACTTTGACCCTCATGCGTATGGCGTAACTGGGATCATTTTTTTCAACTAATGCATTGGGAATACTAAACAGGACGGTCCTACTAGGCTCGTCATAGGTGTAGGTAACTCCTGCCGGTAAGGTAAAATTGGATTCGTCCAAGGTTACATTAACAGGAAGAATATCTTTGATGGTATAGTTGTCTGCACTATCATTTCCAACATTTTGGAATGTTAACACATAATCCAAGGTCTGTCCTAGATTTACTCCTTGTCCGGTAATATCATTGCCAGCAATATCTTCAACTGTTTTGGTTAAATTAATGATGGGTTCAATAATTTCAACGTCAAAAGAGGTAAAGAAAATATCGTATTTATCCTGTGAGGAGCTTGCCCTCAATGTTGCCCCTGTTTCATTGTTGGGGATAACACCATTTAAGGGGTTGTTGATATTAAAAAAGTCTACATCCCAACCCAAAGTATTTATGGAGTTTGGGTTCCTGTCCATAACTATGGCATTGGCCCTCGTAATATTGCTATTAAAAAAATTATTGGTCGGGTTTACCGTATTCCCTAATGGTGTATAGGTAAAGTTGCTATTGGCCTTAATGGAAAGTCCGTCGCCTCCTATTCTATTATCTCCCTCCAGAGTACCTACCCCAAGCTGAGCAATTACAGGGAAGGGAGCAGGGAGTGTGGTAAATCCGTTTACTGGGATATCAACGGTTTCCCCAGATTTTATGCCGGCATATCCGTCAAAAGTGGTGATATATTTACCAGGTAAATTGGGGTCTTCATAAACTACGACCATTTTCCATCCTCCGGAAACACCTCCGGAAATACTGCTTCCTGAACTTGCCCTTATGTTGGCGGCAAAATATTCCCCATTGGGGTCGGCCATTCCGGCAACGATGGAAGTAACATCCTTATAACAGGCGTATGGGCTGTAATAGCCAAAATCGGCGTCTCCTGCACCGTCGAATAATATTTCATCTGCCGTTAAATCTTGATAAGTACCTCCTGGAATCTTAAATTTAAGTTGGTCAAACCCCGTTCTATCGCTGGCATTGAATACGGCCGACCAGTATAGTCCGGCATAACGTACTATGGCACAATCGGGGTTGGGAACGGTTAAAATTGCACTACTGGAACTAAAGGTAGACGCATCACCATCAATATCTATGTATTGCATATCCAGGTCGTCGTTGTATTCCGAGGAATTTCCTGTTTCATTGTATGGATCATTTGGGGAAACATAAGAGTTTACCCAAACATAGCCCCACCTTGTACATTCCCCTCTTCTTTCTCTGACACATTGGTATTCCCAATATCCATTGGCTTGCCTATTGACAATATTATTGGCTATAAAGGTTATATCACCACGTAGTTCGTTTTCATAACGAACGTCAAAAGGGTTTTTTACCTGAGAATAGGCAGAGAAGATGCCTAATAGTAAAAAACAGCTCAGCAGTAACTTTTTAGTATTTTTTGATCCCATTAGGTAAATTAGTTTGGTATGGCATACATTATTAAGTGATTTGGGCCTCTTAAAATGCTTACTTGGAAGGTTGGGTTTTTGTGAACTTTACCGAGAATTGTTAAAAAACATTCTTGATAAGTTTCCAAAAACCGAACATTCATAACAAATATTAACCTTAATAGTGAGCTGTGGAATTTAATGTTGTAGGGGTGTTCTAATATGTTGTGAAATGCTTTTATTGTATGGTTAGGCATTTTTTTAAAAGCAGCTTGTAAGAATTTAATTTTGAAGGAACTATGTATTATTGCTAGTTAAACCCTTGCTTAGTTAAGATAAAATAGGACCTTTTAGAGACGGGAGTATAGAACAGAGATGATAGCCTTGCCTTAAAGGAGAATATTTTTAATAATCAATTTGTTGTCAAAGGCAAAACCTAATATCAATATTTTCACGTTAAATGGGTTAGGAAGAGTTACGGTGTTTTAAATAACGTGAGTTCGACATAAAAATATTATCAATACATTGAT
>TARA_R110002020_G_scaffold179938_1_pt1 | contig 11374 bp, 12 predicted proteins | sample TARA_R110002020 | Tara Oceans TARA_R110002020 (sample SAMEA4396489) | marine metagenome | biome: Westerlies Biome; feature: [MES] marine water layer (ENVO:01000295) within the mesopelagic zone...; material: water (ENVO:00002006), including particulate matter (ENVO:01000060) such...
AGGGTACCAAGATTCCCCCTACCGCGCGCTTGCGTCTCGTCAGCAACAACAACCTTCCCCTTGATGTTATGCGCAAGGCTGTGGAAGTAGCGAAGCATCGCTTTAAGCCCGAGAGTATTACGTTTTTAAATCGTGCCGCAGGGGAAAGAGGAACTGTTGAAATCGGCGCAGGGTTTAAAGTAGAAAACCTCCGCGACAAGGGAGTTCAAGAAAATCTGATTCGTGAGTACCTTGTAGACTACCAGCCTAGCGAAGAGATGCTTGAAAGAGTATACGAACTCAATCGTAAATACAACTCACAGATTGAGGAGACCGAGGAGGTCGCCCGAAATGTGAACTGGAATATCAACAAGTTTGAGTGGGATAATTTATTTAATTATGGTGAAGGGAACAGCATTGATTTTGCCAAACTAAATGGTATAGTTGGAATCTTTGGAAAAAACTATTCTGGTAAATCTAGTATTATTGATGGGATGCTCTATACTATGTTTAACACTACCTCGAAGAATGAGCGAAAGAACTATAATATTATCAATCAGAACCGCAAAGATTGCCGCGGCGTAGTAGAGCTTCAGGTCGGCGACAAGGTTTATACAATCGAGAGAGACTCTGTAAAGTACGTAAAGAAACTTAAAGGTGAAGTTACGAACGAAGCCCGCACCGATTTAGACTTCAGCGGCCTCGACCCCCTTACCGGGGAAACTGTAAGCCTCAATGGCACAACGCGTCACGAAACGGATGCTCATATTCGCAAGAGATTCGGAACAGTTGAGGACTTTCTTCTCACATCTATGTCCAGCCAACTCGACAGTTTGTCTTTTATTAAAGAAGGCTCTACTAGACGCAAAGAAATCCTAGCTAAGTTCTTAGATTTAGATATCTTTGAGAGAAAGTTTAAGTTGGCGCACGAGGACAGTGCCGATCTTAAAGGCCTCATTCGTCGCATTGGAGAGACTAACTATGATAATGATATAGCACTGGCGGAAGTTCAGTGTGAAGAGGCGCGCAAAGAGCTGGAGAATGAGGTCATTATTTGCGCATCTGAAAGGCAAAACTTGGCCGATGCTCAAACAGAGTATGTAGCTTTAACCGAGCAGATTGATTCCATCCCGGCTGAAAGGCTCGATATAAAGTCGCTTCTTGAGTTGAAGAGTGCAACCCGCGAGAAGATTGAAGAGACAAATCTCAACATTTCGGAACTGAAAGAAGAGGTCTTAGGCTATGATACAAAGCTCAAAGAGTATGATGATTTTCTCACCACAATTGATATCGAGGACATTCTAGAAAAAAAGAAGCAATATGATGAGTTTAAGCAAAAATATGATGACACAGTGAACCGGGCGAAGCTCATGGACAATGAGTATAAGGGCTTGAGTAAAAAAATAGAATTGCTAGATGAAGTGCCCTGCGGCGACCAGTTTCCTATGTGTCAATTTATTAAAGACGCGCACCTTGCCTCAGTCGAGTTGCCTTCCCTAGAGGTAGATATTATTAGCGAGATCGAAGGAGCCAAAAGCTATAAAACAAAAATTGTCTCCGTCAACTCGGCCGAGATGATATCTGTTATTGATAATTATAACGCTACCATAATCAATAAAAATAATATTGAAATCGAGAAGCGTGATAATAAAGTTTCGATTGAGAAGTTGTATGCGAAGGCTAAGGCTTTCCGCGTCTCTCTGAGCGAGACACAAAAGAAAATCAGCCTCTATGAGGAAAAGAAAGATTTGATCAAAAATATTGAAAGTCTTCTGGCCACTAGAAGCGACGTCCAGAAAGTAATTGATGCTTCACAGAATTCTATTGTGGTTTTAGAGGATTTAATTAACAACCATCACCGACAGATTGGTTCGTTAGAGCAGAAGGTAGAATCGCTTCACGACAAGAAGAAAGAGCTTCATGATATTAGAGAAGAGTTTGCCGCCTTTGATTTGTTTATGCGTTGCACTCACTCAAATGGTATTGCATACGATATTATCAAAAAACGCCTTCCGGTTATTAATAGTGAGATAGCCAAGGTATTGGCCAATATTGTGGATTTTGATATATTTTTTCAAGAAGACGGCCGAAAGTTAGACGTTTTAATTAGGCACCCCAAACACGACCCGCGACCGATTGAGATGGGATCTGGTGCCGAGAAAACCGTCGCGGCCATGGCTATTCGGCTAGCTCTATTATCCGTGTCGTCGCTTCCCAAGGGAAATATCTTTATCCTGGACGAACCTGGGACAGCCCTTGATGCCGATAATATGGAGGGATTCGTCCGCATGTTACAACTTATTAAAATGTATTTTAAGACAGTGATTTTGATTTCACACGTGGACTCCCTGAAGGATATAGTGGACGTAGAGGTTACCATCGACAAGAATGATGGTTTCGCCTGTGTGACTCACTAGAGATTGGTATCATCCCGGGCAGCCAAGCTAACGGGTATCGAAAGTCCATAAACTTGCTCTAGAAAACTAGCGATAGCCATTTGTTTTTTTAAGTCGTCCCCGGCGAACCAAGTCCACGCGATAGTCGCATCAATTTGAGAAATAGCCACCATGATTCGCCGGATGTCATTATCTAACCAGTCCAGCTGTTCAATGTCGGGATCCTCCACGTCTAGTTCTAGTTCGACCGCGATAGAATAAAGTATGTACCAGTTTTGTTCGTCATAAGCTTTGCGTGCCTTTTTAAACAGCTTTTCTAGTCTGATAGCCTCTCGTTTGCTCGTACCATTGACCCGAGCCTTATCAGGGTGAGTTATAGCCGCAATGCGATGAAATAGTTTTTTGAGGTCGCGGCCCTTAGAATCCTCGGGAACCTCGTCCTCCTCCACATAATCCACGTCGCTTTCAACCAGAGCGGTGGATGCCCCCCCTTCCGTATCGTCGACTTCCGTAGCATCATCGCCCTCGGCATTCCTTGCCGCGGCCGCCTGTCGCAGTTCCCTCTCTGTTTTCTCTTGATTTATCCTCTGTGTTTCGGCTATCGACTTTTGAATCTCTGGCGGGAGCGACTTAATAAAATCAGCAACGGCAGCACCAAAGCCACTTTTGGCCTCTCCCAATAGTTCCTCATGGTATTCCAAGTCGGCCAGAACGAAGTCCGCTTTTTTTAATAATTTATGAAATCTTAATTTAAGTTGTTTAGACATACTTGGGGTTCCGTTCTAATTAGTCTATAGGAGAAGAGCATGAGACATATTCTAGATAAGGGATTGCAGAAACTAGTTTCGCGAAAATTGATGGCCTGGATGACCGCTACGGGTTTGCTGCTTTTTGCTGATTTGGCTTCCGGCGACTGGGTGATTATCACTACGGTTTATATTGGCGGCCAGACGGTGATTGATGCCGTTGCAAAACTGAAGGGATACAAAGAGTGACTTTATTAAAGGCAAAATTAATTGCTAAAAAATCTTGGCTTTGGGCTAAGAAGTTTTGGTGGGTGATTGTTATAGCCGTGCTTTTCGTGTGCGCGTGTCTTGTTGGGGCTCTCACTCGCAACGGCGCCCTCCTCGCCGGGGTTTTGGATCTAATGGAAGCGAAGCGCAACTCGCACGACCAAGAAATAGAGACTCTTTCTCATATTCATAATACCGAGGTGGCCGAAAAAAACTTAAGACTTCAAGAGCATCTTAAGCGCCGCTCCGAACTGGAAGAAGAGTTCAAGAAAAGGGGCGAGACCCTCGATAAAGAAAAAGAAGCAGAACTTAAAAGAATTGTTGACGAAGGCTATAATGATCCTGAGAAGCTGGCCAAAGAGTTAGCAAAAGCTTTTGGAATGGAATGATGTTGAGAAAAATATTGTCGCTTTATTTGGCGATTTTCATGATGGCGCCAGCGGTTCTGCTTGCGGAAGAGGTGGAAACATTCCCAGACTATGTTGTTCTACCAATTGAGGCGGGAGACATTGTCCCGTTTGATGGAGTGCTCCTGTCCCTGGACGCAGCTGCAAAACTTGTGACGGAAAAGAAATTCGAAGATTCCGAGTGCGACCTAAGAATCAGCTATGAATTACACATGCAGGCAGAGAGGTATCAGCTTCAATTAGATTACAAGGATATTGAAATTGTGTCTTGGAAAGATAAATACGAATCAATGATGATTCTTAAGGTTGCGGAAAATGATCGTCTTACCGAACTGGTGACCAAACAGAAGCCCGGCACCGCCCCTTTCATGGTAGCTTTGGGATTTGGAATTGGAACACTCACTTCGTTGGGGATCTTTGCATTGTCAACGGAGATCGTGAGAGAATGAGCATACCCGAGGTCTCATCGCGGGATCGCTTACTCGCATTTCTTCAAGAATATTATCAAGGGCCTGGAGCAATTGTGGGCTATCGTCGGTACACATCCGCAGCCACGTCGACTTCTACGGCCACTGCTACAATGGACTATGTTGATGGAGCTGGCGATAAGGTTTTTTTATCCTTCGTTGCTCCTCCCTCTGGTGTTGTAGAGCTAGTGGCCTCTGTTTTTCTCAATCCCGGAGCGACGAATTACGCGATGTTTGGGCTTTCTGATAATGGTACTACATGGTCAACTTATACTCCTATTGGCGATCCTACCGACACCTCTTACTATGTATTTTTGTCGGACGCCCAAGACCTTTTGTATATGACGGCACGGTGGGTCCTTCCTGGTCTTACTCCTGGTCAGTCATATACTTTTTATTTAGGATTCTCAAGACCGTCCGGAAGTCTTACTGTATACTGGGGGGGCAATTACGGGCCTCTGGTATTAAAGGCCACAGCGCTCCCTAACGATACAGTGCTTACCACGAGCTGATCACCCATGACCAAAAAAGATCCCAATTACATCGCCAAAGTAGAAAAGGCCATCGCCCAGAAGTACGGGGAAGAAGCGATCGACAATCCCAAAAGATTTTGGGACGACGACAAAGAAAAACACTACATTCAACAGTCGATAGATGAGCGCCAGAAGTTCGCTAAATTATCTGAGACGGAAGACAATGTAGAACAAGACGGATTTTTAATAAACAAAAAACTACTTAATAGAGATCATAATAGGACTTGTCCTGTTTGTGAAAAATATTCTTTTCACCCGCGTGATGATTTGTATATGAATAAGTTCGAAGCATGCTTCGAGTGCTATATATACTACATCGATATGCGAGAGGAGAGATGGGCAAGCGGTTGGAGACCTAATAATAGGGAAAAATAATATGGCTACAGTATACGAAATTATTCAAGGAATCAATCAGGCGGCCGCCAACGCTGGATGGGATGGCTCTCATGAAGAGTCGCTTCAGGCAGATGGTAAAGCCCGCGATGCCGGACTAAAGAGGCAAGATGGTCACTATATTAATGACCGACGTGTCATGGATGGGTTTAATGTTAAGTTTCACGGACCTGTCCTGCGCCTCACCTATCAGGCTGAGACACGAATCAAAGAGGTCCAAGATAAAGGATATGAGAACGAGGTCCTTGGCCAGCTAGCGGAGATTGTTAAGTTTCTTAAAAAAGAATATAAGGCGATCACCGGCGATACCCTAGCCTTAACTAAGGAAGGCGATCACCACATTCGGGTTGAGCGCATTTCTAATTACCGTACTAATGTTCAGGCGCATTGCGATTATCTTATTGGCGGTTTAAAGGAGGTTGTGGAAGTCAACAAGGGTAGCGACGACGGCCGACTAGACGACGCTATCAAAAATTGGTTATCGCAGGGTCCGAAAAATAAGAGGCCTAAAAACGATACCCGCAAAGGCAAGTAAAAAATGCTATGGGGAACGCCCTCACCAAGCAAGAGATATTAAAAGAGATCCTCAAAGCAGGAAAAGATCCTACCTACTTTACTATTAATTACGGCCGGATTTCTCATCCTCAAAAGGGAACAATACCCTTTAAGGCATACGATTATCAAAAACAACTACTGCAGGAGTTTAACGACTATCGCTTTAATATTATATTAAAGGCCCGCCAGCTGGGCATTTCTACTATTACGGCGTCTTATGTGGCCTGGTTGATGATGTTTCATCGTGACAAGAATATTCTTGTCGTGGCTACAAAATTACAAACTGCGACCAACCTCGTAAAAAAAGTCAAAGCTATTATTAAACATTTACCAGAATGGATGCAAATTGCGTCCATTAATGTAGACAACCGTACATCCTTTGAGTTATCTAATGGGTCCCAAATTAAAGGGTCAAGCACCTCCGGCGACGCCGGCCGTTCTGAGGCCCTCTCTCTTTTGGTTATTGACGAGGCCGCACACGTTGAAAAGCTTTCCGACCTGTGGACAGCGTTATATCCCACCCTATCAACCGGCGGCCGGTGCATTGCACTATCGACCCCTAACGGAGTAGGAAATTGGTTCCACCAGAACTGTGTAGAAGCCGAAGCCGGAACAAACGATTTTCACATGACTACCTTATTGTGGGACGTCCACCCAGACAGAAATAAAAAGTGGTTTGAAAAAGAAACACGCAATATGTCCAAACGTCAGATTGCCCAAGAACTTGAATGCAACTTTAATGTTTCAGGTGAGACCGTCATTCACCCCGATGATATTCAGTGGTATTTGGAGAGAACGACTACGCCTGAGTATCGCACGGGGTTTGATCGCAACTATTGGATTTGGAAGCGCTATGATCCCGAAAAGTCCCACCTTATTGTGGCGGACGTCGCTCGCGGCGACGGGAAAGACAATAGTGCATTTCACATTTTTCAGCTAGAAAGCATGGAAGTTGTGGCCGAATACGTAGGGAAGCCGACGCCTGATGAGTTTGCTGATATTCTTTATGGCGTCGGCGCCGAATACGGAAATCCAATGTTAGTCATAGAAAACAACAATATAGGATACGCAGTACTTAAAAAATTGCTGGATAAAGGGTATCCTAGTATATATCATTCCCGCAAGGGAGATCATACTTATGTGGACTCCATGACCGCTCAATGGCAATCTAATGTGGTGCCCGGCTTTACTACATCTTCAAAGACAAGGCCTCTTATTGTGGCCAAGATGGAAGAGTTTATGAGAAACAAACTAATTAAGATTAACTCGAATCGCTTGCTTTCTGAAATGAAAACGTTTATTTGGCAAGGTGGAAGACCGCAAGCGATGCGAAGCTATAATGATGATTTGGTTATGTCATTTGCAATAGGATGCTGGGTGAGAGATACGGTGATAGTCGAGAGCCAAAAAGATATAGAATACAATAAACAGTTTTTATCTGCTATTTCTACATCTAAGACAGCAATCTCAACAACTATTCCTGGGATGCAGGGACACAAAAAGAATGTGGAGACCATCCGAACCACCGAGGCGGAGGACTTTAATCAGCAATACATAGCGCTTATTAAGGGTTAGGAAATAAAAATATATGGCTAAAGAAAAGAACAACAGAAATCCGGCATCACCCCTGTTTAGGAGGCTTACTCGCCTGCTATCGGGGCCGATAGTAAACTATAAAGCTCAAGTCGCCCGACAAGAACGCCGCGACGACATGGACAAATATCGGTATCGATTCCGATCGATGAGCGGGCAAGAGTTCAAGCGCGCCGACACCAACATGTCTCAGAACTACAACATGTGGACGTCCGCAGCTTTCCGTAATCAGAACCGCGCCGAGCGCTATACAGATTTTGAACAGATGGAATATATGCCGGAGATAGCATCAGCCATTGATATTTATGCCGACGAGATGACCACCTCCAATGAATACGATCAGCTTCTTAACATAGGGTGCATGAATTTAGAAATTAAAACTATTTTACATTCTCTATTTTATGATGTTTTGAATATTGAATTTAATGCCTTTGGTTGGGCTCGATCCATGTGCAAATACGGAGACTTCTTTCTTTATCTTGACGTCGACGAGAAGATGGGAATTACCTCGGTTATCGGTCTACCAAATAATGAGGTCGAACGCCTTGAGGGACAAGATCCCACCAACCCCAATTATGTACAGTATCAGTGGAATGGTGCTGGGATGACATTTGAAAACTGGCAGGTTGCACATTTCCGTATTCTCGGTAACGATCGCCATGCTCCCTATGGGACTTCCGTTTTAGACCCGGCCCGCAGAATCTGGCGCCAATTGGTTTTACTCGAAGATGCGATGATCGCCTATCGAGTAGTTCGTGCCCCTGAGCGACGAGTGTTTAAGATTGATGTGGGCAACATTCCTCCTCAAGATATCCCTCAATATATGGAGAAAGTTAAGACCGAAATGAAGCGCAACTCCCTAGTGGATGCGGCCACGGGCCGTGTCGATCTGCGCTATAACCCACTCTCGCTGGAGGAAGATTACTTTATTCCCATGCGAGGCGGCGTAGGATCCGAGATCGTCTCACTCCCCGGCGCCAAATCTCTCGACGATATCGAGGATGTTAAGTATCTGAGAGATAAAATGTTCGCGGCAATCAAGGTACCCCAATCTTATCTCACCAACTTAGAAGGCGCCGACGAGGACAAGACGACCCTCGCCCAAAAGGACATTCGTTTCTCAAGAACCATTCAGCGACTCCAGCGCGCCCTAGTAGCAGAACTAGAAAAGATCGCTGTTGTACATTTGTATACTTTAGGCTTCCGCGGAGAAGACTTGCTTAGTTTTGATATTACTCTCAACAACCCTTCTCGCCTCGCCGAGCTACAGCAGTTGGAATATCTTCGTACCAAGTTCGATGTCGCGAACGCAGTTCCGGAAGGTACTTTTAGCAAGCGATGGATCGCCCAGAATATTTTGAGCCTTTCGGACGATGAATTCTTGCGAAACCAAAGAGAGTCGTTCCATGATCGTAAGTATCAGCAAGCCCTGGAGGCCGTAACGGAGCAAGGTGCAGAGGAAGCGCTAGGCGGCGAGGGTGGCCTAGAAGGATTAGGAGATCTAGGCGACGACGCAGGTCTAGGAGGCGATCTCGGTGGTGACCTGGGAGGCGAAGATGCTGCCGGCGAAGACCTGGGCGCAGAAGAATCGCCTCTGCTGGCGGCTCCAGGTCGCCGCGAAGATATGCGCGAATATGAGAAAAGCACATATAAGGCTAAAAATGGCAAAAGCGATAAGCGACGTAAACACAGTACAGGCCCACATCGCAGAGAGGATTGGGGACATAAGCCCGAAACGGGAACGCTTCGATCAAGGCGAGTACGCACCCCTGGCCACATAAGTATGGCGGACTTCAAATCCTTAGTTGGTCTGGAAGAGAGAAATGACTCTATTTATAATAAGAATGAGATCAACCTGGTGGAAAGTACAAGTCAGGTGAGGATGTTGGTTAAACAGCTAGAGGAAAAAGAGGCCCAGAAAGATGAAACATAATAAAAAAAGAAATACAGCGTTTATTTATGAGATCCTGACGAAAGATCTTACTCGGGCCATTATAAACAAGGACACGAGCCGCAAAGAAAAGGTCACCCTCATTCTTAAAGAGTTCTACAAGAGTGACTCAGTCCTGGGACAAGAGCTTCAGCTCTATCGCGTATTGCTTGAAACCTCTAATATACAGACAGCCTTAGCTGAGCGTCTCCTGTCAGAGACGAAAGCAGCATACGGACTACTGGATGAAAAAGCAATCTTCGGCGCGCAGTCACAGCTCATCGGCGCCGTTAATAAAGAACTAGGTCAGGATACTTGGAATAATTTTGTTCCCAACTTTAAATCCCTGGCTTCTATAAATGCTATTTTTAATTCTAAGGCCCCGGTAAAAAAGCGCGTTCTGTTTGAACAATCAATTGTAGATACAATGAGTGCACAAAGGCCACTGATGGAAGATAATAAATTAAAATCCATCGACAACCTGGCCTATAATTCATTTATTAAAAAATTTAATGATAAGTATGGAACTCTCCTTCGAGAGCAAAAGGACCTCCTTAATCAATATATCGCTAGTTTTGCCGATGAGGGCTTCGAGCTGCGCCTCTATCTTAACGAGGAACTAGGACGCCTTAAAAAAATCTTAGGGGAGGTTGAAAAAGACACTCTGCCCCCACTCATCTCACAGAAGGTAACTGGAGTAGTCGATTATTTGGAAGGGTTCCGCCGCCGAGACTTTAGTGACGATGATCTCCGCCGCGTCCTTAACACCCAACAGCTCGTGCAGGAGTTGGTAGCAAATGATAACAATTAAAATTGGGGGCCCTCAAGCCACGGTTGAACTTAATGCGAGAAAGGCCCTCGACGGGTCTCTTCTGATTATGGACCATAAAAAAATCGACATCGCGGTAGTGCCCGAAGAGTTGAAGGTAATCACTTTTCCCAAGAGTAGCTCCACCGAAGATGTTTACGAATATCAAAACCGTTTGTTCGAATATCTATCGGATAGGGGCATTGTAGAGAGGGACTCCATTCAAGGGGGAAACGTCTTTCGCTCTCTCGAAGGCACCATTATGGCCAGTGAGCAGATAAATGGCCTTCAGGCGGCGGTTTATGTAATTTCGGAATTTCTTTCTTACGAAGCCCGACATGAACAGGTTGCGGACGAGTATGAAAAAGAACTAGAGAATATGTACACTCACCCGGATCAAGAAGATACCACAGAGTATGGAGAGGTCCCGCAGTATGGCGAGAAGGGCTCCATGCGCCCGGGCTACTACTACTATCCCCTACGCAACCGGTATTAGATTATGAGTGAGATGAAGCTTATACTAGAAAGCTGGCGCAGCTTCTTACATGAAATTGATCTAGCACCGTGCCCTCAACAGCCTATTAACGTAGGAGACTTCAAGGTAGCTTTGGACCTGGCTGCGTCGGATCCCGAGGTACAGAAAGCGAAAATTGAAAAACTGAAAAAACAAAGAGAAGGCTCAGAGCGCCTGGGGAAAATTTTAGGCATCGTTAGTTTAGTTGCGGGCGTACCGACCCTTGGCGCGTCGGCGGGCTTAAGCTTCGCTGCGGGACTGCTGGGCACCATAGCCTTTGCTTACAAAGCCAAGCAGGAAAAAGGAGAAGACCAAAAAGTAAACCAGCTCATGGGTCTTTTATGTATTGATGATGATTTATTAGATGTTATGGATAATAGGATTGAGAAGGAATATTGGGCTAATAGCGATCTTAAACAACAAATTGATGCGTATGTTAACTCAGCCAACCCGGACGAACCGATGCCCAACTTTACACAACATTTTTTACATTGGCTTAATAATGAGTCGGACTATGCCTCAGACACCGCTTCTACCCCTAATACGAAAGTAATTGAAAAATAATGGAACTACTACATTTTATACTTGCCGCTTACGGCATGACATTTATTATTATACACGGACATATCTTTAATAAGATACGCCCGGCCTGCAAATCAATGGGGGGCTTCGGCCGTTTATTCCATTGTCATTTGTGCATGGGATTTTGGGTTGGAGTGTTTCTGTGGGGCATAAGTCCACATACAGAACTATTTAGTTTTAGCAATCAGCCCATGACAGCGTTCA
>TARA_R110002020_G_scaffold33491_1_pt1 | contig 11371 bp, 20 predicted proteins | sample TARA_R110002020 | Tara Oceans TARA_R110002020 (sample SAMEA4396489) | marine metagenome | biome: Westerlies Biome; feature: [MES] marine water layer (ENVO:01000295) within the mesopelagic zone...; material: water (ENVO:00002006), including particulate matter (ENVO:01000060) such...
AAATTAAATTAAATTAAATTAAATATTATGCAAAAAATTCATGAAAAACTTAACGATATACAAGTGTCGTTAAAAGCCCCAAAAGGACAATTCAATAAATTCGGTAAATATAAGTATCGTTCTGCTGAAGATATTTTAGAGTCTATTAAACCTTATCTAAATAAACATAAACTAACCCTCACTATATCAGAAAACATATCTGATGTTGCTGGATATTTAGTTATAACATCAAGAGCTGTAATACAAGATGAATCAGGAGAAACTTATGCTGTTGAAGCTCAAGCTGGTGTAAATCCAGAAAGAAAAGGTATGGATATAGCTCAATCATTTGGAGCTAGCAGTTCTTATGCTAAAAAATATGCTCTTGGTAATCTATTTTTATTAGATGATACTAAAGACGCTGACTCTGACGCCCCTCCTAAAAAATCTACTAAAGCAGTTAAATCTAAAAAGCCCACTATGGATAAAAAACAATTTGATATGGCTAAAGAGTATATAAAAAAGGGAGGTAAATTAGAATCTATAGAGGCTAAGTATAAAATCAACACTCAACACCTAGTAGAATTAAAAAAAGTGACTAATGGATGAGATGAGTAAATTAAATCTCCTATTAAGATTTGGAGATGATACGGAATACTACTCTGATAATGAGTATGTTACGAATAGTATGTTGGGGTTGCTAAATAAATCTCCTCAACATTTATTAAGATATATGCAAGGGTATCAACAAGAAAGTAAAGCTTTAGATATAGGTAAAGCTTTTCATACTATGGTTTTAGAGCCGTCTAAAATAGATAATCAAGTTGTTGTGTTTGAAGGCAAAACAAGAAGAGGTAAGGTTTGGGATGAGTTTTCTATTCAAAACGCAGATAAAACTATTGTGTCTACATCTGAATGGAATATGATAAACAATATGTCTAATATATTATTTGAAAACGAGCAAGCTATGAGCTTTATAAATTCTTCTAATCATGAAGTTGTGGAGGTTTGGCAAAATAAAGGGATAAATTGTAAAGGTAAAGCTGACATGGTGACCACCAATGTAGATGATAAAAAAGTTTTAATAGACTTAAAAACTACAAGAGACTCTTCTCCTGAATCTTTCAGAAGAAGCGCTTATAATTATGGTTATGACAGGCAAGCAGCTTTTTATTTAGATGGGTTTGACGCGGATGAGTTTTGGTTTTTGGTTATTGAAAAAGAGTCTCCATATAGGATTGGGATATACAAAGCTAGTGAGGAATTTATTGAGGGAGGCAGGCAGAAAAATCAAGAATTATTAAAACAATATATAGATTATTTTATTAAGAAAGTTTCAGATATAAATAAATTTTATTTTAAAGGAGAATTATAATGGAAGGGAAAGTGAAATCGGAATATATAATTAAAAAGATATGTGAATATTTTAATGTTGAAGAACATTTAGTTTTTTCTAAATGGAGAAGAAGAGAAATTGTTAAAGCGAGACATCATATAATATATTACATGTATCACTATGGAGATACTTTAAATTCTCCATCATCAATAAGAGATGTTTTTAAGAAGAGGGGAGGTATAAGTAATCACGCTTCTGTTATATACGCAGTTAAAAGAATAGAAGATGATTTATCTTACTCAATGGATTCTAACAGAACTATGTTGGAAATAGATGCTTTTATAGGTATAACAAAAAGAAAGTATCTAACTATACATTATTTTATGGATATAAACAAAGGTCATGTTATAAATATGTCTCATGAAGGGGACAGTATTTTATGGAAGCATGATTCAATACAAAAAAGAGGAAGTAAACTATATTTAATAGGAGAATATAAACACCCAGAACATGGGTGGTTAAAATCCGACAATAAATTCTATGATTACGGAGGTTATCTATGCACTGGATTAGACGCTGAAAGAGTTTTTGAAAATAATAAATAAATGAATTTAAAATACTTTAGAAAACACTTAAAAGAAAGCTCTGATAGATTAGATATGACTTATTCTATGATGCATATATTGATATACGCATACCATTCAGAATACTTCACTAAACAAGACATAATAGATGATGTTCCTTTAGGGGCGGAAACTATACAGTCTGGAGTTAAATTAATGAAAGATAAAAGATTAATAAATACATTAAGAGGCGGCGGTAATGGAACTACAGCTCTATATAATATCTCTGGGTTTGGTAAGAGGGAAATTAAAATGATGTATAATAAAATAAAACAAAAAGGGGAAGCCGAAAACCTTTATTAGAGTAGGCGGAATGCTAAATATATATATAAAATGGCAAATTCAATAATCAATTTCAGCATCAATCTAGACAAGATTGATAAAAGTAAAATCATCACTGGTAAAAAAGGTAAATACCTTAACCTTACATTAGGTTCTAACAGAGATGGTGAAGACCAGTATGGTAACACTCATTATGTCTATCAATCTCAAACTAAAGAAGAAAGAGAGGCTAAGGAAGATAAAAACTATCTTGGTAATGGTAAAGAGTTTAACTTTGATGAACCTAAAAAAGAGGCTGTAGTAGAGGCGGCTGAAGGTTCTGATGATGACCTACCATTCTAATGGCGGCTAAGTCGTATTGGTTTCCTCATGATACGACAGCTTTTAACGATATGAAAATAGAGTCTATGACCTCAGTTTATGGTTCTGAAGGTTATGGATTCTATTGGATTATTGTTGAAACCCTGTCTATGGAGGAAGGGTATAAATTATCTTTACAAAAGAAATCTGTATATGGTGTGTTGTCTAGAAGAACTCAATCCACTCCAGAAAAGATAAAAGAGTATGTTGAAGATTGTATAAATGATTTTGAATTATTTCAATCTGATGGAGATTATTTTTGGTCTGATTCTTTACAAAGGAGATTAAAGAAACGAGATGATAAATCTCAAAAAGCAAGAGAGTTAGTTAATAGAAGGTGGAATAAACAGAAATCTAATGTGGACAAGTCCGCAAAAAAAGATACCGAATCACGTTCATCAAGCAAAGATTCTCTAAAAGAACATTTAGAAGAGTTTGATAAATTTTGGTCTGTATACGATAAAAAGGTAGGTAAGGACAAGTCTTATTCTTTATGGGCAAAACTTTCCAAAAAAGACAAAGAAGATTGTATGAAATTTATACCTCTTTATATTAAAGAAAGAACTAATAAACAATACAGAAAGAACCCTGAAACATTTCTTAGAAATAAGAGTTGGAATGATGAGATAATAACTAATGGTTCAGTGTCTGAAGTGGAGAAATATGATAATGTTAGTAATGATGAATTTAAGAAGGCGTTTGGAGCATGATAGATAGAAGTTTATTATATGATTATGGCATTACTTACAAGGGTAAGTGGAATCATGAAATAAAAGCTGTATGCCCTAAATGTTCTCATGATAGAAAAAAGAAAAAAGAACCATGTCTTTCTATAAATACAGAGAATGGAGTTTTTGTTTGCCATCACTGCCAATGGTCTGGTAAAATAATAGAAAAAAAGATGAGAGAAGTTAAATATGTAAAGCCAAAATACAGCAACAAAACATCTTTAACTAATAAAGTTATGAAGTATTTTGAGTCTAGAGGTATATCTCAAGATGTTGTTAAAAGAAACAAGATAAGTGAAGATGAAGTATATATGCCTCAAGTTCAAGAGAAAAGAAAAGTTATTAGATTTAATTACTTTAGAGATGATGAGTGTGTTAATGTTAAGTATAGAGATTCAGAAAAGAATTTCAAACAGGTGGCTGGAGCAGAAAAAGTTTTCTATGGATTAGATGATATTAAAGATAATGATGAAGCTATTATAGTTGAAGGAGAGTTTGATAAATTATCTTTTGATACAATAGGATTGACTAATTGTGTGTCTGTTCCAGATGGAGCTCCTAATGCTAACGCTAAGAATGTTGAAGCTAAATTTTCTTACTTGGATAATTGTTATGAATATTTTGAAAACAAGAAGAAAATATACATAGCTGTTGATAACGACGCTAATGGAAGAAGGTTGTTAGATGAATTAAGTAGAAGGTTAGGTAGGGATAGATGTTGGATAATTGATTTTCCTGAAGGGTGTAAAGATTCTAATGATGTCCTTGTAAATCATGGAGAAAAAACTCTTTATGATTGTTATGAAGATGCTAGAGCGTATCCTGTAGAGGGGGTTTTTGGAGTTGATAGTGTAGAAGAAATGCTTTGGGACTCATACCATAATGGTAAGCAAAAAGGAGTTACTACAGGATATTCTTCTTTAGACCCTCACTACACATTTAGAGCGGCTGAGTTTGATGTGTTCACTGGAATACCAGGACATGGTAAAACATCCTTTTGCTTACAGCTGATGTTAAACTCATCTATTTTATACGGATGGAAGTGGGGAGTGTTCTCTCCTGAGAATTATCCCATAAATGAGCTCTACGAGACTTTAATAGAAATGTATATAGGGACTACCTCAGACGTGGAATCTGACCACAGAATGTCTGTAAATGAGTATAGAGCGGGTATGAAGTTTATAAACAAACATTTCTTTGTAGTTTACCCTGAAGAAAGCTTTTCTTTAGATATTATACTTGAAAGGTTTAGATATTTAGTTCACACTAAAGGAATTAAAGGAGTTTTAGTAGACCCCTTTAATCAATTAGACCATAACTATAATGGTATGTCTGAAGCTAATTATGTTGCTGATACCTTGAATCAAATTAGAAAATTCACAAAAGCTAATGATGTTAAATTTATCGTTATAGCTCATCCTATAACTATGAGAAGCGATAATGGAGTTAAGGATAATGAGGTTCCTACAGCTTATAGAATATCAGGAGGAGCGAATTGGTTTAATAAAGCTGATAATATCATTACGGTTCATAGACCTAATCCAAAAGATTTTTACGACACTACAACTAATGTTCATGTCCAGAAAATTAAATTCCAAAAATTAGTAGGAGTTCCAACAGGTGCTCCAGTGCCATTAAATTACCATAGGCCTTCAGGTCGTTTTTTAGAAAATAACACATATCCATTAGATGATTTAGTAAATAAAGTTGATGGAGAAAGATTACCATATTAATATATTATGAAAGAAAAATTTAAAAAAGATTTAAAATACGGAAGAGAAGGTGAGGTTATTGTAGCTACTTACCTTTCCTTACAAGGAATGCAAATTATAGAAGGAATAAGTAAGGATGAATATAATCCTGATTATGATTTATTAATGTATTCTCCCAAACATGATAAGAATCTGAAAATGGAAGTTAAAACAGATGATTATGTTAGTGATAGTAGTGATACAGGCAATATAGCTATTGAAATAATGTTTAAAGATAAACCCTCTGGTATAAGCTCCACTAAATCAGATTGGTGGATTTATTATATGCCTAATATAAGCTCTAATAATCTTTGGATGATGGAGGTGTCTAATTTAAAAAAATTAATTAAAGATAATATATCTGAATTAAAAGTTGTAATGGGAGGAGATGATAATAAATCAAAACTAGTTCTTATGCCAAGGAAGGAGTATAGTAGATACTTTGGTATAGACACTATAGTTAAAAAGGAATTAAAAAATGAATAGTGTGTTTATTCCAGGAAATACGCCTAGTAGTAAAAATTCTCAGCAATGGACTGGTAAGTATTTAGTTAAATCTAAAACTACCCAGAGGTATGTAAAAAATAGTAAGTGGTATTATGTCGCGAATAAAAAAGAATTTAAGAAAATGTTAAAAGGTAAAAAGAAACCTTACGATATAGAATTTACCTTTTATAGAAAAACAAAAAGAAAATTTGACTACATCAATGCGGCTCAAATAGTCCAAGATTTGATGGTTAAATATGGATGGTTAGATGATGATAACTGCACTGAGATGAAGCCTCATTTCGGGAATTACGTTCATCAGAAGGATAATCCAGGAGTGTTAATTAAAATTTTATAATATGTTAGAAATAATAATGTTTGGAGTTGGGTTTGTATCAGGAATGTATGTATGCACCCAATTAGAAAAAGGAATAGATAAAAATATAGATAAAGATGATTAGCTATATAGGAGGGAAAAGTAGGATGGCAGGATGGATATGTGAATATATTCCAGAGGACATAACAACTTATGTAGAGGTTTTTGGTGGGGCTTTTTGGGTGTATGTTAAAGGAGATATACATGAGAAACCTCAACTAAAAGAAGTTGTTTATAATGATAAGAATAGGTTTATGGCTAATCTATTTCAATGCATGAGGATACCAGATGAGTTTTACAAAGCTTTAAGTGAGGTTAAGTCTCAGAATAAAAATCTTTTCTATCAATGTCAAGACAACTTAAATGTAATAGCAAAAGGTAATTGTGGTTTTGAACTAGGAGATTGTGATATAGCTTCTCAATACGCTTATGTTGCCACACAAGTGTTTTCAGGTAGTAAGATATTAGAAAGTAAATTTATTGACTTAAAAGGAAAGTATAGTAGTAAATACGATGCTTTAAGAAGAAGGTTACAAAAATCTGACATTAAAAATAAATTAAATAAAATAACTCATTGTGAGAATTTAGATTATTCAGATTTAATATCTAAGTATGATTCTCCAACTACATTCTTTTATGTAGACCCTCCATATTGGAAAACTGAGAACTATTATAGTAACCACGACTTTGATAGAAACGACCATCAAACTTTGTGTGAACTATTAGGAAAAATTGATGGATTATTTGCATTATCTTATTATGAATTTGATAAATTATCTGAATGGTTACCTAAAGAGGATTTCACTTGGATTGAAAAAGAGTTTACAAAAGCTGCAGGAGCTAGTAAAGGAAAGAAACAAAACAAAGGAACAGAATTGTTAATAATGAATTATTTTTAATATATTTGCAATATGAAATACATAAATATTAAGAAAATATTAAGAAAACAAATAAATGATGGAGTAAAATCATTATGGACTTTTGATGAAGAAGATAATATTTTTACTATGATATACAAAAGTTATACAGATGAGTTACCAATATACACTCCTCAACAATTAATAGATAAATTAAAAGAATATGAAAGAGAAAAAACACAGTAAGTACTATTATGATTTTGACAGAAATATGAACACAACATTAGACCAATATGATGGGAAAACATTATCAGGAGGACTAGAAAATGATAATAGAATACCTGAATACTATAAGGGTAAAGAAGGATATGAAGCTAGAAGAGTGTGTGATAATTTTGAATTACCATATCATTTAGCTACAGCTGTAACATATCTTTTAAGAGCTTATCGTAAACATGAAAATCCTATAGAAGATATAACTAAAGCAATAGCTCATTTAGAATTTGAATTAGATAAGATTAAAAGAGATAATGGCTAAATTTACATGTAAAAAATGTAAGAAGAGCATTCATTTAGATGAGTATACTATATCTGTTAACAATGGAGAGTTAGTAGTCCCTCAAGCGTTTTGTAAAAAATGTGAAAAATACATGGAAGAAGACTCTAAATTTAACGGATGGGGGAAAGCTTTAATGAGGCCAGGAGGTAAGGTTAGAGGTAGGTATGATAATTAACTATTTCTTTTCAGGTTGAGTGGTTCCATTCTCTAAGAATGCATAAACCTTATTAGATTCATTTATAATCTCAGACATTGTAACTTCTTTATTAGCTCCTAAAACCATAGCTGTTGTTTTGAAAGCTTCCATTCTTAATAATTTTCTATCTTGAGAAGCTCTTTCATCTCTAATATCTGTTATCGCAGGGTTTGTGATATTCATATTTTTCATAGGTCTATATTTATTTTTTGCCATATTATTTATTCCAATTATATTTACTTCCTAAATCCATAGGTATGAAAATTGCTGTTCTACCTCCATCTAATACCACTCCACAACCTAATGTTGGTTTTTTAGGGAAATGCTTACCATAAGAAAAGGCCATATGGTCTACATCTATGCCACATCCGACATTCATGCCAAAAATAATATCATTACGAGAAGCCATATAACTAACCCCTCCAAATGAATGAGAGTGCCCGATAACGGTGGATTGTCTATTTGCTATAGCTCTATTACGAGCTCCGCTAATACCAGAAGAACCTGTCCCATGAACATATAAAACATTATCAATCTCCCATTCCATCTGCCATTTCCATCCTTCTGGAGCGTTCCAAATCTCTTCATAGGTTTTCAAATATCTTTTAGGTATACCAGCTGAGGTTGCTTGTCGGAAGGGTAAGGCTGAATGATTACCTACACAAACCTTCACATCAGGAAATGTTTCATACCATTTTTCCATAGCTCTCTGAGCTTGTTCAGCTTCTCTAACAGCGTTCGGCATTTCTAATTCTGATTCATGGTATGAAAGAGCTGCATTATCACACTCATCTCCGATATGAACTATTTCACTACATCCAAAACGCTCAAATACATCATAAACAAAATTTCTATATTCAGGATGACAAAAGGGTTCATGAGTGTCTCCAATTATACCTACATTTGTAGTTAGTCTATGATTTTGGATTAATGATTCTTCTTGGGGGGTTAATCTTATTCTTCTTCCGTAAGTTTTCATATGGTACAATTATATAAAAAATATTAACACAAATACCTATTGTTAATAACTTTTATTTTAGGATGTTTTTACTAGGTATATCTATACTTTCGCAATATGTAGAAACTCTAAATCCAGGACATGATTTTCCTGATAATTTACCATGACCTACGATTAATAGGTCTGGATGTCTTCTTACCATATACTTTAAATATATATCAAAAGTAATTTGTTGCTCTTCAGTCATTGTGTTTTCAGAATTAAATCCATCTTTAGATACACCGCCTACATAAGCTATATGTCTAGCTAAGGGATATATATCTTGACCATCATGTGATAAATTCCATTCTTCAACTCTGCCATCTTCATTAAAAGGAGTTAGATTAGTTATAGTCCCATCTAAATGTATAACATCTGAATAACCAACCTTGTCCCACCCCTTGCCTTGTGGAGGTAGTAGTATGTGTGAATTTATGATTTGTTTTTCAGAAACTTCAACATCATATTCTGTGTGAGTGGAGTGTATTACTAGATATTTAAGATGCATAATTATTAAAGATTGTCATCAAATTTACCTTGAGAATAACTTCTTAATGTGCATATAATATCCATACTATTTATTACACTTGATTTAACCTGTATATAAGACCCTGATGGGACACTTAATGTTCCAGGCGTAGCCCATACTATATCATCTAATGTATCTGAGAAGTTCAGAAAATTATATGTCTTTGTTGTTGCTAAAGTTACATCTTCTGATAGCATTATCTCAGTAGTGGTAACTCCATCAGAATGTAGATAAACTAATTTAGCGTTAAACGTAATACCAGCACTATGTTTATTATTAACAGTGAAATGTTGTAATACAGTACCTCCAGAAATAGAATCAGATTTACCTGTATCAAGTGATGTAGCTATTGTTTCCCATGTGTCAGCGACATTAGTTGTATCGTAAAAAAACGTATCGTTCCAATACATACTCAAAATATTGTTATGCTCTAGTCCAGTATCCAAACTCTACCTTACAAGCTCCTCCGTAAGCTTCTCCTGCCACTTCTAGACCGCTGTATATAGGGGCAAAAAATGCCTCTCCAACCATCAATTTAATTACAGCTGCACTTCCTAATTTTATCTGAACAAAATCTGTAGCGCTTGTTCCTAATGTATTTTTTATATATACATGTGAAAATGCTGAGTTAGAAGCTATAATAGTTTGAGCTGAGCCTGTAGCGACTGACATCTTACTTAAATTAGATGTAGGTACTCCAACTGATAAAGCGTCTGTAGTTGTTAGGTTTAATGATTCATCTGCAGATACATCACTACTTACTAGTTTTATTGTTGCGTTTAATGTTGCCATTTTATTTATTTATTTATTTATTTATTATCCTTTTGTCCAACTTCCATACTCCACTGTAACCGCACTATTATAAGACTCACAATTTACAGCGTATCCATTATAAATTGGAGTGAATAAAAATTCACCTACATCTAATCTTATAACTGCATGAGAACCAATCTTCACCTGAAGAAAAGAACTTGAATCAGCAGCTTCAGAAACAGCTTTTATATAAATATAAGATGTGGCACTGTTAGTAGGTATTAGCTCTGAAGCAGCTCCAGTAGCAACCACCTTTGAAGACAGGTTAGTTAACGGACTAGTTACAGTTAATGTATCATCTACACTTACTATTAAACTCCCTGTAGTTGTCCCTACAGAAGAGTAATCCATTGTTAATGATAATGATGGTGTTAATCTTGCCATTTTATATTCTTTTTTATGTTATCTTATCTATAGTAATACGTTGGTATATACCTTGGTATTAATGAATTACGTTCATCAGTCTTTTAATTTTACAAATATAATGAATATTTTCATTATAAACAAGATTTAATTATATTAAATCCTTACTCTCTAAAAGTGTATAGGAAAATGAATTTCCCCATACCTCTCTAGCCGTTTGACAAATATCTAAAAATTCATGCCAATCATCATTAGATGCAATAACTTGACATCCAGCTGACCATTTATCTACATTAGTAGATGTTTTACCTGCATATTTAGTTGCTCTGTGAATATTAATGCCAAATACACCTGTATCACAAGATGATTCATCAAATTCATATTTATCATTTCTATTATTGTCTCTATAAACAGTCACAGGTTTCTTTTGTCCTAACGCTAAATACTTACCTCCATGTAATCTTAACTTATGAGAACCTCTATATTGCCCAGGTTTTAATACTGCACATCCTTTTTCCTTTACCCATGGATTTTCCATCCAATCATCTCCTGGGTCTGTTGTGCATTCATATTCATGATACTGCCATTCTCCATTTTCATCTTTAAATGATATAGTTATTATATCATCAAACTTATTTGTTACTTCACCGTTAGTATCTGAGTTTCTAACACCGACAATATTAACATCATAGTTATGTCCATCAAAGTATTTGTATCCTAACCTTTCTACAGTATCTTTTATTTTTCTTCTAGTATATTTCATTTTTTTGTTTTTTCTAAAGACCTACCTCCAAAATAAGCACCTATCACTGTTATTAATACTAATTGTAATAAATCTGTCCATTTAGCTTCAACTACAAAATTAATTATACCAGCATCAATAAATATTAATAATACTGTTGATAAAACTAAAAATATTAATACCATTGGTCTAACATTTTTTGATAACCAAGAATCAGATTTCATATCTGAATCCCATCTATTAGAAATTTCTTTTTCTAATGTAGTTTGATAAGAAGCAACTAATTCTTTTATTTTTTGTTCAGCTTCTAATTTTTCTTCTTTACTTGTGTGTAAATCATCTATTACTTCACCTACACCTTCTACTAAATCTTTAGCTCCCCCACTAAATATTG
>TARA_R110002020_G_scaffold278249_2_pt1 | contig 11369 bp, 10 predicted proteins | sample TARA_R110002020 | Tara Oceans TARA_R110002020 (sample SAMEA4396489) | marine metagenome | biome: Westerlies Biome; feature: [MES] marine water layer (ENVO:01000295) within the mesopelagic zone...; material: water (ENVO:00002006), including particulate matter (ENVO:01000060) such...
TAAGGATACTTTTTATATTGAGGAGCTTCCTTGGACAAATAAACAAAAACGTTTTATAGAAATTTCACAAGACAAAAATACGCGACTTATTTTATGTAAAGGTCCGGCCGGGAGTTCGAAAACTTTAACTGCAGTATATTCAGCATTAAATCTCTTAAACAACTCTAAAGTATCAGATGTGATATATATGCGTTCTGCTGTAGAAAGCTCGGATTCTAGATTAGGTTTTCTTCCGGGAGACGCAGATGAAAAACTTCATTATTATAATTTACCTTTTATAGATAAATTAGACGAATTGCTTAGCGAAGAGACTGTTAAAAAACTTCAAAAAGAAAAAAGGGTATCAATTCACCCAGTAAATTTTGCTAGAGGAATGAGTTGGAACGGGAAAGCGATCTTAATGGATGAAGCTCAAAATAGTTCTTTTCGCGAGATAGTTACGGTATTAACTAGAATAGGTAAATACTCTAGATGTGTTATAATGGCGGACCCTATGCAAACTGACTTAAAAAATGGAAATCGAGGAGGGTTTGTTAAACTTTATGATATTTTCAACAATCAAGAAAGTAGAGACATGGGAATTCATACTTTTGAATTTAATCACGAAGATATCGTTAGGTCAGAGCTGACCAAATTTATTGTCTCCAAATTAGCAGAATATGATACTATTTAATTTGTTTATTGATTAAACCCGCAAGGACAGACGAGAATTTACGCACTTCTCTTTCTGTCTTGTCCCAAAAAAATGCGTGAGTAACTTCTTCTATAAGAGTGCTCATTTTGCGTCTTTTCTTAAGTTTTGGGTCTACTAGGATCTTAGGCTCGTCCGATTCAGGCGAGTAACATAAACCATCGGCATTGTAAGTATGATGAGGTTTTTTCCATATCAATTCGTATTCTATCCCGTCTGAAGTTTTGAATTTGACATTTTCCATATCCATATAGGTATACACTTTTTTTGAAAAACCTATATTTTTTAATAATATATTTTGTGTAATAGCTAATATGAAACAATATTGCCCAACTTGCGGAGCGGGAACTGAATACTCTTTAACGAAACCTAAGTTTTGTAATTCTTGCGGGGAAGCTTTTGCGAGTAATACAAAATTGCCAGTTAAAAGGGTTTTCAGAACTAATCCTGTAAACCCAATAGAAATGGTTCAAGAGGAAGAGCCGGAAGAGGAGTTTGAGGCGCCTAATATTAATAAACTGCAATTTGACTTAGAAAGCTCATCGAATGTCAGTGTTAATAAAATTCAAGATATTGTTGCAACAAATTCTGATCAGCCGGGAGAGAACTACCAGAGGGAGGTGGACACCAGTTATTCTAAAGAAACTTTTACTCAAGACTTTCTGAAAGACGCTGGTTCAAACCGTCGCCCTAATGCCGAAACGTAAAGCTACATTCGAAGATTGTATTGAACAAATAGATTTAGAGATAAAAAAAAGAAGGTCCAAATGGAATTTGACAGCTTTGTCATGGATGGACTTTGATGACGTTTCTCAGATTCTAAGAATTCACATATTTAAAAAGTGGCATCTTTATGACCCAAAGAAGCCCCTCAATCCATGGATTAATAGGATTATATCTAATCAGATAAAAAATCTGATAAGGAATAATTATGGAAATTATTGCCGCCCATGTTTAAAGTGCGCAGCAGCCGAATCTGGAGATTTATGTTATATTTATGGTAAGCAATGTGAAGCATGTCCTCTTTTTGCTAATTGGACGCGCACTAAAAAGCAAGCCTACGAAGCTAAATTGCCAGTTTCAATTCATGATCATGTCGCGGAAATAAACATGGCTGAATACACACATATAGATATTTTATCACTAATGGATAAACTCCATGAAAAAATGAAACAAGTCTTAAAACCTGCTGAGTGGAAAATTTACAAAGCCTTATATATAGATAATTTATCAGAAGAAAAAGCCGCCACTTTAATGGGATACAAAACAAATGAAAAAAATAGAGTTCCGGGATACAAACAAATAAAAAATGTTAAGAAATCAATTATTATAAAAGTTAAAAAAATTATTTCTGAAGGGGACATAGAAATATTATGAGTTCAAAAAATATAGAATTAAATGAAGATCAACAATTAGCGATTCTTCAAGAATGGAATAGTCGTAAAGATAACCCTCCTTATATAGGAGAGCTAATAGAATTGGTTTTTTCCGACATCCCCGAAGACATGAAAGACGGGAGGTCTAAATACGGGAGAGCAGTTAAAAAATTTTTAGCGGAGAAAAGTTTAAAAGCCAAAGTTACCAGCAAGCATTACCCAAAAGAAAAAATAGAACTTACAGAGGATCAAAAAGAATTTATTTCAAACAATTGTAGCGCGATGAAGCCCATGGAAATGGCTCGATTACTTTTTGACGATAATAAAATTTCCGCCTTAGATTTGAGGTATAAAGTTTTAGTTGATTTTATAAACACTATACCTAATCAAGTTAAGTATGCTGATACTAATGAAGATGCACCTGTAGAGGGAGGGTATGCTCCCCCTAAATCTGAGTCAAGAGCCGCCGTAAGAGTTAATAAATATGTTTACAACGGAATAGATAAAGAAAAAATTACAGCAAAAATTAAAAGAAACTTATCTACTCTTATTGCTTATATGCATACTTTTAGATTCCTCCACCAAATAAGCACTTACGGGGTAGAGAATGATAGAGAACTTTTTGAAAGCAGCTTTGTTCGATATACATGGGATAAGTCAGATCTTTCCCAAGAAGAGGTAGATCAATATATAGTATTATCTGCAGAAGTAGTTATAGCTTCTAATATACAAAGGAGAGTAGAAAGGCTTCAAACCTTACTCGACCAGAATGCTGAAGATACAGAAGGTAGAAGAATGGCTATGAGTTTAGTAGAAGCTATTAATACCGCTCAAACAGAATACAATCAATGCGTCAATAGACAGACTAAATTACTAAATGAACTCAAAGAAAAAAGAAGTCAACGATTAAGTAAGGTTCTTCAAGAATCAGCTTCTATTTTAAACCTTGTGGAACTTTGGAAAGATGAAGAGTCAAGGAATAAAATGATAAAGATAGCTGAGATACGGAAAAAAAATGTTTCTTCAGAAATAGAAAGGTTGTCTTCAATGGAGGATATAAAGTCTCGTATTATGGGTATCAGTGAGGAAGAAGTTTTAAATGGCTAAATGTGAAAATTGTGGAAAAGAATTTGATAAAGATAGAGGATTGCATCTTCATATTAAAGCTCATAAACTTTCAATAAAAGATTATTACCACCGATACTTCCCTAGGTATGATAAGCATACCAATGAACTAATTAAATTTAAAAATAAAGAGCAGTACTTTTCTTCAGACTTCAATAATAAAAGGAACTTAAAAAATTGGCTTAATAAAATTCCCTCTAATCAAGCTAAAGAATACTGTAAAGACCTTTTAGTTAAAAGGAAAAAAGAGAAAGGTTTAATTTATTCTCTTACTGAAGTAGAGTTACGTACTCTCCCGATTCCCCCTATACCTTTTTATGAAAAGTTGTTCGGTAGTTATTATAAGTTATGTGAAGAGATAGGTTATAAAAACAAATTTAAAAAAGCTCCTACTAAAAAAAACTATAGAGAAACTTTTAATAAAGATCACCTTATCTATATAGATTCTAGGGAGCAAAATCCGCTTGAAATAAATGATTTTCCAACAGAAATTAAAGGCTTGAAATTTGGAGACTATTGCTTGAACGATAAAAAGAAAACTCGAAATACGTACATAGAGAGAAAATCAGTCCCAGATTTAATAGGTACATTGAGTTCAGGTTTAGAAAGATTTAAAAATGAAATAAATAGAGCGGCTGAGGAAAAAGCTTATATGGTGGTTTTAGTCGAAAGAAATCTCTCTGATTGTTTAGCTTTTAATCGATTAAAACATGTTTATAAAAAAAATACTAGGGTTACTCCGGATTTTATTTTTCATAACGTTAGGGATTTGATCCAAGAGTTCTCTCATATACAATTTCTTTTTGTCAACGGAAGGAAGGAATGCGTTAGGATAGTAAAAAAACTTTTACTTTCGGGAGCTTTAAAAGAAAAATACGATTTACAATTAGCTTACGATTTAAAATTGTTATGAAAGGTCATATTGTATTAACATATGAGCAGGCTATTTTTATTATTTTTTTAATAATAATAATAGCTTATTTAGACTAAAATGTGGTACTGTCCCGAAAAATATAAAAAACCTATCCCAAACTTAAACAAGGACTTTCTTGATTTAAAAGGTGAGCTTCCAGATAGACAAGCTAAGATTACTTTAGCTAAGTTTATGCGTTCTAACTTGGGATTTACTACAGAGCTTCTTTCAGGAATTAAGTTAGCTTTATATCAAGAGATAACTCTTAAAGCTTTTTTTAATCGCAACTTTAGCATGTGTGTTTGGGGTCGTGGTTGCGGTAAGAGTTTTATAGCTGCGGTCTATTGTTTTTTGCAATGTATTTTCGAGCCACGTACAAAAATATTAATTGCTGGCCCCACTTTTCGTACTGCTCGTTTTATTTTTAATAATTTAGAAAAGATAGTTGAGTCTAAAGAAGCTCAGATGTTAGCTCACGCTTTCGGTGCCAAGTCCAAACGTAATGACCAATTTGAATGGAAAATAAATGATGGGACTATTACCGCTATACCATTAAGTGGGGAAAAAATTCGAGGTTTCCGTGCGAATATTTTAGTTCTTGATGAGTTTTTGTTATTACCAGAAGACACAATAAAAACCGTTTTAATGCCGTTTTTGGTTGCCCCTCAAGATATGGCAGAAAGGATAAAAATAAGAGAAATAGAAGATGACCTTATAAATCAAGGCAAGATGCAAGAAAAAGACAGAGTTCAATTTGAAAATAATTCAAAAATGATAGCTCTTTCTTCTGCTAGTTTTAGTTTTGAAAATTTATTCAAAACTTATAAAGAGTGGATGAACAATATATATTCTGAGGACATACAACAGTCTAGTTACTTCATCTCCCAGATGGCTTTTGACTCAATTCCTTCAGATATGATAGACAGCACTGTAATAGAAGAAGCTAAATCAGGAGGTTCATCTAATTCTTCTTTTCAAAGGGAATACTGTGCTCAATTTACAGATGGAAGCGATAGTTATTTTAGCGCTAAAAAAATGCATGATTGCACTATCCCAGATGGAGAGAAACAGCATTCTCTTGTTAAAGGAGAGCCTAACAAAAATTACATTTTAGCTATCGACCCCAGTTTTAGTAATAGCCCTAGTTCCGATTACTTTGCGATGTCTGTATTAGAATTAGATGAGGAGAAGAACCATGAATCTACACTAGTTCATAGTTATGCAGTAGCAGGGGGGGACTTAAAGGATCATATAAAATATCTTCACTACCTAGTCACTCATTTTAACATTATTCTTTTAATTATAGATAATGCGGGATACCAATTTATCGATAGTGCCAATGAATCAGAATTATTTAGAGATTCGAAAATAAATTTAAAATTTTTTGATTTCAATAGTGATAAGAAAGGGAATGATTACCAAAAAGTACTTTTAAACGCTAAACGTCAATATAATCAAAAAGAAGGAATTATTTGTTTTAAACAACTTTTTTCTAGCACTTTTTTGAGAGAAGCCAATGAATATCTTCAAGCCTCTATTGACCACAAAAGGATTTGGTTTGCCTCCCGTAGCGCAGCGTGTGGTAGTTTTTTCGACAAAGTATCCGCTCAAGCAGTTCCTTTAAAATTAATGCCCTATGAGAACAAGGGAGATTTAATAGAGTTTCAAGATGATATGATTTACCAAACTAGAAAGCAATGTGCGCTAGTAGAGGTTAAGACTACAGCTAAAGGCATACAAACTTTTGATCTTCCTCAACACCTTAAAAGAAGCACTTCCGCTAATCGCGCCCGTAAAGATAACTACACCACTTTAATGTTAGGAAATTGGGCTGTTAAATGCTATAATGACATTAAAAATACTAAGCAAGAGCAAATTAATCATACATTTACTCCCAGAATGCTTGGTTAAGTGTAAATTTAAAGTAAATTATGGCTGTAAGGAAGAAAACGGAACAAGGGTCGGAACCTCTCATGGCAATGCATGAAGCCAGAGCTTCCCAGACGAGGACACGTCGTAATGCGGCTGCAGATATACCGCGTACTGACAGGTTCAGGAATATAGAGAATGGGATGATCCCTTTTAAATATTCTCACGGGGTCGCTAATAATTCTAATATAGACGTAAGAGATACAATTATTTTATGTCAGAAGGCTTACTATAACTTCTCAGTTTTTAGAAACACTATCGATTTAATGACAGAGTTTTCTATTAGTAATCTTTACTATACAGGAGGAAGCAAGAAGTCTCGAGAATTTTTTGAAACTTTATTCAAGAAAATAAACATAGACGATTTACAGAGTCGTTTTTTCAGAGAATATTATCGTTCAGGAAATGTTTTCATTTATCGTTTTAATGCCAAAATGGAAAAATCTGATGTTTTTAAAATTAATCAGACTTTTGGGATATCCCAAGCTTCAGAAGACTTAGAGATACCGGCTAAATACATAATACTTAATCCCTCAGATATACAACTTCAAGGAAGTATTTCATTCAGTACAGGGGTCTATTATAAGGTAGTTACAGATTATGAATTGCAAAGATTGAGGCACCCCCAAACGGACGAGGACCGAGAGGTGTTCGATAACCTTCCAAAGGAGACCCAAAAACTAATAGAAGAAACCAAAAATGTAGGCATGTCTGCAGTCACTATTCCATTAGACACTAATAAGTTAGTAGCTGTTTTTTACAAAAAACAAGATTACGAGCCTTTTGCAGTCCCTATGGGATACCCAGTACTTGAGGATATTAACTGGAAGCAAGAAATGAAACAGATGGATATGGCTGTTTCTAGAACTACAAATCAAGCTATACTTTTAGTAACAATGGGCACTAAGCCTGAAGATGGCGGAGTTAACCAAAAGAATTTGATGGCCATGCAGAAGCTCTTTGAAAATGAGTCTGTAGGTAGAGTATTGATTTCAGATTACACAACAGACGCTAAATTTGTAATTCCAGATATCGGTAACATTCTTGACCCTAAAAAATACGATGTAGTCAATCAAGATATACAAATGGGTCTTAATAATATCCTTCTTAGTGATGAAAAATTCGCTAACACTAGTATCAAAGTACAGGTGTTTATGGAAAGACTTAAACAAGGTAGGAGGGTGTTTTTAGAGAACTTCTTAATGCCTGAAATAAGAAGAATTTCTAAAGAGCTAGGTTTTAAGAATTACCCTACAGCTCATTTTGAAGATGTAGATTTAAGAGATACTTCAGTTTATTCTCGTATATATAGCAGGTTAATTGAACTAGGAGTTCTAACTGCCGAAGAAGGAATGCAAGCTATAGAATCTGGCCGATTCCCGACATCAGAAGAATCAGTTGAGTCACAAAAGAAATTTAAAGATCTTAAAAACGAAGGACTTTATTCTCCGCTAATAGGAGGAGCGAAAGGAGCTAATATGACGGGTAGACCTAATGGAGCGACAGGGCCAAAAGAGACCGATACTAAAACTCCAGTTGGGACTAAAGCTTCCATGAACTTTAGTTTATCTAAAATTCAAGAGAACTTAAATCTGTCAGACAAGTTAAATATCGAAGTAGAATCTTCCTTGAGACAGCTCCACAGCAGGAAAAGGCTAAGTAAACAGCAAAAAGAAGTAGCGCGAGAAATAACGAATATTGTTATAGCTAATGAAGATCCTGAAAACTGGCTCGCTAAAGCTGGAAGGTATGCGGCTGAGCCTACTGACAGGAACCATGAAAGGGTTAAAAAAATTCAAGATGTTGCTTTAGAGCACCAAGTGGATGATTTTTTAGCGGGAATACTATACTCAAGTGTTTATGAAGGAGAAAAGTAATGGCAAGGCCAACTGTAATTTACAATTCTCAGGCCTTGTTTGTGGGTCCTGCGCCGGAAAGCGGATATAATTTTTTTAATTATAATGGAGGACCTGCGGTCAACGATGATTCATCCCTCGTTCAAAAGATAAATCGCTTAAATCCTATTGATAGAGTTCAGTCGGTAAGTTATTCCATTAATGTTCCGCATACTGATGTAGCTCAAATTAATCAAAGACGTTTAGTAGACCGCCCAATAATAAATTATCCCACTGTGGATGTGTCTTTTAATTACCTTTTATGTGGGACTAAAAATGAAGCAAGATTAGGGCTTAATGTAAATTATCCTCTTTATAATTTTCCTTTTAGCGGGGAGTCTTACTATACGCAAAACCAATCAGTTTCTTTACTGAGCGGTTTTTTTGAGAAAAATAAATCTGCCACCAACCAAAAAGTATGGGAGCAGTATCCCATTAATCAATATAGGGACTGTAGGAATATTTACGTAGTAGTTAATCAAAATGCTAACGATATAAATAAATTTTATTTTAAAGAAGATTTTAGCAATCCAGATACTTACCAGTCTATAGACCCTAATGCCCCTGATTATCATGTAATATCATTTGGAAATTGTTATTTAAACACTTATTCAACTAAAGGAAGCGTAGGTACTTTCCCTAGCGCTTCAGTTGATTATACTTCCTATAATGTAAATTTTGATATGAGTGGGAGCGGTTTTCAAGCTCCGGGGATAGAAACCAAGAGTGGAGAGTTAAGTCCTGAAAAAAAAGTAATCATACCTCGTATTTTATCTGAAGAAGGTTATGCAGCTCTTCATCCGGGGGATATAACCATTACTACCGATTCTTTTTCGGGTTTAGGGGTAGATTTTAATAAACTTCACATTCAAGGTTATGAAATCTCATTAGATTTAAACAGGGAGCCATTAAATAGCTTGGGTTATAAATTTCCTGTCGACAATAGAGCTACGAGTTCTATTTTTGCTAAATTGTCTATAGAAGGAATAGTTGAATCAGGTAATAGTGGTAGCTTAATAGATTTGATTTCAATAAATAGTGGGTATGATTTCACTATAAAGGTAGATCCAGAGGGATGCGCAAAAGAAACTACAGCTCCCATAAACGCCGGGACGATACCTTTAAATACTGAAGTAGAAGCTTTGCGCTATACTTTCCTTAACGCTAAACTGGAAGGGTTCGAGTATAACTCTGATATTGGAAGCAATAAGAGTTTTTCCGCATCTTTTTCTGTAGAAAGTTATCCCGAGCCTGATCAAGCGAATGGGATGTTTACTGAAGGATTGTTTATAAGCGGAGTATTAGGGATGGAAAAGATTGAAGATTTTGTTTTATTAGAGGGTAATCCATCAGGAGCAGTACAAGACGGATACTATCTACAACAAGAAGACGACAATTTACTAGTAACAAATCTACTTTCACCCTACTAAAGTAGTGTATATTAAATATAAGGTATAAGGAAAAATGGCAAATAAAAAAATATCTCAGTTAGTTGGCTTAGGGCCATATGCAGGAGTTAGTGGAGAGTTTTACTTACCTGCCAGCGCGGGATCGAGCACTGTTCCGTACGCTACTAGAAGAATAACTACCTCCGAGCTTGCAGAATATGTTTTTTCGGGAGATAGCGTAACAGGAGGTTTCCCAGCCACTCAGCTTTCAGGAACCAAGGATGTTTATTTAAATAAGGCTTCTTGGGATACAGCAAGTACAGACGTCACTACTAATCCATATATTCAAGTCAGGCTTACTGATGGAAAGTTAATAACGGGAAGCGGGATGTCTGTCCCATCCTCGGCGGGAGATAACATGGGTAACTGTACAGCCACTACTACTCTTAACATGCAGGACAATGTTATTAGTAATGTCGGGGCTAATATAGTTTTTCAAGATGGAGGCAATATTGGAAGCACTACAGCGGCATTAGACATAAGTCAAGCTAATAAAATATCACTTACTACTCCGGAGATAGAATTAAATGCAACTTCGGAGATTGATATTAATGGGAGTATAAATGCTAGGTCAGCTGATTTTGCTGGGACAATAACTGGTAATGCCTTGGAAGTTAAAGGAGCTTCTTATCATAACGTTACGGCACTAGGTACTAATACAATAGACTGGACGGATGGCAATATCCAGTACAGGCCCATTTCTCAAAACACCTTAATGACTTTTCAAGGCGGGACGCCAAAACAAGGGCAAACTTTAACGCTTTATGTAGAGAATACTAATAACGGAATTACCGATAGTGATGTTTGTACGCTTTATTTTAGATCAGGAAGTAACACAGGTAACGTACTCTTCCCTCCTGTACCCGAGGACCTTAAGCATGTAGTGAATGCTACTCCCGGAGTCAGCGGAAGAACAACTAATGTTTATACTTTTGTCGTTATAAATACAGGGATATTTGGATCTTCGGTAACAGGGTACGCATACTAATGGGAGTAAATTTTCCAACAGCATTTTGGAAGAATCAACCCAGTCAAAGGGCTGATGATAGCGGACCTCCCATCATCACTTGGAATTTAAATCTGTACTATGGAGAAGGCGATTACAATAATTTTGAGGATGTCCAAACAGATAGTAATTTTCCTTTTAAAGTAGGCGGGAATGACTTTAATACTGATTATAACTACTTAGCTGCTACTGCTGATGATCCGAACAGTCCTGCTTATTTTGGTTGGTATTTAGACGGCGACCTCGAATATCCCAATGATGTACACCGTGCTGATCCTTGGATAGTAGAAGAAGACGGAAGAAAGATAGATCTTCTTATGGAGGCAGATTACCGAACTCTCTACGATTTGCACGACTATTATAGTTTTGATGATTTTCCCGTAACCGCGCGAGAAGTCTACAACCCATTCATACAAAGCGGTAGAGCAGTAGGAACTTTTACCTTAAATTCTACTTCGACATTAACCATAAAAGTTTCTGGACTTGGAGAAAGGGCTACTCAAACAGCTAGAGATTATGAATTCGATCAAATGAAGCTTTATGTAAATAGCAATGTTGTATGCAGTGGAGTGGCGCCGGCGAATACCCCCGTAACTCAGTTTGCAGGAGGGGGATGGGGCGCTGATAATGATCTACTCGCATGGGACATGGATCAATGTAAGTTTTTTAACTCAGCAGGAAATCAAAGCCCAAACCCAAACCCGCCGAGAAACAATTTAGGAACAACTTTATATGATTACGATGGAGATGCAGTAGTTTATTATCAAAATGGAACTGGTACTTTAAACAATGTTGTTAACCAAGATAATAGAAGAAAATACACAACTGTAGGGGGGCAATTTTCCACTAATTTAAATTTATCCGCAGGAACACATACAATAGATATATTTTTTAATACTAACGACGGCCTTTACGCTAGTGGGGCATTTTATGGTGCAACTTTTAGTTTTTCATAGTTATGGCAATTACAAGATACGCAGGAGATA
>TARA_R110002020_G_scaffold82416_1_pt1 | contig 11365 bp, 12 predicted proteins | sample TARA_R110002020 | Tara Oceans TARA_R110002020 (sample SAMEA4396489) | marine metagenome | biome: Westerlies Biome; feature: [MES] marine water layer (ENVO:01000295) within the mesopelagic zone...; material: water (ENVO:00002006), including particulate matter (ENVO:01000060) such...
CTCACGCCAAAGGGGCGAATGCCAAAGGGCACCAAAATTCCTCCCGGCGCACGTCTGCGCTTAGTAAGCAATAATAATTTGCCTTTGGATATTATGCGTAAGGCTGTCGAGATTGCTAAGCACCGCTTTAAGCCTGAAAGTATTAGCTTTCTTAATCGAGCCGCCGGCGAACGCGGCACCGTCGAGATCGGTGCAGGATTCAAAGTGGAAAACCTCAGAGATAAGGGTGTGCAAGAAAACCTCATTCGCGAGTATCTTACAGACTATGAACCCAGCGAACAAATGCTGCAGCGAGTGTATGAGCTTAATCGGAAATATAATTCACAGATCGAAGAGACCGAAGAAGTTGCGCGCAATGTTAATTGGAATATTAATAAATTTGAGTGGGACAACCTATTCAATTACGGCGAGAACAATAGCGTTGACTTTACCAATTTAAATGGTATCGTCGGCATTTTTGGAAAGAATTTTTCGGGCAAATCTAGTATTATTGATGGCTTACTTTATACCATGTTTAATACCACCTCCAAAAACGAGCGGAAAAATTATAACATAATCAATCAAAATAGGAAAGATTGTCGCGGTGTAGTAGAACTCCAAATAGGAGATAAAACTTATACTATCGAACGATCTTCTGAAAAGTATGTGAAGAAGCTCAAAGGTGAGGTAACGAACGAAGCACGTACTTCCTTAGACTTTAGTGGCATTGATCCTGCTCTGGGCGAGAGGGTGAGCCTTAATGGCACCACCCGCAATGAGACAGATGCTCATATTCGTAAGCGCTTTGGAACAGTTGAAGATTTTTTGCTCACCTCTATGTCCAGTCAGCTCGATAGCTTATCTTTTATTAAAGAAGGCTCGACGCGCCGCAAAGAAATCCTGGCTAAGTTCTTGGATTTAGACATCTTTGAAAAAAAGTTTAAGTTGGCCCACGAGGATGGAGCAGATCTAAAAGGAGTCCTCCGTCGCGTCGGAGACACAAACTACGATAATGACATCGCTCACGCAGAAGTTCAATATGCTGAAGCCCAGAAAGCTTTAGATAATGAAATTGGTGCCTGTGACCAATTGAGAGTACAGCTCGTCCAAGCCGAACAAGAGCGAGCCCTGCTCACAAGCCAGATTGATTCTATTCCCGCCGAGCGCCTCGACATCAAAAATCTATTGGAAACTCGATCAGAGTTAGAGAAGAAAATTGATAATACGGATATTAACATTATAGAACTTAAACAGGAAAATACCGAGTACGAGAAGAAGCTAAAGAAATATGATGATTTTTTGACAACCATCGACATTGAAGATCTGTTGACTCAGAAAGAAGAGTATGATGAGTTTAAGCAGAAGTACGATGACGCCGTTAATGAAGCGCGATTAATGGATAATGATTATAAGTCTATGTCTAAGAAACTTGATTTGCTTGATGAGGTCCCCTGCGGAGATAAGTTTCCCACTTGTCAATTTATTCGCGATGCGCACTTGGCTGCTGTAGAGCTGCCTTCATTAGAGGTAGAAATAGTGGAAAGGATCGAGCACGCCAAGGAATACAAAACGCGCGTCGCATCGGTTAATTCTGCTGAAATGATAGAAATTATCGAGAACTATAATAATACGATCATCCAAAAGAATAATATTGAAATAGAGAAGCGTGACAACAAGGTGTCTATTGAAAAACTGTATGCAAGAATCAAGAGTTACCGAGATGCGCTACGGGGAACGAACGAGAAGATCGGGCTCTACGAAGAAAAGAAAGATTTAATCAAAAACATCGAAAGTCTTATAAATGCTCGCGACGATGTTGAAAGAAGAATAGAAAAAAACAGAGATGAGGTTTCTGAAGTTGAAGAGTCAATTAATCTTCATCACCGGCAACTTGGTTCGATGGAACAAAAAGTTGAGGACCTAAAACAAAAGAAAGAGGAACTTAACGAAATACGAGAGGAATATGCAGCTTATGATTTGTTCATGCGATGTACTCATTCTAACGGGATTGCTTATGATATTATCAAGAAGCGCCTGCCAGTTATTAATGGAGAGGTCGCGAAGGTGCTATCTAATATAGTTGATTTTGATGTCTGTTTTCAAGAAGACGGACGGAAGCTAGATATTTTAATTAAACATCCCAAGTATGAGCCTCGACCCATTGAAATGGGTTCCGGAGCAGAGAAGACCGTCGCCGCCATGGCAATTCGATTGGCGCTACTTTCGGTGTCTTCTCTCCCAAAGGGTAATGTTTTTATTTTGGACGAACCCGGAACTGCGCTGGATGCCGAGAACATGGAGGGGTTTATCCGAATCCTTCAGTTGATCAAGATGTACTTTAAAACTGTTATTCTTATTTCTCATGTTGATTCTTTAAAGGACATTGTGGACATTGAAATATCTATCGATAAGGTGGGGGACTATGCCAAAGTTAATCACTAGCGTCCGCAGGTTCAATAGTTAAATTATAAGTCTGCTGAAAGTAACTGTGTAGTGCGTACTGCTTCGCTGCCTCATCGCCCACATACCACACCCAAGCCACCAGAGAACTAATTCGAGAGATGGAAGATAGTGTATATCGTATATCCTCTTCCACCCAATCAATATTTTCTTGTGTGGGATCGTTTACACTGATATCTAGATCTACTGCGATGGAGTAAAGAACATACCAGTTATGATTTTCGTAGGCTTCTCTTGCACGTTTAAAAACTTTTTCTAGTCGAGTGCATTCTGTGGGGGAAAATCCGCTTGTACTTAATTTATCGGGGTGGGTGAGTTCCGCAACCCGGTAGAATATTTTTTTTAATTCGGAGGACTTAGACTTTTCCTCCGGGACGCCGTCCGACCCATCCTCAGATTCACTAGGAGTTAATGCTCTGCAAGCAGATATTTCCTCCTCCTCGGACTCGTCTTCCTCTGACGAATTTTCTTGGTTCATCCTTTTTTGAAGCTCTTCTTTGAATGCTTGTTGGCGCTTTAAATTTGCATCGGCGATTCTAGCTTTATCCTCATCAGAGAGTTCCTCAATAATTTTAGATATTGTTTCCATAAAGAGCTGTTTGGCTTCCGGGAGCAGCTCTTCGTGATATTCTAAGTCCGCATGCGTAAAGTCTGCTTTCTTTAAGATTTTTTTAAATTTCAATTTAAGTTGTTTAGACATACTTGTAGTTCCGATCTAATTAGATAAGAGGAGGTGCTATAATGAGACACCTATTAGATAAGGGATTAGAAAAGCTCGTCTCTCGCAAGCTTTTAGCGTGGGGTACCGCAACAGCGCTTCTGCTGTTTGCAGACTTAACCTCCGCCGATTGGGTAATGATTACCTGTGTTTATATTGGGGGACAAACCGTTGTTGATACGGTTGCGCGCTTAAAGGGTGTAGAATGATGGGGTTATTGAAAGTCAAATTAGTTGCTAAAAAAATATGGTTATGGGCTAAAAAGTTTTGGTGGGCACTTGTCATGGGGCTCCTGCTTTTGGTGGCGGTTCTTGTTTGGGCTCTAACTAAAAATGGAGCATATGTTGCCAGCTTACTGGATTTAATGGAAACGCGGCGCGACGCACATGATCAAGAAATGGAAACGCTAGCGCATATACATAACACCGAAGTGGCAGAAAAGAATGCCAGACTAAAAGAACATCAGCGTAGGATGGCAGAACTTCAGGATCAGTTCACTCGCCGCGGCTTAACTTTAGATAAACAAAAAAAAGCAGAACTTAAAAGGATAGTGGATGAGGGATATAATGATCCAGAGAAGCTATCCCGAGAGATAGCCAAAGCATTTGGATTAGAGCATGGTTAAGAAATTAATATCCCTTTATTTGGTTGCATTTTTGATTTGCCCCGTAGTAGCGTTTGCGGATGAGGTGGGGACAGATCCCGATTATGTGGTACTTCCTATCGAGGCGGGGGATATCGTGCCTTTTGATGGCATTTTATTATCGCTAGATGCAGCTGGCAAAATTTTGGCAGAGAAACAATTTGAAGGCGCAGAGTGTGATTTACGCATTGAATATGAATTACAGATTCAAGAAGAAAGGTATCAGTTACAATTAGATTATAAAGACATTGAACTTGTTTCCTGGAAAGATAAGTATGAATCAATGATGATTCTTAAGAGTGCCGAGAATGATAGGCTTACTGAGCTCGTTATTAAACAAAAGCCAGGCAAAGACCCATTTTTGGTTGCGTTGGGATTTGGAATCGGAACGCTTACTTCGTTGGGGATTTTTGCATTATCAACGGAGATTGTAACGCAGTGAGTAGTGACGATGTAGTTTATAAGTCAAAGGGAGCCCTCTTAGGATTTTTAGCAGAGAATTTAACCCTAACGAGACCCTCTTTCTTTGCGTATATATCGGGCGCTGATCAAACCTGGTCCGATGTCGGCGGCGGACAGTGGACCACTGTAGAATTTAATGGTGAGCTTTATGCGTCAGATGACTTCGCCAACTATACTTTTACTGCCCCGCTGGACGGACGGTATTTTTTGTGTACCACGGTTCTTTGTGAGCAGGTTGAGGATTGGTGGGATCAGGTGTGGATCCGGTTTATCATTAATGACACGTCCGATATATATGGACAACGCATTTCACCAGACCCGGCTTTTGCGGGTGACGCATCCCGCTGGGCTCTCTCCAATAGCGCTGTGGTACAACTCGATGAAGGAGACACTGTTAAAGTTCAAGTTAGGGGCTATAATAGTAGTTCCACCATCACTATGACACTCTCTGGTGGCTCGGCAGGATCTGTATATTGTCATTTTAGTGGCCATATGCTGGGTTAGAATAGAAAATCATGTCAAAAGATCCCAACTACATTGCCAAACTAGAAAAAGCCATAACTCAAAAATATGGGACCGAAGCCATTAATAATCCTCGCCGTTTTTGGAACGACGATAAAGAGAAAGAATACCTTTCTCAATCTCAAGAGGAGCAGAAGAAGTTCTCTAAACTTGCCCAATCCCAAGACAAAGTAGAACAAGACGGATTTTTAATAAACAAAAAACTACTTACTAGAGACCATAATAGGACTTGTCCTGTTTGTGCTAAATATTCTTTTCGTCACCGCGATGATTTGTATATGAATAAGTTCGGAGCGTGCTTTCTGTGCTATATACATCATATTGAAGATAGGGAAGAAAGATGGACAAGCGGGTGGAGACCCGAGAAGGAAAAATAACATGGCAACTGTATACGACATCATTAAAGGAATTAATCAAGCAGCCGCGAACGCGTTCGATGGCGCCCACGAAGCAGATCTTGCAGCAGACGGCAAAGCGCGCCCAGCCGGACTTGAGCGCGAGAATGGTCATTATATTCACGACCGCCGGGTGATGGACGGCTTTGGAGTAGTTTTCCACGGTCCAATTTTACGAATTAACTATCAGTCCGAAGTCAGAATCAAAGACGTTAAAAATAAGGGATTTGAAGATGAAATCGTTGGGCATCTTAAAGACATAGTTAAGTTTCTCAAGAAAGAGTACAAGGCAGTGACAGGAGATACTCTTACTTTGACCAAAGAAGGTGACCACCATATTCTAGTTCAGCGGATGTCAAACTATCGTACAGATGTTCAGGCGCACTGTGATTATAAGATCGGCGGACTAAAGGACGTTGATGAAGTAGAGGCAGGATCTAGCGAAGATCGTCTGGCCGACGCAGTCCGCGCATGGCATGCGCAGGGACCGAAGAACAAGCGCCCCAAAAACGATACTCGCAAAGGTAAGTAACAAATGTTATGGGGAATACCCTTACGAAGCAAGAGATATTAAAAGAAGTCGTTAAGGCAGGTAAAGACCCTGTCTATTTTACAACAAATTATTGTCGTATTTCCCACCCTCAGCGCGGGCTTATTCCCTTTAAGGCATATGATTATCAAGAGCAGCTATTAAAAGATTTTGCTGACTACCGCTTTAATATAATTTTAAAAGCGCGACAGCTAGGAATCTCAACACTGACAGCAGCATACATTGCGTGGCTGATGCTTTTTTACCGTGATAAGAATATTTTAGTTGTTGCTACCAAGCTGCAAACTGCAACCAACCTCGTTAAGAAGGTTAAAGCAATAATTAAACATCTTCCGCCCTGGATGAGAATAGCCGAGATTACGGTTGATAACAGAACTTCTTTTGAGTTAAGCAACGGATCCCAGATTAAAGGGTCCTCAACCGCAGGAGATGCTGGTCGTTCTGAAGCCCTCTCGCTTCTGGTGGTCGACGAGGCAGCGCATGTGGAAAAACTGTCTGACTTGTGGACAGCCTTATATCCGACACTCTCTACGGGTGGTGGTTGCATTGCCCTTTCTACTCCCAACGGGGTGGGTAATTGGTTCCATCAAAATTGCGTAGAAGCCGAAGCCGGTTCGAATGCCTTTTACATGACAACTTTGCTGTGGGATGTGCACCCCGACCGGGACAAGGCTTGGTTCGACAAAGAAACCAAAAACATGTCGAAGCGCCAGATTGCTCAAGAACTTGAATGCAACTTTAATGTATCAGGCGAAACTGTTATCCACCCCGACGACATACAATGGTACTTGGAAAAGGCGATCGCGCCCGAGTATCGAACCGGGTTTGATCGAAATTACTGGATCTGGAAAAGACATGACCCCGAAAAACCATATCTGGTTGTTGCGGATGTCGCCCGGGGAGACGGGAAGGATAATAGTGCGTTTCATGTGATGGAGCTGGAATCAATGGAAATCGTGGCAGAGTATGTCGGCAAGCCCACCCCCGATGACTTTGCGGATATCTTATGGACCGTCGCAGCAGAATACGGAAACCCGATGGTGGTTATAGAAAACAACAATATAGGATATGCAGTACTTAAAAAGTTGCTTGATAAAGGGTATCCTAACCTATATCACTCTTCCAAGGGTGATCATCAATATGTTGACCCCATCACAGCACAGTGGCAATCTAATGCGATTCCTGGTTTCACGACTTCTTCTAAGACGCGCCCTTTGATTGTAGCTAAAATGGAAGAGTTTATGAGAAACAAACTAATTACAATTAACTCCAATCGTTTGCTTTCGGAAATGAAAACCTTTATTTGGCACCACGGACGACCGCAGGCGATGCGTAGTTATAACGATGATTTGGTGATGTCATTTGCTATTGGATGCTGGGTGAGGGATACAGTGATTGTAGAAAGCCACAAAAACGTAGAGTATAGTAAAGAATTTATAAGTGCGATCTCTACGTCTAAGACCGATATTTCTACAACCATACCAGGAATGCGAGACCACAAAGTAACAAAAGAAAATCAACGTTCAGCAGAAGCTGCGCGGTACAACGAACAATATATTGCGCTGATTAAAGGATAGGCATGCCCAGAAACGAAAAAAACACCAGAAACCCATCTTCTCCTCTCTTTAAGAGGCTTACCCGTCTCTTATCGGGACCCATTGTTAATTACCGCGCACAGGTATCCAGCCAGGACCGTCGTAATAATTTAGATAAATATCGGTATCGTTTCCGTTCTATGAGCGGACAGGAGTTCAAGCGCTCCGATAGCAACATGTCGCAGAATTATAATATGATGACGTCTGCGGCGTTTCGTAATCAGAACCGTGCCGAAAGGTATATCGATTTTGAGCAGATGGAATACATGCCAGAGATTGCTTCCGCTCTTGATATCTATGCTGATGAAATGACAACCTCTAATGAGTTCGACAAGCTCGTGAATGTTAAATGTATGAATTTAGAAATTAAGACTATTCTGGATTCGTTATTCTATGATGCTCTTAATATTGAATTCAACGCATTTAACTGGGCTCGTTCGATGTGTAAGTATGGCGATCTGTTCCTGTATTTAGATGTGGATGATAAGTTGGGAGTGACGTCCGTTATCGGGCTTCCTAACACGGAGGTTGAGAGACTAGAAGGACAAGACACATCAAATCCAAATTATGTACAATATCAGTGGAACGGCGCCGGCATGACTTTCGAGAATTGGCAGATTGCTCACTTTCGTATTCTCGGCAACGATAGACACTCGCCTTATGGTACATCGGTCCTCGACCCTGCACGCCGCATTTGGCGTCAGCTGGTTTTAATCGAGGACGCAATGCTTGCCTACCGTGTGGTTCGAGCACCTGAGCGGCGAATTTTCCAGATTGATGTTGGAAATATCCCCCCTCAAGACGTTGCTCAATATATGGAAAAAGTTAAAACGGAGATGAAGCGCAACTCACTAGTAGATGCCACCACCGGTCGTGTCGATCTTCGCTACAACCCGCTATCTCTCGAAGAAGATTATTTTATTCCCATGCGCGGCGGAGTTGGCTCCGACATTAAATCACTGCAGGGCGCCGCCAACCTTAACGATATTGATGATGTTAAGTATATGAGAGACAAATTGTTTTCGGCAATTAAAATTCCGCCGGCATATCTTACCAATTTGGAAGGAGCGGAGGAAGACAAGACCACCCTCGCACAAAAGGATATTCGCTTTGCCAGAACAATTCAGCGACTACAGAGACCCTTTGTTACTGAGCTTGAAAAGATTGCAGTAGTACACTTGTACACATTAGGATTCCGCGGCGAGGACCTAATCAGTTTTGATTTAAGCCTGAATAACCCCTCGCGACTTGCTGAGCTTCAGCAGCTGGAATACTTACGTAGCAAATTCGAAACTGCGACGTCGGTACCCGAAGGTACCTATAGTAAGCGGTGGGTTGCTCACAATATTTTGGGACTTTCCGATGATGAGTTCCTGCGCAATCAGCGCGAAACCTTCCACGATAGGAAGTATCAGCAAGCTCTAGAGGCGGTCACCGAGCAAGGCGCGGAAGAAGGCTTGGAAGGCGATCTGGGCGCATTAGGTGACGAAGGTTTGGGCGACGATCTTGGCGATCTTGGCGGTGAGGAAGAAATGGGCGGAGAGGAAGAAATGGGCGGAGACGAGTCAGCGCTGCTCACAGCCCCAGCACGTCGCGACGATGACGTAAGGCATTACGATAAGAGTTCGTACAAAACACGTCGCAAGCAAGGAGGAGACCGTCGCAAGAAAGGGCGATCAGGACCGCGACACCGTGAAGATGATGGCTCACTTCCCGAGATTCCTCTTCTAAGAACACACAGATCCTTGAACCCTGGCCGCATTGGGCTGCCAGATTTTGATTCATTGACCGAGGCGCAAGAGCAGAAGCATTCTATTTATAATAATAGCGAAACACAGTTAATCGAGAATACTATGAAAGTTCGCAAACTTGTAGAAGCGCTGGAGAAGAAAGAGGCACTTAAAGATGAAGCATAATAAGAAAAGAAATACTGCATTTATTTATGAAACTCTAGCACGCGAGCTGACTAAAACAATTCTGGAAAAAAATCACACCAGGAAAGAGCACATCATGAACATTCTGAAAGAATATTTTCAGAAGGGACAGGTCTTAGCTTCTGAACTAGAGTTATATGGCGCTCTTCTTGAAACAACAAACATACAGCCAAAGATTGCCGAAAGATTATTACAAGAGACAAAAGAGGCACGCGCCCGGTTGAGTGAGGAATCTATATTTGACGCACAGTCTAAAATAATTTCAGCAATTAATAGGGGCTTAGGACAAGAGGTGTGGGGCAATTTTGTTCCTAACTTTAAATCTTTAGCGTCGGTGAGTGCTATTTTTAATCCAAATGCGCCGGTAAAAAAGAAGGTTTTATTTGAGCAATCGATTATCGACAGGATGAGTAAAAAGAACGAACTGGGTCACCACCCGGGGCTGCAGCCTTTAGATAGTTTAACTTATGGGTCTTTTATTAAAAAGTTTAATGAAAAGTACGGGACCCTTATACAAGAACAAAAAGACTTGCTCAACAGATTTATCACTAGCTTTGCCGACGAGGGGTTTGAACTAAGACTCTATCTCAATGAAGAACTATCAAGGCTTAAGATGATCCTCGGCGAAGCCGCCGAAGGCGACCTAGCTCCGCTTCTCTCCAAAAAAGTTAGTGAAGTTGTTGTATATCTTGAGGGGTTTCGGAAAAGAGAGTTCACCGAGGGTGACCTAAATAGAATTTTAAAGACACAAGAACTGGTTCAGGAGCTAGCAGCAAATGATCAAAATTAAGATAGGGGGACCTCAAGCAACCGTAGAACTAAATGCTCGAAAAGCGCTGGATGGTTCTCTGCTTATTATGGATCATCAAAAAATTGATATCGCGGTAATGCCGAAGGAAATGAAAGTAGTAACCTTTCCCAAAACCACTTCAACAGAAGACGTGTATGATTATCAGAATAGGCTTTTAGAGTTGCTAGCAGATAAGGGGATTATTGACCGCAGCTCTATACAGGGTGGAAATGTTTTTAGGTCTCTGGAAGCCTCGGTGTTTGAAAGCGAACAGATAAACTCATTTCAGGCAGCGGTGTACGTAATTTCGGAATTTTTGAACTATGAAGCCGAGCATGAAAAGATCGCCGATCGTTATGAGAAAGAACTGGAAGATATGTATACCCATCCTTCTGATCGCGATTCCACCGAGTACGGTGAAGTTCCGCAGTACGCCGAGAAGGGATCTATGCGCCCGGGCTATTACTATTATCCGTTACGAAATCGGTATTAGATTGTGGGCGATATGAAGCTTATAATGGAGAGCTGGAGAAAGTACCAACTTAACGAACTTTTTGGCAATAAAGACCGCGAAAAAGAATGGGAACGTATTGCCGCAGGAGGACTAGACCCTGACATCAAAACGGTGGGGGATTTAACTGGTGCTATCGAGACCATGCGCAAAATGAGCGCAAAAGGGGAAATGACAGCTGCTGCCAAAAAAGCTGTTCTAGATGCCATTCCGTGGATAAGCAGCATTAAGGCAGTTTATGATGCTGCTAGTGGTGCCGGCGAGATCATTAAAAATATGTATGGTCTTGGGGATAATGTTAAAACCAACACGCACTTGGATAAATTAAATATTGACGATAATATTTCTAAAATTGTAGACGATCCAATTGAGATGTCGTTTTTGAATTGGCTTCTCCAGACACGTCTCCCTGAGCTTCCACCGGATACACCTATAGACAATTTTGATATAGAAACGGAGCTTCAAAACTATCTTGAACAAGGCTTCGGCGGACACGCAGTAAAGAAATAGAGCCCACATTGAATTTATTATATTTCATCCTTGCCGCTTATGGCATGACATTTATTATTATACACGGACATATCTTTAACAAGGTAAGACCCAAGTGCGACGCATGGGGAGGCTTAGGAAGATTATTTCATTGTCATCTTTGCATGGGATTCTGGGTTGGCGTGTTTCTTTGGGGCGTAAGTCCTATGACTGAACTATTTAGCTTTAGTAACAGCCCGGTAACAGCGTTTATCTGTGGCTGCATCAGTGCCGGAACCTCATACTTTTTGAGTATGTTGGTCGAGGATTACGGGATC
>TARA_R110002020_G_scaffold47754_2_pt1 | contig 11363 bp, 12 predicted proteins | sample TARA_R110002020 | Tara Oceans TARA_R110002020 (sample SAMEA4396489) | marine metagenome | biome: Westerlies Biome; feature: [MES] marine water layer (ENVO:01000295) within the mesopelagic zone...; material: water (ENVO:00002006), including particulate matter (ENVO:01000060) such...
AGCGGCTGGACGCGCAGGATTATGTCCTGCGCAAGCACGCCGAGGTCATGGCGCGCCAACCGGGCGCCCTGGCACACAATCACCACCGACTGGCAGGAGGCTATCGGATGTTCAAGGACTACGGCACGGCGGCGCGGCACGCGCTGCAGGCGGTGAAGGCCGCCCCCGGCAATCCGCGCTATGCCGCGCAGGCGGCCTACCTTTACGCCCGGTCGTTGCTGTCATGAGCGCGCGCCTCCCGATGCTGGCCCTGGCCCTGGCGCTGTCGTGGATGGGGGCCGCGCAGGGCCTCGCCCGTGATCTTCACGTGACGCCGGACGCCGCGGAAACCGCCGGGGACGGCAGCGCGCAGGCGCCCTTCGCCACGCTCGACGCGGCGCTGCGCAAGGCGACGGGCGGCGACCGCATCGTCCTGGGCGACGGCGCCTACGGCAAGATTGCCATCAAGGGTGTCAGGTTCGATCCGCCGGTACGGATCGAGGCCGAGGCACCGGGGGGCGCCCATGCCACAGGGATCTTCGTGCGCAAGAGCCGCGGCCTGCATTTCGCGGGCCTCTCTGTCTGGCCGGACGGCCCTCACGAGGACAGCATCACCCTGGTGGTCGTCAAGGGCGACAGCGCGGACATCCGCCTCGATTCCATGGACCTGCGGGGAAGCGCGGATGCGCCCGACAGCTATCTCGACTGGACCAAGGAGCAGTGGCTGTCGAGCTTGCGCGCCAACGGCGCGCGCCTGGATGGCCCGGACAATGCCATCACGAACAGCCGGTTGACCGGCGTCGCCTTCGGGATCACCACCACGGGCCCGCGCGCGATGGTGACAGGCAACCGGATCGAAGGGTTCAGCGGCGATGCCATGCGTGGACTGGGCGATGGATCGGTATTTGCCGGGAACATGGCACAAAACACCTTCAAGGTGGATCGGAACCACGATGACGGCTTCCAGTCCTGGGCCACGAAAAAGGATGCGGACGGTCGCAAGGTCGTGTCGGACATCACCATCGAGAACAACATCATCCTCGAGTGGACGGGGCCGCAAAAACATCCCCTGCGCGGAAAGTTGCAGGGCCTCGGCCTGTTCGACGGAGAGTACCGGAATTTCACGATCCGCAACAACCTGATCGCGATCAGCGCCTATCACGGAATTGCCCTTTATAACGGCAGCAACAGCCGGATCGTCAACAATACCGTCGTTCATATCAGCGGCGGGCCTGCCGATTTTCCGTGGATCGGCCTGTTCAAGACCCGCGATGGGGCCGCCGAGACGCGCGTCAGCAACAATGTTGCGATGTCCTACAAGGGCATCAGCAAGGCGACGCGGCGCAATGCCGTGACGCGTTATCCGGCGAGAATGTTTCGCGATCCCGCAAAGCTGGATTTCCGGCTCATGCCCGGCAGCCCCCTCGTCGATGCCGGGACTTCCGAAGAGGCCCCCCCCACCGATATCGCGGGCACCCCGCGCGGCGCGCGTCCTGACTTGGGGGCCTTTGAACTCAATTGATGTTGACTGAATGTCACCGAGGCGTTGCGGTCGCCAAGATGCGGCCCGTAAGATTGCCCGGTCAATCCGGAAAGCACTGATATGGCCATGAGCCTCAACAAATTCAGGTGGCTGCGACGCATTATCGTCGGCATTCGGCGTGCCTACCTGCGCAAGGTCTGGCGGATGGACATTCATCCGACTGCAGAAATGTCACTTACAGCCAAGTTCGACATGACCCACCCGCAAGGCATTCATGTCGGGGCCTATTCCTATGTCGCCTTCAACGCCCGACTGCTGGCCCATGACATGACCCGCAACATCCGCCGCGAGACCTATGTCGGAGAGAATTGTTTCATCGGTGGGCAATCCCTTGTCATGCCCGGGGTGCGAATCGGAAACGGCTGCATTGTCGGGGCGGGGTCCGTGGTGACGAAATCGGTACCGGACAACTGCATCGTGGCCGGCAATCCCGCCGTGATCCTGCAACGCAACGTGCGCCTGCTGACCTACGGGCGGTTCGATCCGGAATGGGTCAGGGAAATGGCCATGGCAAAGGCCAAGGCCAAGGCGACCGCGGAAACAGATGAGGATGCCGATCGCTCCTACCTCGCAGCGACCTGATGCCGCCGGGGCGTGGCAAGAGTCTGGTCGCGGCAGGTCTGGCCTGCGTCCTTGCCGCAGCGGGGATCGGGCTGTGGATCTCACAGGTGCCGCGCCCTGCGGCGATTGCCCCTGCCCCTTTCGCCACGCCCCCCGCCGCACCCCGGATCGTGGCTATGGGCACCAGCCTGACCGCGAACTACACCTGGCCAGGCGCCATGGAAAAGCTTTTGTCCGCCTGTCTCGGGGTGCCGGTGGATCTGACGGTGGTGGCCAAGGCCGGCCAAACATCTGACTGGGGCGCGGCAAATCTGCAGCGGGTGATCGCGGCCCGCCCCGATGCCGTTCTCGTGGAGTTCATCGCCAATGATTCCGACCTGCGCCATCACCTGTCCCCGCGGCGAAGCCTGGTCCTGCACACCGAGATCATCGACAGGATCCGGGCGGCGCTTCCCGATACCAGGATCCTGCTGATCGGCACCAATCCTGTTTTCGGGCTGCGGCGTCTGCTCAGGCCCCGGATGGGGGCTTATCTTGCCAATTATGCCGCCCTGGCGGATCGCGATCCCGCGATCGGGCTGCTGGACATGGCCCCGTACTGGCGACAACGATGGGGCGACAGCGACCCCAGGCGTGACCTGCCCGACGGCCTGCACCCGCAGGCGGCAGCAGCTTCCGCGGTCATGGCGGGCCCCACGGGCAAGGCGCTGGCCGCCTTGTGGAACCGGCCCTGCGATGTGTCAATCTGAGACCACGATTCGAAGGATGACACAGACGACCTCGCAAGACCGCACTTCGCGACGGGCATCCAGGGCCTCGATTGTTCTGCCTGTCGGCGATGTTGCCTGCTTGTTGCAGGAGCAGGCTCCTGTCCGGGACGCGAATCCTGGCCTGGGGGGACCACCACAAGCCACCGCCGGAAAGAGTGGGACAGAATCATCTTGTTTAAAATATCTTTAGCTGTCATTTTGACAATCATTAAAAAATAAGCAAATTAGATCTTATTCGCGGACAATTGCAAAGTCTGGGCGCTGCCAAGGCGAAAAATAGGCGGATTAAGGCCTAAAAATGGCGTTTTGCCCTTGCTTATGCAGGGGACTAGGATAGATGATAGTCCAAGTTTGTGCGTGTGACATTTCCGTCAAAAACACGCCAGTAAAGGGGAAAGTTATGATTAACACACTTAAGTCAGTAGCAGCAGTTGCCGCATTGATGACGCTGCCGATGGCGGCAAGCGCTGCAACTGTGAACGTCGGTGCCAACATCGACCTCTCGCAGAATGGCTACAGCTTCAACACGACCGTGAATCCGGGCGATGACGGTGCATTGTTCACCTTCACCGTGAGCGAGCGCCTGAAGATCAGCGGCATTGCGCTGAGCGGATCGGGTTCGAACGGCGGCAAGGACATCAAGTCCACGCAGTTCCAGATCACGAACCCGAACTTCGGCCCGTCCGATTTTGACGGTTTCGACACCAACTTCGGTGTGGGCAGCGGCGGTGCCGTACGTCCCGGCATGACCTACGAAGCAGGTGACGTCTTCACCGTGCGCTTCACCGAGAATGCCCAGGCACCCGTCTCCTACACGGTTTCCTTCCCGGTTGCCGCGGTTCCGGTTCCTGCCGCAGGTCTGCTGCTGCTGGGCGCACTGGGTGGCGCTGCCGCTCTGCGTCGCCGCAAGAAAGCAGACGCTGCCTGATCTTCGGGAAGCGACTGCAAGTAAAAGTGAAAAGCGCTGCTTCGGTGGCGCTTTTTGCTTTTGACAGATACCACCTTGGCCCCCGGCAGCATCGTTCCAAGCTGCGACACGCCGGGTCAGGGGCATGACCTTGATGTCTTCAATTTCACTTCTCCGTGCAATCGACGCATGGAACACAACTTCGTAAACAAACCCTTTATCGCCTCTTGAGAATCGCTTTTTGGCCTCATTATCGCTATAGGCTCGAACGGTGGCGCAAGATGCGCTTTTTCCTCGTACCTCAGTACCCCGCCCCCGGATGCGCCTTATGTCAGATACCACAAGCTCCCGCAGTTTAGCCTCCTACGGCGCAGGCGCGATCGATCCCGTGGGGTTGCTGTGGTTCATTGCCCTGATCGCAGTGGCCCTGCCCATATACTGGCTGGGGTTCCTGTCGCTGGGCGCGGCCTGGGTCACACCCGAGTACAGCCACGGTCCGCTGATCCCGCTGATCTCGCTCTACCTGTTCCTGCGCGAGCTGCGTCATGCGCCGCCCGTCGCACCGGGCGCGCCGGTGAACCGCACGCCGGGCATCATCGTGATCGTCTTCGCGCTGCTCTTCGGCATCTTCGGCAATCTCGTCAGGATCCCCGACGTGGTGACCTACGCGCTGATCATCTGGGTCGGCGGCGTGGTGCTGACCGGATTCGGCTGGGACCGCGGACGCCGGCACCAGCTGCCGGTCCTGCACCTGATCTTCATGCTGCCGCTGCCCCAGTTCGTCTACTGGAAGATGACGATCGTGCTGCAGCTGATCTCCTCCGAGCTGGGGGTGTGGTTCATCGAGCTGATGGGCGTGCCGGTCTTCCTCGAAGGCAACGTGATCGACCTGGGAATCTACAAGCTGCAGGTCGCCGAGGCCTGTTCGGGGCTGCGCTATCTCTTTCCGATCCTGTCGTTCAGCTATCTCTTCGCGATCCTCTACCGCGGGCCGTTCTGGCACAAGGTGGTGATGTTCGCGATGGCGGCCCCCCTGACCGTTTTCATGAACTCCTTCCGCATCGGCGTGATCGGCGTGCTGGTCGACAGCTACGGCATCGGCCAGGCCGAAGGGTTCCTGCACTTCTTCGAGGGCTGGGTGATCTTCGGCGCCTGTATCGCGCTGCTGTTCCTGACGGCCGTCCTGCTGCAGCGGCTGACGCCCAGCCCCCTGGGCCTGCGCGACACCATCGACATGGATTTCGACGGGTTGGGCGCGGAAGCGCGCCGGATCCTGACCATCCCGCCCGCCCGCGGCATCATCTTGGCCACGCTCATCAGCGGACTGATCACCACCGCCTTTCTGCTGACCCCCGCGCCCGATCGGGTGGTTCCCGAAAGGGACCGCTTTACCCTCTTCCCGCGCAGCATCGGCGAATGGAACGGGTATACCATCCCGCTGGAGCCCGAAACGGCAGCGGTCCTGAATGCGTCGGATTCCATCAACGCGATTTTCACCAAGGCGGGCCAGAACGACACTTACGTCAATTTCTTCTCCGCCTACTACGAGAAGCAGACCGAAGGGTCGGGAATCCATTCCCCCGAAGTCTGCCTGCCAGTCGGCGGCTGGGAGGTTTTCTCGATCGATCCCACGCCGGTCACCATCGAGAACACCGTCTACGGCAGTTTCTCCCTGAACCGGGCCGTGATCGAAAAGGGCCTGTCGCGCCAGCTGGTCTACTACTGGTTCGAGCAGCGCGGCGAGCGCATGACAAACGACTACCTGGCCAAGGTGGACGTCGTCTGGGACAGCCTGACCACCGGGCGCACCGACGGCGCGCTGGTGCGTTTCGTCACCCCGATCAACCCCGGCGAGACCGAAGCGGACGCCGACGCGCGCCTGCAGGGCTTCATGGGCGAACTGCTGCCCCGCCTGCCCCGCTACATCCCGGAATAGCCCGCCTGCCCCCGGAGCTTTCTCTTGCGCCGGGGCCGCAGGAAGCGGCACAACACGGCCATGACCGCCCCGTCCCCTTCACCCCGCAAGGGCATCCGATTTCTGCAGTGGCCCGTCATGCTGCTGCTGACACTCTGCGTGGTGCCGGAGCTGGTCCTGCAGGCCTCCGACATGGGGCTCGGGGGGATCCAGGGTCTGCGTGCCCTGGCCTACGGCCTGGGGGCGTTCCAGATCGACCTGCTGTCCGGTCCCGGGCCGTATTTCGCCGTGCACTCCCTCACGATGTTCCTGACCTACGGCTTTTTGCACACCGGCCTGTCCCACCTGATCATCAACATGATCGGGCTGGTCTGGCTGGGCGGGCTGGTGCTGGAGAACCGGACGTCCGAAACCTTCCTGACGTTCTACCTGCTCGCCACCGTGGGGGCGGCAGAGGCCTTTGCCCTGATCGGGACGGCGGGCGGTACGATGGTCGGCGCCTCGGGCGCGCTCTTCGGGCTCCTGGGGGTCTATCTGGTCGACAGCGGCCTGTTGATGGGCAGCCTGCCCAAGGACCGCCTGGCCCCGCGGATCGCCCGGGTGTTCGCCGTGGCGGTGATCCTGGCGCTGAGCGATATCGCCAGCCGTTTCCTGCTGGGCAGCACCGTGGCCTGGCAGGCCCATGCGGGGGGCTTCGTCACCGGGGGTCTGCTCGCGCTGATCGCACCGCCGCGCGGCCGCAAGGCGGCGGAGAAATAGCGCTTCCCCCCCGGGGCATCACAAATTTGAAATATTCTTGCGCGCGCGCCATAGAACCGCCACCTTTTTGCGGCCAACTGAGGGGAAATCGCAGTTCCAATCAGAAAGGAGGCGCTTGTGATTCTTGGATCCCTGTTGGTCGGCATCATCACGGCCGTCTTTTCCGCCGTCACGACGCTGCTTCTCGGCCATGGCCTGCTGATTGCCCTTGGAACCTATGTCGTCGGCGGAATGGTCGGCATGAGCCTGATGCTGGCGCTGACGGTGCTCCGGCGTCCCCGCGCCTTGCTGAGCATGATGGCCGTCGAGGGCTGACTCGCCCCGGTCACAGGTCCTGTCGGAGAGAGCATGCGTAGCTTGCCTGCGTTCATCGCCTTCGGAAGGGCCCGTCGCGAGAGAGCGGCACAGCCTCCCCTCCCCTGCCCCACGACCCCGGTCTGGATCGTCGGCGATCTGCACGGCCGCCTGGACCTTCTCGACCTCATGCTGGCGCGCATCGACGCCGACCCCGATAGCGGGACCGCGCGGATCGTCTTTACCGGCGACATGATCGACCGCGGCCCGCAAAGCGCGGGGGTTCTCGCCCGCCTCTACGACCTCGTGCGGCACGATCCCGACCGGGTGATCTGCCTGATGGGCAATCACGAGCGCATGATGCTGGATTTCCTCGGCGATCCCTTGCGGCAGGCGCCGCGCTGGCTGGCTGCCGGGGGCGGCGACACCCTGGCGAGCTTCGGCCTGCCCCCCTGGTCACGGGGGGGCGGGGACCGTGAAAAGGGGATCGCGGACCGGGCGGATGCCCTGCGCGGGGCCCTGGGCCTCGACACGATCACATGGCTTCAGGACCTGCCCCTGTACTGGCAGGAAGGCCGCCTGGCCGTCACCCATGCCGGTGCGGATCCCGACCGGCCGATCGCCGACCAGAAGGCCGACACGCTGTTGTGGGGGCACAATCGTTTCCTGCGCCGGGCGCGCAAGGACGGGCTCTGGGTGGCGCATGGACATACGGTCGTGGAGACGGCCCAGGCAGGTCAGGGCCGCATCGCCGTGGACACCGGGGCCTGGCGCAGCGGATGCCTGTCGGCGGCGCGGGTCGACGGGACCGGTGTGACGTTCGTGACGGTGAAAAAACCGTCCGAGGGTGAAACGGCCGGGGGCCCTGAAGCGTTCAGAGAACAGCAGGCGGCGAAACATCCGCCTCGATCACGCCCTGCCCCGCAGCGGCAAAAGACAGACAATCGCCGTTAACGCCACATCAGTCTTCCAAAGTTCGCGCCCCGCGCAACAGGACAGAATATTCCGCCAGAAAAGGAAATCTGGCCCTGCAGAAGCAGCCGATAAGCGGTTAGTCGCGCGGAAATGGCCCCTTAGTTGACTATTTTTTCCATTTTTGAAACAAAAGGTATTGTCAGTTGAGTATTGTGCAACATTTCAATCACAAGTGACAGGGAGGGAGACATACCCGTCGCCATTGCCGTCCTGTGGACGGGGCGCGACATCGTGTTCGGATGGCCGAGACTTTTTCGGAGCCAACTCAAACAGACGGAGCCCTGAAGATGTTCTTAATTGCAGTTTGCATCAGTATTTACGTCTCTGTCGCCCTGCTTGCGGCGATGATGACCTACTCGGAGCAGCACCAGGGACACTCCCGCAGCCCGGTTCTCAATGCCTTGGGGTTTTTGGCCTGTGCCTTCTGGCCCCTGACCCTGGTCACCGTCGCGATTGCCGTCCAGCGCCAGTCGTCCTGATCCGCGGCTAAAGCCGCTCGCTCTCGAACCGTTTCCTGCAAAAGCCCAGGAAGGCCGCATCGGCATTGTCCGGGGCCCGATCTGCCCAGCTGCGCCATTCCTGCTCGAGCACATGCACGTCCCACCCCGGTGCCGCGCGGCGCGCGTGGGCGTAGGTTTCCGGATCCAGCGGCTTGATGTAGATCTTTTCCTCGGGGTTGACGGCGATGACGGTTCCCCTGCCCCGGAAGATCACCATGTCCCGCTTCTCGTCGTAAAGCAGGCTGTAGTCCGGCAGATGATCGTGCGCCGCCATTTCGCGCATGGTGTGCCGGAACCGCTTGAGCTCGGTCCGCGCACCCGTGCGCTTGAGCAGCTTTTCCAGCCCGATCTCGAACTCGGGGCGGGCGCCGCACATCTTGCGGGCAATCTCGTAGACACGCCTTTCGATCGGCTTGCGCAAACGGAAATAGTCACGGTGCAGGGTCAGCACGGACTTGCGGCGGATCGAGTTGAAGATCCACTCGCTGATCTGGATCTCGGCGGACATGATGCGCCCGCCCTCGACCCCGTTCTTGCGGTTGATATGGGCGCTCTCGATCAGGTGAAACCAGCCGAGCCGCTCCTCATCGCCCAGGGGAACGCTGTCGGGCCCCTCCCCTTGCGTCGTGATGTTGGTCTTGATGACCGTCCCCATCAGGCGATCCAGCGCCTCGCAGAAGGCCTCGTAGTCCTTGCCACCGGTTCCGCGGTTCACGAAGATCAGCAGATCGCGGGGGTTGAACTGGATGCGCCTGTTGACCGCCTCCCCACGGTTGAGCCCGTGCATGATCTGGCTGACCACGTAGATCAGGATGTCCTTGTCATAGATTGTCGCCTGGCCCTTGGCGCTCGGGATGACCTCCAGCCATTTGCCGTTGTGCTCGTACCGGCGCACGGCCGTCTCGGGTTTCTTCGACAACACATAGAAAGGGTGTTCCATCTGGGGGATCAGATCCTTCAGCACCGCGTCCGCGACGTCGCAGATGAAGAAGTCCGCTTGCGGATGACGGTCCGGGAGGAGCCGGTCGAGTAGATTCGGGGTATCAGGAACCATGGGTCATATTCGGGGTATCAGGAACCGCAAGTCAACCCGGATTCGGGGTATCAGGAACCAACCAGGGAAATAGCCGCAATTCATGCACCGATTCGGAATTTATTCCGTGCGATTCGGGTTTTTCCGAATCGCGGACAACGGGAACCGAATCGCGGATAACGGGAACCGGGATTCGGGGTATCAGGAACCGGGTGCCCTTAGATGTGTATATATAACAATGCGTTAAGGCATATTTGGGGTCCCTAAACACGGATTCAACACATATAAACACAATTCCAGAACCGGCGTTCGGGAATTGAACCCGATTCGGAGCACTTTCACATCTCGAAAACAGAATTTGCTTGGGAAGAGAAAGGTGCGATTCGGTCGGTAAACCTGTTTCCTTATCCAGGGAGTTTCCGGATCCTTTCCACCGTGAAAGTCGCGTCCTCGACCCGATTTGCGATCTTAGTCGAATGCCGCCACGCCTTCGGAGAGCGAGTGTCCTCTTGCGAGGTGTCCCGGGCAATAGGTCTGCCGCAACCAAACATCCCCTGAAGGTACCTCGAAAGTATCCGATAGCTTCCGGATATCGACAAGATATTTGATAGCTTCCCGATATCCGACAGCTATCTTATGGATAGCCATCCATATAGACAGATATCTTTTGGATACCACTATATATGACAGTCTAGAGGGAGATTGCTACCAAACGAGTACCCGATAGCTAACGGATAGCTACTATCCGGATATCCGTTAGCTAACAGTTTACAGCCCCGCTCCCCTTGGTTAATATTTCGGCACGGTCTGCCAGCCGCATCATTTAGCGAAAGGAGAGACCATGCCCATCATCGCATTTGCAAATCCCAAGGGGGGTGCCGGCAAGACCACGGCGGCCCTGCTTCTGGCGTCCGAGCTTGCCGGTCGCAATGCCCGCGTCGTCATCATCGATGCCGATCCAGAACGCTGGATATCCCAGTGGGCCGACCTGCCCGGCAAGCCTGCCAACATCGAGATCGTGGCCGACGTGACGGAAGACAGCATCGTCGACCACATCGAGGCGGCCGCGGAACGCACCCAGTTCGTCATCATCGACCTCGAGGGCACGGCCAGCCTGATGGTCGCCAATGCCATCGGCATGTCCGACCTGGTCGTCATTCCGACGCAGGGCGGCTCGATGGATGCCAAGGGTGCTGCCAAGATGATCCGCCTGATCCACAACCAGCAGCGCATGGTCCGCAGGCCGATACCGCACGGCGTGCTGATGACCCGCACCAGTGCGGCCTTCGCGTCGCGCTCGCTCAAGAACGTACGCGAGCAGCTCGACCAGGCCGGGATCCGGGTCTTCGCGACCCATATCGTCGAACGCGCGGCCTACCGCGACATCTTCGACTACGGCGGACTGCTTTCAGATCTGCCGGGGTCGCAGGTCTCCAACCTCGAGAATGCCCGCAGGAATGCCGGTGCCTTTGCCGCCGAGGTGCTCGACACCCTCAAGCACGGCATGACCCAGCGGGGGGCGGCATGATGGGACGGGCACGCGCGGACCTGGGCTTTACCGCCAACCTGGACGATTTCGATCCCGCCGACTGGGCCGTGGGCACGCCCGCGCCGCAACGTCCCGAGGACGGGACGGCGCGCGTCTCGGCCGAGGCCTCGGGATTTCGCAGCCGCGAGGTCCGGGAAGCCCGCACGCCACAGCCGAGCCCCGATGCCGGGGCAGGGGGGAAGGGCCGCCCCAGGAGACGGCGCACCGGGCGCAACGCGCAATTCAACCTCAAGGCCCGTCCGGAGACCATCGAGCAGTTCTGCGCCGTGGCGGATGCGCAGGGCTGGGGACTGGGGGAGACCCTCGAGCAGGCAGTGGTGTTGCTAGAGCGCGCGTTCGGGGCTACATCCCCGGTCAAGACGGAAACTGACCAAGAAAACGGCAACCGGTCGCGGGATTGACGGCCAATGACATCCCGCTCTTAAATTATACTTTTGTCCCGAAAAGGGCCCGCTTACACAGAGCTTTCTGTGATGTTGCGGTAGAATGGATAGAGCCCTTTCATGAGCACCCCCCAGAACCGCCATATCCTCATCGTGGTCGAGAACCTGCCGGTGCCGCTGGACCGGCGCGTGTGG
>TARA_R110002020_G_scaffold316807_2_pt1 | contig 11358 bp, 15 predicted proteins | sample TARA_R110002020 | Tara Oceans TARA_R110002020 (sample SAMEA4396489) | marine metagenome | biome: Westerlies Biome; feature: [MES] marine water layer (ENVO:01000295) within the mesopelagic zone...; material: water (ENVO:00002006), including particulate matter (ENVO:01000060) such...
AAAATTTCCAGCGCCATGCTCTGCTTCTGCGCTGTCCATTCCGGAGCCGTCTAAATTTCCGTTTCCTAAAGCCATTGTTTAAATCCCTTCTCCCCCATGACCAATTCCCTTTATTCCGCCTTGGTCTTGATTTGGCCCACCAAACATTTCCATTGCCTCTTGCGGGCTAAGATTAGATAAAGGATTGTCCAAAGTATTTGTTTCTGTCGGCATGTTAGAGTGCATCGACATTGGATTTTTGTTAATCATTGGCATGTTTAGTGCAAAATCTTGGGGTTGATCGTAGGCTGAATAATCCATATCGTCTAAAGGATCAAAGAAATCCACGGGATTAAATCCTTCATATGGTTCATACTTTTTACCCGGATCAAATCCCCAATGACCTCCCCATAACGACATCATGTTGTAGGCTGTTGGTTCTTTTGGGCCAAATAAACCTTCAAAAAAATCAAGCAACCCACTATGGGGATTAGCAAATCCAAGAGGATTAGACCTATCTCTGGATTTCCCAAAACCATCTTTGACGGTTCCACTTACGCCGTGATCAGGATGCCCTCCTCCGGGCGAACCCATGCCAGCGCCTACTCCGCCAGCCCCATATCCCCCTGCTACATCAGCATCTACCGGCATGACTTAGGCTTTGTTCATTACCTTGCGAACAGTAGTCGGCCACGTCCACGACATATGCACTGAACTATGCATAGGCGTTGGGCTGACCACCCCTGTCTTCCACTCATCTCCTTCAACATGGTGTGCTTTCATAGCATGGCCTTCCGACTCGTAATCGTCGTAACCTGTACCCATGTCTCCGTACCGACAAGCGATAGAAGAATCCTTCATGTTGGATTCCATTTTGAACCATTTAATTTTGTCTAAAGACATCTTTGCTCCTAAAAGAAAAAGGGGGGCTAATGCCCCCCTTCTCTTGTTGCGGTTAACGCTTTGGGTCTAACGTAGTCCCGTTAGGGGCTTTGCTAGAAGTACCGACTCCCATAGGACGCTGGTTCTTGCCAGTAGCGGCAAGGCCCAAATCCTTTAGGGATGAGGTGATCTTCTGCTGATCCGAAAGACCTGACTTTACGCCTACTCCTTGAGTTGACTGTGCCATAACGTGCCCCCTTAAGCCGCCGAATCCCACATAACAACGCGGGCTTCAGATGCAGTAGAGTGAACGAGGCCAGCGCCTCCCAAATAATACCACGCAATCCCACGGCTTCTACCGAAGTCGGTCGGAATTTTTCCACGAACTTCTTCGGGAATTGCAACCGCTTCAGCAACCGTATCGGAGCCAAAGAAAATTGCCCAGTCCGACTTACCTCCAGACCATGCTCCAGCGGCAGTACCCATACCAGTGGCGGAACCGCCCTTGGCACGATAGGTCTGCTCGACAAAGCGAACGCCCTCGTAACGTCCAGTTTCACCGTTGCGGATCATCTGGAAACCGGATTCGACGTACTGATTGATCGACTCCAAGTTGTTTTTGAGGGTGCGGAACGTGGTAGGCCAAGCAAGACAGAAATAATCATCGCCTTCGAAACTCGGGATATTGCGCTCCTTCATTACGTCTACGATTGCCTTGATGTGATCTTTACCAAGAGCCACGTCGTTGGTCGTGGTTGCAGTACCGTCAGTGGTCAGAACAACCGTATCGGTTGACGTACCACCAGCAGTTGGCCCAGCAGGAACAACACGCAAAGGTGTGGTGTCGATCTGGTCAGCGACCAAATCGTCTAGCACCTGAGCGCAATCGATCTTGAGAACCTTATGGATGATCTCCTTAACAGGATGCTCAGACAAATCATCTAGTTTGGAGGTGAAAGGAATTGAGTTCCCATATTCCGTAACGGACATGGTTCCCTGCGTGATTGTGAAATTCGTTTCAGCAATCGCAGTGCCTTCAGTAAGAGCCGCACCACCCGCCGCAACAGTAGAGTACACGTTCCAATGGAATGTGTCTCCCTTGTTAAGACCTTGGTGTGACGCATCTTTAACATCTGCGAACTGACGGAATTTAACAATCGGACGCAAAGACATACGCAATTCTTTGGAGAGGTTTAGGGAGTACATATACCCACCGAGGGTATTGGTTCCCCATACTTGTCCAGCCATTGTTATATACCTTTTGTCAAAAGTTAAAAGAAGAAATTAGGCAAGTTGATTCCTGCCTCGTTTCATTTCCGAGATGATGTCGGAGTAAGTAGCCTCTACTTCGTCTTCGCCAATGCTGGCTCTAACGGTTTTAGGAACAACTTCCTCCATGTTCTGCTTGCGCTCTTGACGTGTCACGTCTTTTGATTCGCCGCCCATTTGAGAAACATGAGACTTCAGCCAGTCGCGGGCAAAAGAGCCGCATTCCTGCATGATGTCCCACGGGTCGCGGGTAGGGTTATCTTTATAGAGTTCTGCGGAACGGCGGTCAGCAACAGCAAGTAATGATGAGTCGCTTGAGATGTCGGGATATTCCTCATTGAACATTTTCACGGCATCTTGCCTTCTCATTTCATACCCACGATCACGGGCCTGTTTCTCCTCTTCTCGCATTTCAGCCTTTGTCCTCTCAATGATCGTACTGACATCAATTTGAGGCTGGGGCTTTTCTGCCGAGCGAATTCGTTTAAGCAAATTTCTTGCTTTTTCTTCATCGCCTTGGAAAAGGGCATCATGGTATTGCTCATATAGAGCATCAGTCGCGTCCGAAGATAGCGATTGTTCAGCGCCAACGTCCGTAGATGGTTGGCTAATAGTTGCTTGATCGGCTAGTTCTTGCCGATAAGCGTTCAACTTGGCCTCATAATCGTCCAACTCTCGTTGACGATCTGCGGCCTCTTGAAGTCGTTTGTCTGCGGCAGAGTTTTTCTGGTACTGGGCTAACACCTCGTCCCAAGGAACATCTACTGCTTCCCCGTTCACTTTTGCGGTGGCATAAAACGTGTCACCATCTTTTCTGAGCGGGTTTAATAACTCTTCTGTGGATGGAATTTCTTGGTCGTTGTAAGAACCTTCTAATTCATGCTCATCACCCACTTTCTCTGCAATACGTTCTAGTTCTTCATGTTGTTTAGACATGGTTGCAGGTGCTTTTTCCTTATTCCTTTCTTGATTGTCCACGTCCGATTGGATAGCGTCCATATTTACTCCTTTAACTCGGTTAGAGTTTGTTCTGCATAGTCTGCTTGGTTAATTGCCTCATCAAGCCATCCAGTGACTAAAGCGGGCAACCTTGCCCTAAATTGAAGTTCTACAATCGAATCAACATCAGCAGGGTTACAAGATGTCCAAGCATTAAATGCTTCTTCTTTGGCCTTACTTGCCCTTCCAATAATGTATCTTCCAATTGGTGACTTCAAAAATTCTTTTGTTTGGAGGCCAAGTCTTGCCTCCGCAATTAACAGTTCAGTTTCGTCCATTAACCCTCTGCGCCGGGAACCTTCCCGTATTGGTCATTCATTAAGACATCGGACATTTGTTTCCCTTCATCGTTTCCGGGTGACACGCCAATGTTTGGTTCCTCCATGAGCATCTTATGAACTAGGGCTTCTTTTTGTAGTAATAGTTCGCCCCTTGCGATATCGTTTTTCTCTGCTTTTAGTCTAGAATCTATCAAGGACAACTGCTGTTTCATGCCCTCAACTCCTTCTCTAGAATCAGCGGCAATCTGGGTAGACATAATATCTCCCAGTGCTTTCTCTTTTGCCGCCGCAACATCTGACTGACCTTTAATCTGGGCCGCAACAATCCTAGACTCAGCATCGATCTGTTTGAGAGAGCCTTTATCAGTAAGTTGCTGTACAACTCCAGAAAGTTCCTCAACCTGTGCTTGTAACTGACCAATAATGGTTTGATCCTGCTCTGTAATGAATCTATTGGAATCTTTGTATCCAAGAGCGCCAAATACTTCTTTTGTGACTTCTGCTTGGTTTAGGGTAGCAACGATATCGGGATTTATTTCCCCCATCGTTCTGATACCTAACAACAACTTCTCAATTTTCCTTACAGGATCAGTTGCGCCAATTCCAACGTTTACCCCGACAGTCATGTTGTGAGCCAACAAGTTGTCGGCTTCTGCTCCAGAGTAACGTTGAAAAAACGCGGGTTCTTCTGGATTTTCTTGCTCTGCCCTGTTTGTTGCAGTAGCAAGGATCACTTCGTCGGTTTCGTAATACTGTTCAAGACGAATTAACTGACTCAGTACAGGTTCTATCCATGTTTCCGCAAAGGTGCGTATCATGTACTCAATGATCGAATTGGCATTTGAAGAAAGCATTTCCATGCCGCCAACGGTTTCATTCATTAAACGATTGGTTTGGACTGTTCCTTGAGAAAAGTTTCCGGCAATATCGTCAAAATCTACATTAAGTCGATCCTGCTCTTCGTAACTTGACGCTGTAACATCTGGAGTTGTTACTACCTGCACGTCACTCATCGGATCGTCCATCATCACTGAGCCACCCGGCACACTTCTTTTAAGAGCGTGGATGTCAATGTTTGCACTGCGGCGAATGTGGTAACGCTTGTTAAGAACCAGTTGAACGTTGTCGGTTCTTTGGTTGGCTATATCGTTTGCCGCTGTCTGCAAGTCCTGAGTCAATTCAATTAATGACGTTGGATAAACTTTGTGCGCTTCAATACTGGGGCCACCCATAACGTATGGGCGCTCTCCCACTCTTAAGTGTGGGTAGGCTTCAGACAATGGGACAGGATCAGTCAGCATATGCTGAGTCCCCGCAGTGTAAAAAAGCCAGTCCTTGCCGTTTTTTCTTATGATGTTCTTGTGAATAAAAACCGTTGAGTAATCTGTAATATTTTCTTGACGATCTGCAATAGGGTCTTGTCTGTTTTTCTGCCTTGTTTGGCGAGTTGAATCAAACTCACTACGTTGGGTGGCTTGCATTAATTCGGTCATGGAAAGCCGTTTCCATTTTGGCTCTCCGGTCTTCGAATCAATGTCTGACATTCTTTCTAAAACATCCTGCAAATACATAGGCAGAATTTCAATGACAAACGGTGTCGTGCTAATAGGATCGTTCCAATCAGCGGCAGGGTCTATCCTGAAGTTTTCTGAGGCAACCAATCGGACATACGGGCAGTCTTTAATTATTGTGACTTCTTCCGTTTCTTCTTTGACAATCTCACCATTTTCATCGAGAACAGGATCGCCCTGAAAATCGACAACTTCAAGAGTTTTCTTTTTCTTTTGCTCTTTATATTCCCAGTACTGGTGGGATACTACAGAACCCATAACAAGAGACTCTTGGTACGCCGCAACTAGAGTTTGGAACCACGGAATCGTTTTGGTTAATCGATACTGAAGAAGGTGTTGCAATACCGTTGCAGATGCTCTTTGTTCTGGATCGGAATCGTTTTCAGGGTAAACAGAAACAATATCCTCTGTTGCAAAGAACGCCGCCGCGACTGCCGCCTCGTTAGTTCGTATGGCGGATCGAGTCTTTGGTCTAAATAAACGAGAGCGATGTTGGTATCCAGCGGTGTGGTACTTTGATCCTGTTGGATGCTCTGACTGAAAGAGTGAGATATTCCGTTCCCACTGCCTACGGTAGTTTGCATCAAGATAAGAAGTAGAAGAGTTGTAAGCCTCTCGCGCTAAAGTAAGCCATGCCGACTTACCTTCCTCGATATTTTGATTTAGTGGGACTTCTTCGTTCATTGGTCGAATATCACCTCGCCTCTAACATCTCGGTTAAGGCTTTCAATTTCTTCCTGATTAGCCGCCCCTCTTGATAGGGTTGCCCGCTCTAACAACTCTCCGGCCCAACGCATAATGTTTTTGTACTCTGGATCAATTTCATTGACCCTTACCCACATTCCATAATTCATAGAAAGGGCTTCGTTCCAGATAGCAAGCATGGAATAGTCATTACTTGGGCCAACAGCCCAAGCATGTCCGGGATAGTGCTTTTCCAAAGTATCAGCAACATTTTTGACCATGCTCATCATGGTCGCCTCTTTCATCATGCTTCCCTTATGATTATCAATAAGAACTTTCATTAGTTAAAAACTGCAATAACAAATATAAGGGCAACTGCGATAGAAACCGAAAGCCTTGGGTTGTTTTTACAAAATTCTTTAATTTTTTCTAAATTCATTTTTTTGGCCCATAAGGTCGGTGTGGGTTCTCGTAAAGTTTCCTCTTAGGAAAGTTGTACACAGGAATCGGCTCCTCCGGCCCAGCGGCTTTCTCGACTAACTGTCGCCACGGATACTTTCTTGTTTTTACTTTGCTCAATGAATCGTCCTCCTTTCTTCTGTCATTAGTTCCACAGTTTCACTAACAATTGATTCAAGAAGATCACTGAGGCATTGGGTAATCGCTAGTTCCTCTAACTCCCCTTCCGGAACATCGATAAAGTTCTGTAAAAAAGAAACTGCTAGTTGGTCTGTATTCATAACAACCTCAGTACGCTGGCAACGCTTCCGGCTCTAAATCTTCCGAGTAAAACGTTTGTGGTGGCGACGCTTGGATGTCATAGATACGAGACATTGCATCCAACATATCGACATGAACTGCCGGGAATAAGTTGTATTCGTTATCGATCATTCGTTGAGTAACGTCATACAAACGCCCGTTTTCGTCTTTCTGTTTTATAGGGCGAACAATTAAAGAAGCATCGCCCTGCTCAAATGCAATTTTTTGTCTTGACGTTAAGTTGTCTGATGACGGGGCCAGAAAGAAGCGCCAGTTCTCAAAGTCGGGCTGTAATCTTTGTACGCGATCCCGTTTAGAACCCGGCCCTTCTCTCGGCCACGCCAATTCTTGAATTGGAAAATAATTGTTTTCAATTTTCATCATCTCCTTAAAATGCTCAATATCGGAATCTTTTCCGTATCGCTCATACCCAACTTTTACCGTTTGAACGCCAGCCTGACGCAACCAACGATTTCTTAACTTCGTTAGTGATTGCCAACGCTCTCTTAGGTTTAGCCTGTGACAAAGGCCATCAAGAAGATATTTATTAAATGCGTGATCTATTCCAATAATGGCAATAGCCGTTCTATCGGAAGATGCTTTTTTAGAGTGGGCTGGGTCGCACAAGATGTAGATGTTTAACACCCGTGGTCGAATCTCTATGCGCCTAATCCACTCTGGATCAAATACTTGTTCGGAACCCGCTATAGGGTTCTGCAACATCTGACAGGCTAAAACGTATTGGCCCATTGATGATTTCTTTTTATCCCATTCCTCTTGCACCAAAAGGATCGGGTTCCCATCCGGAGCGCCAGAGTCGGTTGCGGGGTAGATGCGAGTTTTGGTTCCGCGATCTATTATCTCTCGGTATGTATCGGCGTAGTGATACCGCGTACCGATATACCACTCTCTGTTTTGACCACCAGCCAAGTTTTGCGAAAGGTCTAAAGACTCTGTGGTTTTTTCTATCTGCTCTGGAGTGTTTACTGAGTCTCTGGTTACAACGTCGTCGTAAATTCTTAAATCGTAGTGACGGGATATGGGCTGTCCGTCTACCAAACCCCATGCTTCTACCGTAGCCTCTTTAGGATTCGATTTTCTGTTGACGATAATTCCAGAATCTTCACTCCATTGTGGCGAATCCTGTCTTGGATTCTGATAACAAATTTCTGGAAACAAGTCTCGAAGAAAATCGTTTATCTCAAACTCACGTTTAATCTGTTTAAGAAAGCCTTTTGCAATAGGTCTTGTGTGAGAAAAAATTCCTATTGTTATGTTCGGGTCTTTTAGAATTTCTTGAATTGTTCCCGCGTAGGTAATAATTGTGGACTTGTAGTGACCTCGCGCCCACAAATCAAGATGGCCGTCTGGATTCTTCTCAACTTCTCTGCATCGGTCATATAACCAAGGATGAACCGCATCCTTACGGTTTAAAAGGATTACGAGAAGAAACCAGCGGTCTATTTTGACAAGTTCCCGAATAATGTTCGGGTCATAACTTTTTTCAAGAAGGTTTTTATAAAAGGTTCCCGCTTGTTCAAGCGTTGCAGTTGGTAAGTACCCTTTAGCCTTCTCTATAAACTTTTCAGGTTTCATTAATGGGTTTTTCACGAAACCACATGGTAAAACACTTCTTTTCGCCAGAGCCAACTGGCATACCCCCATGCAAGGAGTCTGGGTGCGCTTTTGACCTGTCCTTTCCTACATTACTAAACACAAGCATTCTTCTGGCACGGGGTCTTACGCTGTAACCTAAAACAGGAAATGAAGTTTCACCACCTCCGTTTTCGGGAATATCGTTAAGGTAAACCATTGCGGTATAAATTCTTTGACCGCCGTGGTTGTAGTGGTTCCACTGTTCAGAGGATTGATCGAACGCATCAAAGTGCGGGTCGTATCTTTCTCCTTTCCCGTAATGAAGTAACTGCGCTTTTTCTGCGTGTGACAAATCCATACCAATAAAATCCGAAATACGCTTGCACAAATTAAAAAACGTCAGTGACTCCGTGTGGTCTACCCACTTCCTGTACCCGGTTCGGGCTTCAATTTGCTCCCCCTCACCATCCTCAGTACACACCGTGGACTCTTCCATCTCTTCAAAAAAAGAAAGAACATCTTCATTCTCTTCTTTAGAAATAAAATTATCTAGAACGGTAAGCCCAATTTCGCCTTGATAAATAAGCGCATTAGGGGCAACAGGAGGTGTATCTCCCATTTATCTTTTCTGCAACAGTGAGTGCGCTCTGTTTATTTCATTGGCTTGTGCAGTGTTTCCAGATTTGTTCGCTTCGTTCATAGCGCGAACATAGTTGTCATAATAAGCGTTGTTGTTGCGATCCCCTTTAAGAGACTTTCCAGAGTTAGGCCCGGAATGTCCCGGCCCATGCATATACGTCCCTTGGTTTTCCCACTGCGATCTTGATGCAATCGGGGCTGGCTGTGGTGGGGGCGGTGGAGCCGGAGGCGGAGGAGGGGGGCTTGGCTGTGAACTTCTCTGTGGCGCTGGCTGTGGCGCTGGCTGTGGCTGTGGCTGTGGCTGTGGCCTTGGCGCTGTAGCCGGAGTCGGACTTGGCTCGGGAGCCTCAAACGGCAAAGTCTGATCTGCGACAGACAAACTTGCCGGAGGCGGCGGGGTTGGCTCTGGCTGTGCAAAGCGATCCCAGTACGACCAGTCAATGTTCATACCAGATGGTATCTGGTAGGAAAAATTAGTTACGCCCTCTAAAGCGGCAACGCTAGGATTTGGATACGCTTTACCGTTAACCGGATTGTAAACAATAGCGTCTACGGTTCCCGGTTGTGTGTTGGCATACGAAGACGGGCGAGAGCCAATCATTGCCTGACCCTGTTCTACTGGGTCAGTAGACTCGCCAGTTTCAACCGTAGCATCTACCGCTTCTGCCGATGCTTGGTTTGTCTGTTGCCGTTGCAACTCGGCAAACCGTCTTAAAAAGTCAGCCGAATACATTAGTACTTAGCCTTTCGTAGGGTGTCTTAATTTTCATCAACGATTCCTTGAATCCCGTTCTGCCTTTTCTTTTCTCTTTTGAGCCGCCGCTATTGCAACGTGAGTCTCTTTAGTGAAACTTCCCTTCCCATGTATTTTTTCGTATTCCTTTTTGGCTTTACCCATTGGAACTTTGTAAGATATTTTTCCGCCGGGGCCGGATGTTGCATCAGCAAGCAGATCGGTATTGGCGAGAATGCCGTCAATCGTTCCTTGGTTTTTAAAGTCGCCGCCGAAGTTTTTGTTACTTCCGGCATCTTTTTTGAGTTGTCGGTGCATATCTTTTGACCAAGTACCGCCAGCCGCTTTAACTGCGGCAGAGGCACGGCCAAACATTCCTGCATCAGCAAACCGCTTTGCCTGATCCGGCATCTGGAAAGGTTCCGGCTCTGGCGCAGAAGTTTCTGGCGCAGAAGTTGCTGGCTGTGAAGTAGGAGACTGGGCCTGTCCAGTTTCTGAGTCATGGGTGAATGGAAGTGTTTGGTTTGTTACCGTGACGGGCTGTGCAACAGGGCGCGGAGGTGGTGGTGGCTGTCTGAATTGATCCCAGTAAGACCAGTCCACAGTCATGCCAGCCGGAACCTGATAACTAAAATTTGATACTCCCGCAGACAACGCGGCCTGTGGGTTAGGGAAGGCTTTGCCGTTGGTCGTGTCGTACACGATTGCCTGTGCGGTCTGACCCGTCCAAGGAGCGGCATTCCATACCCCTGTGCCTGTAGCGGCTGTTGGATTAGCCGCTTTCCATTTCTGAAAGTCCTGAGTACGAAGCCGACTCTGCCGAAGTTCTTTTAACTTCTTTAAAAAAGCAGGGCTAATCATTTCTCAGCCTTTCTCTTGGTTTGTTCGCGAAGCATCTCGATCTGATCAATAGCCGACTCGGTTTCGTTCTCCATCTGACCAGCAACCCGAGCCATGTTCATAACACTTTCATCCATTTCGTCAAACTCTCGTGCTTTTGGCGTTTTTCTGGCCCAACCGACGTTTTGTCCTTTCGGTGATACGTTAATCATTTGATTGCCCTGTTCCTTGATCTTGACATCACCCGAAGGTTTGATGCTTTGTTGTCCAATGGACGACGATTAGCGTGATGCACATCCCTGCCATCGCCCTTCGCAACCCGCCCAAGTTTGGTCAGTTTCCTACGAGCCTTATTTCTTGAACTTCTCTCAGCAATTGCTTTAGGAGAAGAATGAAATTTTTTGTACTCCTGCTTGTAGTTGCGGGGTTTACCGCCTCCGGTTTTGTATTCGCTGGGCCTTCTGGCCCTGATGAGTCCTGCCATAGTTAAAATCTAAATTGGTAAGTAGCCATTACCCGGTTCTCGCTGTAACTAGCGCCAACCGAATGATTCCCGATCTGTTTCTTCGTCCCGATCTCGTATCCGTCTTCCGTCGCCTGTAGCGAAAGAGGAAGGTCGTATCTTGTAACCGCATAGAGGGTTGCCATAGCGACCCCGGCTACGACCATCTCCGTCTCGTATTTCTTGTACCACTTCAGTTTCTTTTTCTGGCGCTGTCCACAGAGTTCGATGCTTCGACCATTTCCCGTTCCGACTGCTCCGTTGGCGCAAAGTAAATCCCCCAAGGCTCTCGCCTGTTCAGAAGTTGAAACGATTGAGTATTCGTTTGCGACAACAGGGATGCCTAACTTGAGGGCTTCCTTGAGCATCGCCAAAGCCATCTCGGTATCGGAGACTTGATCCCCCTTGATGTGTCCACCAAACTGGAGGTAAACAAAATCAGCGCCCTTGTAATAATTAGTATTACCAGAGTGACCGCCAACACCGGGGGTTAGGTGGACGGCAACGTGCTTGTCTGTGCTGGCCTTCGCCCTTGCCACCATCGCATTTACTTCGGCGGCAGAATATTGCTCGTCACACTCAAGGCAAACCACATAACCCGCCACCAGATCGTCATTGGTCTTA